>SDBT01001680.1_pt1 | contig 39322 bp, 23 predicted proteins | sample 2277101 | NCBI WGS metagenome assembly SDBT01 (sample SAMN10404973, study PRJNA504765) | marine sediment metagenome | isolation source: marine sediment core GS10_PC15, 103 cmbsf | place: Arctic Ocean: Southern Knipovich Ridge | collected 2010 | reverse complement strand
GGTTAAGGGGTATTTTGTCGTATAATGGCACTACCAAATCTCGTTGCTCTTCTGGGTCTGAGCGGGGTGGTAATAACGCTGACAAAAAGTTATAAGGAAAACTCAGGGTTTCTTCAAAAACTTAATAAAGCACTTTAACTCCATAATTGGTAAAAGATGCGAAAATAGAATTTGGGTATGGAGAGGCTTCCGGAAAGGAAGGAATAGCAGACTTCAGTCTGCGTGTTATACGAAGGAACGGATGCTATAGTTCCAAAGAAGAATAATTAAGTATTGTGTCCCCAGAACTCACTGAAGCCTGCGCAAGGTATATCTTATGAACATATCTATTTTTGCTCTACCCCCATTATTGACTGGTTTATGTATTTTGGCTCTCGGTTTATTCATTTTATTAAAAAGTAAGTCTTCTGCTGTAGCCCGTAGATTTTCCATACTTTGTTTTAGCATAATGCTGTGGAAGTTTGGAAATGTTTTAGCATGGTCTTCTAAAACTTCTGATATTGCTATATTTTGGACAAGATTAGTTTATATTGGAGTAGCTTTTATTCCCGCTGTAGCTTACCATTTTTCTGTGAGTACCAATAACTTACAAAAACAGAAAAAATGGATTCCTTTTATGTATCTTCTTAGCTTTCTACTTCTATCTTTGGTATTCCGTAAAGATTTTATAATTGGCACTCAGGAAACTCTTTGGGGCAGACACCATATAGTTGGGAGAAGTCATAATGTTTTTCTATTCTTTTGGGCGTTACCTTTAATTTTAGCTTTTTTTAATTTCTATTTTGGGTATAGGTCAACAACCTCTCCCTTTGAACGACAACGAAGACGTCTTATATCAATAGGCTTTTTTGTAGCCTGTTTCGCAAGTATAGATTATCTTCCCGCCTATGGAGTGCAAATTCCTTATCCCATAGGTTTTATTTTCATACTGTTTTTCATCGCCATCACCGCTTATGCTGGTGTATATTATAAAGCCTTAGATGTAGAGATTATTCTAAAGAAGATATCCATTATAACTTTTTTATCAATTCTCGCAGCAGTAATTATTTATATAGCTCCTTTCTACTTGCAATCCTATTTCTACGAGCTCTGGGGTAAAAACTGGATATTTTTCCCTATTTCTCTTGCCTTCTTAGTTGGTATCGGTTTGTTTCGCCTCATAAACCTTGTAAGGAATATGGAAGAGAGTGAACTCTCCAAAAAATTTGCTTACCGTCCAATTCTTAAAAAAGAAGCCGAGAGAGTCTCTAAAGCAAGAAACATACACGAACTTTTAACCTATCTAACTCGTGATTTAAGCTACTGGGTTAGATTAGACTATGTGGGGGTTTTTGTTTGGGACAATCATACCAAAAAATTTGTATTACACAGCAGCTTTACCCGTGCAAAAGATAGGGATAAAATCCCTACAGGTTTAACCCTTCCCCAGGATAACCCCCTGATTGTTGAACTTTTAAGAAAAAGAAAGCCTGTGGTGTGTAGTGAGTTAAAATACTCCCTCGATATAGAAACAACTCCATCTGAAGAAAGAGGGTTTCTCTCTAAGATAATCAGCCAGATGCAACGTTTGGGTGCAGAGATAGCCATACCCTGTTTTTGTGAAGATAAACTTTTAGCCTTAATCAATATAGGTCATAAATTAGACCTCAATGATATCATTACCCAGGAGGACTTAGAGTTATTCTCATCTATATCCAACCATACCGCCCGTGCAATTCATGGTTTTAAACTCGACGAGGAAAAAATCGAACTCATTGTAGCCTCCCAGAATACTTTAATCTCAGCCATTGAAGCCAAGGACCGCTATACTCGTGGTCATACTGATAGAGTAGCTCAATATTGTACCCTTATGGGAAAGAGCTTAGAAAAGCAGCTCCGTCTCTATCCTAATGGATTATCTGACCTTAAATGGGCTGCTCAGCTTCATGATGTAGGAAAGATAGGTATTTCTGATACAATTCTTCTTAAAAAAGCTCGTTTGAATAAAGATGAATGGCAGGTTATAAAAGAACACCCCATAAATGGTATAAGGATTATCACCCCTGTCCGGGAATGGCTCGGTGAAGATATCTGCGCCGGTATACTCTATCATCATGAAAACTTCGATGGTTCAGGATATCCCTCCCAACAAAAAGGAGAAGAAATTCATCTCTTTGCTCAAATAATAAGAGTTTCCGATGCTTTTGATGCTATGACTGTACATAGACCTTACAGACCTGCTTTGACAAAAGAGGATGCAATAAATGAACTCAAAAAATACAAAGGCACCCAGTTTGCCCCTCAAATTGTAGACGTTATGGTCAAGTTATATAATACCGGAGAAATATAAGGGACTCCTCTCCCCTGGGGGAGAGCGGTCGCGTAGTGGTTCCTCTCCCCTGGGGGGAGAGGATGAAGGTGAGGGGGAAAAAGGTCGCGTAGGGGCTCCTCTCCTTAAAATGACTCGTAAAAATATTTTTGTTAGGAATTTTGGGTGACCGTTAGAAGCATTCTTACATGCGGATTTTACATTTTTTAGAAGGAGGTATATAATGAGCGGTTAACTTATTTAAAAATAGGCATTTATAAAAGAAAATGCAAGAGGAACCGCACGTAAGTGGAAAACATATACACTAGAGCCATAATTCGTGCCATTCTCGTTGCCTCCTGCCGGGGGTGCAGTAAAATAACAATATGAAAGGGGGTTCATATGGAAAACTCGATTTTTCTCGCTAAACTTCTTGGTCCGTATTGTATCATTGTCGCAGTAGGAATTCTCTTTAACCTGAGAACCTATCAGAAGGTTATGGAAGATTTCTGTAAAAATTATGCTTTGATTTATTTAGGCGGAGTAATGGCTCTTTTCTTTGGTCTTCTTATAGTGCTATTTCACAATGTATGGGTGGCTAACTGGGTTGTAATCATTACAATTTTTGGTTGGCTTGGGTTCATTAAAGGCGCCTGGTTAATCATTTTACCGAATACGGTAGCCAAATTGACAGAGGCATACCAGAAAAAGGTGGCCCTATTAGTGGTTCATTTGGTCATAATCCTAGCCCTTGGCGTCTTTCTGACGGTTATGGGGTATTTTGTCGTGTAAAAGCTTGAAAATTGCCTAAAAACTTCGTGTTTCTTAAAATGGTAGCCGCAGACTTTAGTCTGCGTTTAGGAATAGCAGACTTCAGTCTGCGTATATAACAGTTATATCAGTTATAAAAAAATATAAAACCTTTAAGGCTAAAATGATTTCAAAAGGAGGTTTTATAATGGATACTGCAACTGCAAACTTAGAAGACGTTTTTAGAAACTGGGCTAAACCACCAAGCGATACGGAACAAGAAAAAGCAACAAACGCAGTAAACGCAATCAGAGGTGCGATTAGTAACAATGACAAGTTATCATCGTTGTCTATCGATGTTTTTCCTCAAGGATCATATCGAGCAAATACGAATGTGCGCAATGATAGCGACGTTGATATATGCGTTTGCCTTAGAAGCACTTTCTATTATGATTTACCTACTAAACCACCAAATAGACCTGAAGATTACGGCATAACCCCGGGATCAGGAATGGATTTTAGTGATTTTAAGAATCTTGTTGAAACCGCATTAGTGTCTAGGTTTGGTAGAAGTAGTGTAAAAAGAGGAAACAAAGCTTTCGACATCCATGAAAGTACCTATAGGCTTGACGCTGATGTATTGGCTTCATTTGAATATAGAAGATATACAGGTATTGATGTTTACGGCAATCAAAATTATCATGGTGGGATTAAGTTTATTGGTGATGATAGGAATCCAATAATTAACTGGCCGGAGCAAAACTATAGCAATGGTGTTACAAAAAATAGCAATACAAGTTATCGTTATAAAGCGATGATTAGGATTCTGAAAAGACTCCGTAATGATATGCAGGAAAAAAATATTACTGAGGCACGCAATATCGCTTCCTCTTTAATAGAATCCCTTGTCTGGAACGTGCCGAATGAAGGATTTGGCCACGATGAATATTCAGCTGATGTTAGATATGTTTTAGAGCACATTTTTAATGAGACACGTGATGATGCAAGATGTAATGAATGGGGTGAAGTAAATGAATTAAAGTATTTATTCAGAGCTACACAACCATGGACTAGAGTGCAAGCCAATAGTTTTTTACACGCAGCATGGAATCATCTTGGTTTTGAATAAGAGAGGTAATCTATGAAGAACCTAAATATGAAAGTTTTTATATCAGTTTTGTTAGGTGTTTCTGTCATTGTATGGCTTGTTGTTTTGATGTTCTCTAACGTTGAGCTAAAGTTTTCTTGGGAAGCTATTAAAAAACTTCCTTCGGTTGTGACTATCGACTTGCTTTTATGGGCAATATTTGTAAAGTATCTCTGGAAATTAACTATATTCCAAGGATGGTTAGTACGGGTACCTATTTTGGAAGGGAGTTGGCATGGGCTATTGCAATTTACTTGGAAAGAGTCTACACAAAAAGAAATTCCCATAGTGTTGGTTATTCGTCAGACTTTATTAGGAATATATTGCGCTATGTATTCAGAGGAGATGAATAGCAGGAGCAGTGTTTCAGAATTTCTAATAGATAAAGAAGCAGGTATAAAAAAATTGGTATATTCATACACTAGCAGTCCAAACGTAAACGTAAGAGAAAGAAGTCCTGTGCATCGAGGAACCGCAAGTTTAGACTATATCACCAACCCTGAAAGAAAATTAGTTGGAGAATATTGGACTAATCGAAAAACAACGGGACAGCTCGAATTATCATTTTATTCATCTAAATTGCTTGAGAGTTTTCCTGAAGAACTGAAAAATAGAAAATAAAGCAAGCGGAGGTCATAATATGAGCAAGAAAGCGGAATTAAAAGCATTACATGCCCAATTTCTTACAGAGTTCAACGAAGAAGATGCAGGGCAAACATGGGAACAGCAAAGTCAGGAGTTCAGGGAATTTTGGAATGAGATCCTTCCTTCCGGCGAAAAACTAAGCCCCGAAGACATCGATTACTATATTCGCTTTCTCGATAGCCATGCTAAGGGTATCGCAGATTCCGACATAGAGCCATCTGCAAGATCCCTAATACCTCAGGGCTCATGGCGTAGGATTATGCAGGAATTTAAGCAGGATAAGAAGCTATATAAGCTAGTAACATCCATTCTGCAATGCGATTCTGATGACGAAAAAGTAGAGCTTCTTAATAAGCTCTATTCTGCTAACACCGAGAGAAATAGACTAACAGGCCAGAATGCCACTATGATAAATGATCTAATGTTTGTATATAGCCCCATGGAAAATCTGAGCATTCTATCTTTGTCTCACAAGTATAAGATTATTGATGCTTTTAAGCTAGGCAATATATCCTCGATTAAGCAGAAAAGCTGGGGTGAGCAGATTGTTCTTACCAAGAATGCTGTTATATCTTTCCGAGAGAAGTTCCCATTTAAAAATACTCGGTCTCTATCTCGGTTCTTTTATTTCGCCCCTGTTAAAGAACTATGGAGTAAAAAAGAGGTCATTTCTTCAGATGATGTAGATTTTGATGAGCGGCTTGAAGAGGAAGGTTTCTTTGATATTCCCGTAAGCGATAGGAAGATTATATCAGAGGCAGGAGATCCTCCTATAAAACTTTTATGTGAGAAAGTTGACAAGGGGAAGTTAATTGCCCGTGCAGAATTTCAGCGTTATTATATTTGGGATAATAAACCAAAGTTGAAAAGTAGGCTTATTGAATCGGTTTTGCTCAGGGTCCCCATTCCTGTTATTTATGTGGCAGAAGAAAATGCTGGAAAGGAATTAGTAGTTGATGGGCAGCAGAGGATGCTGACCTTTTATAATTTCATGAAGAAGGACGGCTTTAAACTTACTGGGCTTCGTGTTTTAAAGGAGCTTAATGGAAAAACTTATACAGATCTATCTGAGGAATTACAAGATTCGATAGCCGACTATCCTATCAGAGTAATTAAAATTTTAAAGGAATCCCATAAGGACATTAAATTCGACATCTTCGAAAGGTTAAATCGGGGATCGGTCAAACTTAATGAACAGGAACTCCGCAATTGCATTTATAGAGGAAGCTTTAATAACCTACTGAAAACATTAGCTGAAAATAAAGATTTTCAAAGAATTCAAGGCCTTAGAGGAGTTCATAAACGGATGATTGATATGGAGAGAATTCTTCGCTTTTTTGCTTTTACAGATTTAACTGAAAGAAAATATAAAGGATCACTAACAAGCTTCCTTAACAGTTATATGGAAAGTAATCGTGAAATATCTGAAAAACAGAAAGAAGAAAAGACAGCTATGTTTAAGAATTCAGTAGAGTTGTGCCAAACCGTATTTGGCGATTTATCCTTTAGGCGCTGGCAGTTAGGTGATGAAGATGATGCCAATGGATATCGCGAAGATAAAATAAACGAAGGTATATTTGATGTGCAAATGTATGGCTTTACTCAATACGAAAAACGAGATATTATAAAAAAAGCCATGCTCATCAAAGATGCGTTTATTGAGCTTATGACTAAAAATATGGCGTTTATCGAATCTATAGAGAAAGGCACATATGATACTCAAAAGGTAAAATTACGCACCGAGAAATGGTTTCAGAAGTTAAGGGAAGTTGTAGGGTACCCTGAGAATGACCGTCGCCTTTATAGCTTTGAAATGAAAAAAGCTCTTCACGATGCGAATAAAGTTTGTCATCTTTGTGGTAATGAAATTGTGTTTATAGAAGATGCACATGTTGATCATTTAGAAAGATATTCAGAGGGTGGTAAAACGAAAATAAAGAATGGTAAGATAAGTCACCGATACTGCAATTTACAGAAAGGATAAACAGCTTTTTATCCCTCCTTCGGCAATCGCAGTCGTCCGCCGATGGCTCAGAAGGGCGAAATGCCGGCATCTAAGATAGGCAATCTCTGGCGATTTAAAAGAGAAGAGATTGATGAGTGGATGAAGAGCAGGGCGAATACGAGGAGGATTAGATATGCCAGGAGAGATTGAGAAGAGGTTGTGGGGTGCAGCGGATCAACTGAGGGCTAATTCGCATTTAACCTCTGCTGAATATTCAAAACCGGTGCTTGGTTTGATATTTCTACGGTACGCAGATTTTAAGTTTGCTCAGGCAGAGAAAGAGCTAGCCGGCAGAAGAACAGGGCGCAGGACTATTGGCAAAACAGACTATCAGGCAAGAGGCATTATGTATTTACCAGAGGAGGCGCGCTTCTCCAAGCTGTTGAATCTTCCTGAGGGGACGAATATTGGCCAAGCCGTTAATAATGCAATGAAGGCTATTGAGAGAGAGAATGAGGATTTAAGAGGCGTTCTGCCCAAGACGTATAACCGCTTCGCTAATGATCTACTCTTTGCGTTACTGAGGAGCTTTAACTTTAAATTAGACGATGTTGAGGGGGATGTCTTCGGCAAGATTTATGAGTACTTTTTAGGTAAGTTTGCTATGGGTGAAGGCCAGAGGGGCGGCGAGTTCTTTACGCCTACATCTCTCGTTAAGCTTATTGTTGGGATTATAGAACCATTTCACGGCCGTATCCTTGATCCTGCCTGTGGGTCCGGCGGTATGTTTGTGCAAAGCGCCCACTTTGTCGAAAACCACAAAAAGAATCCAAGCGCAGAGATTATGGCGTATGGCGAAGAAAGGGTCGCTGATACTATCCGGCTTAGCAAGATGAATCTCGCGGTCCACGGCTTATCCGGGGATATTAGGCAGGGCAACACATATTATGAAGACGTGCATAATAGTTTGGGGAAGTTTGATTTTGTAATGGCTAATCCTCCGTTTAATGTAAACGGCGTGGATAAAGATAAGATAAAGGACGACCCGCGCTTTCCTTTTGGCATGCCTTCGACTGATAACGCGAACTATTTATGGATTCAGATATTCTGTAGTGCATTGAATTCCAAGGGCAGAGCGGGATTTGTTATGGCTAATTCTGCGGCTGATGCCCGTGCTTCTGAGCTTGAAATTAGAAAAAGGCTGATTGAAGACCATGCAGTGGATGTGATGGTGTCTGTTGGTCCTAATTTCTTTTATACGGTTGTTCTTTCTTGTTCGCTTTGGTTTTTGGATAAAGGCAAAAAGAAAACCCCGCGAAAAGATAAAGTTCTTTTTATTGATGCCCGCCATATTTATCACCAGATAGACCGCGCCCATAGAGAATTTACTCCAGCACAGATTGAGTTTTTGGCAAATATAGCAAGGTTCTATCGTGGCGAGAAGCCAGAGAATCTTAACGGCAGCGATAAGATGATGAAGGAGAAATTCCCGAAAGGAAAATACGCTGATATAGCCGGCCTTTGTAAGGTAGCGACAATAGAAGAAATTAGAAAGAACGGGTGGAGCCTTAATCCAGGGCGATATGTTGGCGTAGCTGAAAGAGAAGCGAAAGATTTTGATTTTACTGAGCGGATTGAGGAACTGAATGAGGAACTGGAAATCCTGAACAGCGAAGCACGGAAGCTGGAAGGGCGGATTTCAGAGAATATTTCGGAGTTGTTGGGATGAGTGCTGATTGGCAGACGATACGAATTGGTGATTTAGGTAAAGTTGTCACTGGAAAGACACCACCTACAAAGAGACCTGAGCTCTATGGCGAAAAATATCCATTCATAACGCCAACAGATATTGATGATAACCTGATGACTGTCAAAACTAAACGGTGGATTTCAGACGAAGGATATGATTTTCAGAAAAATTTGCTTCTACCACCAAAGACAGTTTGTTATACTTGCATCGCTTCGATAGGTAAAATCTGTATAACCACTCAACCAAGCTTTACTAACCAACAAATAAACAGCATTACAGTTGATCATAACCGAGTTGACTATAGGTTCATCTTTTATTCATTACGGCACTATACAGATAAGATAAAGGTGATTGCAAGTGGTGTAGCTTCACCGATAGTCAACAAGTCAATGTTCAGTGATTTTGAAATTCCACTTCCCCCCTTACCCATCCAGCGGAAGATTGCTGGCATCCTCTCCGCCTACGATGACCTGATTGAGAACAACAGCCGCCGCATCAAGATCTTGGAAGAGATGGCTCGGACAATATATCAGGAGTGGTTTGTTAAGTTTAAATTCCCTGGGCACGAAAAAGTGAGGATGGTTGATTCTCCTTTGGGCAAGATTCCGGAGGGGTGGTTAAGAAAATATTCAGATTATGTAGATTTTCTTGAAGGCCCAGGATTGCGAAGATGGCAATATCGCGAAGAAGGAATCCCATTCTTAAATATAAGGACCCTTATAGATAATGATGTCGATTTTTCAAAGGTAAAATTTATTGATGAAAATGAGGTTAAGCAAAAGTATGCCCATTTTTTGCTGCAGCCTTATGATCATGTTGTATCCAGTTCGGGGACAATTGGTAGAATTGTAACAATTCAACGACACCATCTTCCGCTGATGCTTAATACAAGTATTATAAGAATGAGACCTAAGACCGATGCATTGGAAAGATGGCAACTTAGGCATTTTTTGAAATCAAATTATTTCCAGAGTCAGATTCGGGCATACGCTATAGGCGCTGCCCAAGTTAACTATGGACCTGCTCATCTAAAACAAATGTGGATTATTGCACCAAATAATAATACAGGTCGTATGTATGAGAAATTAGTATCTCCAATTGAAGAACTTAATTGTACCTTGATCCGTAGGAACCAAATTCTCCGCCAAACCCGTGACCTTTTGCTTCCCAAACTTATCTCAGGCGAAATAGATGTTGAAGATTTGGATATAGATGTTGGAGAACTTGCCGAATGACGAACAGTAACTTTACAGAAGGTACCCTTGTTGAACAGCCCGCAATAGAGCTCTTTTCGCATCTAGGATGGGAGACGATTAATTGTTTTGATGAGACGCTGGGTCCTGATGGTACATTGGGTAGAGAGACAACATCCGAGGTTGTTTTAACCAAAAGACTCAAACCAGCCCTTCGAAGACTCAATCCCGAACTTCCCGATACAGTTATCCAATTAGCCATAGAAGAACTCATCAAGGACCGCAGCGCCATGAATCCTACTTACGCCAACTGCGAGATTTACAAAATGTTAAGGGATGGTGTTACAGTACTGGCAAGAAGGGCAACTGAAGATCGGGAGGAAACCTACATAAAAGTTAAAGTTATTGATTGGAATGAGCCAGCTAACAATGATTTTTTACTGGCATCCCAGCTTTGGATATCGGGTGAGATGTATAAAAGGCGGGCGGATTTGGTCGGCTTTGTGAATGGTCTGCCTTTGGTTTTTATTGAGCTTAAGGCATCGCACAGGAGATTAAAGCACGCTTACAGGGGTAATCTTAGGGACTATAAAGAGACGATCCCCCAGGTGTTTCTGTATAACGCAATCATCATATTGTCAAACGGCAGTCAAAGCAGAGTTGGCACTATGACATCAGAGTGGGAGCATTTTGTTGAATGGAAGAAGATTAACAGCGAAGGAGAAAAAGGCATTGTTTCCTTAGAGACAATGATTCGGGGCGCGTGCGAGCCAAGGCGGTTGTTTGATATAGTTGAGAATTTTGTCCTGTTTAGTGAGGCCGGAGGCGGTCTTGTTAAGATGATGGCAAAGAACCACCAATATCTTGGCGTAAATAACGTCATTGAGAAATTTAAGCGGATAGAGGAAGAAAAGGGCAGGCTTGGCGTCTTCTGGCATACTCAAGGTAGCGGCAAGAGCTACTCAATGATATTTTTCTCTCAGAAGGTCCTGCGTACGATCCCCGGCAACTATACCTTTGTAATCGTGACGGACCGACAGTCCCTGGACCGGCAGATCTATAAAAACTTTGTTAATGCGGGGGCTATAACCGAGCAATATGTGCAGGCTGACAGCGGCGAGCATTTGAAGCAATTATTACGCGAGGATCACAGGTACATATTTACGTTGATTCAGAAGTTTCACGCAAGGCAAGGAGCGGTTTACCCTAAACTTTCAGACCGGTCAGATATTATCGTCATTACCGATGAGGCCCACCGCACCCAATATGACATCTTCGCTTTGAATATGCGCAATGCCCTCCCTAAGGCGGCATTTATAGGGTTTACAGGAACGCCGCTTATTGCAGGAGAGGAGAAGACCAAAGAGGTTTTTGGCGATTATGTCAGTATTTATAACTTCAAGCAGTCAGCGGATGATAGGGCGACTGTACCACTTTATTATGAGAATAGAATACCGGAACTGCAGCTGACTAACAGAGACTTAAACGCGGAAATGGAGCAGTTGCTTGATGAGGCAGCGTTGGATGAGGAGCAGGAGAAAAAGGTTGAGCGGGAGTTCAGCAGGGAATATCAGGTGATTACCCGTGATGCCCGTTTAGAAAGAATTGCTGAGGATATTGTTGATCATTTTATGGGCCGAGGATTTATGGGTAAGGCGATGGTGGTTAACATTGATAAGGCCACGGCCGTCAAGATGTACGATAAGGTGCAAAAGTACTGGGAACAATATAAAAGTGACTTAGAGGCAAAAATCAGGCGTAGTTACGGTATCGAAAAAGAAGAATTAGAGGAAAAGCTTAAGTATATGAAAGAAACCGATTTAGCTGTCGTCGTCTCGCAATCCCAAAATGAAATTGAAGAGATTAGAAGGAAGGGCGTGGATATTACGCCGCATCGCAGGCGGATGGTGAGGGAAGATCTGGATACCAAGTTTAAAAAGCCGGAGGATCCTTTCCGGATTGTGTTTGTGTGCGCGATGTGGATGACAGGTTTTGATGTGCCGTGCTGTTCCACAATATACCTTGATAAGCCCATGCGCAATCATACGCTTATGCAGACGATTGCCCGGGCAAACAGGGTTTTTGGGGAGAAGAATAACGGTTTAATTGTTGACTATATCGGCGTATTTAGGGATTTACAAAAAGCGTTGGCGATATATGGTACCGGGGCTGAAGGCGGCGAGACACCAGTCAGGCCTAAAGGTGAGCTTGTTGAGTTATTAAGAGAAGCGGTAAGGGAGACGAAGGAGTTCTGCATTGAGAGAGGCGTTGATTTATTAAAACTCCAGGCAGAGTTTCAAGCAGCGGAAGGCTTTAGCCGTGTACGGTTGTTGGACGATGCTGTTGAGTCGATTATCGTTGATGAGGAATCAAAGAGGAAGTATTTATCATTGGCTGCTGTCGTGAACAGACTTTATAAAGCTATTTTGCCAGATCCTTTGGCGAATGAGTTTCGTTCTATACGGAAACTGATAGTCGTGCTTGCAAATAAGATTAGATCGCTTAGCCCCGAGCCCCCGCCACCTGAGGCTATAGATGAGGTAATGGGCAGGGTTGAAGGATTGCTTGATGACTCTGTGAGGATTGCGGATTATGTCATTAAGCCTCCCGAAGGGGAGGATCGTCTTATAGATTTAAGCAAGATAGACTTTGAGGCGTTGAAGGAAAAGTTTAAAATTGGCCATAAACGCATGGAGGCAGAAAAGCTCAAGAGCGCTATAGGTAGAAAATTAAAATTGATGGTTTGGCTGAACAGAAGCCGGATGGATTTTATGGAAAAATTCCAGAAGATGATAGATAAATATAATGTCGGTGCTTATAATCTGGAGGTTTTCTTTAAGAAGTTAACGGAGTTTGCAAAAGAGCTCGGTGAGGAGGAAAAGCGGGCGATTACTGGTGGGCTGACGGAAGAGGAGCTGGCGGTGTTTGACTTATTGACTAAGCCGGAGATGGATTTAACCGAGAAAGAAAAGCAGCGGGTTAAGAAGGTGGCGCGAGAACTGCTGCAGGTACTTAGGCGGGAGAAACTTGTCCTTGATTGGCGTAAGAGGCAACAGACTCGAGCGGTTGTGCGGGTGGCAATTGAGGAGACCTTAGAGGGTTTGCCCGAACGGTATACACCTGAGCTGTTCAACAGTAAATGCGATGTTGTATATCAGCATGTTTATGATTCTTATTTCGGTCGGGGACAAAGCATTTATGAAATGGCTGGAAAGGCAGCCGGAGTAAGCGATGATTATTTTCTTGGCGTTGGTTCAAAAATAATTGAGGAGAGGCTTCCAAAGTCGGAATTATTTGTTAGTGACATCGTTTCTGATGATGAGATCGAAGAGAGCGAAAAATTTATTAGCGTATTACCAATTTATTCTTTAGAGGCGGCCGCGGGAAAATTTGGCGATGGATTAGCCGTCGAGCCTGAAAGATGGATGAAGGTGGATATTGGGCGGAAATTGGATAAAAGGATGTTCGTTGCAAAAGTCGTAGGCTATTCCATGGAACCGAAGATTCCAAACAACAGTTATTGTGTATTTAGTGCAGATGTTGTTGGAAGCCGTCAAGGGAAAATAGTTCTTGCACAACATCATGATATAGGTGATATTGATACAGGTGGAAGCTATACGGTTAAGAAATATTATAGTGAAAAGAGATTTAAGCGGGATGGTACTTGGCAACATGAAAAAATAATCCTTGAGCCTTTGAATAAGGCATACAAACCTATAATCTTACCGCGATGTGAAGAAGGAGAACTTAAAATCATTGCGGAGTTCATAACAATTTTAGAGTAGAGTGAAGCAGATAAAAAGAAAGATGGTGTCAGGCCTTGATGTGATACAAAACACCTTTTAAAAACTTTTGTGGCACAGAGCAAGAAACTTTCTTTCATATTTTGAAGCTCCAATTTTCTATAGAAGTGAAAGAAAAACAAAAATGTCAAATGAACAAACGAGCCACAGAAATAAGAGTCGAAAGGTTTTTATTATGACTTTTGGGTGTCAGATGAATGATGCGGATTCGAAAGTTATGGAAAAGGAGGGCTACAGAAAAAGAGAGGGATGAGACTAGAAGAAGATAAAGTAAAAAAAATGATTTTGGGAGAATTGTAACATGGTGAAAGAAATACTAATTAATTTCATAAGTTTATATCAAGATACCTTAGCGAGATTTATACTTGGTAAAACTCGGTTAAGATACATCTACAGAGGAAGATTGAAAGAGATTATAAAAAGAGCATCACCACTTTTTGATTACGCAGGTTCTTGTACTTGTAGTTTGCTTAACTTAATAAGAATGATTGAAGAATCGGCCTCCCCAAATGAAATCTATTCTGCAAAACTTGAGGCAGCAGAAAAAGAGATGAATGTATTAAGAGAATGGTATGAATCTTATCAAAATAGGGTTGGAACAACCTACCTTTCCAAAACAGGTGAACTATTTAATGAATTTGGCAAGATCTTATTGAAGCTCCAAGGAATCTTTGTGGGTCTCACTAGAAATTTAAAGGAAGAAACTGTTATTCAAAAATTAAAGAGAAATACATATGGGTATCCTAAAGCTAAACAAATATTTTATACTACTACTGAAGACTTTAGTAAATTAACTGGGGAGGCATCACAGAGGTTAAAGGAAATTAAGGACTGGGGTCACATTTTTTCCTTGCCAGAGCTTTAGGATATGTTACTGTGGGCAGATGAGTAGTACTAAACATTATTGATCTCTTATGAAATAATAGCTTCCCTATGCGTGGGTAGAGTATGCAATATATTATACAGCATTCAGAAATTGTAAGTGACAATTTACTCAAAAAAGACAAAACTGGATGAGGAAAAGTTCGAGCGATGAAATAATCAGGATTCCCGGCGATTTTTATGCTCTTCGGTGCTTCGCGGCGAATCAAAGAATCCATATGGAAGAAATAATAAGAAAGTTATTGGATAAAGGTAATGAGTTATTAAACCAGCCTTATAGGAAGATTGAATTTACAGGGGTTACCGAGGCCAATGAATTGTTGAATGATTTAGCAAATCATTCACATGCTTTTGTATTAGCATGCATAATGGACAGACAGATTAAAGCAGAGAAAGCATGGTTGATACCCCACGAAATTCGTCGTTTATTTGGCAGTTTTGAATTTGGTAAACTTAAAGAGTTATCTAGACAAAAAATTAGAGATTATTTCAGAGATAATAAACTTCATAGGTTTATCAATCAGATGGCAGACAATTTTTATTATGCAATTCAGGATATTGAGCAAAAATATAATGGTTTTGCCGCTAATATCTGGGCTAATTCTCCTAGAAGCGCAACCATTGTTCGTCGTTTCTTACAGTTTAGGGGTGTAGGGGTCAAAATAGCGACAATGGCTGCAAATATTCTTGCCAGAGATTTTAAAATTCCTATGGCCGATAAATATTGTATTGATATATCTCCCGACGTTCAAGTTAAAAGAGTGTTTCTTAGGTTAGGCTTAATTTCTCAAAACTCAACCAATGAAGAATTGATATATTCAGCGAGAGAACTAAATCCCGACTACCCTGGAATATTTGACTTCTCTGCTTGGGAAATAGGAAGAAAGTGGTGTAGACCTACACATGCTAAATGTAACGACTGCTATTTGCGTCGACATTGCCCAAAGATTATGATTTGATCAGGACTTTTCGGTATCAGATGAACGATATGGATTTGGAAGTTATTGTTTTTCAATAGATTGCAATTAAGATATGGTACTATTAGTCATAAGTTTATACATCAGACTAGGTTGAAATTATGAGAAACTGGATAACAGCAATGGAAAAAACTAAAGAGCTGGCTAATATAGCTCTACAGGGGAACCTTGTTTTGTTTGTGGGGGCTGGGGTTTCAAAGAATAGCAAACTGCCAGATTGGACAGAACTTCTTCAGAGGCTTCTTACTTCTTGGCCCGAAGGTCAAAAATTTATACATTCTACCTCTCCTTTAAAACTCCTCGAAACCTATGTTGAAAAATTTTTCGATGGCAATCCAGCTCCATTAAAGCAAAAAATTGCAGGTATTTTATCAGAATCAGAAGAAAAATCATCTTTATCGGGTATTCATAATCAAATTGCTCGTATTCCATTTTCAAGGATATATACCACTAACTATGATACCTTATTAAATAAGGTATTCACATCAGCGAATGGTGTCTTTACAGATGAACATTTTGCAGATTTTATTCCGGAAAGAGAGAAATTGGATATTATTTATCTGCATGGATGTATTAAACAAGCATTAGGTATGAGAGTTACTTGGAAAGATTTCCATAATTTTTGGAGGAGCAAAGAATTCCTTAGAAAAAGGTTAGAGTTAGATCTGCATGATAAAACATTTCTTTTTTTGGGATATAGTTTTCGTGATCCTCATTTAGAAGATTTGTTACGCGAATTTCCAAAATCTACTTCTGGGAAGTTACCCAAACATTATGTTGTTTTTATCCTGCCTGAAGTTCCGGGTATTGAGAAAGAAGTAACTATGACATCGCTCCAAGGTTTGAATATTCATAGTTTGGTTGTAAAAAGTATTGAGGAACTAGAAGATTCTCTAAAACAAATTGCTGATAATATAGATGCTAAAAAAGGAGAAATCATAAGGGGCATAGATGCAGCTGCTCTTAGTGAACTATCAGAAGAGATATCGCATCACATAAAAGAAGAGGACCTCCTTTTAATTGCAACTTATCATGAAAATGGACAACATGAAGAAGCTGTTATATATATCGATAAATTGTTGATAACGATGAATAAGTTAGTTGAAGATGGGTTAGAGCTGAGTGATGATATATGCTTTTTATTAGCAAAAAAGGTATTTTATTTAGGACTTTCTCAAAAGAAAGAAGAAGCAAGGCGTGAATTAAAGACATATTTAGAGAAATATCCGAATTCGCCTTGGCTCATTGCCGAAGTTTTAAGGCAGTCAATAAAGTCTGAAAGAGACATAGAGAAGATTTTATCCGAATTGTCTAAAATCAGTGAAGAAGATAGAAAAAAAGTGGTTCTATTTGACATATTCGAAATATCGCTTTTGATTAGAAAAAAACTATATGCGGAAGCAGAAGATAGGCTAAAATCGTCGGTTATCTTGAATACAGAAAAGTACCAAATTCAGAGAGAAATACTCAAGACTGAGATATTGTTGGCCAGGAGGGATTTTTCATTAAAAGACCCTTCCGAATCAGCAAGAATATGTTCCACTCTAAAACAAAGATTAGCATGTAAGACAGATGATAGATTATTGAAACAAATGAAAAATAATATCCGTGAGATTTATTCGAGATCCATTTTGAATTATCTTATCGCCCAACCTTCTGTTCCACTTTTTTCTGAAAAATTTAATCCTTTTGAAGACTTTCGACAACCAAGCTATCTTGAGATTTTTGAAGGTGCTAATGATTGTGTTAAAGCATTGCTAAAAGTTACTAGAGATCCTTCTTTTCGTGATGATTTTATGAAGAGAAAGATAATATTAGAGGACGAATTAGGCGAACAATCGGAAATGCTCGAGTCATTACCTCCAAAATTTGATAAGGAAACATCTCCAGAACTAAATTCTATCATAGAAGCGTTAGTTAAATCAAAAAAGCAACTTCTAAAAGCTGAATTCCAAAATGTAATAGAATTAATACATAATATAAATTGGAAAGCAAAAATAAGACAAGTTCCTTTTTCAATACGACTACTTCTCGGCTGGCGTGAATGTTTTGCTCTTGGTAGACTAAAAAATACACAACAAGATGCTGAGAAAATTGTAAATTATATGGCAGAGCAGGTATTTTCAGATTATACACAAAGCAGTTTTGTAGATTTAGCTAAACAACTTTTTATTTGTTCTTATCGACTAGGATGTTTTGAAAATATTACTAACACTATCAATGATATAAAATCAATAGTAAGTTCAAGGCCTTTTAGCCTGTTCTGGTTAAAAGTTATAGAGGAAATTCTATCCGAGTTTTTACATGAAGGGGTTAGAACAAAAAAGCCCGGATTTGTTAAATATATCTCCTTATTAACATCAGAACATGTTTCTTATGAACCTGTTAGAAAACCAACTCGTGTAGACAATCCAGATGAGGCGAAAGACTTTGAGCTTGCTGCTAGAACTGCTGAGGATTTACTTGTAGACATATTCATCAAAAAGTTTGAGCTTTTACCGAGTAAATCAAATTTATTAGATTGTGCTGAAGTTTTATTATATTATCATTCTTCGCAAAGTTGTTGGCAATTTCTTACTGAGCAGCTTGAAATAGATTGGGACCATTTGTTTTCTTGGGCTGAAAATGAATTTCCAAAAAAATCTATGGCCTCAAAAGTATGTTATTACTTGGGCGAATCATCATCAGACAAAGCCAAAGCCGAGCTTGCCTTAAAGACTTCAGCAAATATTGCAGAAAATTTGGGGATGTATAATCTATACGCCACTACTAAATTTGCTTTATCTAGTTTTTATCTTAAGGAAGGTAAATATAGAGATGCTATGTTATCTTTTGAAGAATGTATTAGCCAAACACAAGATTCAATGCATTTTCTTAATTATGCCGCTTTATTGCTATCCGAAAATAACCCAAAACGCTCTTGGGAAGTTTTACAAAAAGGGCGTGAAGTGATAGGAAAAGATGCTGAATTTGCACATTTATTGTTTAATATTGGTTTTCGGTTAGGTGGAGAATATGAAAGAGAAGCAATGCTTATTATGCAAAAAAATCCTGATGTATTTAAACTTCAAACATTTGATTTCAAGCAAGACAAAGATAAAATTATAAATATTTTGAAACAAGGCAAAGAGAGAGCAGAACGTGTTTTTGAGTCATATCTGTGGGGTAAAATGCCTCTTATTGCTGCCGCTGAGAATATTAAAAGATCTTTTACAAATTTATGGCTTTACCTCACAGATATTAAACGAACGATAATGTTTCGATGGCCTAATCCTGATAGAGAAAGGTTCGAGTTGCAACATTCAAACTCTAAAGAAGTGGTTGTAGATATTTCTTCTTTATTCACCATTGTAAAATTAGATATTCAGGATGAAATTATTAAATTCTGGAATAAGATTTTTATTTCAAAAAGTTTATGGGACTGGATTCATAATGAGGTAATAAATACTCAACAACAATACATGGAAAAGCGACATAAATCATATCAGAGATTTAGAGAATACTTAGGAAAAACTTACGATGAAGTACCATCAACTTATGATTTTTGGCAAAAAGTCGGAAAAACAATGTTTTCTGAAGATTCTCAGGAAATAAAAGATTTGGGAAATCATATAATTACTCTATCTTGGGCACGTTTTAAACAAGGCTTGTGGCTTGTATTATATGAGACCGAAGACCAATTTTCAAATGTTAAAAAGTGGAATAAAGAAAGCAAATGTACACTTGTGACCTTATATGAGCTATTTAAGATATTAGAAAAACTGGGAGAAATTAGCGAGCCAGAAAGCAAAACGCTTTATAAGATTGCTAAAGAAAGAGGACTTTCTCAACATGGTAACGGGTTATTAGATAGCAAGATAGATATTGAACAATGGAGTCAAAAGAAGCAAACGTTGCTTATTGACTATTTTTTCTTTGAGTTCGCAGAATATGTGCAAGAAAAAGAAAAATTTGATCTCTTGAAGGCAATTAATAGACGTTTTGAAGTCACAATTTCTCCATTTGATTTAGATTCAGCAAAGGAAGAGTTTGATAAACATAGGGTAGGTTATGATTCGTGTAATTTCTCAGTTAAAGTAAGAGATACTCTGCGGAGTTGGAAACAAGCCGGCAAATTGGAAGTTCAAGAATCTCTAATTCGTAAGGATAATAGTAATGAATTTGTTTCAGCAGAAAAATTTGGTGTTCCTTGGACCGAAATGGCTATCGCTACACATAGACAATTGCCTTTTATAGTTGACGATCTCGGAACTTTTGAAATGTTTCAAGGTTTCATGAAAAATAAGCCGCTTCCAAGTTCAGGAATCCCTTTAATAATATTACGGAAAATACAAGAAATTTCTGATGGTAACCGAGAGGGGTTAGATTATTGGTATGGACAAATAAATAAGCTCTGGCAATTAGGAACATTCGGTATGCCGTACACAGGGGTTTTGAAGTGGGGGTTGTTGGCAACAAAATTAAATATTAATTCCAGACTTGTAGGGGGTCTTCTTTCGTCATTGACAAAATTTCTTGAGCTAACATGGCCTTCCCAGAAACTTACCCCTGAAGATTTCTCAAAGGTAGGAGTCACTTTTAAAGCAGGAGTGCCAGACCCATTAGTGGTTGCACGACTGTCTTTTAATTCATATCTTAAGGAAGTAAGCGAAGTAATCATCTGGTCAAATGTTGATCTGTTCATAAAGAGTAGAAAATCTAAAAAAATTAAATTTAAATATCCGTCTGAAATTAGTAAGAAACTTTATAAATCATTTGAAGAACAGGTAAATAATCTAGAAAACAAGATAATTGAAAATTGGAAAGTACGCTCTAATAAAAAGATAGAAATGAAGCAACCAAAGCAAGGCGATTTCTTAAAACTTCTCCCAATATCTTTAATCTCCAACGGGCTAATAAGTCGGTCTTCGAGTCAAATTAACATTGGATTGGAAGGAAAAAAGTTTTTATGTGATTGTATTAAAACAGTATTTGAAATTCCTTCGTCACTTTATTCTCCAGAAATAAAGAGAGAGTTGCTTATTGATTCATTTGCTGGGATCTTGAGACATCTGATAGAGAAGTTAAAAGAAAACTTTAATAGACAAGAAAATGACAATACCTCTGAGATATTTATAGAACTGTTAGTAAAGGTCTCCTTCTTCTTAGGAATATATATTATTATACCCCAAAATCTTCGATTAAAAATAAGAGAAAGTAACAAAGAAGTTGGGCTTTATTTATCTATGTGTTACGAATTTATAGCCAATAATCCCACCTTACCTTTTGAAAATGTTAATAATATAGGTTTCCTTGAATATGAAAGTTTGCGGACTGTATCGATGGCATATTTCTTACATTTAAGCTCTATAGAGTTATCTTCTATTAAGCCATTATCTCAGATCTTACATAATTGTTTTGAATCACTTATAGATATGTGTAAAAAAGTAGAAACACAGAAAGTAGCTGAAGGAAAGGATGTAAAGATTGATTTGGGGGAAATAACAGAAGTGTTAAATGCTTTGCCTTATAAAATATCTCAGGATTTTTTAAAGCAACAGGAAAGCTTACTAACTAAAATTGGTTTTAAAATAGATATTTCTCCTACACCTGCTGCTGAAATAGAAAAGAAACTTGGAGAAATAAGTAATTCTATATTTAATGAAGCACAAAACTATTTAGAATCAAAAGATTTGGAAGATTGTAAAAGCATTAGCGAGAAAGCTCGCGAAGAAATGCAAGCCTGGGTTAAGGATATGTTAAAAGCTTTTGATAATTACGATGATATTAAAAATTTTCTTGCGGGTATAATAGAAAAAACAGCTATTCCCTCTGAATCGCAAATCATAATTTATAATCTCCTCGCAAGGCTTTATTTCAGATCAGAAATTAAAGATGAAACGCTAAAAAAATTGATAGCAGATTCAAATTTTAGAAAATTTGTTAAAGAAATCATCAGGACTTTACCAAAACCTGATTGGGAACAAGAAATATTGGAAATTATGGTTGTAAAGTTAATTGTCCCTGTCACTTTAGCTGATTTAATAGATGGTGTTTTAGATAGCGTAAAATGGTTCTCTGAAAAACTTGTTAGTGATGAATGGAAATCTGCTCATAAAAATTATGGAATAATATTACGAGGAGCATGTCTAATTGTTTCTTATGAATTGTGCGAAGCCGCATTCGAAAAAAGTATCTTATTTGAAAATATTATTCAAATAGGACAACAGATAACTGATAGAGAAATATTATCGGTATTTTTGCGAGAAACTAAATTCTTGCTAGCCATTTTAAAAGGTGAGCCATTAACCAAATTAGAAAATGTACGAAAAGCAATTAAAAAAACCTTAGATGAATCCTAAATCCAATTTAAAAATAGTGTCTATTCATTCCCATAAGGGAGGGGTTGGTAAAACTTCTATAGCATTGGGGACTGCGATAATCCTCACCTGCGATTATAACAAACGTGTTCTTTTGATTGACGCTGATTTTTCTGGTGCCAGCATCGCTGATGCAATAGATGAATTTTCAATAGTACCTATTGTAAACGGATTAGGGAAGATTGATAAAAAATCCATAAGTAGAAAAGCATTAAAAACATATATTGAGAACAGAACAAAATACTACAGCGCTGATTTGCCCGATTACAATGCAGACCTCCCATATTTTCTTAATGACTATATTATGGAATTTGTTGATTTCAGCAAAAAGGAAAAAGTGAAGGATTTTCTTTGGGAATGGGAAATTGACTATAAACCAAAAAAAATTAAAAAGAAAATGCAATCTTTTCCTAGTTCTTCACATATCGAAGACATAAGAGAGATGTCTCGACTTTGTGATAGTAATTATGCGGAATTTGTTATAAGTGGGATAAATGATTGTATAAAACACATAGAGGTAGACTTTGATGTAATCATAATTGACACTTCACCAGGATTACATTCATTAAGTATTGCATTGGCTTGTGAGAATTTTGCAATAAAAAATGAAAGAAATCGACAAAGATGGGTTGTTACTACTCCAGATCCGGCAGATTTTATTTCTAGCTATAATACGCGAGATCTGTGCAAGGTATCAAATTCGAACCCCTTAAAACATTTACATGATATTTTTGTGTTAAACCGCACTGCTGGAGATGATGAGACCCGCAATGTAGTTAAAACTTTATATGAACACTTTGACTTTAGTATATCTGGGCTTTCAAAAGAAGAAATAATTGAGAGGTACACAAAAACTATTTTTGATCAGATAAAACATGTACCGGAATTTAGTCAATCGCGACTAATAAAGGAACCACATGATAAAGAACAGACTTTTTTGGTCGATATAGATACAATAGTCAAGAAACAAATATTATGAATAGAAAGAAATTTACAGAAAAGGCTACTCAGTTTTGGATAAGAAAACAGTTGCGTTCTGAACAGTTTGTTTGGGGGAAGTCTTTTCTTGAAAAAAGATATGTTTTTCCATGTCATAGGCTTCCGAAAGAACGAGTAGAAAGAGAAATAGTAGATAGGGATAATAAAAAATTTACTGCAAATATAAATCGTATTTTCACTGCAAATTTGATTAGAAAATACCAAATAGGAGGAATTTTCTACAATTTTGTTATTGCCCATTTTTTCCCTTCTTTCTACAGTATTTTAATAATTATATTTATTTCGAGCCACTTCTTCAGGTCGATTTAGATAAACGACTTTATCGTGATCATCTGTATCATCAGATAAAAGTTGCAGAGGTAATTAATTTCCTTTTTACTAATGAAAAAATAATGATTGATGCGACTCATAACCTATTAGAAGCAGATTATTATAAAAGATTTTTATGTAATTTTCCTGCAAGTAGACATAAAAAAAATGAAATTGTATCACCTAATCCAAAGTTACAAGAGTTGCTGCTTAAAGCTGTATGGCTTGCAGCATTATTTCATGATTTGGGTTATCTTTTCTATATGTATCAAAAGATTGAGAGAAAAGTTAAGGGTTTCTTCCCTTTTTTAGGAGGAGTTTTTTTATCTGATTTAATTACTGCATTGGAAAATCATGATTTTAAAAAAAGCCTAATTGTACGATATCTGATTCAAACAGGTGGCTTTAAAGAAGAAAATATATGTGAAGTTATGGCCAAATTTGCTAATGGTGAGAATCACTCTGTAGCTAGTGCAATTCAAATTCTTTTTTTAAGAGATCAAATGCTTCTTAGAGGCCTATCTCTAGGATTAGAAGCTAATTTCATTTATGAAGTCGCAGCTTTGCTTGTGTTTACTCATCAAAAATTAGAAAGTAATGATTATAAACATAATAATATTAATTTTAACGATAATCCATTTGCTTGTATTCTTTATATTGCGGACAATATTCAAGAGTGGGGTAGATTTTGTTTGGAGAAGATGAACCTTATAGAGCAATGTGAATCTGTAAATGTTGAAATATCAGATAAAATATTAAAAATAGGCTTTGAAATAAAAGCTGAATACGAAAAAGAATGGAAGATTCCTTCTTTTGAAGTGATCCGTGGGTTCCCTCTCAACATAGAAAACCTAGGAGTAGTTAGAAGACTCTAAAATAGCTCTTATTACCAAGAAGAGTTATTGGGAATAATAAATTCTCGGGCAAGTTAGTAATGAAAGAAAATCGCAATGTCAAACGAATCAAAAACTTACAAAAATTTCGGCCGAAAAGTCTACATCCGTACCTTTGGGTGTCAGATGAATGATGCGGATTCGGAAGTTATGGAGAGACTTCTGGAGAGGGAGGGCTATGGGAAGATAGATTCTCCTGAGGGAGCTGATGTCATAATTCTTAATACTTGTTCTGTCAGGCAGCATGCTGAAGATAGGGCGCTCGGTTACCTGGCATCTTTGAAAAGAGTTAGAAAGGAAAATCCATCTACAGTTTTTGTTCTGGCAGGGTGTGTGGCACAGAGATTAAAGAGTAAAATATTCGAAAAGACTCCTTTTGTGAATATTGTCCTGGGAACAGATAATATATTAGAATTGCCGAGGTCGATTAAAGCGGCTATTAAGAAGCCGAGAGAAAGGTTTCTTGCTACTGAAGTAAGGGGAGACTTACCCATGTTGACAGAAGGTTTCTGGAGTTCTTCATCTTATGGATGCGCCAAGAATTCTGAATTAACGGGGCAAGTTACAATTATGCGGGGTTGCGATAATTTCTGTTCTTACTGTATTGTGCCCTATGTCCGAGGTAGAGAAAGGTCGAGAGCTGTTAGTGATATTGTTTCAGAGGTAGAGCAGAAGGGGGCTGGTGGATGTAAGGAAATTATGCTTTTGGGTCAGAATGTGAATTCTTATAGATCCAATAGTTCGGACTTTGCTGACCTTTTAAGGAAAGTGGAAAAAGTAGATGGATTGGAACGGATTCGCTTTATGACTTCCCATCCTAAGGATGTCTCTGAGAAATTGATTAATACTATAAGAGATTCAAGCAAAATCTGTGAGCATCTCCATCTTCCTGCACAATCTGGCTCAAATAGAATATTGGAAGGAATGAATAGGGGATATACAAGGGAACAATATTTAGAATTGATTGATAAGATAAAAAGAGAGATTCCCAAAATAAGTATTACTACTGACCTTATGGTTGGCTTTCCTGGAGAAAAGAAAGAGGATTTTGAGGATACTTTAAGGTTGGTTGAGGATGTTGAATTTGACGCTGCGTTTACTTTCAAATATTCGACCCGGCCAGGAACTGAGGCGGCTAAAGAGAAAGACGACGTTCCTCTGAAGGTAAAAAAAGAGCGTTTAGCTAAACTTAATGAACTTTGTGAGAAGATGGTACTGGAGAAGAATCGAAGACTTATGGGAAAAGTGGAAGAGGTTATGGTGGAGAGGTTTGCCCGGAAAGAGAAGAAGTTGGTGGGAAGGACGAGGGGTAATAAGAGGGTGTTTTTTTCGGGGGATGGGAAGAATATTGGGGAATTGTTGCCGGTGGAGATTGAAGAGGCGTATACGTGGTCGTTGTTGGGAAGACGGGTTCAATAAATTGAACCCCTACAGAAAAGGCAAAGCTTCGCTTTGCGGCTACAAAATAAAAAGCTAAGGACGGGCTCAATAAATTGAGCCCCTACAGAAAAGAATGTAACAAATATTAATGGGAGGTGGTTATGAGTCAAGTGAAGTTGGTGGTAGTTCTGCTTTTTGCTTTCCTTTTGGTTCTCCTGGCTGTGGTAAATCAGCCGCAAGTATCAATGAACCTTTTACTCTGGAAGACTCCTGAGGTATCCCTGATTGTTTTTGTGTTTGCTGCGATTCTTCTGGGTGGGATATTTGCTACTGTTTTGGGAGTGGTAACCCAGATGAAATTCAAGAAGGACCTTACGACGAAAGAGAAAGAGGTGAAGGAACTGGAAGAAAGGGTTGTCAAGTTACAACTTGCTACTGGTAAATCTGAAGAAGTGAAGAAAGAAGAGAAGAAGCCTTCTGTGGAGATAGAGCCGCAGGAGTGATTGAGTTAAAGGATGAGATTGCTTCGGTCGCTTCGCTCCCTCGCAATGACAATTAGTAATAATTCGCAATGACAAGTTATTTTGAGAGGTAAGAAGTTTGGGTAAATTTACTCCGTTGATGGAACAGTATCATAAGATTAAGAAGGAGTATCCTGACACTCTGCTTTTTTTCAGGCTGGGTGATTTCTACGAGATGTTTGGAGATGACGCTAAACTGGGTTCAAAGGTTCTGGAAATCGCCTTGACTTCCCGTCATAAAATCCCTATGTGTGGGGTGCCTTACCACTCTGTCAGTAAGTATATTGCTACTCTGATTAAGGGGGGACATAAGGTGGCAATTTGTGAACAACTGGAAGATGCTAAAGTGGCAAAGGATTTAGTTAAGCGTGATGTTATCAGGGTTATTACTCCGGGGACGGTTCTGGAAGAGAATCTCCTTCCTGAGAAGAGTAATAATTTCTTAGCGGCTATATATTTAGAAAGACCAAATGGGGGAAGAGCTGGTCTTGCCCTGGTGGATATCTCTACTGGCGAATTTCTGGCTACGGAACTTGAGGGAGGGAATCTTCTGGAAGAGGTCTCCCTGGAGTTGACCAGGCTTCCTGTGGCAGAGGTTATTTTGCCCAGAGAGGAAGAAAGTAATGGTAAACTTCATAATCTTCTTAAAACTTACTCCCTTCCTGTAAATTATGTTGATGATTGGAATTTTATGAAGGAGAATGCTTACCAGAAATTGGTGAGCCAGTTCCAGCTCCATTCTCTGAAAGGTCTTGGTTTTGAGAATCGGGAATTGGCTATAAGTGCTTCGGGAGCGATTATAAGCTACCTGGAATCTACACAAAAGATGGCGCTCTCTCATCTTTTACGATTAAAGTTCTATTTGAAAAAAGAGTTTATGGTTCTGGATGAGTCGACGAGAAAAAATCTGGAGTTGCTGGCTAACGTTCAGGATAATACTAAGCAGGGAAGCCTTCTTGGGGTTCTGGATTTAACCCAGACGGCAATGGGAGGCAGGAGACTCAGACAATATATCTTAGAGCCTCTTACGGATGTGGATAGAATAAGAGGACGTCAGGAAGGAGTGGGGGACTTCTTTTCTAATTCTATAACCAGAGGAAAGGTTGGGGAAGTTCTTAAAAATATTTTTGATTTAGAAAGATTGATAAGTCGCCTGTGTTGCGGGACGGCTAATGCCAGGGACATGGTGAGTCTTAAGAATTCACTTAAACTAATTCCTGAAATAAAAGAAGTGGTAGAGGGATTCAAAAGCAGGATGGTTCTGGAGCTTTCTGAGGAACTGCACGATTTGAAGGAGATTGTGGATTTGATTGAGAGGGCGATAGTTCCTGAGCCACCTCCCACAATTAAGGAAGGCGGGATTATCAGGCCGGAATATAATGAAGAGTTGAATAAGCTCCACCAGGCTGCCCGGGGAGGGAAAGAGTGGGTTGCTGAGCTTGAGACAAAGGAGAAGAAGAGGACAGGGATAAATTCGTTAAAAGTTGGATATACGAGTGTCTTTGGTTACTATATTGAAATTACCAAATCCAATCTAAAACAGGTTCCTGAGGACTATATCAGGAAACAGACGCTGGTTAATGCGGAAAGGTTCGTTACCCCGGAATTGAAAGAGAAGGAAGTACTTATTCTGGGGGCGGAAGAGAGAAAGGTGGAACTGGAATATGAGATATTCCAGGATATAAGGAAGAGAGTAATTGGTGAGGCGAGAAAGATTCAGGAAGTGGCGAGGACGATTGGCGAGATAGACGTTCTGAATTGTCTGGCTGAAGTGGCAGCAAATAATAACTATACAAAGCCTGTTTTGAATGATGGAGAGGTTATCTCTATTAAAGCAGGTCGCCACCCTGTTGTGGAAAAGATGCTGATTGGCGAGAAGTTCATTCCTAATGATACATATCTGGATGAGGGTGAGAATCAAGTTCTTATCATTACCGGTCCAAATATGGCGGGAAAATCTACCTATATTCGCCAGGTAGCGATGATTGTTCTTCTGGCTCAGATGGGTGGCTTTGTTCCTGCTGAAGAGGCGACAATTGGCATAGTGGACCGCATCTTCACCAGAATCAGCACCAGAGATACTATTTCCCGGGGTGAATCTACGTTTATGGTGGAGATGATTGAGACTGCCAATATCCTGAATAATGCAACTTCCAGGAGCCTTCTTATCCTGGATGAGATTGGTCGGGGAACGTCCACATTTGATGGCATCAGCATTGCCTGGGCAGCAGTGGAATACCTGAACAGTATGGCAAAAGGAACGCAGGCCTCTGGTGAATCTGAAAGGCCTTTGGGTCCCAGGACTCTATTTGCTACCCATTATTTTGAGCTGACCGAGCTGGCACAGACCCTATCAGGGGTGAAGAACTACAATTTTGCTGTTCGGGAATGGGGAGACAAGGTCATTTTCTTACGCAAATTGATAGAAGGAAGCGCAGATAAGAGCTATGGAATCCATGTAGCTCAGCTGGCTGGGCTGCCAAAGGAGGTGTTAGAAAGAGCAAAAGAGATACTTTACGATTTGGAGAAGAATGCTTACCGGGAAGATGGAGTGCCTAAATTAGCGAAAGTGGAAAAAGAGGCGAAGCAGCTTTCTCTATTTGCTGAAAGAGAGAAGAGTCTCCTTAAAGAATTGAAGGAGATAAAAGTAGAAGAGATGACGCCAATAGAGGCGTTGAATAAGCTGCAGGAGTTGAAGAAGAAGGTAAAGAAAGGGGGGAATTGAGTATGGTAAAGGAAAAAAGAAAGCATAGACGGATTCCCACAGTAACGGTTGTCAAGGAGGCTCTGGTTGAATCGCCGGAAGCGAACTTGAAGAAAGAAATTCCGGCAATCATCTACAATGTAAGTGCTGGGGGCATGGCGCTCATAACTTTTCTATCCCTTCCTGTAAATGCTTCTATCAATTTGAATTTCAACCTGGATGGTCTGAAATTGAAGGATGTGGAAGGGAGAATAGTTCGGGTTGAAGGGAAAGAGAAGACATATTTAGTTGTTATTGCCTTCACCAAAATAAGGGCGGAAGTTAAGAAGCGCATCAACATGATGGCAGATGCCTTCGACCTTTGCGAAACAAGAAGAATGCTGGGCGAGGAAAATATATGCTCTGCAGAATGTACTTACTATAAACTGTGCGCCAAGCCGATAAAAGTGGAAATTAGCGGATATAAGAATTAAAGGTAGTAATGTAATTATGTCATTGCGAGAAGCGTAAGCGACGAAGCAATCTCGAGATTGCTTCACTTCGTTCGCAATGACAGTAAAGATTACGCCCACAAGGGACTACACTACTTACAAATTTTGGAGAAGAGCACATGGCTGGTAAAATTGAAGTTTTATCTGAAGAAGTGATAAACAAGATAGCTGCTGGAGAGGTTGTGGAAAGACCGGCATCGATTGTCAAGGAACTGGTAGAAAACTCTCTGGATGCCAGGGCAAAGCATATTACCATAGAAATAGGAAGAGGGGGAAAGAAATTGATCCGGGTAATTGATGACGGCTCAGGCATGTCCAGAGAAGATGCTGAATTGGCTCTGCAGCGCCATGCTACCAGCAAGATAAGGGCGTTAGAAGACCTTCAGTCAATTAGAACCCTGGGTTTTCGCGGAGAGGCTTTACCTTCAATTGCTGCTGTAGCTAATTTAACTTTACTTACCCGGGGTGAGGAGAGTCCTGTAGGTTGTCAGGCAAAAGTCAAGGGTAATTCTTTTGAACTCCTGGAAGCAGGAAGTCCACCGGGAACTACAGTAACAGTTGAAGACCTCTTCTCTAATGTCCCAGCGCGCCTGAAGTTTTTGAAGGCAGATTCCACAGAGAGTCGGCAGATAACCAGAGCAGTTCAGAACTTCGCCCTGTCTCATCCTAAGGTAAGCTTTGAATTGAAAGAAGACGGCCGACATATCATAAAGAATCTTCCCCGGGAGCAGACCTTACTGGAAAGAATCGCTTCTCTATACGGAACTAAAATAGTGGAGGACCTCGTTCCCCTTCAGTTTGAAAATAAGTTTTTGAGAATTTCCGGCTTCATTACCAAACCTAATCTTTCTTATACTAATCGTCAACACCAATTTTTATTCGTAAATAAACGGGCAATTAGTAGCCGACTAATCGGCCACGCTACTTGGGAAGGATATAAGGATTTTCTGCCACCCTCACGCCACGCAGGTGTTTTCCTTTCCATAGAGATTGGACCATCTCTGGTTGATGTAAACGTTCATCCCACAAAAAAAGAAGTGCGCTTTGTCAACGAGCCAACGATACACACAATTGTTATGCAGACTATCAAGCAAAATCTACATAAAGAAGTCACAATGGTGGAAATAGAGGAGAAGACTACCTATCCCGAAGGTTCGTCTTTTCGGAAAAGAAGAATTGAAGAAGCAATGAAAGACTATCTAGTGAAAAGCCAAAAGTGGCAGGGATCGATTTCTCCAGAGGAGTTGTTCCAGCCAAAGAAGTTCCACATTTCTGAGCCAGAAAAGAGAATAGAGGTGAAGAAAGAAGCGATGGTGGCGCTGGGACAATTAGATAACCTGTACATAGTTGCTCGCAGTGCAGATGAAATAGTAATCCTGGACCAGCATGCAGCCTGGGAACGAATCCTCTATGAACAGCTGGAAAATGACTATAAAAACCAGAAAATAGAGTCGCAACGCCTTCTATTTCCCATCCAGCTTGAACTACCTCCTCATAATGTCCAGGTATTGATAGCTAATACAGACCTTTTCTCCAAATTGGGCTTTGAAGTGGAACAGTTTGGACCTTCTTCTTTCCTGGTAAAAGCCACGCCACATATCCTGGGAAAGGAAATTAAAAAGCAATTTATCTTGGACCTTATTGATGAGATTTCTGATGAAGTGAAAAGAAAAGAGAGTAAGAAGATGGCTATAGAAATCTCTTCTGATATATTCAAAATTATGGCTTGCCGGGCAGCAATTATGGCCGGACAGAGCTTGAGCGATAGAGAGATGGACGAAGTAGTGAGGAGACTCAATAAGTGCCAATCTCCTCATATCTGCCCCCATGGCAGGCCAACAATGATTAAATTGACCAGGGAAGAGCTGGATAGAAGGTTTAAGAGATAAAAAAGTGACAGGTACTTTTTCAAAAAAGGGGTCAGAGTCATTTTTTGTTTCACCCCTGGCCGAGCCAAAGGGGAAAGGGCATAACAAGGGACAAGAATATAAGGAAACGCTAATTTGTCATAGGAGATTATCAGATGACGCTCTTGGGTTTTAATGGTCTTCTCAATACAATTTGTAATGTTTCCCTGGGCACGTTTGTTTTCTCAAAAAATAGAAATGGATTACTTTAAAATTACCACTCTTATAAATGCTATTACGAGTATAGCTTTAGGACTTTTTGTCTATTTTAAAGACGCAAGGAAACTTGTAAATAAAGTTTTTGGCCTAATGAGTCTAAGTATAGCATTCTGGAGTTACAGTTGGTGGATGAACCAACTATCCAAAGATAGAATTACCGGTCTATTTTGGACCCGTTCTCTTAATATTGCGGCAATCTTTATACCAATATTTTACTTACATTTTATCTTGGCATGGCTAGGAAAACATAAAGAAAAAAGAAAAATACTCCTTTTCGGGTATATAGCGAGTTTTATCTTTCTAATATTTGGCTTTACTCCCTTGTATATAAGGGATGTAGTTCCTAAACTTTCTTTTAAATACTTCGCTGAACCCGGGGCTGTTCACCCTTTCTTTCTTGCTTTATTTCTTGGTCTTGTAATCTATGCCTGCTACTCAATGGCTAAGGCATATTCAAAGTCTATAGGATTTAGGCGCAATCAAATTAAATATGTATTAATCGCATCAATAGTTGGATTTGGAGGCGGGGTCACCAATTATTTGTTATTCTATGATATTTCTATACCTCCGGTGGGCAATCCTTTTGTGTTCTTTTATACAATTATCCTTGCTTATTCCATTGTTCGTCACCGGCTGATGGACATTGACATTGTCATTAGCAAAACTGTCTTATTTGCTTTTTTGATTGGATTGATTTTTGGTTTTCACAGTGGGTTTGTTGGTTTGCTGCAAAGGAAAATAGGTTATACTGTTTCTACAGGAATGTCAGTAGTATTAATAATCTTTATTCTTTTCTTTACACCTTTTAGACAAAAACTTGCAGGTTTTGTTGATACCTTAGTCTATCGAGGGAAATACGATTATCAGAAGGTACTTAAAGAGTCTACAAAGGCGTTGGTTAGTATGCTGGATTTGAAGCAACTCTTGGACTATATGGTCATTACAATTTCCGAGACTGTGGGAGTGGATAAGATTTCGTTATTTTTAAAAGAAGGAAGTAAACGGAGATATGAAATAAAAACGTCATATGGTCTAGATGAGGAATTAGTTGATAATTATTTTTTAAAGCTAAATGAGGGAATTATCCCCTGGCTTAAACAATCTAAAACAGTCTTTATAAAAGAAGAGATGGAGAGGGCTCTGCCCCGGAGAGCATTTGAAAACATCTATGGCGACTTAGGAAACATAGGCGCAGAATTCGTCTTACCTTTATTTTATAAGGATAACTTGGTAGGAGTGTTGAATCTTTCCAACAAGCAGTCAAGAGGCATATACAACCAGACAGACATAGACATACTGGAATCACTGGGAGCAGAAGCAGCAGTAGCCATAGAGAATGCGAGATTGCATACTGAGGTGATAACTGATGAGTTGACTCGACTTTATCAGCCAAGATACTTTGAGTTAAGACTGCGAGAAGAGATAGAGAAGGCAAAGAGGTATAGACACTGTCTCTCCTTGATGACGGTAGAGGCAAATAATTTTGAAGAAGTTAAAAAGGGATATGGACAAGAAAAAGATAAATTATTGAAAGGCCTAGCAAGGATAATCAAGGGGAATCTCAGGACAGGAGATATACCCTGTCGGTGTGGGGAAAAGGGGTTTGGGATAATCTTGCCAGAAATCACAGAAGAGCCTTGGGGAAACATCAGGGAGAGGTTGAAGAAACAGATAAGAGAGACAGTGGAGATAGGAGAGAGGCTAAGGAGGAGAGTGAAGGAGGAAGAGCTAAGTGTAACGGTAAGTATAGGGATAGTGAGTTTTGATGGACAAGATAGAGAAATGAAGAGGGAGACTCTGATTAAGCAGGCTAAAGAAGCCCTAACTCAGGCAAAAAGAGAAGGGGATACAATAAAAGTATTCTATGATGAGAAGTTAAGGAAAGAGATATCCACAGAAGTCCTTGAATGGATAAAGGAGACAGAAGAGACTCTGGTCTCTGGAGATATATGTGTAGACTTAACCAAACATACTGTTGAAGTGAAAGGCAAGCCAGTCAAGTTGACTCCTAAAGGTTTCGATTTACTCTGCCTTCTGATAAAGAAGAAGGGTAGAGTATTGAACAGGAGTTTTTTAACAGAGAGCATATGGGGATATGAGTACTTTGGCACCACAAGGACAGTAGATTCCCACATCAAATCCCTTAGGCAGAAATTAGGAAGTGAAGGCAAAAAGATAGAAACCATAAAGGGCGTAGGATACAAATTTGTTGATGAAAGTATAATGTAAAAAAAGAAAGAACTATCACAATGAGAGAATAAGTGTATGAGAAAAAATATTGACAGCAAGTCTGATAGAAGGAAATCTCCTCGCGTCTTAGTTAGTATACCGGTTAAAATAAAAGTTAAGAATCCGATTTCCGGCATTACATCAACCATTTTGGCTGAAACAAGAGAAATTGGAGAAGGAGGCTTTTCTTTATTTTCAAAGGAGCCCTTAGCCCTTTCTTCAATCATTACTGTTTCTCTAGACTTATCGCCGAATTATGATATGATTCAAACGCAAGTGAAGGTAGTGTGGCGTAATTCTTATGCTAATAAGACTCCCAATAAGTTTTGCTACGGAGTGCGTTTTGTGAATTTCCCAAGCAATTCCCGCTACACGCTAAATCGGTATATAAACGATGCCATAATTTCAAAAATAGCTTTTCCCGATCGCAGAAGATATAAAAGAAAATCCCTTATAGAATCTTCAATTACTGTTAAACAGGAGGTAAAGAGAGTCTATAATTTGCTTAAAGAAATGGAGCGATTTCCTTGGTTTATCGCCGGAGTGGAGAGTGTTAGGGCGAGAGAACTTTCGGAAAATAAGAAGATAACCGAGTGGAAAATAGATATAATGGGAACCCCTATGAGTTGGAAGGAAGAAGACATTTTCGATAACAAAAATATGGGTATCAGGTTCAGGATGCTGGAGGGAAGTTTTGCTGACTACTATGGAGAATGGAAGGTCTCGAAGAGCCTGACTGGCACTATGATTTCATTCTCGGTAAACATTGACTGGAGCGTCGCAGACTTGAAGGGCCCTTTGGGTCCCATTTTGGATCAGAAAGCGCGTCTAGCAGTCAAATGGATTCTGCGGGAAATAAGAGAGAAAACAGAAATTGAGGACTTTTTAAAGGAGAAACAACTCCAACGGAAACAAAGCTCGATTATCGTAAGTGAAGTGGTGAAGTATGAAAATCCACGAGGTAAGAAAATAATCGGTTTTTATGACCACCTTAAAAAAAGAGAACCACGAAAGAGCCCTTTCATAATCATTCCCCCAAGTTATGGAGAAACAAAGAAAGATTCCTTGACCCTTTCCTATTATCTTGTAAAAAATGGCTTTAATGTGATTCGCTACGACGGCACCAATCATGTTGGCGAAAGCGAGAGTGACATAATTGCCTATACCCTTTCCAACGCTAAGGATGATCTAAAATCCACGCTTGACTTCGCAGTAGGGAAATTTGGAGTTTCTGAATTTGGAATAGTTGCACGAAGCTTAGCAAAAAGAGTAGCGATTAAAGTAGCTGGAGAAGACACTCGGGTAAAATTTATTTTTGGGCTTGTCGGAATCCTAGATTTGCAGAGGACTTTGAAAACTATTCACCGCAAGGATGTAATAGGGATAATTATAAAAGGGAAATCTTTAGGTCGCGATGTCATAGATACTTTTGGCTTTGAAGTAAACACAGAGTTCCTTAGAGATGCTATTAAAGGTAGCTATCATAATCTTGCAACTACAAAGAGAGATCTAGAGAAAGTTAAAATACCTATGGTCTTTCTGATTGCTGAAAAAGACCCTTGGGTTAGGATCGAAGATGTGAAGCTGTTGTTTGATAATCCCAACCTTCAACGGAAACTTTATGTACTGCCGAATACGATGCATCAAGTGTACGAGAATCCGACGGTGGCGAAACGGACTCTTAAATTAGCCGTGGTAAGTTGTTTGAGACATCTTTGTGATAAGAACCTGAAAAGGAGTGAAGTAGTAGAACCAACTGTTAGGGAAATTGCTATCCAAAATCGCATAGAGAAAGAGAGATTGAGAAAGTTAATAACGATTACTAAAGAAATGGAAAAAGAATTTTGGAGTAAGTACCTCACCAATTATCAAATCATAAACAAATCTCAAGAATACAGAGACTTTATGGTTCTAATTAACGAGCTCTTAGGTAGAGTTGGAAAAGGCGAGATTATTCTTGACGCTGGTTGTGGGATAGGTCTGTATGGTGGATGGTTGCTAGGGAGTACATCGGAAAAAATAAAGAAAATTCATAGAGGTAAAAACTCTTCATATAGGACAAGTACTTATTTAGGGTTGGATTTTACAAAAAGCGCCTTGAAAGAGGCAAAAAATAGACATAGTTACATTAAGAATCAAATTTATCATAGATATGGTCTTGACGGTAATTGTCCTATTCTAAATTGTTGCTATATTCTTGCCGATTTAGATTATCCTTTGCCATTTAAAGATGATTGCTTTGATAAGATTTGCTGTAATTTGGTGATTTCATATTTGGTCGATCCTGCGATTGCAGTTAAAGAATTATTTCGCGTCCTGAAACGCCAAGGGAAGATCGTGATTACAAGCCTAAAACCTTTCAATGACCTCTCGCAGATATATTGTAATTTTCTTGATAAAACAGAAAGTAAGAAAGATATTGAAGAAGCTAAGAAGTTGTTTACTGAATCAGGAAAGATAAAGTACAAAGAAGACATGGGGCACTATAAATTCTTTTCGGAAGAAGAATTGGAAAGTTCATTAGTGAACGCTGGAGGAGAAGGTGTGAAAACCTACATGTCCTTTGGCAATCAAGCTAATCTGACATTCGCAGTAAAAGCTGATAGGGGAGAGAAATAATGGACCTTTATGCTTTGAGCGGTTTAATAAATGGTATCTCAACTTCGGTTCTTGGATGCTTTGTTTTTCTAAAGAACAGGAAGGGAATTATAAACAAAACATTCGGTACATTTGCCATAAGCATGGGGATTTGGAGCTACAGCTATTTTTTATGGATGATTGCTCGGAACGAGGGAACAGCTCTTTTTTGGAGTCGTGTCCTGATGATAGGAGCCATTTTTATCCCAGCAAGCTATTTACATTTTGTTTTTGCATTACTTAACATGCATAAAGAGAAAAAGACAATAATTTCATTTTGTTATGTCCTTTCCTTTTTCTTTTTCCTTCTAAATTTTTCTCCCTTAATGGTTAAAAGTGTCACATCTATAATGTATTTTCCCTATTGGCCAGAAGCAGGTTCTATGTATTCTGTGTTCCTTTTGTTCTTTTTTACTTGTGCAGTATATAGTATTTATTTATTGTTTAAATCCCTTAGAAGAGCGGGTGGGGTTAAACAGAATCAGCTTAAGTACGTATTTATTGGTACGTTAGTAGGATATTTAGGCGGGTCAACCAATTATCCTTTGTGGTATCATATAGAAATCCCTCCACTCGGTAATATTCTCATTACTGTATATGTGTTCATAGTGGCTTATGCCATTGTCACCTATCGTTTAATGGACATCAATGTAGTTATTACCAAGGGCACTGTATTTGCTGTGGTATATGCCCTTGTTCTTGGCATTCCTATGGGAGTGGGATACTGGGGTAGAACTTACCTTTTGGGCAGGATAGGAGTGAACTGGTGGCTTGTTCCTGTTGGCATGGCACTTCTTCTAGCCAGTTTAGGTCCGGCTATTTATGGTTTTATCCGTCGAAAAACTGAAGCTGCTCTGTTCAAAAAACGTCAAAGATACCAGGAGAATTTAATTGCTCTGGCGAAGCAGATGACTTTGACCAAGGATTTACGACAGCTTATGGTTTTGATAGTTCGCAGGGTGACCAGGGAAATCGGAATCAGTCATGCTCGTATTTATTTATTAGATAATAAAGCCAATGAATATGTGCGGGAAGTCCACTATGGTAAGGAGAGGAGAAGACAGTTTGGAGATTCTCTACCTAATGAGGCTCCTTTAGTTCAGATGTTATACAGAAGTAGGGATATAGGGCCTCTTTTGAAAGAGGAAGTTATCAGCCATTTTCAGACCAGAGAGCCTGAACACCTGAAAGAAGTGGAAGCACAATTGAGAAGTATGGGAGCAGCAGTATTATTACCTGCTTTCATTGGTGAAGAACTGATTACCTTTTTGGTTTTGGGAACAAAGCGTTCCAGAGAGATTTACACACCTGATGATTTAGGGATGTTTAAGATTTTAGCCGGGCAGTCTGCTTTAGCGATTGAGAATGCTCTATTCTATCAGGAACTCAAAGAGTCTCAAGCGGCAATGGTTCAGGCATCCAAGCTCTCTTCCATTGGGGAGTTGGCTGCTGGTTTTGCCCATCAGATAGATAACCCTTTGGCGATTATCAGCGCGGGATGTGAGTTGTGCATACGTGATATAAAAGAATGGCTAGGTAAGAGAGATCTTCCCGATGAAGAGAAAAAAGTGCTGGAAGAAATGAAAGACAGGATGGAGAAGGTAATAGATACTGACTACAGGGCAGCCGACCTCGTCCAGAGGATAAAGGGCTATGCTAAGCCTTCCGAAAAGGACTTTGAGCCGGTAGGCTTGAATTCTGTAATGGAAACTGTTCTGATTTTAGCCCAGTACCATATTTCCCGGGGAGGGATTAATGTAACTAAAGATATTCCTCAGGATTTACCCAAGATAAAAGGGCTTGGCGTCCAGATAGAACAGGTCTTTTTGAATATGATTATAAATGCCTGCGAGGCTATGGCTGGTAAGAAAGGAGAGCTTACCATCTCAGCGAGAGTTGGAAGCGACAATCCCGATAGGATTGAGGTAGCTGTAGCAGACAATGGTTGTGGAATTCCCCAGGAGAACTTAAAAAAATTGTTTGACCTCTTCTTTACTACCAAGGGTCCGCAGGGAACAGGAATGGGTCTATCAATGGCTTATCGGATAATAAAAGACCATAATGGAGATATAGATATAGAGAGTGAAGTGGGGAAAGGAACTAAGTTTACTGTCTTTTTACCAATCTGGGAAGAGAAAAAAACTTGAGTAGGGTTAAATAATGGAATAGAACTTCACAAAATCTATTCCCCCTCACCCTTACCCTCTCCCCCAAGGGGAGAGGAAAAAGAGAGAGTTTCCCCTCACCCTTACCCTCTCCCCCAAGGGGAGAGGAAAAAGAGAGAGTCCCCCCTAACCCTGACCCTTTCCACCAGGGGAGAGGGAAAAGAGATATGCGAAAACCAATAATTGTTTTACTTGGGCCAACTGCTTCCGGGAAGACGGAAGTTGCCTTAGCTTTAGCCAAGAAGGTTAATGCCGAAATTATTTCTGCTGATTCGATGCAGGTATATAAATATCTTAACATTGGAACTGCCAAGCCTTCGAGAAAAATAAGACAGACTATTCTCCATCACCTTATTGATATCAAGTCTCCGGATGAGGAGTTCAGCGCTGGCGAATTTCAGTTGAGAGCAATAAAAGCTATTGAAAGAATTTTCAAGAAAGGGAAACTACCTGTTTTGATTGGGGGTACTGCTTTATATATCCGCACCATAACCGACGGTATCTGTCCTATCCCGTCGAGAAATGATAAAGTCAGGAAACATCTTTCTCAACTTGCTAAGAAATATGGTAGAAGTTATCTTTATAAAAGACTTGGGAAAATCGATAAACAGGCTTGTGAGAAAATTCACCCAAATAATCTAAAACGAATCATTCGTGCTTTAGAGATATACTCTTTAACCAAGATTCCCTTCTCTGCCTGGCAGAATAGGAGATGCTCGCTTCCCTATCCAATAATTACATTCGGTCTCGATTGGGAAAGAAACCTCGTCTATGAGAGAATTGGTCGTCGGGTGGATGAGATGATTAAGGAAGGACTGGTGGGGGAAGTTAAAAAATTGTTAACCAAAGGCTATTCCAAAAGACTCAACTCTCTACAGGGTTTAGGATACAGACAGGCAATAGAATTTTTAGAAGGAAAATACGACCGGGAAAGAATGAAATATCTGATTAAAAGGGATACACGGCGCTATGCCAAAAGGCAATTGACCTGGTGGAGAAAGGATGGACGAATCCACTGGATTAAGATGGATGAAGGAAAGAAGGCAAAGGAAGTTGCTGGAGAGATAAAAAATATTTGTCAAAGAAAGCGATTTTTAGTATAATAAACCAAACTTGTTAAAGTCTTTTCT
>SDBT01001679.1_pt1 | contig 39331 bp, 54 predicted proteins | sample 2277101 | NCBI WGS metagenome assembly SDBT01 (sample SAMN10404973, study PRJNA504765) | marine sediment metagenome | isolation source: marine sediment core GS10_PC15, 103 cmbsf | place: Arctic Ocean: Southern Knipovich Ridge | collected 2010 | reverse complement strand
TCGCAATACTTACCTGATTGCAGACGGCAACGGGAGCGGCGAGGGACTGGTCATCAAGCGGTATGATTACGTCAACCGCTACGGGCGTACAACTTGGGCGAAGATCGTGCGCAACGAGTTCAAGGAGCGCAATCTCAAGGCGTTCGGCACACCTACGGTTGCGATGAATACGCAGCTTGAGCAGGCCATTGCCATTGAATACGTCACGCGAGGGAGGGTTTCCAAGGCCATGGATAAGATGCGTGATACTGGGCCGGTTACCAGCCGTCGCATCCCAGAGCTTCTAGGGCGCATCTGGAACGAGATCATTACCGAGGAAATGTGGGGTATTGTGAAGACCCGCAAGAATCCGACGATCAATTTCAAGGCGTTGAATCGGGCAGTCGTCGCACAGACAAAGGCCAATTGCCCGGAGCTCTTCGGCTAATGGCTAAGCAGTTCCCTGAACCACTGGTGACGGAGGCGGATTACGACGCTGCCCTGGACCACGTCGATACGCTTATGGATGCCGAGCCAGACTCCCCAGAGGAAGAGGAGTTGGGCAATCTGGTAGCACTCATTGTAGCCTACGAGCACAAACACTATCCGATGGGGGAGTGATATGGAAAAGAGCGATGTGTATTTCGCGGCCGGCCGGGCCCATGACAGATGGCAGGCTGATCTGCGGACCCGGGAAAGGCAGCGCTCAGAGGAAGGCTTTCCGCATTGTCCATATTCTGAGGACTCGCGCGAATACGAGGATTGGATGGACGGGTGGGGAGACGCTGCCGATGCTATGATGTGGGGTAGGCATGGTCGGTAGGCCTAAATATACCAAGCCAGACAAGAACCAGCGTAAGTTGCTACAGCAGTGTCGCGACCTCGGGTTTGTTACATGGAACCTGTCGAATATGGGAGGCAAGATCAGCGATGCGCTCCTGATGTATGGGGGCCAATGCATCCCAGTGGAGATCAAGTCGCCAGGAAACAAAGATAATTTCACCACGGGGGAGAGAGAGGGAATGGAGGAGTGTGCCGATGTAGACATAATCTGGATTGTTGCGGAGTGCTTGGAGGATATTCTGATTGGATTCGGATTGCTGGGGGAGGAAAATGAAGAAGACTGAACGGGCAGAACCAAAGAGACGAGAATTTCTGGCAATGGTCACTGATAAGGCCAAGTGGCTTGCAAAAGATCTGAGCAGATGCGAGTCAGTGACGCTTGAGGGTCCCACCGCTTTTTTAACGGAGCCTGGATATTATCATGTTGTACTGACTCCGAAAACGGCGCCCTATGTCGCCGAAGAATCGTCGCCGCATCATGGTCGGGCAGAGAAATTGGCGCGGCTCCAGGCATGTTTAGAGGCCACGACACTCAAGGCTGCGGCTGCCAGTTTCGTTGCTGAGGTCAATACTGCGGGCGCATATATGCCCGAAGGACAACGTGCGATGATTAGCAAAGTTATTGCACAGCTGGACTACACCATGGACCTGCTCGCGAAGATCTATCCTGATGAGTATGTGACCGTCTCCCATGACGGCGCAGACGAAGTGGTTATGGCCGGCGGCATAAATGGTATGGGTTGCCAATCGTTTGAGGTTGTTGGCTAGACAAAGAGGAGAAAACAGATGGGTAGGAAACTGGAAATCGTAGTAGTACAACGCCGTCCTAATACCTGTGTGACGGTTGTTGCGGAAGACGGCAAGCAGTACGTGGGATTCTCAAAGGTATGCTACCCAGATACGTGGTCAGAAAAAATGGGCGTATCGCTTGCCTTGGGACTCGCCGTGGCTGCAATGTGGAAGATCAAGCCTCCGAAAGACGGCATGATTGAGGCTCACACAGTTAGAGATCCCCGCTTGGATGCACAGGAGGACGATGCACTGGAGCTTCCGGCTCCCCCGCCAGAATTGGTTGACTACATTAAAAACCAACTGTAGGAGACAAGCGCGACAAGGCCGTCACTCAGACCAACCCACCGCCAACGACCAAACCCCCAACCTCATACGAAACAGAGAAGAAACATGGGCCTGGCGACGTGGTCGCGACTCTCAGCCAGGAGAAGGATCCCTGGAATCTGCGGCGCACCATCGCCGAAAACGGTCGTCTGACAAGGGAAGTGATCGAAAAGGGCTTTACTCTGCTAGCGGTACGGCTTGTTCACTGACGATCCTCGCGAAGTCGTAAAGCAGAATACCGCAGAAGCGTTCGACATAGTCCTGCTGAAAGAATAGGCAGAGACAGAAAGAGCCCCGAGTTAATCGGGGCTCTTCTTCGTTATATGACAGCAGATTCGCCGTTGCGCTTCACGATCCTCACCGCGTTGTTGACGCCCTGCTCAAACGAATCATCGTGGCTGATGACGAATAGCTGCGAGAATCCCTGGATGTTCATAATCTGTATGGCCAGGCTCTCGCGGTGCTGCGCGTCCAGATTCACGGTGGGTTCGTCGAAGAAGGCGAAATCGATGTCCGAGAGTTCGCGCAGGAGTGCCAGGCGTACAGACAGCGCCGCACTCATCTGTTCGCCTCCGGACAATTGATTGAAGTGTCGCTCTTGCCCGTCTGTGGTTACGACCACATCGTAGTCCTCAGTCCACTCTAGTGATGCTGAGGCGTCTTGGACTATGTCGCTGAAGAGACGATCGGCCGTGATGGAGATAGAAGCCACCAGCATCTTGGTGATCTCTGGGCCGGCCTCGCGGATAGATTCTCTGAGGAAGTGTAGGTCCTGTATCTGTCTATCCAGCATGCCTCTAGCGGACTTCTCTGCCCCAAGCTTCCCTCGCTTGAGTCTGAGGTTCGTGAGTACACGCTTCAGATCACAGGCCTGTTGTTCTTGGGTGCTCTGGCGTTCTTCCAGCACTGCTTTCTGTGCCGTGAGCTGAGACAGTTCCTCTTTTATGGCCGCATGTACCTCTTCGTCATATGCCAATCTAAGCTCGTCGAGGGCCTGATTGGCATACGCATGGCTATCCTGGTGCCGTTGTAGCTCTGATTCTGCGGTCTCGTATGCGATCTTGACATCTTCGTATGTGGCGGCCTCGGCCTGATTGGCTATATACAACTCGTATGCCGCCCGGAGTTCTGCCACGCGCTCCTTGATTGTGTTCGCCTCGATCTTGAGTGACTCTGCCAGTTTGGCGGACGCTGATAAGGAGCGCAGCTTCGCCTCTCCTTCTGCGACCTGTCCACAGATGGCTTCCAGGCTTTCTAGTAGCTTGTGCTTTGATTCTGCCTGGGCCTTGCAGACAGCCAGTTCAGATGTGGGATCGCCGAGGCTTTTGATGACATATTGCGTATTGCGGACATCTTGATCAATGTCAGCATAGGAGTCTATTTCCTGTTGTAGCGCGTTGAATTCCGCTTCTAGCTCAGAGACTTGGGCTTGGAAATGCTCTTGGTCAGGCATCGCCTCCAGGACTGCGATGCGTCTGTCATTTGTCGTTACCTGCTCCCGCAGGGATCTTAGTGAGGCTGCTCCAGATGCCCAGGCAGAAGAGACGGATTCTTTGTCTTCTAAGAGCTTGGCTATGCGCTTCTCGGAAGCATCCAGCAAGTCGTTTCTGTGTCGGGAAGATAGTTCTGAATCGCACACAGGGCATACCGGCGAATCCCCTGTAGACAGAGCCTCTACGCGCAGCTGTAGCATCTCTATCTCCGCCTTCATGGACAGGCCGTGATCCTTGAGGCTGACTTGTGTTGGTTCAAGAGCATCGATAGTCTTTTGGCGATCTTCGTATATCTCACGTAGCCCGAAAAGCTCCGCCGAGAACTCTCCGGCATTGGTTAGCGCCGTGCGTGCGGTATTCAGCAGGGGTTCTATCCTGTCCATATCAGCACGCTTGGCACTGCACTCTCGTTGCTTTTCCAGGAGTCGGTCGAGGCTGTCTTTGTGTGTAGTTAGGACCTCAACTGTAGCGGCAAGTTCCCCGACTCTTTCAAGGGCCCCGTCCGCATCGCGTACCTGTTTTCCTAGTTCTGCGCTTCTATCGGATAGATCCTTGAGCGTCCCTTGGATTGCTGTCGCAAGAACCGCAGAGGTTGTCGCCAGCCCCAAGGCGTCTTTGGTCTCTTCAAGCTCTCGCTGCGCCCCCTCATAGGCATGATAGGCTGCGCTTGTTTCCGATACGATATTTGCTGCTTCTCGGGCTGATTTCTCCTTGTCGCCAGCTACGGTTGCCCGCTCTTGGGCAAGAGAGACATGTGCGGATTCCCGGTGTATGCCATCGAGGGCCCCTTCTATCTGCCCGGCCTGATAGTCTAGTTTGCTCAGCGCCGAGACTGAGCCCCCGATGGCCTTCTTGGCCTCTTCTAGCTCGGCCTCAGTACTCGATGATGTGGCCAGCAAGGCGTCCAGCTCGGCCTCGGTGCTGTCCAGGGGCGCAACCTCTGCTTCGAGTCCGGCCGCACGCACGTCAGAGGCCGCCACCTTGCCCTCAAAGATCCGTTCTGCATCGCGAAGCTTGGACCAGGCCCTTTCGTAGGCGTCGACGTGCAGCAATGGACCAAAGATGCGCTTGCGGTTCGCCGGAGTCTCTAGGAACGCGGCTGTCAACAGGCCCTGCGGGACACCTACTGCATCCCTAAAGATTGCACTGAGCTCTTCGTTCTCAGGGATATTGAGGAATTCGTGTATCCAAGCGACGGTTTCTGCCTTCCCGTCAGTGAGTTGGGCGTCGCTGGCAAAGACGGCGTAGCGGCTTGTCCCCCCACAGCTTCTGGTAATCGCATACTCGCGCCCGTCCTTCTCAACATTGACCGTCGCGATCGCGGTCTTCTCGCCTGTGCGCACGAAGTTGCTCTGCGATGTCTGTAGATAGTCAAACAGCACAAATCCGATTGCCTCCAGGACGGTGCTCTTCCCGGCCCCATTAGGTCCGCAGATGGCATTGGTGCCTTCTGCGAAGGGAATCAGTGCATCGGCGTAGCTCTTGACGTTCTGTAGATGTACGCTGCTAATCTTCATGGGTCGCTCCATCATCACTATAACTCGTCGGCGGCCCCGTGGTTGGCCGTGGCCTTGTGAACGTAGTCGGCCCGTGCGGCTTGGTCATGTACCTGAACATCCAGATCAACAACGCCAATGCAATCAGATCACCGATACTCATTGATCGCTCCCTTTCTCTGTCTCAAACAGAAACGGTCTACTCACGCCAGCACTGAAGTGCGCAGCAGCATCAAGCGCTGCTTTTAGTGCCTCTCTGGGCTTTGTCCTGTCAAGCACCCGCAGCGCACCAAGAGCGTAGTCTTGTCCGCACCCCACAGCATCGAATCCATCTACCCTGCGTAGCACAGCCCAGCTCTGTTGTACTGTATACAGTTCCCCACGGTAACCAACCATGAAGAGCCCCCCTCCTCCTTGTTGTTCTCTACCTTTGCATAGCCGTGACCCTTCATTAACGTGCGAACAGTCTCCGCGAAAGCCAAGATCATGTATGCGTGGTTGGTCTCTTTCTTCCCCTGCTCCCGTACAGACAGATGATACTGCAACAGCTGGCCCATACGCCAGGACGATGTAAAGCCGATCAGGAATTCCCCTCTATGGAACACCTTTGGGCCAGTCTCGATCGACATATTGTACCACCCGTTCACGCTCGCACTGTCGCAGCCCATAAACACTTTGCCGTCGAACTCGATACCTACGATACAAGTCATAGCGCCTCCAGATATTCAACTACTGCCTCAGCGGGCGAACTCAGTGATAGATTCTTGACCGTGACCGCCCTGTCTACCCACACCGCGCCATCATCCCTATAACGGGCATCCCTCGCAATAACACGCGAGAGAACCGCCCTCTCAGCATCAACGCCGCCATCTCCCCTGTCTATACATAGACTGAATCCAACAGGCGTAGCCTCATTGCGTATGTGCGCAACGAGCGGATCGATCCCCTTGAGGATCTTCTGGCTTCCCTTGATATCCAACTCAGAGCGGGCAAACTGTATCTGCCCCGTGACAATGACATCAAGCACGGCCCCGGGCGCGATGCCAAGAGAGACGATGTATTCCATTGCATCGTACAACTTCTTGGGATCCGAGCATCCGTCTAGCCCCACGTCGAAGCGGTGGAACGTCCTGCGTGGTGGGACAATGATCTGATGCTGGATGCTGCTCCCGTGCCCGGGGGCCGCTTCTACCAACAGTGCCCCCCGTTGTGGCCACAGCGATTCGTCTGCGCTAACGGTCTCAGGCGAGCCAGGATTGTAGGCTTTCCCGACCACGTAGGGCTTGTGGATATGCCCCAGCGCGAGATAGTCGATGTGCTCCATCATCTCGACAGTCTCATGGGGCAGTCGCCCGGTATGTGCGAATTGCCCCTCAAGTCCGGTGTGCAAGAGCAAGATATTGAAAAGCCCGTCATCTGGGATGGCAGAGAGGAACTCCCGCACCTTCTCATCTGTCCGTGCTCCCGCAAACTTCATGCCACACAGACGCGCGCCACCGATATCGAAACACTCGCGGTCAACCAATGTGATGGCCCCGGTCTCGTCCAGGAAGTCGACCCAGGATTTCTGGTCAGAGAAATAGGCCTTCTCATGGTTCCCCTCTACAGCGATGGTGGTGCAGCCGGGCATGGAGAACCCTTGGACTGCCACTTGCATTGCGAGAGGATCTATAGTGCGTTTGTGAAAGAGATCGCCTGCCAGCAAGATGAAGTCGACCTTTTCTCTATAGGCGAAGTCCATCAGCCACAAGAAAGTCCGCGAGAAGTCATTGAATCTCTCACGGACACCATACTGCTCAAAGCCGAGATGGATGTCTGCGATGTGTAGGAATTTCATTCGCCATCCTCGGCTGCACGGACTATATCTAAGCCGCGGGTGGCGATGGCGAAACAGTCTTCGTCCCCCATGCTGGAGAGCACTTCTTTTGCCCCATTCTTGACATCAACCATGCCTATGACTTTCCCGCGGATAATCACCCACTTGTCTGTCTCCGTCACCTTGTCCCCCGTCACCACTGATAGTGAAACAGCAACGAGAAGCCCAACGACAACCATCACGCGGAATGAGCTAGACGCCTCAACGTATCCAAGAATCGCAAGCCATAACCCCACGAATACCATTATCAGAAACGCAACTGACAATACTTTCTTCATCATGTCCTCCATTCAGGTTCTAATACACGTCTGGTACTCTCAACCCTCTCATCGCTTGTTTCATTGGAACGCTTGTACAGTGGGCGTATCCACGATAGCCCCGCGCTGCAACCGAGATATCTGACATTGGCTGTATGTGGATATCCGGCGGTCGCGTTGCAGCAATCGATAATGAGAGCGATTCCTTTCAACAACGGGGAATAGTCGTAGCCCTCATCTTTGACTAGGATGACTGCGATGCCTTTGTGGCGGAAGTCTTCCTCAGTTGGGCGATCATATACAGGAGCGTTGCCTAGCAGTGGCGAGATGGTTTTCCAGGGAGCCCCACGCTCATCTTGGGCGCCCGGCTTATAAGAGCGCCCGAGGAGGATGATGTTTTCGCTCACCAGAAGTTTCCTGGCATGTGCGAACCTGCGTGTCATATCCGCAACGTACTGCGGCATACTCTCGTTGATCGCCATAGCTGTTTCGATTGAGCGCATATGGACATCGTACTCCATTGCCTTCGCGTGGAGGTAGTAGGGGTCTATAGGGATGCAGTGACCTCCGACTCCAGGCCCGGGATAGAATGGCATGAATCCGTAGGGCTTGGTTGCCGCTGCTTCAATGACCTCCCATACATCTAGGTTCATCTTGCCGCAGAGCATCGCGACTTCATTGACCAGAGCGATATTGACGGCGCGGAAAGTGTTCTCTAGCAGCTTGGACATCTCTGCGGCCTCTGGCGAAGAGACCAGGTGTGTCTGGAAGCCAGCAAATGCAAACAGCTTCAATACACGCTCCTCGCGCCCTCTTGCGCTCCATCCGCCGAACACCCCGACGACTTTTGTGACGCTCGTGATGTCTACGCCAGATCCTGGATTGACCCTCTCTGATGCGAAAGCCAGCACGGGCCTCGCTATACGTCCAGCAAAGGTGATGTTGCTGGCCTGCCCATCCACGATTGCCTGGCCGAAGATCTCCGTTGTGGTCCCCGGCCAGGACGTACTCTGCAGGACAATGATCTGATCAGTATGCCCCAGATTCTTGCCGATGGACTCCCCTGCGCTCTTGATAGCGGTCAGATCGGGGCGCTTTTGCTTGTCATAGGGAGTCGGCACGCATACGAAGATAGCATCTGCGTATTTGATGTATTCGTAACTGGTAGTCACGTAGATGGACATTCCCCAAACCATATTGCTGCTAACGTCTGGAATATAGGAGCGCCCCTCCATAAGAGCCTGGACACGCTGCTCGTCAGTGTCAATGCCAATCACGTTTGCGCCCGCCCTGGCATACGCCATCGCCAGCGGGAGTCCCACATATCCTAATCCTACGACTGCTACGATCATCTCTTGCTCCTGTGTCCATCTCGTACATCTGGCAGGTCCTCAGTGGGGATCTCGTCATTGGGTCGCCAATTCCACCCCGGCCCCTTCAGCTGGAATGTGGTAGTCCACATGCGCCTCATGGGCCCGCCGCAGTGCTCCGGGACCTCCGCTTCTGACCCTGTATTGGCCACGACTTCTTGAATGCTCCCACACTCACGGCACTGGAAAGAATATCTAGGCATGCTCGTCCCCCCTTGTGTTTTTGGTTATGACAGACCTGATCCCATCCGCGACGTTCGGGTGTTCGCGGAGATAGTCTGCTGCATTCGCGAGTCCCTGGGCAAAGTGTTTCTCTTCCCCTGGCATATAGTAATAGGCCCCTTTCTGTATCAGCGCGTCGAACATTGCGCCGAATTCAATCACCTCGGGCAGCATATCAATTCCCTTGCCAAACTCCAGACGAAACGTCGCTTTCCCGTAAGGGCGTGCAATCTTAGAGTGGGCAATAGTTGCAATGATGTCGCGTGCAATGATGTCGCCGCCCTTCTCCTTCTCGATCTTGCTGGGCCATAAGGTGATTTGCAGACTGAGGGCATGCCTGAGAGCTTCTCCCCCGGCCTGTGTTTCAGAGCTTTGCCCCCAGCCCAGGCTCTTTCCCATCCTGTGTCTGACCTGGTTGGTTACGACTAGGGCGACGTTACTCTCCCGAACCGCGCCCATATTCCTGCGCATGGCCTGGGCCAGCAGGAATGCCTGACGGCCAGGGTGATGGTCTCCCATTTCGCCCTCCAATTCTACCCTGGGGGACATCGCGGCAACGCTGTCAATGACAATGACAGAGCCTGGGACTGCGTGAATGATGCTCTCCACGATCTTCCAGCCCTCTTCGAGTTCACTGTATTGTCCGAACAGGAGCTTGTCAATGTCTACCCCGAGATTCTGAGCATAGAAGGGGTCGAAGCTATGCTCAAAGTCAAGGAAGAAGGTGGATTTGCCCAGCTTCTGCGCGCTGGCGATGATATGATTGCAAAGAGTGGTTTTGGCGCTGTCCTTCGGCCCCCAAAGCTCGGTGATCCGGCCCATGGGAATGCCCATGAACTTTTCCTTCCCGCCGATGGCATAATCCAGGGCCAGACTGCCCGTGGGGATGCACTCTATGGGGAGTGGCTTGATTTTCCCGAGGAAGTATAGGGAGTTGGCGCCATAGATCTTGTTCACGCTCTTTAGCAGTGTCTCAACCGCATCCAGTTCACTGGTCATATAACCCTCACTCCAAAGTAGTTTGAGAATGGCTGTTCCTGATATCGATATCCATATTTCAGCTTCATGAGCCCCAACAGCATAGTACGCCCCCAGACGGTATGGACTGAGGCGTGGCATTTTCTGCACAAACAGCAGCGGTTCTTCTCAGAGAAGAGTATAGAGGCGTTTTGCTTCCCGGGGAGTGCTGATCTGGGGATGATTTCATGCACATCATGGGCATACCTATCGCAGACCACGCATTGACCGCGGTCACGTTTCCCAACCTTCTCCCTTGATTCTCTATCGTATTCTGCCGCATCCATGACCTGATTGTATCATATTTGGGGCAACCACGTCAAGTGCTGCGTAGTCTGCGCATTCAGGTAGCAGGAGGAAAGCCCCGGCGATGAACCGGAGCTTGTGTCGTGCTAGGCTTCCGCCGCAACGCTGTGCGCTTCCACCAAAGTAGACTCCTCCCGATAGAGCCTGCTCACTGCCTCTTGCAGCACCGCCGACTGCGTGCCATAGCCAGCAGCGGCCAGCCATTGAAGCTGCTCCCTCGTCACCTGTGGAATTGTCGTGTGTATTTTCGCCATTTCTTCTCCTTACGCTATCGCGTACTATCTAAGATATATCCTGAACCATAACTACATTATATAGCCATTATACCAACATGTCAAGCTTGCACAGGTACTATGGATGGAAAGCTACTGATTTCTAACCGTTCTATCCTGTTCGAGCAGTGGCGGCGGATTTGACACGGACATTCCACATTGCTATACTGAAGGCATGGTTGAATTGAGCATTGTGACGGGAACCTATAACAGATTCGACAGGCTGCGGACATGCGTGGAGTCTATAGAAAGACATGTGTCTCGGTCCTTCGAGATCATTGTCGCTGATGCTGGCAGCACAGACGGCACCAGAGAATGGGCCGCGAGACATCCGAAGATTATCCTCATCGGAGAGCGATCCCTGAACGGCGCCGTCGACGCTTACAACAAAGCGTTCTCTTTTGCCAGAGCCCCTTTTGTAGCCCACCTCAACGATGATTGCGAATTACTGGACGACTGCTTGGACGCCGCCTGTGACATACTTGCGGCAGATGACACAGTCGGCCAAGTCGCGATTCCCTTCTATGATAATGGCGAGCGGCCGATGATCAATTACATCAGCATGGCTGGCGGGAAAGTTCTTTATGCCAACTTCGGTGTGACACGCCGTGCGACGGGCGATGCCGTTGGCTGGTGGGGGGATTACCTCTACACCTATGGCGGAGACTGCGAGCTATCGTTCCAGGTATGGGCCGCTGGCATGCGTGTAGTGCCACTGACAGGATATAGTCTTCAGCACCACCGGGAACAAGACGGGTTGCGCCATGTGCGAGACGGAGCAAAGCATCTTTTCTTCCAGCGATGGCAAGACCTCAACCCATTCAAGGGGGAAAAACCATGAGGACTGAGCAACTGTATGATGCCAACGAAGAAACCTGGCTCACCAAACTCCATATCGGCTGCGGGGGAGTATACCTTCGTGGCTATAAGAACATAGATATCTTCGGAGAATTATCCGAAACTTTCTTAGAGGAAGAGATGCTCGCGCACTCCACAACCATCGGCGAGTATTATCGCACAGATGGGACCTGGGATGATCTGCCAGAACGAAAAGCCATCATTGTCGATGGATTGATGAGAATGCAAGCCGTCGAATACAAATATCCTCACGGTTCTGTAGACAAAATCGTAGCAATACAATCGATGGAGCACATTGATCCGATTGACTTCACACTGACGCTTGGTGGTTTTTTGCAGGTACTTCGCAAGCCAGGCGTGCTGATTGTCAGTGTCCCAGATATGGATGGCGCGCTAGATTGGCTGGAAGATCCAGAGAAGGCGGCATTTGCAATCCGGCATCTCCGCGGTGTGCTGCGAGATAGACGGAGCAAGCACCATTCTTGGTGGACACACGAAACGCTGGCCAAGGCCTTTGAATGGGTCGGATTTGATTCCGTGAGGCTACTGCAGAACTTCCACGCTTATCCAGCGATTGTGATGAAAGGAGAGCGAATTGGCCGCTAGGATCTGTTTCCAGATGATTGTCTATAACGGCGACCATTTCTTAGAATACGCGCTACGCTCTGTCTTGCCGTTTGGCCCGCTGGTTGTCACAGAGGGTCCGTGTGGCTATTGGGCGAAGATGGGCGCAGAGACGAGTGATGACAGGACTAACGCCATTCTGGAGGCCCATAGGGAGTACGGATATGGCATCGTAGGCATAGTTCATGGTCAATTCCTTGAAAAGGACGAAATGGTGAATGCCTCCATACATCTCGTACCAGAAGACACCACGCATATCTTTGTGGTGGATTCTGACGAGGTGTGGCGATCTGCTGATATGGGGGACATCTTGGACCTCATCTATGGATACGATTTGGACTCCATGGGCTTTACCGCAGACTCGTTTTTCGGTGGCTTTGACCGCATTCTCACTGGATTCGAGCGCAACTTTGAGGTGGTCCGTGTACAGCGATGGTCCCCTGGCGCGTCCTGGGCTACACATCGCCCTCCTACGATGCTCCATGCGTCCGGCAGACCATGGGCGCAATGCAATCATATGAGCCATCAGGAGACGTTGAAGCGTGGACTGACTATGCCCCACTATAGTTACGTCTTCCCGAAACAGGTATGGATGAAGCACGTATACTACTCGCGCTATTCCCCGGGAATCGCGATTGACGATTATCCCACCAGGGTTTTCCTGCCCTGGGTGCTAGGGGATGATGAGCGCAAGGGAGAGATCGAGCGCGAATGGGAGGGGATCCACAACTTTGTCCCGTCATATAGGGGGCCTTGCTATTCCGCCCTCTTCGACGGGGAGCATCCGAAACAGATCCGGCAATCATTGGACACCTTACAACGCAGATTCGACAAAGAAGTCGCGTGGCTAAGTAAACGAGCCTATGCCAACACATATGACAAGAAATAATCCCCCGCTATAATTGGAAGTGAAAAGCGGGGGCTCAAAAAGTGACCGGGGATTATACGATTATAGACGATGAGAACATCTACCTTGAGGAGCATTGGCATGGCAGCAGTGCTGAGGGCACATAAAATCAGAATCAATCCAACCCCCGAGCAGGAACAGTGGTTACTTCAGGCGTGTGGGATAGCGAGGTTCTGTTTCAACTGGGGATTGGAGAAATGGCGAGAACAGTACGAGGCTGGTGAAAAGCCAAGCGCCTACAAACTCAAGAAACAGTTCAATGCGATCAAACGCGAGCAGTTCCCCTGGTGTTACTGGGTCACGAAAAACGCAGCGGACACTGGCTTTCTTAGATTGGATGCTGCTTTTAAGAATTTCTTCCGCCGCTGTAAAAGTGGAGATGCCAAGAAGGGCTACCCACGTTTCAAGTCTAAGAGGCGATCAAAGAAGTCTTTCAGAATGGATGGTTCACGGACCAAGCCGGGCGACCACTGGATCAAGCTGGAGAAGCTGGATGAGCCAATCAATATGACCGAGCCATTGCGCCTTGATGGCGAGATCAAATCAGCAACATTTTCTCAAGATGCTGCTGGTAATTGGTACGTAGCTGTGAGTGTAGAAATTGAATTGCTAGGATATAAACATCCACAGGAATCAGTCGGGATTGATTTGGGAATAAAGACTTTAGCCGTGCTGTCTGATGGCACTGAGTTCGAGAACCAAAAACCATTGCGGTCAGAGCTGCGCAAACTAAAGCACTTGAACCAAGAATTATCCCGTCGGCAAATGGGGAGTGGCCGCTGGCAGCGCACCAAGCGAAAATTGGCCAAATTACATCGCCGCATAGCTAATAGGCGATTAGACTATCAGCATAAGATGACCACAAAGATTGCTCGCACATATCAACTGATCGGTATAGAAGATCTCAATGTGGCGGGGATGCTCAAAAACCACCGTCTGGCTTTGTCAATTGCAGATGCTGGCTTTGGGGAAATCCGAAGGCAATTAGAGTACAAGACGGAGTGGTTCGGCGGCTACTTGACCAGCGCTGATCTCTTTTTCCCTTCTAGTAAACTCTGTCATTATTGCGGCTGTATCAACGGCAATCTGACCTTGGCCGACAGAGAATGGACCTGTGATGCGGGGCGGTACTTGATAGAGATCTGAATGCCGCGATCAATATTGAAAATGAAGCATTGAGAATTGTCGCCGGTGTGGGTTCACGGAGACTGAAAACGCGCGCGGAGAGTGACATAAGTCCTGTAGCAGTATTGCAGGCAGCCTCGGTGAAACGCGAACTCAAGCAATTTGTTGCGGCTTGAGGAACCAGCTTGAGTGGCTCAAAGCCCAAAAGCATTGCAGCGAGTAGACATAAACGGCAAATTGTTGACATGGATTATCAAGCGGAAGATGCGGCGCCACCCACAGAGTGGCAGGAAGACAAAGAAGGGGTGAGGAGATGCGGCAGATAATCAGAGGAATACGCAACCTAATAACATATGCGCCGTTGATCTGGCGCGATCGCGATTGGGACCATTCCTACTTGCTGGAGATGTTGATATTCAAACTGCGCCACATGGAGGCAGCCTTCGCGTCGGACGCTGCCTGGACGCAAGACGCGGATGAAATAGCTGCCCAGATCAAGCTATGCCATGAGGCCCTTGCCCGCGCATGGGAGGACGATTATCGCGCCGATGAATTGGCGGCACATAGGGAGAAATGGGGCAGATCGTGCTGCCCGAAGTGTGGCGGGCTCTTCTGTGATTGTTTCCCAGTCTATGGGAAAGATGGAGAGAGCATCATCTCACATGAAATGGTGCATGAATATCCTGGGGCTCATGGCGATGAAGAACAACAGCAGCAGGCATCTGACGAGCGCATCGCCATATATCAGCGACAAGAGGATGACAAGAATGCCGACCTCAGGGATGCCTTTAGCTTGATGGCCAAGCGGATCCTATGGTGGTGGGATTGATGCCCGATTCACAGCCCGTGCCTGGCAAGGACTTTCAAGATCGGCTGCAGCAGTTGCGCCGCCGTGTCCCCCAGATTTTCATAGATCCAGGCACCGTGTTATATATCGGCGCCAGGGCCAAGCGCCACGATTACATTGAGGAATTCTTTGCTGTCGGCAACGTCATAACTGTGATTGAGGTCTTCCCAAGAAACGTGGAGGAGATGCGGGCGAATCAGTGCGTGTCTAAAGTTATTGCAGGGGACGTCTGCGAGATCGAGAAGCATGGTCTCGGCAAGTTTGATTATGTTGTTTGGTGGCACGGGCCTGAGCATGTGACAAAGAAGAAGGCTTTCCCCACAATTGGCAAGCTTGAGCAGATGTCTAGGCGGGCAGTCATCTTTGGAATGCCCCTTGGCCGTGTGGAGCAAAGGAAAGCCTATCAAAACACATACGAGGCGCATAGATCCTTCTGGTACAAATCGGACTGGAAGAAGCTGGGCTACCGCGCCGTGTCTATTGGCAGACAGGGCGACATGGGGAGTCATTTGCTCGCGTGGAAAGCGATAGTCCCATGAGACTAACCTTCGTCGCCAGTGATAATCTGATCTCTGCCATCCCCCCAGCACTAAAGGCAGTTAAGAAGATGTGGCCCAACTGCCCATATCCGATCGATGTGACCTATAATGCAGTGGCGCCCGATATCTCCGCAGGGGATTGTGACAGGCTTTTGGCGCGACCAGGCCCAGATAGCGATTGGATCGGCGGCATGGCCTACTATATCAAGAACCATTGTCCCGATGAGCCATTTCTGCTCATGTTGGAGGATTACATAATCGTGCATGTGGTTCCGGAACGCATCGCCATTGCTGCAGAGGCCGTTTCTAGGCCAGACATAGGAATGGTCAGGCTTGTTCCTACACCGGGTCCTACCTTGCCATATGATGAGCATATGGGGCAATTCGATCTCACCAAGCCCTATGCCACCTCACTTCAGGCGTCATGGTGGCGACCGTCGACGATGCTGACCATCTTAGAGGCGCTGATTGCACGAGGTGCTGACTCCGCTTGGCACTTTGAGCTAGAGGGTTCCCGTTTAGCGCAAACATTGGATTTACCCATCTTCCTGGGCCTCTGGCGCGGGAAGGGCGGCATGTCGTATCAGAATCTTTACCGTAGAGGGAAACGGTTCCCGCCGGCAGAAGAATGGATTGAGGAGAATCTATGAAAGCGTATTTCTACACTGCGGAAGAATGTGGATTGTCAGAGTTCAAACCGGGGACGCTGCGGCTGACAGGCTTTGACATCACCGAAGACCCGGGCGAGGCAGACGTGTTCGTGGTACCGACTATTATGTACTGGGTCGGCAGGGAGAACCTTCTGCGACTGCCCTATCTAAAAGGTAACGAGCGACGCCACGTAATGTTCAATATTGCAGATTGGTTTCGGAAGTCGCTGGGCATTCCGGCGATGATGTTTCGCTGTGACTGCACCAAATGGGTAAAGGAGCAAGACCCGACAACGATCTCATGGCCCTGGCCAGTCGATGATCTCGGCGAATGGATAGACAAGCCCTTCAAATATGATGTTGTCTTCCAGGGCTGGGTCAGCGATGTTATCACTGACACCACCTGTGATTCGGTACTCAACACGGATCTGAACTCGCATATACAGCGTCACAAGTTCTTCTATGGCTACGAAGACGAAAGCCAGCCGTCCACACAAGAGTTGCGGAGGACTTTCTTAGAAACACTCGCCGCATCGCGTCTCAGTCTGTGCCCCCGCTCAATCCCAGAGGGCGTAACTCGCTATCGCCTATTTGAAGCGCTCTCAATGGGCCGCGTCTGTGTACATTTCTGTGATAACTGCGTACTTCCTCTTTCAGATCGCATTGACTGGGATCGTTGTGTAATTACGATTCCCGAGAGTGAGGCGGAAAATACTGGCGCGATCTTGACGAAGTGGCTGTCAGAACATTCGGACGATGAGATCCGCGAGATGGGTAGATACGGACGCGAAATGTGGGCTCGCTGGCTCGACAGCTCGAAGTGGGATGATTTGTTCAGCGAGATCGCAACGGAGAGGCTAGGAGGAGAGCGATGATCTGTGAACACTTTACCCATATCGGAGTTGGAGACACCGGTGAGGGAATTATCCGCACAGCGATCCAAGTCAACCTTATCACGCCACACAGAATCGCGTTCGCTGATTCGCGTGCCCATTTGACGCTCGGGCAGGCTCGGAAGATTCTTGAGTCACCATCATTCTCATTTGTTCGGAATCCGTTCGATTTTTACACCAGTTTTTGGATTCACGAATTGAAACTCCATCGCTGGATGGGCACTTTCAGCGATTGGTTCTATCATCGCGGGACGGAGTATGGGTCTCCGACAGGCGGGAATGGCGTGTCTATGCAGGCCTGGTGGGACTACTTCACTGCACCCGGCGTTGATCACATCGGCAAGTTCGAGGCCCTGGAGGAGGACTTCGCTACTATCATGTCAGCATTGGTTCCGTTCCTCACGGCGGAAGAAGTCAAATCTTGGTTCCCGCACGCTTATAAGCAGTGGGCGAACAGGCCCTGGATTGAGGGGATTGAGCAGTGGATGCGTCAGGAACTCTATACACAGCAAATGAAGGATGATGTGCTTAGGCAGGACGCCTGGTTTTTCTCGGAGTTCGGCTATACATTCGAGGAAACGTATGACTTCTCAGAAACCTATCGGAGACTATCCTCCGCGTGATCACTACTGAGTTCATCCACCTGCACTTCCCGAGGACAGGCGGGACATCGCTGCGGCATGTTCTGACGCGCGAATTCGGGGATAGGCTCACCATATTCAACGACAGGAATCACCCGCTGCCAGAGCATGTAAAAGCTCTGGGGGGAGGGATACCTAAGTTCATACTCTCCCGGAACCCGTGGAGCTGGTATGTCTCCTGGTATGGGCAGAGAATAACCGCGCATGGCTTCAATGGCACTTTTGAGGAGAATCTGCACCAAATGCTGACGGCAGTCAACAAGGATGCGTGGTTTGTGCCGTTCCGCAGGACCGGCAGTTGCTCTGACTCATTTGCGGGCTTTACGCAGCATGGCGTCGACCAAATCGGGGACTTCGGTGACATGCCACAGGTGTACGCACGCATCATATCTGGCTATAGCACCCTGAGATATGATGAGCTCTTGGCCGCGCTGCGCCGATGCAAGAAGAGATCCACTGGCGAGCTTCTTACGCATCACTACAGCCATTATTACACCGACGAGACTCGTGAAATGGTTCTGGATGCTGACAGGGATTACATTGATCGATTCGGATACAGCTTTGAGGAGGAGACATGATGAAATCGAGGGCGGCGCTTTTTCTGGCTGCTGGACAGCAGACCCGCTTCAAGGCCGACCATCTGAAATGCCTGAGTGAGATCGGCGGCAAGCCGCTCCTTCAGCATTCGGCGAGGGCGTGGCGCAACCACGACTTGTATATTGTTGTGTCAAGTGTGTGGAAGCCTAACGAGGTTGCGTTCGTAAGGGGTCTGGGCTTCACGGTCGTCCACTCTGAGGGACGGACTATCGGCATGAGTTTGCATGACGGCCTGGTCACATGCGAGCCCCATCTGTACAAAGAGATCGCGATTGTTGCGGCTGATACATTCTTCGTGGACGACGATATTCCCGAGAACTCTTGTATGGCAATCTTTGATCCGGATGAGTGGGTTACGCTATGGTGCTTGAGAAGGCAGCACAAACAACAGAGGCCGAGTAGTTATCACAACATGACGGGTCGCGTGCAGCGCATGATTGGTGCGCAAATGCCCGTTAGGTTGGTGAGGTGGAACTGGATTAACGTGAATACAACAGAGGACTTGGAGAGAGCAAGGAGGCTGTGGGATGATACCTGTAAGCTCACCCCGGGCTAACTATTTGGCCCATAAGGAAGAGATTGACGAGGCGATCCACGCTGTCTTAGACGGGGGGCAGTACATCTGCGGCGACTTCGTAGAGAAGTTTGAGGAAGAGTTCGCTGCATACATCGGCGTGAAGTACGCGATCGGAGTGGCAAGCGGAACGGACGCGATCGAGATGATCCTGCGCGCGCTCGGCATTGGTCCCGGCGACGAAGTGATCACGGTGTCGCTCACTGCGACTGGAACCGTGGCTCCGATTGCGCTTGTGGGAGCGGCCCCGGTCTTTGCCCGCGTCGACTCCACCACAATGACGATGAACCCGAATGATCCCAGGGCACTTCTCTCTAAGAAAACCAAGGCGATTCTTCCGGTACATTTGTATGGGCGTGCTTGTCAGATGGGGCGGTTGCAAACGACTGCTGATTATTGCGGTCTCTATCTGATAGAGGATGCTTGTCAGGCACATGGCGCGACGTTTAACGGGAAGAAGGTCGGCAGCTTTGGTATCGCTGCTGCCCATAGCTTCTATCCGACCAAAAACCTAAGTTGCTTGGGCGACGGCGGGGCTATCACAACAGACAACGACATCCTTGCTATGCAACTCAAGCACATGCGCTTCTATGACTGGGACTCAAAAAAGAATGCTCAGTCAGTGTGTGGGCAGTCTCGATTAGACGCCATACAGGCCGCGGTTCTGTCTGTGAAACTGCAATATCTCGACCAAGAGAATGAGCGGCGCAGGGAGATAGCACGGGCCTACCACGACTCGTTGCTACATCTACGTCGGATGGGATCTGGGAAGTACGGTCAGCACATCTTGCATCTGCCAGGTGTTTTTTATGATGACCGACATGTCTTCCACCAATTTGTCATCCGCGATAGATATGCGCAGCGATTGCGGGGGCATCTCGAAGAGTGCGGGGTGATGACTGGGGTCCATTATCCCACCCTTGTGCATCGGCAGCATGCATATTCAGCGGGGGCAGGCGAGCGCCTCTCTGAAAGGAACCTGATAAGCCTGCCGATGTATCCAGAGCTAAGTGATGATAATGTAGACCAGATTGCTAAGGCAGTGAGATCATTCCGGGTGCTCGCATGGAATTCGTAACCTACTTCGACAAGAACTACATTCCCAAGGCTGCGGCAATGATCCGCTCCCTGCGGCGCCAGCACCCCGACGCTGTGATTCATGCCCTGTGCTGCGACAGCGAATCTGAGGCGTTCGCGGCCGAGGAGGGAGTTGACGTAATCCCCCTGGTCGATCTGGAAGACCTCTTCGGGAGTCTAAAGGAGGCGCGCGAGGATCGGGGATGGGTAGAATACTTGTGGACCCTCACGCCGATCGTGATGTATTATCTGCTCCATGACCGAGATGAGATCACCTACGTCGACGCGGATCTTTATTTCTACTCTCCGTTAGATGAGCTCTACGCAGAATCGGCCGATTACGATATCAGCGCCATCCCGCACAGATGGGCGCCAGAGCAAGCTGAGCGATTGTCCGTGAACGGGAAATACAACGTGTCGTGGCTTCGGGTCCACAATACTACCCAGGGGATCTATTTCCTGAGCACCTGGGCCAATCTATGTATAGACTTGTGTGTCAACGAGGCTGGCCATATGGGGGATCAGGGCTATCTGGATGAACTGGCACAGAAATATGACATCTATGATATTCAGCATCTAGGGGCGGATCTGGCCCCTTGGTCTCAGGGACAGTATGAATATCGCGAAGAAGATGGTAGAATAGACGTTGAGGATGATCGGCTGTTGTTCTATCACTTCCATGAGTTTCAGCACAATGACAAGGGCGATGTCCTGAAGCGCACCGGCTATCGCTTGCATCCCTTTGTGGCAGAGTACATATATCCGCCCTACGAGGCCGAAATCAAGGCCATTTGCAGAGGAGAGAACAAGACACGGCCATTTGTCGAATTGAGAGGGAGCTTGCCCGCTAACAAGGGGGGGCATTGGGCAGGCAAAGACTTCGCCAGCGCACAGTACGAGCTGGTGTCCGAAGAATTGCGCAGCTGGAACAAGCTCAAAGTCTACCGAGTGTTTACCGGGCTGGTCTCGCAGATCCCTGACCGGCGCTCTCTCCTAGATATAGGATGCGGTGTCGGTGGATATGGGAGGCTCTGCGAGACGGCTTTTCCGGATATGGCCTATACTGGAACCGACATCTCCCAGCACATGGTCAAGTATGCCAGGCAAATCTACCCTGGCGGCACATTCAATGTCTGTGAGTTCTTTGAAAACAACCTTGAGGGATATGACGTTGTGTTCACTTCCGGCACAGTCTGTCTCGTTGACGATCCCTGGGCGGCGATCTCTTTCTTGCTCAAGAACGCGCCGAACTACATTGTGTTCCATCGGCTGCACCTGACTGATGGCGAATCGCACATATTCAGCGACCCAAGCTATTGCGGGAAGCGCATCAACAAGATGCACTGGAACCATGACGAGGTGTACGATTTCATCAGTGCCGAACGGACTATCAGCGCGACACGCTTGTGGACCCATGGGAATATGCTGACCGTCGTGGTTGAGCCGATAGCAGCTGGGGGATGGATATAGAGAGGCTGACGTGATGACAAATCTACGGTGCTTCCTTTGGCGGTGGGTCACCCTCCCGTGGCTGGAATTGAATGGATGGCATGGCTGGCCTTACATCTGGAAGCGGTGGTACAGAGACGACTATTCACCCTGTTCAAACCAGGTGCAACTTGCTGTTTATCTGACACTTCCCTTCATTTCGCTGTGCTACACCAGCAATTATGCGGCGGTTAGCGACGATGTTTGGAAGCAATTGGACGCGCAAAGTATAGAGTGGACGCGGCGCGACAGGGCTGCTGCAAGGCGGGGCGAATGACTATCCAACAGATGCTTGATCTTTTTGCTCACTATCGCCGGGCACAGTGCATCTATGACAGGGTAATGGATATGATGGGGCATAGCACGCAAGAGATGTACATCGTGACGGGCAATACTGACGCCGCCCAGATAGAAAAGAATCGGCTCACTTACGAGGGCTGTGCAGCGCGGGCATACATGCAGCAAATCAAGGCAAAAGCTTCAGCCTTCCGACGACATGCGACCCGAGTGCCACGAGAGGAGCTTGCGACACTCTACAGAATGGAACGGTCTGAGGAACTTGGATGATGATGGAAGAAGCTAATTTTCTGGTTGTGTATCGCAACTGTGCGGCGTGCGAGGAATCAATACAAGAGTCGTTCCTGTATTGTCCGCATTGCGGCGAGAAACAACCGGACCAGCCAGAATTGGAACTATGGTTTTTGCCTTGGGACTATGAAATTTCCTGGCCTGATGATAGTTCTGGAACGGTGACAACGCGGGCATCGTCTGGCGCGAGTGCTGAGGAAGGGGAACTGACGCGATGACACCGTTCTCAGTTGCCGTGCTCTTGCACCTAGTTGCTGACTGGGTTCTGCAAAATGACTGGATGGCGCTCAACAAGTCGGACTTACGCCACCCCGCTGGTTGGGTTCATGGCGCGATTCACGCGGTGCTGATGCTGTTCGTGTTCCCGCCATTCATAGCTCTTGTAGTCGGGCTTACTCATATCCTGATTGACACAAGGGCACCGGCAACAGCATGGATGCGATTCTACAAGGGTAAGGCTGAAGGACCGTACAAGACACATGTCGCAGTCTGGCTCGACCAGGTATTTCACATGATCGTGCTAACTATCGCGGTAATGGTGATGACGTAATGCACCAGATTGTGACAACCTATCCTGACGAGCGTGGGCATCTATTCGAGATCTTCCGCGATTGTGATTGGGCGCCCAAGATGGCATACACTGTACTGACGCGACCCGGGTACGGGAGGGATGCCGAGCAGTGGCATTATCACCGCCAGAAGATAGAGACGTTTGTCTGCCTGGCTGGCGAAATGCACCTAGCTGTCAAGAGCCTGCACGTCATCCACGTATACCACCTGATTGCTGGCGACGGCATTCTTGTAACGGTGGAGACAGGCGAGCGCCATAGCGCGATGAACCTGAGCGCCGGCAACGGGGTGCTGTTGGTGCTTTGCGATCAACATTACCATCCCGTCGACGAACTGCGCGAAGAAATGACCAATTGGAGCTGGGCTGAATGGGCGAAGAGCAGGCCTTAACGGAAACCGAAGAGCTACGCGCTGAGTTGCGGGAATTGCGGCGGCAAGTCTCTGAACTCAAGTCGCGCGAAGATATGCCCCCGCCTACCCTGGCCCTGGCCAAGTACGATCTTTCAGAGAACGAACAGACGGCACTAAGGCTACTCGCTCTTGGGCTTAATCAGAGAGAGGCGTCCGAGCTCGCGGGGAGAAGCGATAGCTATGTCAACAGCCGACTGCGAGACAGCGCGGAGTTTGCGCTGGCGTACCAGGATGTTCGGGAGGAGTTTGATGTATGGAGAGAGGCGCGGCTCAAGTTCATCCTCCCTCAAATGTGGCGTGAGATAGACCTGATTCTCAATAGTGATCCACAGAAATATATCGACGGTGACAACACGGATTATGCCAAGGCGTTGCTCAAGGCTAAGACCACGGTCATCGATAAGATCCTGCGCCACAACTATACAAAAACATCTGACATTGTACACAAGCATGAGATTTCTATACCGATGCTCCAGCTGGCCCAAGACAATATGGCGATGCTGGCAGAACACATGCAAGGCCTGGCGCTCGCCGAGAATCGGGGCGAACTCGAAGCCAGATTGCCGGAGAACCAAATCATTGACCTGCTCCCCGAGCAGAGCTTCCTGCGTTTCAACGAACAGCCAAGACGTGAAGACGGAGGTCATCGCTGCTTAGAATGCGGGAAATGGATCGTTAATCTACGTGGCCATGTTCCCCTGCAGCACAATATGGAGATCAAACAATATGTTGTCAAGCACAATATTGACCCATTGGAGGGCTTAGGTGTCGGAAGATCTGGCAGCACAACTTGAAAATAGCGCCCGCTACAGCCCGTTTGTATGGGCTGTGTCGCGCGTCGTACTCCCGAACAGAACCGGGCAGTGGGACTTCTCCGAGCGGAAGTGGCAGATAAACATCCTGGAGGATACCTTTCCACGGATCTGTTCTGAGAAGTCGGCTCAGGTGGGCCTCACAACGATATTCATCTGTAAGGCGCTGTGGTTTATGGACTATCGCTCCGTGCGTGTCATCTGGACGCTCCCGAGGCAGGATGACGTGTCAGAGTTTGTCCAGACAACTTTTACCCCACTGATGTCCAAAAGCCCCGCCTTGATCAAGCATGTTGGGCGCGGACAGGGGGACCCTAAGAGTGTGCGCATTACCAAATACCGTGATAGCTACATCTACTTCCAAGAGTCGTCAGTTGAGCCCCGCATGACGCCAGCTGACCTGTTGGCACAGGATGAGATCGATCGTTCTAATCCGGACTACTTGGATTCATATGTCGGGCGTCTTGAGGATTCCCCCTACAAGGTCCATTATCGATTCTCAACACCCACTATCCCGAACTTCGGGATTGACGCCATCTTCCACAACGAGAGTGATCAACGGTATTGGATGGTTAAGTGCAGTCATTGCAACCACTTCCAGAACCTCAAGTGGGACGCGAATCTCATGATGGATGCCGATGGGCAGCCATACTACGGTTGCGAGAAGTGCCGTGGCATCTTGTCTCCGGACGAAATCATCAACGGTGAGTATGTAGCTATGTCACCCGAGAAAACAAAAGATGTCCACGGATATCACGTCACTGGAATGATGATGCCGATCTCAAAGCCCCCCGCATACATGTTTCAGCGGTCACAGAACATGATCCTCAAGAACTTCTACAACATCTTGTTGGGAGAGACGTTTGAGGCATCCTCACTGAGATTCGACTCGGGAACTATCCTGAGCAACGTCTTTGACCCTGACGAGGCGCCCTATGACCGGCAAAGTAGCGCGAAGGGCGCCACATACATGGGTGTGGACCAAAAAGGAAGGGGCGATCTTCATGTTGTGATTGCACAAGTCACGCCCAACAACGCAACAGGGAAAGAGGTGCTACGCATTATCCACGCAGAAGAGATCGGGCACCGAGCAGGAAGAGATACATGGAAGCGTCTCCATGAGCTGATGCGATTGTATAATATTCGTTTCTGTGTCCACGACGCGACGCCGAATCTGCACCCAGCAGGGGCATTCAGAGAACGCCACATCGGGAAGGTCGCGCTGAAGTTCGATGGACCAGAGCGATCAGATCTCTTCAGCTACGACGAGCGCACGGGCAAGTTGTTGCTCTCGCGGACAATGAATTTTGATGGTTTGTTGGACGATGTAAAGAATGGCCTGTGGAGATTTTGGGGCGTGAGGCAGCCCTTGGCCCCGGTGCTGGCCGAGATCGTGGCCCATTGCGGGAACAACAAGAGAGATGAAGTGGAGCGGAAAAAGAGGGACGGTAGCATAACTACAGTTGGAGTCTGGCGTCGCACAGGCGCGGATGACTTTGCGCATGCGTGGGCCTATTGTCGGGCGGCATTTATGGTGAGGCCTGCGAACAGGATGCAGGTCACACTCATAGGCGAAGCGAGGAGACGTGAGCAACTAGAGGAGTCGGTGGAATATGAAGAAAGCGTAGTCTGGCCGGGGCTGATGGTGCGGGTCAAGAAGAAGAAATCTGGGGCGAAGATAGCATAAGAATCTACAGGAGGCACTATGAAGAGAAAATGCCAGGAGCTCATCTGGGCTATGCCAAAATGGATACATGGGCTGATTCTCCGGATATTTGATATGCGGCTAGTAAAAACCCAATGCGACGAGACTGGATGCGCACTAGATTTTGAGTGGGTAACAACCCGGCAGTGGCATGATAGGGGAGGCAATTAGATGAGTTGGCTTACTAAAGTCTTAGGGCTGGATGAATGGCGCGACCGTGCCGTTAAGGCTCTGCTTGACGCAGAATCGGATGCTGTGCGAAACGTAGATGACGCCATGGCACGCGCGCTCTCCGAGATTGATCATATGGAAGCTGACGCGATCTCCAAGCATCTCGAGTGTATATCGATGGGCAGCGCCTATATCATACAGGTTCCAGAGAGCTCAGGGAGAGAGAACGCGGACAAATTGCGTGCGGCGGTCAATAGTATGGGCGCAAAGTGCGTTGTCGTCACGGCAAATACGATGAAAGTCATCTCATTTTCAGCAGAACTTGACAATGAAGTCTAATTCGTGTACAATCTAGGCGATGTATATTAGCGCTGCATCAACAGATACTGTTAAGCAAGTCGGAGGCGGATCGGTTGCAACGCGCCTGAAGGCCCCACCATTTGGTGGCATGACAGCCCAGCAGGCCAACTACTTCGATCTGCGGAACACACACGAGCGGCATGCGTGGCTTCGTGCGACTACGGCTGCATTTGGCCGTACCGTCATTGGCCCAGGGATGACACTGGCAGAAGCCCCAGCATTTGTGGGGCGCGCCGATGTCGAAGAGCGCGATGCTCTCAATGCCTTCTACACAGGAATCGCGGGTAGAGACTTCCAGAACATCTCGGACTGGTATCCGTTCTCTGCCAAATTATATAGGACTGCGGGGCAATTCCGTCTCTTTGGCCAAGCTACTTGGGAGCTGCGCAGAAACGGATTTGAGGAAGTTGTTTCCTACGATGTTATCCCGGGATTCATCTGGCCCAATTGTAATCCGGATGGCACATTCAAAGATCCGCCCTTTCAGCAGTACATATCTGCCGCACAGATTACTCCGCTTGAACTTAATCCTGATGACATTGTCATGTTTATGAATCCCGATTTTGGAGCACGGCTTTTCGCCACGGATTTTGAGTCGCTGTCTGAGTACGTGCTCCCCACTGACATCTACCTCAATATCGCCCGACGTAACTTGCTGAAGAACTACAGAACGCCCTTTGGTGTCTACGCGCTTGACGAGCATTCCACGCAGGAAGAGGTCAGCAAATTCTCTAAGAAGGTGGATATTTTGTATAAGGGCGCAGAGAATTATGGCAAGTCCGGGGTAGTCGTGCGGGGCGAGGCAGCCTTCTCTTCCTTCACGCCTCCCGTTCAGGATCTCCCCTTCAGTGAGGGGCAGCGGGACATGATGGACCAGATTGAGGGCGTCAGCGGTATCCCCGGCGCGAAGCTGGGACGCACCGATGAGGTGAACCGCAGCAACATGCGCGAAACTCGCCGCGACTATTGGGAAACGACACACGAGCCGATCACCAAGATGCTCGCGGACCAAATGTACTTATTGATTCACCAGCGGATCTTCGGTATTGAAGCGTGGACCCCTGTCTTCAGCGCCCCAGATTTCTTGACGCAAGTTGAGAAAGCGACAGTGGGGATGCGCGGGCGGCAGTGGAGCGCGATGAGTACCAATGAGTTCCGCTCATTTGTATTTAAGATGGCCCGCATTGATGAAGATTGGGCAGACGAGGACTATCTGTGGCCCAAGAATATGGTCGTTGCCGGATCCGAGACACTTGATGGTGAAGATCCCGTTGATGAACCCAGCACAGATAGCGACGCGCCAGTCCGCGGCGATACTGATAACACCGAAGAGGCGCTCGGCCTGGTCATTGGCGAGATGCGTGCTTATGCGCGGTATGTACTAAAGCGACTGGATACGCCAAATCGCCGCGCATTCAATTTCAGGTATGTTCCGGAAAGCGTGACAAAGTTGGTAGATGCCGCGCTCGAAGGGGAAACATCAAGGGATAACATGAGGCAGATTTTCAATGCAGTTTTGGGAGGGCTAAATGGCTAGACCTTGGAGATGTTACAACAAGAAGTGTGGTCGCCCGCTAGGATCAATTATCCAGGGCGAATTGGTGTTGCAGAATGGAGACCCAAATGTACAGCTGGTTTGTACAGAGGGGGCCATCCTGAATATACAGTGTGCGGCTTGCGGTCGCGTGAACAAGTGGGTTCCGAGAGACAGCGCGCTCATTCGGGCCGTGATGCATATGCACGCCGTGAAGGAATTCATTGCGCAGCTCTCGATGATGTGGGCCCACTTCCAGTTTCAAACGGACAGTAATGCGGAGATTGCCGAAGAGAAGGCGGCAGAAGAGAAAGCGGCAGAAGAGAAAGCGACCAAAGAACCGTAGTTAAGGGCGGCCAGACGGCGTCAGGCCGCATTGGTCAGAACCGCCAAGCAGGCGGGGATTGCCTGGGGAGTTAGGGCAGATTAAGGCCCTACTGTGAACCAGGAACCGAGCAGCTGTAGAGCATCAGTCTCGGACGGAGATTCCTGTCTGACAGGTGTCTCGCCTCTGCGTATTGCGGAGGTTTGGCGAATATTTGCCCTGGGATTAGGATTGGGTGCAGAGAAAACATCTCTGTGCCCGTTTGTGTTTTAAGGAGATGAAGATGATTGACCCGAGATCGGTTCCCAGTACCTTCGGGGAATATAAAGTGATCGTACAAGGCGTTCCGCTGGAAAGCGCGCCGCTGATTGAGAATGTGTTGCTGGGCGAGGATGACGATCTCGTCAAGGCGCTATACAAGAGCGAGAAGCTGAGGGAGCACTTTACGAAGGCTGGCGTCACTGTCATGGATTATGGCGGGGGCGTGGAAGGAATTCCGATCACAATGATGACCACGGTGCCAGTTTCTTTGCTGCGCAAGATCAGGCTCGAAAGCAAGAAGCTCATCGGGCTGAAGCGAGCAAAGCGAATTGTGGCGTTGTGCAAGGAAAAGCTCGCAGAAGAACCATACTACTAGAGGATTTCATGTTTGAGGTCTCGATCATTCTGGATGCGGACGAGGACATTCAAAAGACTCTCGGGGATCTGCGTGAGAGTCTGGGCTGGCTGTCGTATGAGTTCATTGTTGTAGACAGAGGCACAAAACACCGTGCATGGCTGGCGCAGCAAGGCGATACACAGGCGGTGTTTCTTAACGACGATCGGCCAGCTGGCGATCTGCCAATTCAGATGGCGCGTTATTGCAATCTACTGATCCTTGAGGGTGGTGAGTTTCAGTATCGCGAGAATGTGCCGAAGAAATACGACCGGGGGGCAGGGCTGGACAAGAGGCTGGCCATATCCCATGAGCCGATAGTGGAGAAGCCGATTCCTGAGCGTAAGACAGATCGCTGGTTGCACATTTCCAGTTTCCCGTCTAACACAGAGGGGATTACCTCGGCGCTAGAAAAGTTTGGTGAGGTGGAGTGCTTTAACTGGCAGGAGAGACTCCAAGCTGTTGGGCGTGAGAAGATGAACAAAGAACTTCTCACGAAGATTCGGTACTTTAGGCCCGGAACCATTTTCATGGAGGAGGGCTTTAACGGGGACGTGCTCCCAGAGACGTTGTCCCAGGCAAAGAGCGAAGAAAGCATTGGGGTGATCAATTGGTGTGGCGACATTCGGGATGCGATCCCGCAATCGATGGTCAAAATGGGGCCGGTCGTGGACTGGACGATGCTCTCTAATGAGGCGCAGGTACGCGAACTGCTTAGAATGGACATCCAAGCGGCTTTTCTAGCGGCCGGATGCAGCACCGATCTTTACAAGCGGCGCGAGCCAGACAACGATTCTTTCCCGGAGGATATCATCTTTCTCGGTAGCGGCGGGAGGCGGTTTGAGAATAGCGCTTTGCGGCTGAAAATCGTGCTGGCGCTGCGCAAGAGATACGGAGATCGATTCGGCGTATACGGTCGGGGCTGGCGCAAGAGAACTTTCCCATGGGTCAAGAGGTTCATCGAGCCAGCAGAACGCGAGGCCATAGCTTACAGTTCTTGCAAGATAGCGATTGGGATCTCGGCGTTTAGCACGAGCGGTTATACGTCGGCGAGAATGTGGAAGGCCATGGCATCTGGCGCATGCTATTTGCCTCATTATTTTGACAACATAGAGCGGTGGTTCAAGCCGCAGCAAGAGGTTGCCTGGTGGCGCACGCTTCACGAACTTATAGCTCACATTGATTATTATTTGAGCCGAGAAAACGAGCGGACCATGATGGCAAATAGAGGCATGGATGAAGTGCGCAACAATCATTCTTGGGAGAGCCGCATGCGCACTGCTGTACGAATATTGAGAGGGAGAAAGATCAAGGTGTTCGATGGCGCATATCTATAGAAAGACTGGCATACAGCAATACGCTGATGTGTCAGGAGCGGAGAAATTGTGTCCATGTCGAGGATGTGGGCAGATGAATCTTGTGCGCGCTACGACATGCAGATTCTGCGGCGCACAGACCAGCACAGCGGATAGACGCCCTTCCCGGGCGAACGTACACCAACCCCCTGCGGGGAAACTCGCGCAGCGACGGGGCGCGGCAGGCCAGATTGGGGACAGCTAGAGAAGGAGATCTCTATGAGCCAAGAAAAACAACGAGAGCGCGTGAAGTATATGCACGGTGCGTTTGTCGGCAAGTCCACAGACCTCGACACCGGGGATACTTTGCTGCGTTACTTTTTCACCAGTGACAATATGGATGAGGGTGGGGACATCATCACCAGGGAAGCTACGGAAGAGGCCACTAAGCGGTGGCGCGATTGGCGCAATATCCGCCTGCAGCATAATCCTATGCGCCCGATCGGCAAAGCCGTTCGCATGGGTTCGGCCGACGATCTTGAGTGGAATCAGATGGATGTGCGAGTTGATGACCCAGATGTCCTGCCCCTGGTTAAGGGGGACGATCCTGTCCTCGGAGGGGCCAGCGTCGGGATCATGGTCACGGCATATGAGACTAACGACGACGAAGAGGCAATCAAGCGTGCCGGACCATGGTGGGATCCGTGGATTATCACAGAATACGACTTTGTGGAAATCTCACTGGTCGACCATCCTGCCAACTATGACGCCAAGCGCGTCGGCGAGGTAGAGGCGGAACGCAGCCGGCTGCTGTTCATGCGCAGGGATTTGCTAGATCCCGTCACCAAAGAAGTGAAGGAGAACCCCATGACGAAAGAAGAGATACAGGCGCCGGTCGAGAAGGCCGCGCCGGTAGAAGAGCCTGTCATCACTGACACGGCTCCGATTGAGAAGGGAACGACAGAGGAACCCCTGGTGGAGCTTGGCGGAGAACTGCCAACTGCTGCGCCAGAGGCAGAGGTTGTACCAGAGGAGGGGGGCGATCCAGATCCTACTCTCGTGGCACTTGGCGAGATCAAGTCCATGCTTACTGCCATAAATGATGGCCTGATGGCTAAGATGAACGACATCCACGAAGTCATTGTCCCAGTAGCAGAGCAGGAGAAGGAAGTAGTTGCCCCAGCCGCAGAGCTTGAAGAGGCCCCCGAAGAACTTGGGGCGCCTGTCGAGGACACAGAGGAACGCGAGCCAGAAACACCAGAGCCCGAAGCTGATCCCATTGCAGTTCTAAGTCGTATGGTAGAGCAGATCTACGAGAAGGTTTTCGGCACAGAGGCTGGAGACGAAGAGGTAGAGACTGATGAACCCACGGACTTGAAGGCAATGATTGAGCAGGCGGTCGAGGAACAGTTTCAGGCACGGCTGAAGCTCCAGCCACGGAAATCTACCGTGGTCGGAGAAGAGCCCGCGCCCACTGCTGACGAAAAAGTTGACAAGGACCTGAACCCGCGCGAGAACCTGCGGGCTGAGATCCACAAAGCATTCCGACCTAACGAGGTGTAATCATGAATCTAGCACGAGCAAAGGGGATTCGAGCCACCGAGCTCAGCAAGGCATTGGCCACAACGGGTTCTGGCCAGTATCTGATTCCCGAAGATCTTGAACCCGCGATCCGTGACTATCTGTGGTATCTCAGCCCACTGACCGAGCGCATCCCGCTGGTGAGGGCCGACGGCAAGACTCACGAAGTTGTCCGCCGCACCGCCGTGAACCGTGGCTGGTTTGAGGGTGAGAGCACAGCCCCTAACTACAGCGAGTCAACGTATGACCGGCGCGCTGTCGTGGTCAAAATCCTCCGCACCAGCGGCAAGGTTACTGATTTCCAACAGTCCGCTTCCAGGTCGTTCGTCGACGCTGTGGCAGCCGAAATCGATGCCGCAGTCATGGCCCTTGCCGATGTTTTTGAGTATGCTGCTATCTGGGGCTTCAGCACAGATCTCTCTACATACGACATCACCGGCGACGTCTATCAGTACACCGGCCTGTATGGCTGGCTAATCGAGGACGCACTCACCGCCCATGTCCGCGACGCTAACTCGAATGCGGCTGCCGGCGCGACCGTGACCCTCACTATGATGAACCAGATGTACGCGACTACTCTTGGCAAGTACAAGAACTTCATGCGCGATCCATACATCTGGCTCATGAGCCAGGACATGATCGATAAGATCAGTGGCCTGCAGACCCGCATCACCCGCGAGGCACCGTCAATCGAGTTTGAGGGCGGCTTCGTGATGGCGACCTATAAGAACATCCCAATGTTGCCGTCGCAGTTCTGCGCGCCGGGGACAAGCGCGAGTCCCGAAAGTTTCACCGTGGCCAATGCGGTCGGTGGATCTCTCGGTGACGACACCTACTACTACCGCATTGCGGCTATCACGCTGTATGGTGAGCAGGTAGCGGCTGCCGAGGCTAACGCATCCACATCGGGCACCCACAACACCGTCACCCTCAGCTGGACGGCAGATGCCGATGCCAAGCTGTATGCAATCTACCGCGGCCTTGCTTCTGGCGACAACAACCTCGGACTCCTCGACATCATCCCCGCCAAGACCTACAGCGGCACCGGCGCTGTGAGCGGGACCGTTTCATCCTACGACGACGACGGCACCATCACCTCCACAGCGGCTATCCAGCCCCTGGATCTGACCGAGGAAACAATCTGGCTGGTAAACCTGACCCAGCGATACGGGCTTAGCCGTCCTGTGTTGGTTCCCACTCTCGGAGCGCCCGTGGCCAGTGATGTGATGGACAATCTCGTGCACTATGTCGAGATTCCAGTGGCGACAGACGAACACGCTTTTAGACTGAAGGCGTATAACGTTGTACAAGTGCCCCGCGGTGAAAGTTCTTGTGTACTGCGCCGCGCGAAGGCTGTATAGTCATATTCAATGCGTGGGGGTTGTTTCGGCAGCCCCCACAGCATAACAGGCACTTGGAGGAGGGCCCATAATGGCCTGGACTTATGTCAGCAAAGAAATCGTCGCGTCCTTCTTCCATATTGCCGAAAGCACCCTTCAAGACGAATGGAGTAACTGGGCGGAGGCGCTGATCGCTGAACACTACGGCTATGTCTACATAGGCACAACCTCAACCATCACCGAAGAGAAACACAACGGGGATGGTAGTTCCGCTGTGTACGTCAAATTTCCTCCGATCGTCAGTGTTACATCGCTGGCATTGGGGACAGGCACTCCCAGCACCCTTTCGAGTTCGAGCTACAAAGTTTTCGATGACCACATAGAACTCATCAATAGCCCCACCACACCATTGTCAGGAGCGGTCTATGGCTACCGGGCCACATTCCCGGTGGGGGTACAGAACATCACTATCACTTACGTGTCTGGACTAGCTGCTGTCCCAACGATCGTGCAATTCACGGCCGCTGAGATGATCGCTGAACTGGCGAGATTCTATAAGCTGGGGGGAGCGGACGGCTCAATCAAATACTCAGGTCCTCGGAGTACCCTGGGGCAGGAACAGGGCGTTGTGGCACGCAGAGGTCTGGCGGCGACGTTGCAGAGTATCATGAAGAACAACTTGCGCAAGCGGGTAATATCACTCGCATAGGAGAGACCCATGGCAAACAAAGACATCTACAATGACATGCACGGCATCTACGAGCACTGGATCACAGTCGCTGCGGATGTATATGCCAAGCTCTTTGGAGTGACCATTATCGATGCGAACGGAGACAGCCTCTTCACCGTTGCTAATCCTGGGAATGTAACCGGCACTGTGGCGACTGGTGGGCTAACGGACGCACAGCTTCGTGCTACGCCTGTGCCTATCTCTGGTACAGTCACCGCCATAGGACCACAGACAGACGCTGAGGCGCGCGCTACAGCACAGCCTGTATCTGTGGCCTCTCAATTGGGTCTTGCCGCGAATGTTGCCGAACCGGGCGCTGCAGCTGCTGCGGTAGTTACAAAGGTTGCTGTAGCCGGTGGAGCCAATGTCATTGCTCAGATTTCTTGGTCACTCAGTGAAGCCCCGGCCGCTGCCGTTAATCTTATGATAGAAGATGGGGTGGGAACAACCATATTTAGCCAGGATATCACTAGTGCTGGTGCTGGTTTTGCTCAATGGATTCCTCCGAAGAGGGGAACTGTGAACACGGCGATGGTAATTACGCTTGCGTCCGGTGCTGGCACTGTGGTAGGCAAAGTTTCTGTTCACGCCTGGACGGAGTAAACATGGGATTATCCGGTCTATCCGGTCTTTCAGGACTGTCAGGCATCTTTGGTGGCGTTGTTGCATCTGTGCCTTGGTACAATGCTGGTGGCGCACCAGATCCCATTGCTGCTTATCAACCAATAGGCGCGGCGGATCTGGCAGCAAGCTATGTGAACATAATAAATCCAGGAACGTATGACGCGACTCCTGGAGCCGCGCCGCCAGCATTCGCGGCTGGAACTGGATGGACATTCAACGGACTAGCCACATATTTAGTAACTGGTATAATTATACACAATACTTGGAGTGTCTTAATACAGTACAGTGATCTTGACGCTACCGTGCCCAGATATCTTTGTGGTACTTGGGACTTTTTCGCTAACGATTTCTTTGCTATCGCTATTAACCCTGTAGTTAATAATGAAGTCGTCTACATGAATAGTAGTGTCGGTAATGAAGTTAAAATAGCTCCCATACTTCTTGCTGGAAATTTAGCTATCGCTGGTGCGGCTGGATATAGAAATGGAACAAGTGAAGCTGTACTAGATGGAAATGCTAATTCTGCTGCTGGTATATATATTGGTGCCTACAATAACTCTTTCCTTGGTCCTGGCGCGTTTTTGAATGGTAAAATTCAAGCCGCTGTCATATATGACTCAACACTCACAGCCCCGCAAGTAGCCGCCGTAAGTGCAGCAATGGCGGCGTTGTAATGCAAGTCTCCGCGACTGAGGGCGCGCAGGTGGTGGGGATTGCGGAGGCGCTGGGGTACTCAGAGGCGCAACTGTGGGCGTCGATGGTGGAGTAGTTGGCATAATGCAAATTCGTGTACTGAAAGATGCCGCGGCCAAGCGCCTGGGGCACACACAATGGACGGCGAACAAACTAAGTCGCAATGTCGTAACACCGGGCCTGCGCGACATAGCTGATGTACTTATTGCCGATTTGAAGGCTGAGTTCTCTGGGGCGCGCCGCTATCGTGGCGATATGGCCAGCGGCTTCCGGCGAGTGGATATTAGCACAAGATCCGTCGCTGTGACGCAATCTGCAGCTCATGAAGCAGCGATTAGGGAGGGAACTAAGGGACACGGGCCGGGGGGCGAATACGCGGGATTCCCGAGGCCCGTGGTAGATTGGGCCCTGTTCAGAGGCTATTCGCTGCAAGAAGCGTATAAGATAGCGAAGGGCATTCAGAAGCGCGGCTGGACAGCAAGAACTTTTGAGCCCTACCATCCCGGGGGCGAACCGCGATTCGAGTATACCGAATGGGTAGTGGACAAACATAGCCAAGACCTAGAGGCTTGGGCCCAGAAGATCGGCGGCGCAGTCGTGAGATTTGTAACCACGGGCGACGTATGGAGGGCAAGGAGCCTTGGCTGATTCACTTAACTTTTCTGCGGCAGAGGCAGCGCTGGTTAGCTATCTGATCTCTGAAGTCTCAGAATTCACAACGAACAATATGAAGGCGCATGATTTCGACGCCGTGTATGTAAATACCATGGATGATCCCGCAAGCGATTTCTTCGCCTGGACGGATTATGCGGGCGGACAAAACCAGGGACGCATGATCTGGGCGCATCGCGTCTTGCTCTCTGTGGGCATCTTCTTCAGCGAGGGGGCGGATTTGGTGGATGATAACGTCCGCACTATCGTGGATGCGGTCACGGCAGCACTGCTCCCTGATTCCAATTTATCCGGTGCTGTCGAATCTGCGCGGATCGAGAGCGTACTCTCGCCTCTGCTCTGGCAGAACACAGCAAACTCCCTGGAATGGGTGGTCATTGCGTTTAACGTTCTGATAGAAGAAAGCATGTCCAGATGCTAGAGAACGCTTTCCAATTCGACGAGTCTGTGCTGGCAAAGTCGCCGCACAAATGCAGACCTGTTCATAGCGACATCGTCATCTGCCGTAGATTGCGACGACTCCGCCCTGATAATCTGCCGTCTGGCGCGGATGCTGGTTGAGGGATTTCGTGTTTATGTAAAGACGGACGACCATTTGTGGGATTATAGCTTTAGCTTTGTGGGGGAAGATTGTGGATACAAGATATACACCAGACGACCTCTCCGTAGTGCTTCTGACATACAACCGCCCGCAGCAGCTCCTGTCGCTGTTGAAGTTGCTCCCGTCAAGCCTAGAAGTCATAGTCGCAGACGACGGAACACTGCCAAACCTAAGAAAAGAACTTCCGGCCCACGTAAAGCTGTACACACACGAACACGACGGAAACCGCGCGTCGACGTGCAGGAACGCGGGGGCGAAGCTGACGACAAGGAAGAAGATCCTCTTTCTGGATGACGACGTAACGCCCCACGGGCTGTGCTTCGCGGCACACTCAATGGCGCTTCAGATGTACGATGTTTCGATGGGATTGCTACCACGGGAGAAATGGCATCCATACACCGATGATCGCATGACCTTTTACATTCATGAGGATCACTCCCTGTGGAACTTCTGTTGGAGCGGGAGCCTTGCGGTCAGGCGCGATGTATTCTTCGAGGTCGGTGGCTTTGACGCAGACACCTTCAACTCCGGGCGAGGGTTTGAAGACATCGATTTCGCTAGACGTTGCTTCATGAACAAGAAGAGCATGTGTCTGAACCGGCTGTCGCTCGCGCATCACCCAGCGGCGCATACATCGGAGAATCCGTCAGAGGCAGTACTGCGAAATGAGCGGAAGTATCGCGAGAAGTGGGATGAGGTGGCCGAGTGAGAATACTGCAAATTTGGCCAAGTGCCACTAATTCCACTTGGAATACGAGTGCGTATATTAGCCGCGCTCTCAAGCAGCTTGGGGTAAAAGTCGCCGGATTCAAATACAGTCAAGAGCTCATTCTGCAGAATCTCGCTATCAATGCCTTCCGCGGCACCACGGATCAGACATATGAAGGCGAAGCAATATTGCTGTCAAACCGAATGATGATGGGACTAGTTGCATCTGCGTTTCCTGATGTTATAATTGTTGTGTGCGGGTTGGACTTATACAAGTCTGCTTGGAAGTGGCTCTGGGAGTTTCGCAAGAATCTCAAGAAGCCATACAAGATCGTTACCATCTATACAGAGAGTCCCTATCGGCCATCAGAGGAGCTGGAGCTCGCGCAGTGGAGCGACTACATCTTCACGAACGAGCGCGACTTTGTAGGGCGGCTCAGGCAGTTCCAGCCGCGAACGTGGTATATGCCGCAGGCGTATGATGACCGGATCCATACACCAGCGGAGAGCGAGAATCGCTACGGCACATATTTCTGCGGCAGTGGATTCTCATCACGTATTGAAGTGCTTTCCGAAGTAGACTGGGCCTCAACCGGGAGCGACTTTACGCTCAAGGGACTGTGGCCAGATCTTGACGAAACATCGCCGCTGTGGTCGCACTACACAGAGGGATTGGTGCAGAACGAGAAAGTTGTTGAGGACTATAGGACCTCAGATATTTGCTTGAACATTCATCGGCAGGAGGGCGAGATAGTGGTCTTTGAGCGTGATACTCCGAAATCGTATGCGAAGGAGCGAGCGCTATTCAAGGCCGCGGATGCCTGGTCGATGAATAACAGGGCCTGTGAAATCGCTGCCACAGGCGCGTTCCAGATCACGGATGATACGAGAGGAGAAACGGCTGAAGTTTTTGGAGACAGTGTTCCGCGGTTCTCGATGGATGACCCCGAGGAACTACAAGAATTGGTTGCATACTATACCCGGTGCCCAGAGCAGAGAGCCAAGTTAGCTCAAGCGGCACATTTGAGGATTAGCGGGCGGACCTACTTGGAAAACATGAAACGTATGTTGACCCTCATAGGAGGTTAGTATGGCCATAATCCGAGGAACGAATGCTCTATGCTACATTGGTGGCACACAAGTTCCCGAACGCAACGAATGGACGTTGGATATCGAGCAGGAAAAGATAGAGGCACCGCACACATTTGTTTGCCCGTCATCCGCAGCTGCGGCGTGGCAAGAACGGTCAGGCGGCTACTTCAGTGGTACTTTCAGCATGTCCGGGCTCTATGATGACGCCGATGATTCACCGATCGAAGCTGCCCTTGGTGACTCTGAGCTTGAGGTGATCCTGTATCCTCAGTGCGAGGCGGCGACCAAGTACTTCATCGGCAATTTCTGGGTGGATATGTCAATTACGACTAGCGTTGACGATTACGTTACACTTGATGTTGATGGTGAGAGCAGCGGGCAGGTTCAGTGGGCCCCGAGCGCATAGACTAGGAGAAGATCAATGGCTGCAAATTGGGAAGAGGTTTCGGAATACTTTCGCTCAGGCGAAGCAACGGTTGAACAGCTTGTTGAATTGCGCGACAAAATCAACAAGCAGATCCCAGTGGAAGTTGAGGAAGAGGAACCCCCATACTGGGAAGGCGAGAAATCGACCGAGATCAAGCTGGGCAATGAGGTAATCCCCCTGCTGCAAGTGGGCAGACCCCAGCTTGATCAAATCGGCAAATTGCGCGAATGGCTGGACGCTTGGGCCAGGCCCCTCATGGAGGGCGCTGTCAAGTCAGCGAAAGCCGGGGATGCCAAGAAGGAAGACGATGACACTGGGAAGCTGGGGATCGACATGGTCTTGCAGCTACTCAATCCAGACGCACTCTTGGAGCTTGGCTGTCTGCTGATCATGCGCGACGAGGAATTCGTGGAAGAATACTTCGACATCGGATGGGTCCTTGATGTCGTGGGCAAGATTGTCAAGCAGCAGACAGCGATCCGGAGACTCACACAAGGTTTTTTTGGAAGATTCGGCTAGTTGAAAATGCCGATGAGGTATTCCATGTAATCCGCTCAGGATATGGCTGGACGGATCACGAAATCATAGCCCAGATCGAGGAATTCGGGGACGACTGGGTGGTCGACGCCTATAAGCGTATCTTGTCTGATAGGGCTCGCGAAATGCACTGGGCTGTTAATGTGGCTCAGGCAGCGCGTTCACCTATGAGCAAGAAGGGCGGCAAAGGTTTGAGGAACTACGTTCGCAAGCTACATAAGAATGTAGACGCGATGACTCCTTGGGAGAAGTCCGGCAAGCTGGCCAGACTGAAGTCTCTCAAGAGGAAGTCTAAGCAGGCCACGGGCGATAAGGCGCTCAAGGCCAGCGAGGAGCTAGTCCGCAAACTCGGAATGTAAAGGAATATGCCACCTCAAAGCGCGAAGATTGTTATCATACTTGACTCGCAAGCGCAGGGCGCGGTTGCTGGTCTAACGAGCACACAGAAGGGTATCCGGGGCGTCCAAAAGACTGCGCGTAGTGCCTCAAAGACTACGGGGCAATTCGGCGCCGCTCTGGGCCTTCTGATGGGCCCAATCAACAACCTGGGCGTTGGTCTCCGCCAAATGGGACAGGCGCTACAGGGAGTGTCTTTCCTTGCCACTGCATTCATTTCCATCCCCATTGCAGCGGCGATCAAAGCAGCTGCTGACGCTGCGATCCTCTTTGATGACGCGCTTGTGAAAGCACAAAAGACAAACGATCTCTTTGACTGGCAAGTCGGGCGCCTGACAGGCACAGCGGGGACCCTGAGCGGAGAACTACGGCGCTTGGCGCAAGACGTGGCTACCCCCCTTGAATCGCTGGGTGAACTTGCCGAACAGGCGGGGCAG
>SDBT01001678.1_pt1 | contig 39360 bp, 54 predicted proteins | sample 2277101 | NCBI WGS metagenome assembly SDBT01 (sample SAMN10404973, study PRJNA504765) | marine sediment metagenome | isolation source: marine sediment core GS10_PC15, 103 cmbsf | place: Arctic Ocean: Southern Knipovich Ridge | collected 2010 | reverse complement strand
TGATCCCAATTTGCATCAAAAGAAACCATCCCGTCCTTATGTATTGCGAATGGGTCGGTTTCATCACTGCTCGGTGTTGCAGGGCCATTTGATATTGCTACCCAATCAAATTGATGAAGATGCGTTGATCCACCAGCATTATTAGAATAGAATCTTACCTGTACTACTTCGCCAGAAATATGTTCTTCGCTATCAAATACAGACATTGTGAATATATTGTACTCATTCTCTGTATTCCCAACAGTTCTATAGCTTTCCCATTCAGAATCATCATAATTCCATAATTGAATTAGCATAGTATGACTTTCAGTTGCACTAGATTTATATCTAACAACCAATTGATTGAATCCTTCTATCTCTGTGAAATTAATAATCAATTCCAAATCAGAACCTACTTCCGAAACATTAAAGGAAATACCATCATAAACTTGCATATCTTCTATTGTTCCAGAAGGTGTTCCTGTGACTGTATCATTTGTTGACGCATTAAAAAACTCTGTGATTAATTTTGAATCGGTATAACTATTCGCAGGAGTAGTCTGATTGTAATCCCACTCAATCCCTGCATATTCAGCATTTGTCCAAATAGCAAGAGAATCGTTAACTGAATCTGTATATGCCGTTGCAGAATTATTTGTAGAGGTGTCCAAAGAATCTGTATAAGCTGTCTGAGTGGTATTCGCCAAGGTTATCTCAGCACTTATCCAACTTGCCTGAGAATTATTTACTGAGTCCCCATATGTCTTAATGGAATCGTTAAAAACAGTATCCTGTGAATCAACATAAGCAATAGAACTCGTATTAGCCAATACTATTTCAGCACTTGCCCAAGTAGCAAGAGAGTCATTAACTGAATCCGTATAAGATACCATTGAGTTATTATAAAGAACATTCCAAGCGTCAACGTAAGTTTTCATTGAATCATTATAAATAACGTCCCAAGCATCAACGTAAGTTTTCATGCTAGTATTAGTCGAAGTATCTAAACTGTCTACATAGCTTTTCATTGTAGTGTTAACAGAAGTATCTTGTAAATCAACATAAGCAGTCATTGTTGTGTTAAGTGTAGAAATATTTGTATCAACATCTGTTTTAGGATAATAGTCTGATTTATCTGCACTCCAATTTCCTACTTGACCGACCAGTTCAGTAAATCTGACAAACCATAGATCAACCCATGTTTGTTGTGATCCATTTACTGAATCAACATAGCTTTTCATAGAACCATTGTAAATCACATCTTGGGCATCTGAGTCCGTTTTCATTGAAGAATTGATTGCGTCTACCTCAGTCTTATTGTAATAACTAGAACTGATAGTCTCATTCAAAAAAGTTTCATTAAAATAAATTGTATCTGAATCATTGTATAAATAGTTTGACGTTTGATCTGGAGTTAGCCAGGTAGTGATCCATGTTAATATTCCGGCCAAGACAGAAGTATGCTCCGAGTTATTTAGGTGATAATATTCGCTAGTGTTCCCACCTTGCAAGTCATCAAGCAAATTGTGATCTATATCAGACACGTTTAGGTCTGTCAATTGGCTTCCGTTACCATAATAAATCGTAGCGTTAACATATGGCGCTCCAGTTATGTTGTAAACCCCCCTCAAATTAATGTTGCCCTGGGGCGTGAAGTCTGCAGCTGTTACTAAACCATGTAACAGAATAAAAACACTAAATACTAAAAGTAATTTTTCAGCTAGTTTCATTGAACTGATGGCCTTATGCTAATCTTGTTCATTATCTCGTCTCTTATCCGGATTAGTTGGTTGGCCGTTTCCCTCCATTGTGTATAAGGTTCACCCTTTTGAACATGCATCTCTGCCAAAGTATAACCGACAATATCGGTATAAGATTGGCCAATAATCCTTGCAACGCACGCGATCGCACAAACAGTATTCATTAATTCGATGAATGTATGTTCTATTTCTAATTTGACAATACTGCTACCTGACTCATGTGCTAAAACTAATTTATCGAGAACTATGTTTGTTGAATCTGTTACTGAACTTATTTGTGCCGCTTCCCTTTTGCCATCCATGCCAAAAATCTCAACCCAATCATCCTCAACAAATCCAGTTGAACTTGCAACCGCAACTGAGACTGCAGTGCCTGCCACTTCGTCTGCCGAGGAAGTTGTGCTGACTGTCTGAGAATGTATTACGCTCCCATGTAAATATTTTACTACAACAGAGTTACGTTTGTTTAAGAATGTCGGTGTGTCTGATCCGGCTCCCATGTAAATATAACCAGATTCTTTTTGAATTTCTAACTCTGCAACATCCACTGTTGTCCCATCAACCTTAAGCTCCCTAACCGACAAAACTGGATTCTTTTCTAAGTGGTGCCTATTTGTTCCTTCGCCATCATTAATCTCTATTCTCTCTGTCACTTTGAAAAAAGTATTAAAGAATCTTGGAATCTTTGCCTCTGCATCCACTATCATAAATCCAACATCAGTATCGCTTATTTCTGTTGATGCAATTCCAGAAATCCGACGCACCTCACTTACGGTAGCAAAGTCACCATCTGCCATTACACGCTCACCGCCTGTTTAATTATAAATATTACCGCGCCTGTCAAAACAATTAACCATGGATATTGAATCTTTTGATGTAGTCGATATCCTCCTATTGCTTTGATGGTTACTACTTGATTCTCATAAAGGCAATCTAATTTCTTTTTCTGAGGAAGTGCTCTAAACTCATCTAACCCAAGACTTAATCCATTACTCATAATATCTCCTCAATTGTAGTTCAATATCATCGCGAAATGGCAAACTGCCCCCTAACGCAATTACTTCACAAAGTTTTTCCCTGGTTCCCCACTCGACAATATCCTTAGCAGTCTTTTTGCCTATTCCTTTTATTGAAATTAATTCTTCATAAAAAGTATCATCTGGAGTATAATCAACCTCAATCTGCTTCGTTTCTACAACCTTCGATCCAATCTGGCCAACTGTTGTTTTTATTTCAGTAAAACCCAAAGCTCTCCCATACTCAGGAGACAAATCTACTCTTTCTCCGTTTTTTATTGTGTCCCAATAACACTCGCTTGCTTCTCCTATACGAATCTTAACTGGTCCACCATTATTGATGAATTCCATTTTAAGTCCTATATGTGATTGTCATTGTGACCGTTTCTGCAGCTGCAGCACTAGCCAATGTTAATCTCAATTTTCCATAAACTGCGAATTTTCCATACTTAGCCGTATTTCCACCTTGCGCATCACTTAAATCTAAAGCTGATCCCTGATAATCAGATATCGGTGTCTCTGGATAGAATGTCGAATCTGTGTTCCCGGTATAATCCACGATTGCCTGAGCGACCTGCTCGCCTAAACTATCAAGATTTATATCCATAGAATTCCCAGTAACATCAAAAGATACTTTCAAGACTTCTCCATTTATCACTTCAGTATCTGCTGTTGCTCCGGTATCTCCGACCGCGACAGTTGCAGTTATTGTTTGTTGTGTTATCATTTCTTTGTTTCTCCATTTAGTTAGTTTAAGGTCCTGCGACCCCTTGCTTTTTCTTAAGCGAAAAACAAGAAAAAAAAAATAAAAAAATGTTTTGATTTAAAACTTTACTTAACTTCTACGAGTTTGTTTCTTAATGCAATTTTTCTAGGTATCGTTACTACATCGCCTGGCTTCACAGTTATCCACTTAAAGTTTTTTCCATCAACTAATTTAATCTTCATACCTTTTCTGGTATTATTCTTAAATCTTTTGACCTTTACTTCAACTGGCTCTTCAACCTTGACTTCTTCAACTGGCTTTTCTTCAACTTCTTCAACTGGCGCTTCATCCTTAACCTCTTTAACTGGTTTGTTAGATTTTTCTTTTGCCATTTTAAGCTGATGAATTGAAGTCAATTAGTGATCCGCCTGTTGTAGAACCTACATAGTTCAAAACTCCAATGTCTCCTGTATTATCAGTGATTGTTGTGTCCCAAGTTCCTGCTAACAAATTCCTCATGACTGCCCCTTGTCCTTGAGTTGTATTTCCTGCGAACTTAATTGCAGTTGTACTCGAATTAGCAATTCCTGAAAACAAGTTATCATTAACTCTCCAGAATCCTCGATTGGTTCCTGTTTCTACAACGCTTATTCCGATAGTATCAACTGGTACATTGAATGTGTTATTTATAACTGACATTCTTGTTCCACTTACTACAACGGCCGCTGTTACGAAAGCTGCGAAATGATTGTTCTCAATTACAGTATTTACTGCATCACATTGTGTTGCTACACCAAATCCACCTGCTCCACCCATTGCGACACCAAATGTTGCTGTTCCAGCCCCATCAATATTACAATCATGAATCCAAGTTTGATAGAATGCTGTTCCAACTCCATCTGCTACACTTCCAATACAAAATACTGGATAAGCAATTCTACAAGATAATGTTAACCCTGCGATTTCTACCCTATCTGCTAATATTGTAAACATTGGACTTGTTCCTGCTGTAATCTTCAAGGCTGCTGCTTGTCTACCATTTGCACCATTTTCTCCCAATATCGTCAATCCTGTCTGAGTGATTTCTATTCCACCAGTCGCGATTGTTTCAATTGAGTTTTCTGCAACTAAAATTACATCGTAATCTCCTGCCGCCGCAACTGCTTCTGCTAATGTCAAAAATGCTCCAATTGGACTTAATCCGTCACCGGATACTGCCGGCGCGGTTTTACCCGAATCAACATACCATTTTTGAGCATTATGTTTAACAGTGATGTTTCCAACTCCTTGATCAAAACTACATTTACCAGTGAACCTTCGATCTCCAGTATAAACTCCGCTTACTGTTCCGTCTCTTCCCATATTATGTTAAAAGACAAATCAGTAGGCGTAGATTACTATACCGTAAACGTTGGTACCTGTCGCACTTGTTTCTATAGTCGCAACACCTGAACTTATTCCAGTAACTGTTGCCGTTGCTGCCACTACTACTGTTCCAGTAGTTGTTTGCGAACTGGCATAAATTGCATGTACTTTTGTACACCCGAAATCATTCAAATCAATTGTGAAATCGTCAGTACCACCAACAAAAGCTGCCGGTGTTGTAATCAACAAAACCTTCATTCCTAAGTTTGGTGCCACCTCTGTAACTGTTCCTTCATAGTCTATAATATCTCCTCTGCTTGTCATTCTTTTTCCTCCATTTTTTTATTTAGTTATTTATTACCCCTCCGGGCATTTACCGCTTAATTCTGTTCTCCGGTCGAGAACATTTAATTTAAAAAAATAAAAATTAAAAAAAAGTTGTATTTACAATATGTCGTCTATAAAAGAGTTGAAAGCTACATTCTTCATCACTAGACACTGGTACTGCTTCAAGAAGAACTTATCCGAATCATTAGCTTTACCTAATGCTTCATATGTCGTATCTTGTAGTACACGCATCTCGATGTAATCTGTATCAAGGAAGTAAATCTGTTTTGCGCCTGAAGTATTGCTCAAATATTGTGATGGGATCAGTGGAACTGGTCCGACCATTGTTTGAAGTAATACCGCAGATGGGACACCGAATGGCAATACGCCGTTAGGGACATCGCTTGGAGAATATCGGAACGTATCCAATATAATCTTTCGAACGTCTCCTACTGCAGAACTTGATCCAATTGCTAACTTAACGTTTCCGCTGTCATCAAATGCATATTGAACTGCTTTTTCAATGTCGTCAAAAGTCAAAGCTGCGCCGTCCAAATCTACAACATTTGTTGTTCCCTGTAACTTTACGATACCGGAGAACTCTGTTGCATCTGTGGATGCATCACCATTGACTATCAAACTTTCTTCCAATTCCTTTAGTGATCTTGCCGCTGTCAAGACTCTTAATTGCATAGCGTTACCTGCAGCAACGTTTCCGAATGCGCTTCCGCCCAATCCAGAACCGGTACCTTGGAAACCTTCAAGAACGAACGCTGGTTGCCCTGCTCGTGCAGGTCCAGTAACTCGACCAACTGAATAAAGGAATTTGATTGGCGTAGACTTTCTTTCGATTACATCGTCAGATTCTCCGAATGCTGCATCTTCATATGCAGTAAAGGCCGCACCTTTTTCAGTTATCTCATTCCAGTCAGCATACATTCCCAAGTTTGTAACTCGAGGAATCAGCTCAACAAGTGGTGTTCTCTTCCTTGTCTGATCAATCAGCAAAGGAGATAAATAAACAGGAATCATTGCGAATCCTGCAGTTCCTGCTCCACCTTGTTCAATAGTGGTAGCTTTCATATCAGCCTTAAGCCTCAAATCTACTCCACTTACTGGGTCCCAATATCTAGTCTTGCTTTTAAGATTTGCGAACGATTGGTAGTATGCGCCTTGAAAATCGAAATCTTCACAACTCACACTTCCCGTGAATGCTTGTCCCATTTTAGCAAAGATCTAAAGGATCAACAGATTTGCCTTCAGCTGCTGCTGCAGCTATTGCTGCTTTCTTATCTGCATCGTTAGTATTGCTGTTAATGGATTTGTGCACTGGCTGCTTTAAAGCTTCTGTAATCTTTGCAAGTTCACTCTTCATTTCTGAAAAAGATTCCTTCAAAGTAACATTATCTTTCGCAACAGCGTCGTACTTTTCATTCATGGACTTCAAGTCTTCCGATATAGATTTTAGCATTTCAACTGATTTAGCTTCAACGTCTTCAGCATTAGCCGCTTCTGCATCTGCTTTCGCTTTTGCTTCTGCTGCCAATTCTGCGTCTGTTTTTTCTGTCATCTTAGAATTTTTTGTGTATAATTTAGTTATTTCATCCAATAAATTGGTTGAATGTGATTTGTATGTGCTCTCGGTGGCCATAACAGGAACATCATTTCCCTGGTAATCAACATCTATTAATTCTTTGAAAACATAATATTCTTTGTAAGTCAATTTTAATCCATTAACAACTTTGTCAAAATATTCCTTAACAAGTTGAGCCTCTGTTCCTTTATTATCTGCAACATCAATAGCCGCTTTCAATAGTTTTATTTCTTTCTTATCCAAAACTTGTCCAGACATAATCTTATTCCAAATATAACTTAATGGGTTTTCTTTCTTCTCTTTGTTTTTAACAACAAGCTTACCCTCGATGCTTGGATCTAGTTCCTTTCTCTTTTTATAATCTTCAAGAGCATCCATAGATTTATTAGTAACCTCAATAATCTGAGCCTTAGTATTACAAGGATTTCCAGTTAAAGCAACATTCAATAAAATACAATCATCAATAACCCTAATTGTCTTTCCATCCATTTCAATATACTTAATCTCTGTTGCCAAGAATGCAACTGAAAATGCATCAAGATATTTATCAACCAAATAACCTTGAATATTTTTGTAATCCGATCTATGTCTATTTATCTCACCTTTCACCCTAGTTCCATATCTTCCTTTACCCAGGACCTTAACAACTGCATCAAGTAACTTACCTGCTGGAATCTTTGTTTTGTTGATCTCTTTTTCCTCAGAAGTTTTTCCCTTAAATGCTTCATGCTCAATATCCAATTTCATATTTCTTTCAAGAACCTGTTTTTGTATAGAATCCTGGCACTTCTTCGACATGATGTCATCAACAAAATCAATATCATTAGTAGAAATATCACCCTCTACAAAGGTATGTTCAACACCCTTAATATCAACTATATTTACATTCAGAGGAGTTGTAAATGTGAACGAAGCAGACTCAGGTTTCATTATCTATCTCCATAATTATTTTCCCATTGTCATACTGATAATTATATTTTTCAAATAGTAATGATTGGAAGAAATAAGTCCATTGCTTTCTATTATATCCTGTTTTCATGTGGCAAGATTTACACAAACTAATACAATTTTGAGGTATACTTAGCATCTTATTATAATCTACATGATGAATATCAAATGCAAATTTTACCTTTTCTCTATGTACACAACAAAGCATACAAATTTGGTTATCTCTTTTTCTAATTGCAGCCTTAAATTTTCTATTAAAACTTTTATTATATGGTTCAAAGGATTTTCCCCCTTGCCAATTAGAACTTTTTTCAGCCATCCTCTTTCCTTTTTGTGCCAAACTCATATTCAACCTCGTTTCTTCTGAATGAGATTTTCCCTTCATTCCAGATAAATGTGTCCCTTTATTCCACGCTGTTTTCCCACTCAAAGATTTTCTCATTTTTTGCTTACTTTCTTCTGAATGAGATTTGCCATAGAATGGATTATTTTTTCCCTTAAAATCGGGTCTCGCTTCTTGGTTCATGACTCCCTTAAGTCTAAATATGTTATAAACCTACTTTCAAAAATTTATAAGGATTTATTCTGGCAATTTGAATAATAAAGCATCCCTGTCATTAGGCATAAATGGAGGAGCAGAACCACTATACTCTTTTCCACCAACAGTAACAGAAAAGTTTTTATCCAAATCTATTGCTTGCTCTGGTGTACCATATTTACGGTCCATAGCTTTTGAAACATTAGATGTCCTATCATCATGAGTTATTATTAAGTATTTTTTCACTTCCAAACCAGATTCTTTCATTGCTAGTAACTTACCCTGTGATTCGCTTCTAGCCGATTCTGTACGCGCAATCATCTTAGCCCTATTCTCTCCAACATCGAATACTTTGGTAACTCTCTCTTTTAACTTTGTTATTCCTTCACCATTAATAATTCCTCTGCTTAACTCGGCTTTCAAGTCGTTTGCTATTTCCTCAGTCATATCCTTAATATTCTCGAACGTATGATCCTGCAGAAATTCTAAGGCCTTATTATTCATCGGAACATTCTGGTCGATTTGTTTTTCTGACTTCTCCCAACCAAAATTAAACTGAAACTCTATAACCGCATCAACAACCTTCTTGAATGTGAAAACACTAAATATATTCTTAATTATGCCTGGCAAATCATCAATACCCTTAATCTGCAATAACTGTTCCGGCTTGCCCTGTTCTTCTAAAACTTCGAACAACTTTTCTTTATTGATCTTCAATAGGTCTAATATCTGCTTTTTCAGTTTCTTCTCATATTGCCCAATCTCTTCGTTTGATACTAATACCGTTGGCGAGTCGGTTGTTGTTGCCTTCTTAATATCCCCAGGCTTATTGCCCTTTGGCTTGGCAGTCATTTTGTCGCGAGTGTTTTGGCTGTCTCTATTAATCTTGTCTGCGTCTTGTTGTCTAGGATCGCCAACATTTATGTTAGTTCCAGTTTGTGGGCTTCTCTCTCCAGAGTTTTGATCTCCCCATTCTACATCGTCTAGTCCTTCAGAGTTTCGAATTTCATTGATTGTTTTAAGGTCTGCTGCTGTCTGGCTTGCATAAAGTCCCCACTTCTTTATTTCCTCATCCACATCAAAAATCTTATACTTATATCTTATTCCCTCAACTCCAAACTCTGGGATTATTTCTGTATTTACATGATATTCGATTAGTCTTAATAATGGGTAAATGATCCTTTTCTTTGCAACGCTTGTTTGAACTATTTGGTTTGCGCTTCCCTTTGCGTCCTCTGTGAAGCCCAATTCTGTTGCTGTGATTCCGAATGCTCCCCATACCAACTTTGACCACCACTTCTGGGATTCTATTAATTCAAGCTCCTGGTTGGTAAATCCTAACCTCTCAAACTTAGGCATCTTGTTAACCATTGGTATTTTGTGGTTTGCTCTCTTCCAGTTCCCTAGACTATCTTTAACCCTTTGCTGTTGAATCCACTGCTGACCAAATGACTTTAAATCGTCGCTTGACATTCCTTCTAGCCCAAGCACTCCTGGAGGTATTTGATTGTCATTAAAATATTCTAATTGAGACTCCACTGCGTAAATTAATGTTTGAACTGTCTTGGCCAAAACTTCCATAGCAGAACGACCGTATAAATTGTCTGTTCGAACCTTCTTCTCGAACCACACTATTTCTCGCCTTCCGAATGGGATTGGTCTTGCGCCCGTGTTAAACCCATATTGAAAATAAGCGCCCTCTTCTTGTGCATCTTCTCTATCCATTTCGGCCTGAATTGCAGGATATTCCATGTGTTGAGTTTGTGTTTCGCCCTCTCCTAGGACATTCCTCATTAAAATTAAATCTGCTCTATTCGTATAAAATCCATAAGGGTCCGGATTCTTTGTGAAAGCCATTCCATCCCTGGCCACTATTTCTACCATCTCTCCAAACATATTAAACACCTTGACCATGATTCCAGAATTAAGTTCCAATAGGTCCGGCAACATCATTCTAGTGATCATCTCCCAACTTTCCTTATTTGTGTTTGGATTATAAAAAAATTCTTGAATCCTCTCAACATCTTTTTCTTTTCCTGGCACTTCATTGCCGGCACGATCCTCGGCCACTATCTCCCACTCAACAGAACACACCTCATCGATTATTGCTGTCACGCACATATCAACATAAATTGAAGTTGCCAATTGTCTAAAATAATTAAGGTCTTTGTATCTTGGATATCCAAACGGTGCCCGGTAGAAAAAGTTTGGCATGTATGCTTTTGGAAGTCCATCTCTGGTCTCTTCAAAAATAGTCACCGCATTTGTACTTGATGGGTTTGGAATTTGTGTTGCTTGGTTGTATGGTCCTGGTGCTCTCTTTGCACGTTTTCCTAATGGCTGTAGAACTGATTCATTACCTGATTCCCAAGGACAGTTTGAGAATATACTGGCCGATTTTCTTTCTTGGTTCATAATATCTTCTCCTTAAATTCATTAATATTCATCGCCCTAATCTCAAATTCCCAAAGTCTTAAAACTTTAAATCCTTTTTCTATTAATTCTGATGTTCTAACATGGTCAATATCGTTACCAACTGGGTAATTATGCCAATAATCTCCATCGCATTCGATTACCAAATTCATTGAAGGGATTAAAACATCACATTGATACCCATGTTCTATTTTTATATACTGATGTGTAAAATATTCTATTCCTAATTGTTTAAGAAAGTTTTGGATCTTGACTTCAATTGAAGTATTCTTTACAGAGTATTTCCTCGGTAATATTTTATCTCTAAAATCTCTATCTTTCCACATTTTTTTTGAGAATGTTGTTGGGCTTTTCCATCCAGGTCTTTTTTTACCCAAACAACTTTTACTAATGTTTTGCTTATGTTCTTTTGTATTTTTTCTTCCCTTAGCAGCTACACTCATTTTAACTTTAGTTTCTTCAGAATGTTGCTTACCATAAAACGAGTTTGCTTTTCCTTTTATTCCTTTATTCCAAGGGACACTTCCTTTACGAGATATACTCATCTTTTTTTTTGTTTCTTCAGAATGTTTGAAACCTTTTTTTTGAGCCATGAATGTGAAGTAATTGCACTTTGTGCAGTTGTTGGATGACTATTTTAACCTTAAGAAATTTATAAATGTTGTTGTAGAATATAAGAAGGAATCTTTGATGCTTTTGAATTTTACAAACTTCATTATTATTGTTCGTTATAAATATGTTCACATAAAAAAGCCATCCAAGAAGCCAATTCTTCAATACTTAATCTAGGATACTGGTATCTAACATTTTCTTTACATTCATTACATAAAATTAATATTGGTATTCTCATGGGTTTTCCTCTCTTAAATAAAGCTTCAACATTACCACTGCTAACACAGCAAATATAATACCAACCAATAATCCTAACTCCCAAAAACCATTTAAAGTTATAATTATTTGAAATATAATCCCAATCAAACCAATTATTATCTGAAGAACATTAATCCAACTCATCATCCTTTCACTTCCAACAATCTATCACTTTCTTTTTGCTTTCTTCTCATATCTCTAAGCCATCTAATCATTTATTCATCTCCCCTTTAAGATAATCACGAACTATATCCTGAACCTTTTGGAGTCTATTAAGACATCCATCTAAATCTAAAAATTTACGTTCAGAAACTATTTCTACTATTTTATCAAATGCTTCTTCCTTACTCATATTAATTTATCTCCTGCAAGTTCGTTCATATTTTGAATGATTGTATCAACTTCAAATTGACTTATTTGTCCAAATTGTTTTCTGAATTCAATGTCTTCCGCCACCTGCTTAATGAACTCTTTTACATCATCTTTTGCTATTACTATTTCAGGAGTGTATCCATTACACTCTTGTTCTACCTCATATATTTTATCGCTTAATGTCATACGCAGTCCTCACAAAATTTAAAATTAGTAATATCATTACCAGATAATGTGTTGCCACATTCACAAAATATTGGCTCATTAGGATTTGATTCATTATAAGCAAACTTTCCACCCTGACATTGTTTTTTATCTATTTTATTAATCTCTTCAAGTCCGCCCTTCAACTTAGGTCGTGTTGATACATGGCAACAGATATTATCTTCTGTTATACGTAAAAGTGTCTCCATAATAACCTTCTGATTCCTAAGTAATAAATCAATCTTGTTCATCTTTCACCTCTAGTTCTTCTTCTGTTATATTAAAGAAGTTAATAAACCCGATCATTTCTCCTAAGTTTGCTTGATCAATTGGGCTCAATATCTCTTTTTTCTTATTATATTTAGTAACTTTACAATCCCAACCAATAACAAAACTAAATCCTGCAGTGTTTTTTGATTTTATCCACTTAATTGCCTCTTGTCTAATTCTATCATGCTCTACTTTATGACATTTCAACTCACAAGTATGATCCCTACACATGAATCCCTTTAAATCATTCATTGTTTTTAATTTGTTCATCGTTTTCTCCTAAATATACTTGTCTATTCTCCTTTTTAAAACCTTCTATTGTACTATACTAAATAAAGTCTTATAAAAGTATAGCACTACTCAACCAATATCCTATCTCCAACCATACGAACCTCTTTTCCGTCAACCACCTTGGTTTTTATCTCAGACTCTCCATAAACTTTCAATTTGTTTTCTTGTTTGCTTGAATCGATTGGACCAGGGAATAACCATGCTCCTTCATTTGGATTAATCTCAAAATACATTCGCATCATCAGAACATCACCGGCATCTGTTGATCTACTTAAAGCGGCCGTATCATGCAATTCCTTTTTGGTTATTACTCTCATCTTTGCATCCTTGTCTGAGTCCATTTGTTTCATGACCTCTAAATCCTCTATTAATAATTCCTTGACCTTGATTGGTAATTCTCTGTAGATTCCTATCATCCCGGAGTTGACATGCTTTGCTAGTTCGAACCAACACTGGCTTCTTAAGTTCTTGTAATTGTCCAGGCCCTCATCATCTGTGCTCTTTTTCTTTTTCATCAGTGGTGCTGCATTTGCTACAAATCCGATGATCTGTGGCATCTCTTTCTTCAGGCCGAAACCAACACCAATCTCATCAACTAAACATTGACTTCTTGGTATTTGTCTTGATGTTAATATCTCGTCCAATTGGCTACTTGACAGGCCTTCACTATATTGTAAAAGCTCGGTGATAAACAGGCCATCCCAAATCGACACCATACAACTATCACGGCCGAATCCTGACTGGTCCACTATGCAATACTTCTTGCCACGCTTGGCCTCATTAGTGAATAAATCTATGATAGAATCATAATCGAATATCTTTGTTGGATCATCATCGTATTCCCAATTTCCGTTCAGTAATCTCTCTCGGTTCTTTTTGTCCAGTTTCTTCAAGTTGTCAATATAATGCACTGAGATGAATGGGTTGTCATAAACACTAGCCGGAACGTATTCCTTAAACGGCTCAAGCTCATCATCTCTCCATTTCTTATAAAAATCTCTATAAATAAAAGTCTTACAAGGATTACTTCCCATACCTATCTTTGGGATCAACCCGAACTCGTCCAACTTAAATCTCATACGGCTTCGAATGATTTGATAAGCCTGTTCGCCTATGTCACCCATCTCATCAATTGCGCCATCAGTATACTCAGTCGAACCCAAACTTACAAAATCAGGATCACTTGGATAAAAGAATAAATCCTTCAGATACTCCTCACTCCCGTTTGAGAATGTGATCACTCCTGACTGAGCATTGTATTTGTAGTCAACTCCCATTCTCAATCCGAATTTGCCTGCAACCTCAAAGAATGTCAATAATGTACTAGCCTTCAAATCCTTAAGACGCGCCCTTGCAAGAAATCCCCTGGAACCTTTGTATTGTAATCTTCGTTTGATTTGCCATAAACAAAGAGTAAAAGATTTCGCGCCACCTGCCGCGCCGCCCAGAAATACTTCGGTATGTTCATCATCTTCAAGCGCAATAAGCATCTCATGTTGCTTTGGGCTGATTGTCAAGTTTCTCACGTTTGATTTCCTCCGCAGACTTCACTATTAAGTTAAAAGTGTAATCTGGTTTTTCTCCGGATAGTTCTAGTTCTTGTTTCTCAACCCAACCTTTATTTTTACCTAATGTTTTAAGTATAAACTGGCTTGCTCCTTGTCTTATCCTTGCATTTATTCCTGCTTTTTCATCATCATCAAACTCTAATTGCTCAAATATTTCATGCTCTGCCCTATCAACATTCTGCAATCTCTTTTCTTCCACCAAAGGAATCATCTTGGGATTTCTTTTTAAATATTGAGCCACCGCACCATCTGTTACTTTAAGTCTTCGCGAGAGGTCTCTCTGGGTGCCTAGACTGCCTTCTAACGCCTTCTTGAACAATTTTACCGTTATTTTTGTCATTTTGTTATAGTTTTGATAGTTATTTCCTCAATCTTGACATATTCAATTTGTAGTTTTTTCATTTTTTTCTCTGCTCCATCAGTTCTTTTAGTAAGTCTCTAATGTCTAATAATAGTTGAGTATGTAATGTACGAACAGAACCACCACAATCCATCATTAATCTTTCTGATCGTAGAATTTCTTGTCTACTTTCCATCTTGCATTCTGGTATTTTATCTTCCATTAATCTTTATCCTCACTGTCAGAAAATCCATCCGGTGTCCAACCTTCTGGCCTTATCATACCATTAGTTTCTCGGTAGGCCTCAATCTTATCCACCATATGAAATGCTCCAAACTTGTCAGCAATCTTTTCTCTTAGTTCCCCATCAGTCAGCTCCAAATAATATTTTTCAATAAATTCCACAACTTCTTCAGACATGCCCTTACGTTTCTTCTTATCTTTTGATTCTCTCTCAATTTTCTCGGGATCATATCTCTCGGCCACAAGTGGTTCTGGATCTGAATAAGTTCGTGGTTGTGGCCCTAGCTCCTCATCACACTCTTCCTCAACTTCCTCTTCTGGTTCAGCCTTAGGTTCTGATTCCTCTTGTTGTTCTGGTTCAGGAACAATTTTAATTTTAGATTTCATATTTCTTCTTATTCCATTCTCCGACATCATTTGGACCATAGCTGCTTGAGTAATATCAATATCGAATTTTGAAATAAATATTTTATGCAATTCAGCATTTTTGTATATATTAATATTACTCCTCAGAAATTCAAATTGCCTTTCATTATATTTTTTTCTCTCGTTTCTATCTCTTTTTATTCCACGGACGAACATCATATTTGAAACAGAGTTTGTAGAGACATTCATTCCAAAGTCAGAACTCAACATGTCTACCATTTCTTGATTACTTTTCTCATTCTTAAAGAATTTGACTCTATCAACTATTTCTGGAGTAAACTTAGTTGATTTAGTTGATTTAGTTAATTTGGGTTTCTTTTGTTTAATATCTTCTTCAGGTACCAGAACATCTTCCGTTTCAGGTACCGATTCCTCTTCATCTTCTTCAGACTCGGCAAGTTGTCTCATTTTTTCCTCTATTGCAAATTCGGCGCTCTTCAAATCTTCCTCTTCCTCTGTTTCCCAACACATCGGACAACTCACAAGTTTCCCAGTAACCTTAACTTCCTCTGTTTCTGGAACTTCCCAAGCACAACCACAAATACAGTCTTTTCTCATATTTGCTCACCATTCATTTTATCAGAATAAAGTTGTATATATGGTGTTGGATCGTAATCCTCACTGGCACAAATAGTTTTTATTCTTTCATAATTGTCTAAGTGAATTTGTTGTAATTTTTGAGCATGAAGCTCCATAACATTGTGGCCACTAGATAACGATTCCCCCTTAACATTATTGTAATTAACTACCAATCGTTCTATTTCAAGTATTATTTCTTTATCTAATGTCATTGTTTTTCACCACTTTTTGTTCTTCTCAAAAATAAAGAATAAAAATAAAAAAAATTGTTTTGAAATTAAAGCTTTAATCGAGTTCCGATTTCATCCTTGATTTCTTTGATTTCCTTGTTAACTACTTTTAGCCTTTCCTCTGTTGCTTCGATTTCTTTTTTGGATTTCTCCGCCTTGTCTATCTTAGCAATCTTCTGCAAATCATCTTTAAGTTTTTGTAGCTCTGGAGTCATTTCTCCTGCTTCTTTTAGTCCGTTCTTTAAATCAACAATATGCTTGTCGTGATATTGTTTCTCCTTAACTAATCCTTTGTATGCAAGTTTGATTCCTTCTTCAGTATATTCAACTTCCATGCTAGACTTAACTGTTGAGACAAGGACCGCTTTTTCTATGACTTCATCGCCTTCTTTTACTTCCTCAGTTTTGTTTTCCGTAACATTGAACTTCTTCTGGAATAGGACTTTTCTCCTATCATCATAAGTTAACTTAGATGTATTTTCTAATTCATTATTTACCATTTCCACCTCCCTTCTCAGTAATTAAATCATTAATAATCTCAGTGAGTTCTTCCTTGTTTTTAGCATAATTCCTTTTTAGTTCTCTTAATAGTTTTACTTGTTTTTCTCCATAATTAGTTAATGTGATTATTGTTTGGGTTCCCCTATTCCCGTCTGTTAATGTTTTGATCACAACATTTTCTCTGGCCAATCTCGATATTAATGTTGACGCGAAACTCAATGTTATATCTTCGCGTTTTGCTAGTTCAGATATGTTTCTTGGCCTCTTGGCAATCTCGAATAAAAAGTTCATATTCTTCTGATTGATTATTTCTAACATCGGTACCCCCTGTATAAATTCCAAATAAGCACTACTATTAATAAGATATCCACACCATGCCAGAATACTTCCCAGAAATTCATTTTATAATTACCTCAACATCTTCATCTTCAATACAATTCATATCATTACATCCTATTCCATTCTCAATATTATGTTTTAATTCCTTTTTCGTCTTTGCTTGATGCGAACCCTTACGAACTCTAAGTTTTATTTCAACATCCCAAAATTCTACTTCTTTCTTGCTCATCTGAGTTTAATTCTCCTATCCCTATTAATTCGAACAGGAAGCATTTTTAATGCAAGTCCAACAGAATGAAAGTCTACATTTGCACCCTTTACGATATCGGATTTGAATACTGGCTTATCTTGTTCTTTTAGAAATTTTCTGACCTTTTCAAGAGTTTCAACATTGATATTTTTTCTCTCCGGTCTCACCATAAATATATAGTTATATTTTAAGGTATTTAAACATATGTTTTCCCCAAAAGACTTGGACTCATTCAGATCTACCTTCCAAATTCATCGCCCAGGGGTATAAATGCTCGATATTACTTTATTGTTTTGCAGCCCATATAGGGATATTTAGTCTTTTGAGTTTTCATTTGTAAAATCTCCTGTATTTTTCTTTGAAATCATTATAAACAATAACTACTTTATTCTTCACCTTTGTTTTCTCTGCAATCAAAATCTTACTAAATATCTTATTTTCTAATAACCAAACACATTTCTCTTTTTCAATTTTTGAAAGTTCACCTTCCATCTTTGATTCAACTCCAATTACTTCATAAACCATATAATTGGGAATTTCTACTTTAAATTCTTTAGCAAAACATTTTCTTAAGGCATCATTCAAAGGCTTAAATGCTATAAAGTCAACAAAACCAGCACCCATCATCATTGGCCTTCCTGGTCCTGCCCATTTGTTTTTTGCTCTGATTAATCTACCCCATATATGACTTGCTTTATCTTCTACGGTTTTATGAAGTTTAAATCCTTTAGCTTCTTCCAATTCTTCTTTTGACATTCCGACACCATAAGGATCAACTCCTGAATGAATTGAGGATATTTCTCTAAACTCAACATTATTAGTCCACTTATCAACAATCCATCCCTTCTCTTCTAGATCTGCACGTACTCGTAATTCGAAGGCCGAGCCCTGAGCCTTTGACGTTTTGCCTTTTTTGACTTTTATTTCATCTACCATCTTGTATCTTTCCATTTTGCTCCACATTTACATTTCCAAACTGGCACTCCATCAACCCAATCAAAATCTATTCCTCGGGTTCCGCAAAGTGGACATTCTTGATGTTTTTTTTCCATGATTTAACGCTTATGCCAAGGTTGATACGTCACTTCCACATGACACACTTTACATAAAACTATACAATTATCCATATTATATTTTCCACCATGAGTTTTAGGAACTTTTCTGTGAACCTCGATATGATCCTTGCAACCGCATGGAATCAACTCTCCATCTCTGACCACTTTCCTCTCGCAACATCCATTGGATCTTTCCATCAATTCGTTTCTCAATTTCTTCGATAGTTTATCATCTCCGGTCATCTCCTCATGCTTTTTCAAAGTATATCCCTGCTTCTGAAATACATCCACAATCGGTTGCAAGTGCTTACACGCTTCGGCAAAGTATTTGGTCTCGGAAAATGCACCCACCTTTTTTATTCTTCTATGTTGAAAGTCGCCGCATTGACAATACAGTTTATATATCATTTTTTCCTCATCAATCAAATGAATGCTTGATTCATAATTGTTATTCAAATTTATTGTTCTCATATGAATCCCTCCTCATCAATTCCAATATCATCAGTCTCAACTTCTTTTGGTTCTTCAATAGTTTCAGCATGCTCATTCTCTTCATCAGCATGCTCTCCGTTTGACTTATTCAATTGTAGTATCCTGTCAATTTCGACTCCGGCCTGAACCTTAGTCATGCCTGGGGAAACGTTTCCCCTAAGAAGTCTCAAGTATTTTAACTGTCCTTTGGTTACTGGTACCTCTGCAAATCCTTGTGCTTGTTTTACCGGTTCATAAAATCCCTCTTTGTTTGGAATAGATATTCTTGACATCTTATCTTCTAGGACTTCGATTCTCTTTAATGCGCTTGCAAGTGCCTCTTCATAAATTTTATTAATCATTTCTCTATATTGAAACAGCCCTTTTCCCCAATTAAGTTTATTTGACTTTCTGTAAAAATATAGTAAGTTATATTTTTATATTCCACATCTGCAATGTCAGTATCGGTATTATTATATTTATCTGCTATCTGAAGAACTTCTATCAATTTTTCATATTCAGAGGGATTGTCTTTTTGTGCATGGATATTAAAAATAATTATAGTTATGGAACTCAAAATCGTAATCGTTAAAATTAATTTATAAATATTCATTACAGCTCCAATATCTCTGGATTTAATTTTATTAAGCCATTGCTTCTTTGTGCGAATCCTAATGAATTGAGTTGGGCTAGTGAGTTGTTAAAACTACCAGAAGTTACCGAATAAGATACGTTGGTTGCAATTTCATCCTTAGAAAATTCAATATTAGCATTAACTAATAAAAAATCAAATATCTTCCTCGAACACAGCCCCATTTTACTACCCCAGAGTTCTTTTGATATTTCTTGGAATGGTTCAGAAGCATATTCTGAACTCGATTCTCCAAGAGATACTTTTCCATTATTTCTTCTCATTAGTCCCATGGATTTAAGCTGAGCTAGGGAATTATTAAAACTACCTGACTTTATAGAATAGCCAGATAAAAGTGCCATCTGAACCTTAGTGAATTCTCTATCTGAATTATTATAAAGGACTGAGTAAATCTTTCTAGAGCATAGTCCAAGTTTTACTTCTCCTTCCACGATATCAGTTGGCATAATTTCTGGTGAATCTCGGTGAATCTCGGTGACTTCTCTTAGTATCACCTTTGGTACTGGATGGGTGCTGGATGGGGGCTGAATGGGTACAATTTTTGGAGATTCAATTTGTAGCAATTTGCTGCAATTTGTAGCAATTTGCTGTACTCCCCTTTCCATCCTATCATAGGCTAATTTAGCCTTTCTAAGGCTATCATGCTCTTTTCTTATTTCATCTACTAACTGTTTCTGTGCTTCTCTGAATCCTTGTTGTCTAGCCCTTTCCAATGACTTTTCGTCTACTTCTGGCTTTGGCTTGGAATGTTCCAATCGTCTCACCTCTCGCTTCAACTCAACAACTTTATTTTTGTAATCGCTCAAATTCTTCAACTCTGTTTCTGCCTCTTTTGGAAGATCAATAACATCCTTCATAATCTTTGCTATATTTTTTGGTGTTGGCGTTGGTTTGGATATATTTTGCTTTGCATCTAAGTGAACTGTCTTTGTTAGGCCAACCTGAACGTCATTTACTTCTCTACCAATCGCCGGCCCGAAAACCCTAAACTGACCATCATCCATATTCCTTAAATTTCTTATCTCTTTTTTGTCCGTGATTCCAAGCGTATCTGCTGCACGTTTTTGATCAATATCCAACAATGTTCGACCAACCATTTGATTATTACACTCTGCTGCTGCATCTTTATTCAATTTTGAAATACGTTGTGTCGCTAAAACTGCACAATAACCCCTTTTTCTTCCCCTGGTACATAAGTCAATTACCGAACTCCCGGATTCACTCTTTGATTTCTCTGGGCAAAACTGATGTGCCTCATCAATTACAACCAAACAAGAATGCCACAATAAAATACCGTCAGATGTTCTTGGTAGATCAACCATCGCATCTAAAAATCTTTTAACAAATAGAATCCTCTCATGATGTTTCAACTCTGACAAATCAATTATCGTGCTCACTCCTAACTTCATTAACTTCTTCGCAAGTATCTCTGCAGTTTGGATTCTTGCCGGAATTTCTCCATTAGGACCAACCAATAAATAATCATATTTTTCTCTGAGTGATGCAAACTCTCCTTCTAAATCTATTACGATATGCTGAACTTGGCCATGTGACTCTTCAAGTAATTTTCTAATCGCATAAGATTTTCCGGCTCCTGAATTGGCTTGGATCAACATCCTAGTTGATATTAACTTGTCTAAGTCTATTTCAAAGTTCTCTCCTAATTTTATTATTTTATTTTCCATTGTTTTTGTTGTTTGCTTCTTTCTCCCATGATTATAAAAGAGCCTAGTGGGCATTACACAGGGTTTAATCTGTCGCTATTGCACCAGGCTCTATTGCCGTCTTTCCGGCTGTCAATGGAAAACAAAAAACCAGCTTAGGTTTTTTATGGATTTCAACCCGTAAGTCTAGTCCTGTACCCAAGCTACTCTTTTATTCTCTTGGAGGTCTTTAGCCCCCAATGGCAGAGGCTGGAATCGAACCAGCAATAGCCATTTTCCCCTTCCAGTTGCGAACTGTCTCGGGTATCTCTCCCTTGAATAAAAAAAATAAAAAATGCGAATTTATCGCTTTGTTTACAACATTATCTGAGGAACCTTTCCTTTTAGATTTTGTTGTAGTATGTGTTCTATTAGTTCTGCTTTTTTGACATTTCCAGCTTCTTCCAACTTGAATTCTTTGATTAAGTCGTTCAATTGATCCTTCGTATACATTTTCAAATAATCCTCAGTTATCGCAAAGTCTGTTTTTATATCAACACCAAAGTTTCTAGAGATTAATACCAAATTCTTCAAGTCTACTCTTCGAAGTGCATTCTTACTTAAAGCTGCAACTACATTGTCTAGTACAGATTCTTCTGCTTCAAAGATATTCTTCACATTCGCGTAAGGCCCACAAGAGTCCTCCATTAGTTTTCCAATCTCTTCAACTGCTCTATCCTTTTCTGCGAAGTCTGCCTGTTGAATAATTCTTAAAACTCCAAGTGCTTTAGCTTCAATTGTTCCTGGCTGAACTTTCACTTTTGTTTGTTCAATCAAAAACTGTGTTTTAAATTCACTAACTTTTGTTAATAATGCAGTTCCCTTCTTTTCGACGTTTTCTTCTTCAGCAACTTCTCCGGATTCAGTCTTTTGTGGCCGCTTTTTGAAGTATTCAGTAACTGATCCACTATCATAAATACTTACTAAATAATTCTCTCGCTTCTCTCTACATTTATTTTTGTAAGCTTCTGTAATTTTATGTTCTTTACAATACCAACTATGATCTCCATCGACATATCCTTCTGGTGTTGAATAGCTATCTTTGTGTAAAACATCAGCGAACTCTTCTTTCTTCATTTCTACAAATTCTCGCAACTTTTTATTAAAGCATTTGCTGTTCATACAAATTCCATTAAGTACTGCTCCTGTTTCGAATAACTCTGCTTGTTTGGATCCGTTGTGAATACAATCTTTACAGTCCCCTTTACAGAATAGTGCATCTTTCAAGTTCATACTTTGGCATGATAAGTTGTCTTTGGCCTCCTGGACACCAAGATCATCACCAATGATTTCTTTCATTAATTCATCCATTCCTTTCCTTGATAATCTTGCCAATAATAAAGCGTGACCCATTTGGATCTTATTTTTTATTAATGCTGCCTGGACCTTAACTGGTAACTTGGCAATCTCTAACCTTTTTTCTACATAGTTAACTCGCTTTCCAATTCTTTTAGCAACTTGTTCTGCTGTAAATTTTTCATTCTCCATATAATTTTTAAAGCATTTTCCCTCTTCAACTGGATTAAGATTCTTCTGAAATATTCCGGCAATCATTTGTTCAGTTGTTTCATCTGTAGGAATGCTATTATCTGCATAAACGTAAGGAATCATTTCTAGTCCAGCTGCTTTCGCTGCAATAACCCTTCTGTATCCGTCAATAATTTCATTCTTAGAATTTATCAAAATTGGTTGTCTGACCCCACGTGCTGCAATCGAAGCAGTTAACTCAGTTAGGTCACCGTAATCCTCTCTTATGTTTTCTTTCTTTTTGATGTTGTCTATTTTTATGTTTTCCATATTTTCCTCCTGGAATTTAGTTTGCGTTCCGCGCCCGGTCTTTCTAAAAAAAAATAAAATAAATTTTGTTTTTACATTTATACTGATACCTTCTCTCCGTATTTCTCAGCTACCTTCAATTCGAGTTCAATCATCTTGTCAAGAGCTTTGTCTGCATCCTTATCATAAACCTTCACTTCCCAAGTATACCCTTTTGAATTTCTTGTAACCTTAACACTGCTTTTTTGTTCAACAGTTACTATTTGTGTGTTTTCTATTTCTTCTGCCATTATGTTTTTTTTGGATCAACAACTTCTGGTACTTTTGTAACTGGCACATTATCTGGGTCTGATTCTTTAGAGGGAGTTGTTGCTGCATCTTCAATTGTTCCGCTTGGGAGTTCTTCTTCAGCAACTTCCATATTGTTTGTTGCCTGCTTCAATGCTCTAACTTGCGCCCTAGTGCTAGCCATACGGATCCAAGCATTTCTTATTGTTTTTTGGTCGATGTTTCCGCCCTGACTTTCTTCAAGACCACATGCATCTCCAAAATCTACGAACGTTTGATGTATAATTTCTATTGCTCCATCTTTACCAATGTTCTTTCTTATTATTGCAGTTGCCTTAAAACATGCCATCATCATTGATTTATTTGAAAGCTCTGGTACAAACTCAACATTCATTGAAACTAATCCAATTTTGTGTGCTTGGTCTGTTAATGTTTTGTAATTTACTCTTTCTAGTTGGTCTTGGAAGGATCCCTTTTTTGGCGGTTCAGGTTCAACCTTATCACTTAGAATCTCTATGCCTTTTATTATATTCAATTCAACGCTCAACTCGACTTCAAAACCTTTCTTCAATTTAGCTAACAAATTTTTAAGTTTATCCTCTGTGTCTTGAAAATTATAAAAAGTGTCATTAACCCTTATGCTCAATTGTGCTTGTCCCTGATACTCATTAGGTGCGTTTGCAATCCACTCAATCTTTCCTCGTACTTTTTTCATTTCGTTTTCCATTATTTCCTCCCTTCTCAGTAATTATAAGCGGGCTAGGAGAACCCGATGAAGAATTCTGCCCGCCCTCTTCGTTTCCGAAGATTATGAATTGTTTTTTAACATCATTTATTAACCAAGTAATGTTCATCTCTTTTCTGAATTCCCTTGGATTGAATTTGCTATTATTACATGTATCTAATATTTGTTGTGCGTTCATCATTTCATTAATCCCCTTTTCTTTAAATCAGCTATCCTCTCTTTATTGTTTGGATTGACTTCATATTTTTGTCTTATGTGTCCTGGAAGTCCGGCCGAACACTTTTTGCACTTTTCGTTTGGTTCGTGATAACAACAATGGTCATCACAGTATTTCAAATCTCCTCTATTAATATTGTGTTTATTTTGTTTCATCGTTTTCTCCTAAAATATACAAGTCTATTCCCTTTTTAAAACCTTCTATTCGATATATACCCAGATATATACTCGGTTTTACCGTCTATAAAAATAAAGTTGTAACTAGAAAAACGATACTAATTCTTCTTGGAATTCTCTGGACGTTTCTTTTTTTTGTGTATATTTTGGTATTGCATTGTCATCTAATATAAAAACATCCAGATACATTTCTGGTGCCATTGAATTACTAAGAAACATAGGTTTATAGTTGTTGTTATTTTTGAGGGACTTCTCTTTTATTGGAAAATCCACACTTTGCACAATATATTTGGCACTTCCCATCAATTATTTGTTCTGTTATTCTAGAACTATTACATATAACGCATTTTTTCATATAAATCTTCCTTTCTTGTTTGTTTTTCTCTCATCATAATGATATTTTGAGTGTTTTGAGTTAGATGTAATCAATTCTAGGTTTTTAATATCATTATTACTTTTGTTTCCATCTTTATGATGAATTATTTCTCCTTTGTATAAATATCTTCCTATATAATTTTCCATAATTAATCTATGTTCAAATATGTAACCTTGATGATTACAGAACGGATGATCTTTCGCGGTTATTAAAATATAACCACACGAATGCTTTGCTTTTCCGCCTTTCCATGAAAAATGATTTTCACCAGCCCTTATTCTTTTATCATCTATATGTGTTTTTCCTTTATTCCAAATAGGATATGTTTTCTTCTTTCCAAGATTTGCTAATCTAATTTTTTGCTTTGTTTCTTCAGAAACTTTATAACCTATTGGTCTTGCCATTGTTTATTCTAGGTGTGTTACTATTTAAAACCATCTAAGTTAACAGGACACTTCTTAACTACCATATTTCTTTTTGTATCTCTCTCTCGCTTGGATCACAATTTTTTCTTTATTTTTTAAATAATATTTATTTATCACTTCTGCAAAATGTTCATATCCAGGTTCTCCTTTTCTTGGAGAGCAATGTCCTTTGACCCTTAATTTTTTTATTGCGTTATCTCTGTCTTTTTCATAGTTCTGATTTAATTCAATCTTATTTAATTTCTTTGTGAATTTTGGAGGATTATTCTTTGCAACTAATCCTAATTTCTGCCTTCGTGATTGTATTGCTGTTTTACTAACCCCAAAAATTACAGCCATATCCTTATTGGAAATATTATACTTTGAGTTATAAAATTTTATCAATTCTTCATCTGTGAATTTTGAAATACTCATATTCCGCTTCTCTGAATTATCTCGGTTGCCTCTGCTATTAATTCGATTGCTGTGATTCCAGTTTTGCTCTGCCAATATTTGGCCATTACTTCTGCCTCTCCAAATTCTCTATTAAGGATCTTTCTTTTGAGTACCCTGATTGCTGTTGATTTGCTGTCGTGTTTTACTTTGTTCCATGATTCGAATAATTTGATTTGTTTTGTGAGTTTTTCTATCTCCTCATCAATCTCATCAACACGCTTATTAGCAACTTTCCTCTCTGCCAATAATATTCCTAGTTTGTTGGCCGGGTTGATTCCTGCATCCCAGTTCTTGGCCAAAAATCCAATCATATCACTTTGAGATAATCCCTGAAACTCTGCAATCTCTTTCAATGTTTCCTTATCACTAACATCTAAAGAAAAAGCACAACGCTTCCAATCCTTTTTTTTATTTCTCGCCATCTTTTAAATATACACGTCTATTCTATTTTTAAAACCTTCTGTTCCATAGGAAGCTTTAACCTACCTTCATTTCCACTCCACACAACATATTTTCAGAATTCATTTGTTATGCAATTATATAAAGTATTGTATAATTATATAACTAATGATATTTATATTATAAACAATCTTCACATGAAGAGGTGGGGGGTTGTTTTGATTGTTTTTTAATAATTACTCCTCTATAAAAATGATTTCTAACCTACATTTCCACTAAAGCATCATTTCCTGTGGAACTGCTTTAATCTCTGTACAAGAATCCTACTATTACTCCGAGAATGCAATTGATACACATCCATATGAAAGAGGTCACCATTAAATTCAACCCATCAATATATCCTTTCGTTAGTGTGTTTGGTGTTCCATCAGTCGAGACATCAAACTTAAAACCCTGGTTTAGAAAATTAAAAGATAAATCTAATTGGTGGTAACCTTGCCAAAAGTTCTGTATGCTAAAGAATGCTATATATAAGAACGCCAAGATTAATGCTAACATTAAAACACCCTTCAGTATCTTGTTTTTTATTATTTCCATTTCAACTAATCTTGGTACAAAACTCTTTTTAAAACTATCCTTTTATTCCGTTTATGATATTCAAATCTCTGATTCCGAATACTGCCAAAACTACTCCGACTTCTGCTGCTAATGTTGGAAGTGACGCCATCATATTTGCCTGGCCGCCTATGATCGCTCCTATCGTTCCCAATACTGGACCTATTCCAATCAGAAGTGCCGCCCACTTAGTCTTTGATTGATACCATTTCTTTTCTTTTGCCATGATTTACCTCCGTTTGGATTTAATTATGAAAATAAAACCACAATATCATAAATCTGTGTTGCTGATGAGTTAAATTTTACCTTAACCTTCATTTTATTTCCAGATTTAACACTAAACGTTCTTGCTTTTATCTTTCGGAAAGTTATTCCATCAAGACTAATATACAATACTGTCCCTGGTAATGATTGCCCATTACCTCGAATCTCTACACTTGAAACATCTTCGTCCAGTTCCCTCAAATCACTAACCCATGTCCCTGTTTCCGCGCCGGTTGTTTTTAATACCCCATCTATTATTTCAGTTCCTGAGTGGGTTCCAGAATCCTCATCAAATTCAAAATTCCAAGAATAATTAAATTTGTTTGGATTTTCAACCGTGCTAACCCTATCACTTTTTCTGTCTAGATTATTAATAATTTCTGATAATTTCTCTTCTTCATGTTCTGTCAATAACTCTGTCCTCCATCCCCCTATGCTAGTTCCAAATTTATGAATTATCTTTACTGCTTTATATTGCCCATAGATTTTTTGTCTTGTTATTAAAATCCAAAGATTATCTCCTGGCTTGATTGTTTCAAGACCGAATGACTTTATTGTTGCCTGTGGAGTCCTGTTTGACAATTCTATCAATTTTGCTTCTGCGAGGTTCTTTACTTTTTCCTCAGTATTCGATGATAAATCTCTTATAAAAACTTCACGAATATCATCGCCCTCACTTGAACTTATATCAGTATAGATTATTGGGAGACCCTTTATGCTCTCTCCAATGACCGTCACGCGTGTTTTTTCGTAATAATCATCAATTCCCCACCCCCTAGAATTTAATAGGTTATCGCCCTCAACAATCGCATCGGTTTCATTTAATATGGAGTTTTCTACAAAATAATGGAAATCCAAATCATTGTCAACATAACAATCCATGCCAGAGTAATTGCATAATTCTATCACGCAATCCCAAAACGGCTTATAATTCCATTCTACTGTCATTGAATCAGTTGTTGTTGCAACATTTGCATAAGTGAATCCGTAGGATGCTGGCAATTTGTCAATAATGTCTTTTAGTATTGTTGATGTTGGCCCTACACCATTATAGCAAATTAAAAATTCTGTGGCTTGATACGATCTATGACGTCCGCTGATTGATAAAAAATTTCCTTCTTTGGTTATATCATCCTCAATATGATCAACCCTTCCCCAGAATTGAGTTGTTGTTGCGTCCTTGTTGTCCGCGAAAAATTTAACAACATCTCCAACTGAATATGTTTCATCCTGATTGTTTGAAAGTTTTAAATCAAACGTCCCTATCCCATTAGTAACCGGCAAAACAAAAGAACTTTTATTAACTCTTCCTGTCACATCATTTCCATTAAGCTCTATTTTTATTTGATTATTTCGAGTTTTTGGTATTGGAATGAATATCTCTGTTGTTTCTCTCATTTTAAAACCACACACAATCCACGCAATATCCCTCAACAAATAAATACGGACTTAGGACCCTTTGCTCCGAAGCGTTACAGTTTTCAAAATCGGCCCATAACCATATCTGCGTGTTATTTAGATATTCAACATTTGTTACAATCTCTTGATAAGTTGTGTTTAATTTATTCCCGGATGGTTTCGTGTTTCCAGTAGAGTTCCAAGTAATATTCAAACAAGAAAAACTTTCGTTTAATTTTATAGACAAATTCATATCTCCACCGTAATTAGTGGTTGTTAGGTTATAAATTGGCGTAGTACTTGTTTGACCATATGCTGACACATTTTTTGAACTATTTGTTTGTGGTCTAAAAAATATCACATCTACCCATGTGTAAGGCAAAACTTTCTCAAAACTAGAATAGAAATAAGTTATATTTCTAGACACGTTTTGCGAGTAGTCAGCATTGTGTGCCAATACTTCTATTGTACTATTACCGCCTGCATAATCGTACCCTATATCGTCTATTGAAATATTGCCACTAATCGATTCAATACTTATAGGGAAATCTACAAATCCTAAAGACAACGCCAAAAAAGCAATTATTGAATCCAAATCGAGACTCACCGGGTTTGGATTATATGTCAGATTAAATTCATCTAGTAGTAGTTCTCCTACTCCCTCTGAAATTATCGTTAATGGTACCTCGTATAAATGTGGAAATGATTCATTATCTGCATCTTCCGAAAATACACCAGTAAGAATAGAAGAATTAATTGTAATTGTGGCCGGACTATTTGTTGTATTTAATTCTCCGTCGTATGTTGCGTCTATCGTTCCGTCATTTCCAAAATCGAAACTTATGTTTTCTGGGTATCCGGTTGGTGTTGTAATATTCATGTCTAACAATAATGGGAATTGTGTAGCATATCCCTCCTCAAATACAAAATCATACTTATATCTCATGTTTACTCCTGGATCATCAAAGGAGTGTTCAACCCCATCAGTAACTCCTTCCCAATCTTCTCCATCATTCGAACTAAGGTATGGGGTTATAGTGCCCTTTAATCCAGGATTAAAAGAGTCCGCGTTTAATGTGGCATCACTAATCTCCCCTGCTGAATCATAGACAGAGTTTGATATAATTGAACTATTGGTTAAATTATAAAGACTATAATTCAGGTTTGAAATCTTAAAAACTGAATCCATATCATCACATCCCTTATCTGGCACTATTGCGAATGTACCAGACAGTTGAGAATTGAATTTTATTTGAAGTACCGTGTCCCACTCTAACCCATTAATAATACTAAAATTATTTAGTGTTGTCACATTTGGAGAATTTGGTATACTGCATGCTCCCCCTGGCGTAGATACTGTTTTTGTTAATGTCCCACTACTATAATTATACACAAAAGAATAAGTGCCACAATCTCCTTGCTCTATTCCATTCCCTGATGTTGTCTCGCTTCCACTTCTTGTTAAATTCCATGAATTGTTCACGTTTCTTACTAACTCAAAATGTAGATCCGTAGTTTCTGATTCTACAATACAATCTATTGTCCCACTCCTGGAACACACATCCCATTGACTTGTCCAAAAATTCACTGTTCCAATATCTCCGCTTAAAAATATATTACAAGTCCCACTAGAATCTATCCTCTCAGCATCGGTATTGAATTCTACATCGAACTCTATTTCTTGAGCAGACCAAATATTAAATAATGTCCAATTTGGATATGCATAATTATTGAATGTTCTAGATATACCTCCCTGAGCATCTTCGTCCATTTTTGTATCAAGTTCCAGCTTGCTCGATGAATATGTATTCGCAACAACAGCATCATACCCATCCCCAGAACCACTATAACTTCCACTAGCAAGAACTGTCCAAAGGTCCGAATCTATTGCACCATTTGGCGTGAATGCATCATAAACAAAAGCTTTAAGATTATTCCCAATTGGTATTCCAAACCCGCCCCTAAACATCCCTTCATTCAAAACTGTGTCTAAAATAGATGAATCATTAAACTCATCAACATATTCGAACCCAAACTCTATGCCAGTTATATTAAAGACGAACTCATTAAATGTTGCTCCATCGTCCATATAAAACTCAATAGATTGTGGAGATAAAGAGTTAAAAAATAATGTTGAGTTGATTTCTGCTGTGGTCGACCTATTCAGATGAATCAGGTTCCCCATCAAGAATCCCGGGAAAATTCTATCAATATCTGTCGTGTTAGCTTTGTAAACAACAACGTTTTCTGGGTATTGGGATTGGTTTGTTCCGCTTATGTTAATAGACATATTATATACTTCGTCGTATTGATGAGACGAAAAATAAACAGTTTTTATCTGTTCGCCGATATAATTTAATATCTTACTCGCAGAACTATCATTAAAATAATCCTTTCTGAAATAATCAATAAGTAGATTAAATGTTGTTTCCCATTTACCACTAGAATAATTTACCCCATAATCTGGATGGTCTATATCAACATAAACCATATCTAAGGTATTTGTTGCATTAACAAAAATTTCATTCCCTAGTTCCGAAAATATATTTGAAAAAGTCAATTCTATACTCATATTTGTCGTCTCTACACCGTAATTTCTAACTTCTGTGGTATTGCAATGGTTCACTATATCACAGACAGTTACATTCCAAAAATACATATCTTCCGGCAAATTTGTATAATTTATCGTTCTAGTTGAGTTTGTGAAAACGTCTTCTAAGTATCCATTCTCAGAGGTATAAAGCGAAAAGGTTATATTTTGTTCGTTAGTTTCTACTACCGTCACATTAATAAATATCCAATCTTTTATTGAGAAATTTGCCGTAATGTTTGTTTCGTCTGAATTAGCAGTATAATCTATTAAAGGGAAAGTCGTGTCTAACGTAATTTGTCTTGTTTCAGTGGAATTACAAATATCAAGCAAGGTACAAGTGGTAACATTATAATAATATATATCATCTAAAATATTTGTCCAATTATGATCTGATTTTCTACAATCTTCTGTTGTTGTGGTAGAATTAAATAAAGTATCGTTATAAATATCAAATGTTTTATTTTTAAATCCATCGCATCTATCTATCGTAACTTCTGCGAAAACATAATCTTGCGATATAAAAGTACCATTAGACTGGGTATCACCAGAAAATATTATTACAGGAGTATATAAATCATAAACTACAGTGTAATTATTTTCGCTAAAATTACAATTTGAACTGTTATCACATGCCATACAATTCCAAACAGTAGTGTTAGTTATCGTTTGATTAATAATGATAGATAATGATTGTAATGTATTATAACCTTTGACCACGCTATTCCTCTCTTGTGGATTACCGCTATCCCCAGCATCACGAGACATCCATAATTCAACTCTCTCTACCGTAGAATTAGGTTTTGTGTTAACCCAAACTTCGTTTGTCCAAGTAGTATCACCTCCGCAACTTTCATTTTCTTGAGCTGTTGTGCCATCCATATAATAATATATCCATTGACATTTAGTAGTCAAAAATTGATCGCTACGGGTTTGGTCTTCTATTTGTGTCACATAATCAGGTAGTAGCGTTATTGTTTTCATTAATGTTAATGCCCCAGTAGACTTTGTCACTGTTATAGAATTTTCTGCCACAGTAGACAATGTGGAATTTTTTATATTTTCAGTAAGTCTAGACATATTCCAAACACCAGTAGCATTAGTCCATAAACTTAAATTTTCTAAAAATGTATCTCCCGATATATCTGCAGAACAATTAAAGTACACATTATCTACTGCGGAAAAATTATTATCTTCTGGATCATTAAGAGTGACCGTTATATTAGATGGAGGATCAAATAATCTAACCTTCTTGGTGAAGTTAGCAGAATCAGGCCTATATTTAACAGTCAACTTCCCTTCATCTCTATAAAAATATTTATAAATTCTTGAATAGTAATTACCCTCTTCCCATTCGACTTTCATTTTGTGGCCGAAAGATTGTGGACTTTGGATGCCCTTTATGGTTTCTCCAAAATATTGTAACTTTGTAACCTCATAAACTAAAATGTATCCTTCACCGTTTAACACATTAATATCATGAGAAATGGGAAACATCTCAACATTTGCTTCATTGGCATCAAAAACGTAAGTATCGATCGCTGTAACATTATTTTTAAAATTAGCGGTTCGAACTATTGTTGCAATATTGCCATCAATAAACTCTTCAACAGTCCTTGAACTAGCTCTCATCTTTTTCGTGCCATCGAATAATAATGTGTACTCTTGACCGGCCAACACCCACTTATCATTTTCCCAAACATTAAATGTAGAATACGTCATTCCAACATCAATCCTTACTGAATCTGGCAACATAAAATAAACGCTTGATGTCAATATAACAAATATCAACACACCTAATATGTAAGTTATTTTGGCCATTATGCATTAGTGCTTGCCTGAACCACTTTCAATGTCCAATTTACTTTAGTTGGTTCTGCTTCAGCCCATGGTGAATTGAAACTTAAAACCTTAACCTTAATTGTGCCACGCAAATCATCAACAAATATGTATGGTGCTCCTGAACCAACATCTTGATGGCCTTGTTGTAATGCTTCCAATGAATCTATCCAGGTTTTCAATGCTGCAACATTTTCTGCCACATATACACCAGTTAAAGTAATTGTTTTGACAGTTCCCCCATAATCAAAGACATCAGTATTATCAGAATCGGATAAATACAACGGCATTATTGCCAATGTCGATTCTTTCCTACAATCATTTTCCCTTATCACGGCGCTTGATCCATCGTGTATTGTTATTCCGCCTATCGTTGTGTTGGCCATTATAATATTCCTCTAGATTTTAATGCTTGCATTGTCATACTTACAAATCTTGTGGCCAAGTCATCTGCATCAGAACTTGAACCGCCGCCCATCATCTGGATTGTTGGTTGTAAAATAAGGCTAGTTGTCCTTTTCTCTTGAGACCTATCCACACCACTTAAAATCTTATCAGTTGCAAGACTGTTATTTTGAAATATAGGTGCTGAACTTTTTGCTGAACTTCCCTTATCTTTTCCAAATCCGAAAAAACTTCCAAGATTGCCAAGCGAATCAGTTATCTTATTCCATAACCACAAACCCAAGTTCCTTTCCCCCCAGTCCCATATACTTGTTATTTTATCCCATAACCAAGAACTAAAACTCCAAGTAGAATCCCACATACTTTTTGCTTTTTCAAACAACCAAGTACCAAAACTACCCCAATCAACTTCTAAAATTGCGCTCCTTATTGATCCAAGAATACCACCAAATGCAAATCCACCAGGGAGTACACTTTTCAATCCTGTCTTCACAGCTTTTGATCCAGTTGTATCTTCTCCACCGCCAAAAAGTGCTTTTCCTGTTGCAGACTCTCTAGTCCATTTCAACCAACCAACCGCGGCCTTCATTAAAATAATTGCAAGTGGCCTCAATAAAGTTGCCAAGAAATCTCCAAACGGCCTAAAAAATATCATAAACGATCTTTCAAACATAGACAAAACTCCTCTCAAATATCCGCTAGATTTTTTAAGAATCCCGAGTGTTGCTCCAAGTGTCACTCCGACCACACCAAGTTTAACCGCCACCCCAGAAATTCCTTTTGACATTGCACTAAATAATCCTGCTGCTTGAGATACTCCTCCTCCTGCTGACGACTTTGTTCCACCAAACCCAACAGATTTAAGTGATTTGTTCAAAGCCTTGGCTATCTGATTGCCGATCTGCTTACCGACCTTGTCTCCTTCTCTTCCACCTTTAATTGATATAGGCACCTCTATCTTCATTGTTTCATCTGCCATTATTTTCCTAATTCAGCACCTACCTTCTTTTTGTATTCCATTTCCATCTCCTTCATGTACACCATTCTATCATATGGTAGAACATCTACCTGGTCTGGGGTGTAACCAAACCGATTGGCAAAAAGCCAATAAATAAAATTTTCTGCTACTTCTGGATCGTCCAAATAGTGTCCGCTTAAACTTTCTCTGATTTTAAATTTTTTTTTTCAGAGGGTTCAGCGAACTCGTTGTATTCATCGAATAAGTAATCTGTAACCTCGGCAGGTAATTTCTTAATATCCTCAACGCCCGTTTCGAACGGTGCTTTGAGAATAGCTTTTGATAAGATTTTCTCTTGTATCTCAGACTCGTCGATTTTTACTTGTGGTTGCCCACCCAAAATCGTTGTCTTAGTACATTCAGATTTTATCCTATTTCTTACCCCCGTGTTCAATTTACGTATTATTACCATTTGTTCGTTACCATTAATCATCAAAGGGACTTCCTTTGTCTGCTCAATGATTCGATTCTTTGCGTCTATTTGCAAGTCTGGTATTATTTTTTCTTCCATTTTAAACGTTTGTTGCTGCAACCGGTGCTGTCTGAACATCATTTGTATAAATGATATTAGTACAAGCTCGTGCCCATCCGCTTACATCTTCTTTGACTACTTCTGTTGGACTTTGTGGCAACGTTTCTTCGTTCAAGTGAACTCCAGTCAAGTTTATATCCAAAATATCTCCATCGTCATTTGTGAACGTTAATTCTAATGTTGCTATTTCTGTTCCTGATCCTGTCGTAGGATTAGTAGCCGAATTTGTTCCATTCATGAAATATGTTAGTAAATCTGTATAATCGTTGAATGCTGCTGTCATAGATAAATTATATTCTCGATTCTTAGCAACTACTCCGGTCATAAATCTACTACCAACACCATAAACTGGTTCTGCAGTATTAACAATATTCAACTCGAAACTCTGAACAGCTGCGATTGTTGTACCGTCAGGCATCTCGATCGAGCCATGCGCAAATGTGAATATAGGTTCTACGTCTACAATATCTGTTGCGAATGTTGTTCCCAATGTTTCATATCGATATGTTGCGTCAAGCGTGAACTTTAATGCCTCATTCACTGCAGCAGTAATTGTCAACGAATTAGCCACACATCCAACCATCGATGTAGAGAAGTCTGTTGTTCCCAACTCCATTGTTGCTTTTGTAGAAAAACTTGGAAGAATGTTTGCCTCTGTGTAAGTGTGCGTATATGCTCCAGTTGTTCCGCCGTCTGAGTTTGCTCCCATAACTGCCAATAACCAATAAGGATTGCTCACCATTCCTGTGACTGATATTTCTCCACCGAATTGCTTATTGATTGTTGCGGTTGCATTTCTCGCGCCAACACCATAAACTCTTTCTGCATTATTCGTTCTAGTTACCGTTATCTCGATACCTTGACCGAATGGTACATAAGTTTCATCTGATGCAGTGTGCGATCCTACTGCGACTCCCCAAGCATCCATATCTTCAAATGCATACATACAAGTTGATCCTCCACCTCCAATATAATTATTAACCATATGTTTTTTTAACCTCCCATGTTATTTAATTTTAGTTTGATTCCCATCCCTCGTTTCCCAATGCTTTCATCCAATAATATATGACATTCTCTACAATAAGTTATCCCGTTTCCAATGTTCCACAATTCTTTACATTTTCTTGCCTGTTCCGAGGTGGTTATTTTAAACATCTTTAGTAATTTTGAGAATGCTATTATATGATGGGCTTCTAAGTATCCTTTTTCTCCACAACTCTGACAATGATAATTATCTCGTTTAAAAACTTCAGAACGCCATTGCAGATATTCCCTCATAACCATAATCCTACTTCTCAAATCTCTTTTAAATCCCGTAAATCTTTTATCTCCAGTCTGAGACATACTCAATTTAATCCTGCTCTTCATATCCCAAGTATTTCCATGTTTATGATAATTTGTATGTCCTTTTTGATAACCTGAATTAGTATTTCTTGGTTTACCTTTCTTAGATGTAGAATATCCCGTAATCCCTTTATTCCATGGGGTAATATTTTTCATAAATCTTCCATTTTCATCTCTTTCCATGTTATTCTAAGGACTCCTGTTTTTTTAAAACCTTCTTGGATTTAGTTTTAGTTTTCTTCTTTGGCTTAACTTCTTCTAATGTAATTTCTTCAATATCCATAATCACAGTATCTTTTGTTTCTGTGACTTGTAATTTTAAATCTGAATCAAGAAGATCCCCTGCTGCTTCCATGGTTAGTTTTCCCTTTGCGACATCCGTCATAAGTCTCTTCCTTTTTTTGTTTTCCATTAGGCCGAGTCCACGTTGAACATTCCCTCAACATCTATATTTTTTTGCATAATTTCATCCTTCTTGTCTGGACTTTTAACTGTTGGCCCGATCAATGTTGGTTTTGTAAAACCTAAATAATAAAAGTTATTTGCATTTGAAACATACAGTTCCTTAATCGTATTTACGTAATCATCTAAATCGTCAGAATTGTCGGAATACAAAACAATCGTCATAGAAACATTTGAAATGAACTTTGAACCGCCTATTCCTAATGGAACAATTGGTGCATTTATGACATCAACCGCCATTCTTGGATAAGAATCAATTGTCAAACCGTCCTTCGGAAAGTCTGGGTGAATTTTGTCAGACCCATAATCATAAGTAACAACATAATCTCCTGTTTGATTTGATCCGAAAGTTACTACACAATCCGTCGATCCTTTTTTTGGATATAATACAGTGTAATCTGTTCCAACATATTTACTTACAGCGTCAACAGTTATACTTCTGATATTTTTGACCGCTGCTGATATTGTTATTATTTTCGTTCCGGATAAAGTTCCGGTTGCATTAGCAGTCGTCACTCCCCTCTGACTAATTGTAAAAATATCATTATTTCTTAAAAATACTACTTGCTCTTGCTTTATTTTTGGTATATTCATTTTCCTCTTGGAATCTCGCCTCTTGGCAATCTTCTTAATCTAAAATTCTATATAAACCTACTTTCAAAAATTTATAAGGATTTCATGATCTCTTCCTGGATTATTTGTGGCAACTTAAATCTTAATGTTCCTCTAATAAATGGATTAGGTCTAGTTCCAGGATGCTTTACCTCTTTAGCAAAGAAGGCATCTTCTTCCATAGCTTTACTGTGCGGATGTTCATGTTGAGTTCTTCCCTTTGTTTTATGCCAATGCAACATTTTTCCAGACTTTGCTTTAATTATATGTGGCGGAGTTCCAAACTCTACATATTTTCCATGCTCTGCCATCGTAATAATTAAAGTCATTCCTTCAGCACGAACTTTAATAGAAATCCGTAATCGTGCTCCATCTGACGGTGCCGATATAACTAATTCGTTTTGCAATCGAATAGCAATCCTTGGAAGTGCTCTCTCTAGTGCTTCTTCAATTTCACTCATCTTTCATGTAGAAAAGCCCAGCATAAACAAACGATGCAGTTCCGTCAAAGTTTCGTTCGCTAACCTCATCAACTCTATACACTTTTGAATCGAACGTTAATTTATCGTATTTATTTAGAGTAGCATCCGGAAGAAGAAAAACTATGGCATCGAATGCCTTTGTTAATCCGGCCTTATCTAAATTATGATTCTCCTTGAACGGGGCCACTACTACTACTATATTTTCGTCTGATCCATCTGAATAATCTTTATTCCCAGAGAAGTCAGTCGTTACAGTTACCGGAGTTCGAACAACAGTTATCCCAAAATCGTTTATCGGCCCATTCAAAAAATCGCTAGACACCGCTGCATTTGGCTGATAATAATTAACAACTATCGTCATGTCGTCCCATAACCGATTCAAGAATGTTATCTTCGTTTCTGTTGCTGCATGAACCACAGTATAATCAGTCGTCAATGACAATGCCAATCCACTAGCATAAACAAGGAATCCACTCTGCATAGTTAGTGCCGTATTATCCAGAGTTAACACCCTATTCTTGTTTCCGCTAACACCATTAGCATTTGCCCCAGTACCATTAAAAGTTCTTGGAATTGTTACCATATTATTGTTAAGATGTTATCTTATTTAAAACATCCTCCGTTACAATTTATTCGACAAATGTTAGAACTATCAGTCCCATGTGCAGAAAGTTTTAGGAAATTAGTAATATTGGCTGTTATATGTAAATATCCTGTTCCATTAACCGATATATTGTTACCTAACACATCTACATTGCCAGAGATATTACAATTATCTGAACATTCAATTTCCCAATTTCCTGAAGAATAAGTACAAGAATCTGCTGATGGGGGAGGTCCAAACGGTAATCCGGCTCCACTATTATATAATTCTGCAACCTGTCCCCCTGCGGTTTCTGTTGCTGCAACTCCTCCGTCCGTTAATGCTTCGTTAAATAATGCTACCTCATCAATGGTCCCATTCCATCTATTCGAGCCAGAGTTTCTTGCTCCAATCTTAAAACTATTAGCATTGACCCCTATATCTCCTGACATGGCTGTTATTGATTCGAGAACACCATCAACATAAACCTTGCCATGGGTTCCATTATAAGACACTACCACATGGTGCCAGTTTGAATCGTCTGGTGTTGACGTCCCCTGCGCTAGTGTAGGCGTTAAACTTGTAGCATAAAATCCAAAATGATCTGTTGAAACAAGTTTAACCATGAAGAAAGCTCCAGCTCCCCAGTCTGATTTTCCGGCCGGTGCAGCATCTAGTCCAGCCAGCCTATCGCCCTTAACCCATAATGATATTGCGAATCCGCCTGTGCCTACGTCATAAGCATCCCCACAATCAGCTAAATCATTTATCCCATCAAACCCTATCGATGTTTCTATTAGGCCTGCCTGCGAATATAAAGCCCCAGTATAACTACAATCATTTGAATCAAAAACATCAATTAAATTGCCAGAACTATCGTCCATCTTCCAGTATGAAACTAACGAATCATTAAGTTCACTCGTCCAAGGATCAAGTGCATAAAAATGACCATTGTCTATTGCTTGCTGAATTGTTTCGCCTGATGGTTTTATTGCAAACCAATACTTTTTTCCTGCTCCCCAAGGGTCGAGATTGTTTATTTTTACTTGAAAAGCATTAGGTTCCCCCTGTGTAATAGCAAGATTTTTATAATAATACCATTTATTCATTCCCTGATAATCATAATCAATTGAGTTAAATAAATCATTTGAAATTGTTTTGTATTCGTCAATATAATCTTCAGTCCAGTAAATTGTTTTGGCAGAAAGATTACCCGAATCAAAATCTCTTTCAAAAATAAGTCTTGTTGAATATACTGTTTCATTAGTCTCATTATTTAACGATGATACATTCTCATAACACCAAGCATGTTTTGGAATTGACGAAAAATTAAATTCATAGTTGCAGGT
>SDBT01001677.1_pt1 | contig 39360 bp, 29 predicted proteins | sample 2277101 | NCBI WGS metagenome assembly SDBT01 (sample SAMN10404973, study PRJNA504765) | marine sediment metagenome | isolation source: marine sediment core GS10_PC15, 103 cmbsf | place: Arctic Ocean: Southern Knipovich Ridge | collected 2010 | reverse complement strand
TCTCACTTCAGTTACTCCCTTGAATACGGATCTGAAAGGATTGTTGCAAAAAAAATCGTTAAAAAATGATTAAAAAAAGTTAAAAACGAAATTTTTTTGAGTTATTTTGTAAACTCAAGATATTTAATTTATTATAAGCTTTTTTGTGTTGATCGACCAATTATTGAATAATCTGTAATAATCATTGATTAAAGCTAACCAAAACGAATACTTTTATCCTTTTGAATAGGATTTATCTCATGAAGAAGAGATATACTTTGAAGTTAGGAAAAAAAGGGACTAAAAGGTTAGATGGCCAAGTTTTTCTCTGTTTCTCCATCAAAAATATGAATCTTATCGAGATCAAATACCAGATCTAACATTGAGCCAACTTGTGCCTTTGTAGCGGTGTTTACCCTTGCATTCATTAGTATTGAACCAATTTCCGTATTTAGAAAGATATCCGAACCGTAATTCTCTCGTACTATAACCTTTGCTTGTACAGTGTTTTCCTCACGAGGTGTTAATGCGAACTCCTTGTCCTCAATATCCTCCGGCCGAATACCCAAAATCAAATTAGAAGTATCTGTTGCTTCTTCGTTAACTTTAGAAACAAATGAACTGGGTAGTTTAATCGAAAAGAAGCTAGTCTTAAATGAATCTCCCTCTAATTTTCCTTCAACAAAATTCATTGAAGGAGACCCAATAAAACCAGCAACGAACTTATTTACAGGAGCGTCATAAACTTCCTCTGGTGTTCCAATCTGTTGAAATATCCCATCATACATACAAGCAATACGATCCCCAAGGGTCATAGCTTCGGCTTGATCATGTGTTACATAAATCGTTGTAACACCCAAATCAATTTGAAGGCGCTTAAGCTCTGTTCGCATATGTGCACGAAGTTTTGCGTCAAGATTCGATAAAGGTTCATCCATAAGGAAAACCTTTGGTTCTCGTACTATCGCTCGTCCCATTGCAACACGTTGTTGTTGTCCACCTGATAGTTCACTTGGTTTTCTTTTTAGGAGATCCTCAATTTTAAGAATCCGAGCTGCTCTCTTGACTCGCTCGTCGATTTCATCACTTCGAAATTTCCGGGGTTTAGCTTTTGGATCATCCCTATCTATCAACACTTTCCTAGCTCGTAATCCAAATGCAATATTATCATAAACAGACATGTGAGGATAAAGAGCATAATTCTGGAAAACCATAGCAATGTCACGGTCTTTAGCAGGCATTAAATTTACAACTGAATCACCAATATAGACTTTACCACTAGTAACTTCTTCCAAACCACCTACACAGCGCATTGCAGTGCTTTTCCCACATCCAGAGGGTCCTACAAACACTACTAATTCTTTATCCGCAATTTCAATATTAATGTTATCCAGAACAAGCTTTACATCAAAGCGTTTTGAAACATTTTCCATTTTTACGCGTGCCATTATTATTTCTCCTTTTTAAATTATCCTTTCAATCCTTCAACTGTTACTCCTCTTTTAATATAATCTTGAGCAAGGAAAAGTATTATAAATATAGGTAAGACAATAACCGTTGCTAGTGCGAGAATAACCCCCATTTGCTCTTGGAGTTCAGAATTGATGTGATAGATCCCTAGAGGGAGAGTTCGCAATTGAGGAGCAGACGCAGTTTGATCTAGCAATAGTAGGGGCCACATAAAAGCATTCCAATTACCGATTATGTTAATAATAATCATAACCGATAAAACTGGAATTGATAAAGGTAAGACTATTTTTCTAAATATTTGAAATTCGGAATATCCATCGATTCTAGCTGCGTCGAGATAGTCATCTGGAATTCCCTTCATGAATTCAGCACATAAGAATATGCTAAATGGTTGGATTAAGAAGGGGAATATAACTCCCAAGAGTGACCCGACAAATCCTAGACGATTCAATTCAAGATAGAGGGGGATTACTTGTACATATGGGGGGACCATTAGAATAGCAATCGTAAGGGTAAAAATTAACTTTCTTCCAATGAAATCGCGTTTTGCTAAACAATACCCAGCCATCGCAGAAAAAATAACGAGAAAAGCTGTAACTAATCCTGCTGCTATAAGAGAATTAAACAACCATGTTACAACTCGATATTCGAGTGTTTCGTATTGAGGTTGTACAAGTCCAAAGATCTGTGCGTAATTTCTTGTCGTAAATGGATCAGGTAGTAATCCTTGTTTTTGAAAGTCGACTGAATTCTGCGAATTTGTTTGAAGGCTATTTTTAAGCATCCAGATGAATGGTACAACCATAACAATCGCTATCCCAGCAGCTAATCCATTAATAAAAATGCTAGTAGAAACAATACGCCAACTTCGACCTTTTTGAATTTGGATAACTCCCCAAAATAATGTGGCCAGAAAAACTCCCAAAATTAGGCCTATAATTCCTAAAATAATATAGAGGGCAATTGGATCTGTATCTATTTCGTATAGATCCCCAAAGATCGCATTAAAAGTTGATGGTTTGAAAATAAAGGCTATTATGGCCAAAATAATTAAAATAGCCACAACTAATCCAGTATTTACATAATTTGAAGCAATGTTCCTTATCTCCTTATCGGGATATTTCTTCTTCTCTTTTCCTGCTTTGAGAAACGCGTAAGCTAGAATGAAAATTCCTATGAGAATCAAGGTAAGAGAAATTGTTGGCTGTAAAGCTCCCAAGATTGATATTTTTGAAGGAGTGACGGGAACTAATCCACCTGATATTTCTCTTGCTGCATCTACTACTGTGTCGAAACCATCTTTTATAGCTGTGATTAGTATTCCAAAGAATAAAAACGGATCATGAATAATCAGCGCAATGATCCATGGAATATTGATAATCACAATAACAATTGTAGAAATCGAAGTTTGAAAAATCAAAGAATCAAAAACTGGTATGGCGATACTAATTATTATTAGGTATAAAATTATCTGTTTTAATGTTAAATATTTCTTAAGCTCCCATTTAACAATCTCAATGATTCTACGTTTAGTTATGGAACTATAAACCACAAACCAAATTACTGCTAAAATGAGTAATAGTAAAAATAATCCTAATAATAAGAATGAGGGATTTAACCCACTTAATGATACAAGAGTGACTTCAGAGCTTTGAAATGTCTCTACAATTGAGAGCATGAAAAGGATCATCAGACCCACAAATAGTACGGTTTTTTTCCACTGTATAATTTCAATTAAAGTTAATTCTCTATTAGCTTCTTGTTCTTCCTTAACTCTAGCAGCATACCAATAAGAAAAAAGAACTATTCCTACAATTGCACCAATCCATATGAAATCACTTGGAAAGGGAATAATTAAGAGAACAATCACTAAACTGGTAGGTGTTGTTAATCTTTTATATATATTAGAAATCATTTTTTCTTTTATGATCATAATAAACATAATAATAATCAAAATTGGAATCATAATGTAAATGCCTATAAGAATATACCCAGTTTGGTTGATTATATTAAAATTAAAGGAGATAAAAATCTCTAGATAAAAATTTGCTAGATCCTGAGTAAAGGTTATAGTTCGTTCAATGCCTAATTCGACTAATTGGTTACAATCTGAAAAAATATCATTTGTAAACGTTCTAAGAGCTTCTACCCACTTAGTAACGGACTGTTCAATCAATGATATTAAGCTATCTCTACTTCCAGCTGAAAGTGGGAGAATTAGTGCTATTAAAAAGAAGATAAGAGCAAATATTTTCAAATTGGAATCTAAAATGAATATGATTTGATCGAACGCCGATTTTTCACTTTTTAATTTATCATTTTTATTCATTAAGATCACTCACCACTAAAACTTTCTTCTCGAAATAGTAATCTCAAATACCCTTTTATCTTAAAATAAGGTACGAAATAACGTGCTAGTATCATTGTCAACCCAACAATTAAGAATATTAGTCCAATTAATCCAGATGGTATGAACCAAATTGGTACGGATCCAGCTCCAGATCTTGTTATCACACTATAACCATTAAGAAAATAAAATGGAACAACAAACAAAGTAAAGAATCCAGTTACTCGCAAATCTTTCAAATCATCTTCTAGATTCTTTTGTTTAATGAGTACAATCCCAATATAGTAAGCTAAACAAATCATTGCTAATACCAAAAACAAAAGATCAAACGTTAACCATGGAACAGTAAAACCAAGGGATTTGGGGGGAATTCCTGTACGATTCGAAGGGATAGAAAATAAGATTGCTAATAATGAGAATAAAGAAAATCCTTTCAATACATTTCTAATTTCAACACGTCCTAATAAACCAAGGAAAGCTGTCATTCCAAATATAAAATAACCAACTGTGGAAGCAAAAGTCATTATACGAGGACTTGCATAGTTAGCTATCAAAAAAATAGCCAGAGTTTGATCTCCGCCATACTGTGCAACATTTAGCCCATAAAGCTCTTGAAAGACCTGCCAGCCATTAATCAACTCAAGAATAATAACGACCCCAAGAGGACCTTTAAGCATTGGTAATGTGATATTCTTAAATTTCGACCAACTTCCATGACCATCAATATCAGCTGCTTCATAAAGAGAATCAGGTATTGATTTTAATCCTGCTAATAAGATAAGAACATCGAATCCGACCCTTCTCCATATGCTCATGAAAGCAACAGATTCCATCAAATTAGTAGCAATCCAATTGATATTCTCTGATACTTGAATAGCTGGAACTAACCCCAAAGTAATAGTACTCATAATAAGGTAAAATAAATCAATAATACCTCCAAATGTATTGAAAAGAGCAGTTAGAATACCGCCTCGGGGATCAAAAACAACACGTAACCATATCACGGAAACAACAAGAACACTCGTAACCACAGGCATGTAGAATATTGTTGTATATGCATTCTCTCCTTTTAATGATTTATGATTCAATAAAACAGAAAGAGCTAGTGATATAATTACAACACCTGGTACAAAGATAATAACAAAAAATATGTTACTATCTAAAGCGTTTTGGAACTGGGTAGAGCTTGTAGTTTGGGAAAATAACTCAAGATAGTTATCAATACCAATGAAAATAGGATCTTGCTTCTGTAATCCTCCAAGAATTGCATGAATTGTCCAAAGAAGGGGGTCTTGATTATAATCAACCGAATTAAATACTCTACTAAGATCTCCCTCGGGATAGGAAAATAAGGTAATATAAAATCCTCTCAGGATTGGAATGATATATGTAAAAACAAGAAAGATTAGTGCAGGAATTATTAAAATATATGGTAATTTATTTTTTCTTAATTCACCAATTATCTTGTCTTTCATACTCAAATCTTGCATAAGGGGACGAGTAACATAATAAGCATAAATAGATAGAAAACCAAGGGGAAGTGTGAGAATTCCACTAATTAACCAAGCAATCCTGCCATTCACCTCTCCATGGACAATCCTGCCATTCACCTCTCCTTGGGGTTTTTTTTCCAGACTACGCAAACATCCATAAAGACCAATAAAACAACCAGCTAAAATTATTAGAGTAATTGCCAAATTAGCAGTAGCCTCAGCACCTACAATTGATATCCCAAAAAAGAACCAATGAACAACATCTGGAACGATCGACACAAACGATGATAACGCTAGAAGTTCAATCCAGCCATAAAGAAAATATCCAAGAGGGAAGAAATAATTAGAACTAGCAAATAAGAAAAAAGTTCCTAGTATAAGAGGAATAACGATATTTATGAATGCTAACTGTTGTGGTTTCGATCGTAAGTTTTCCAAAATCATCATAAAGCGACACCTTCTTTACTTACACTAAAATTTTATAATAGATTTCTGTGTAGCTGTCGTAAACTGGAATTTATGCAATATGAAAGATATAAATATTATTTTATAAAATTTATAAATTGTATCAATAAATTATTCTTTCAAAAAAAAGAAAGGGGGAGAAGAAACTATCTTCTTCGTTTGTAGAACTGGACTACACCAAATAATCCTAAAAGTAGGAAGATTAATTCGAATCCAGGTGCGGTTGTTCCTGGCTCCTCGACTTCAACACATGGACCACCTAGATAATAACATTGAATTGTGGCAGCCATTTGATCAAGGGCCATTTGTGATTGATCTGTATACCAAGCATCACTGTAACCTTTTCCCCACTCTACATCTAGAAGTGCATCACGATAACCAGGCATCATAACAGTCTCATGGACAGTAATCCAATCAGGATGTTGTTTACCCCAGGGGAATGCGTACTCTTGGCTTTCAATATGTGTAACAAAGTTAGCGCGCTCTGGGTGTCCAGTTTCAGTAAACCAAGCGTTATTTTTTAACGATTGTCTCACTGGAATTCGCCATGATGATCCTAACCAGTTATCAACAGTCTTCATTTGGTTTTCGTCTTCTAGAAGCCATTCTGCAAGGTCAATTGCGTCAGCCATTTCTGTTGCATTCTGCCCTACTTTAGGTACCCAAGAAATACCACCACCGGTGATAGTTGATCGAACACCATCAGAAGTTTTCGGCATTGGAATAGCTTTGAAATCTGAAGCTCCTAATCCAGCATCCATGAAGATAGATGTACCCCATGGACCACAAAGAACTATGCTTGTATTTTCAGCTCCGAAATTATCATTGCATTCTCCACCACCATCGGTATCTACTGTTTCAGGTACCCAGCCTTCACCTTTCAGTTTCAAATAGGCAGCGAATCCTTCAACACTAAGTGATCCATTTACTCCATACACATCATCAGTACCCCAGCTAAAAACAGAGGCAGGATCTGTAGAAGAGTTTATGAAGTTATCAGTAGAAGCAAACATGTAATTCATATACGCGATATCGGACTGTAGCATACCAACCATGGCATAAGGAGTTTTACCAGCATCAGATAACTTTTCAGAAGCATCCATGAAACCAGCTAAGGTATCAACATCAGCTTCGGTCAAGTCTGCAGCTTCAAAGTCAGCTAGATTGATATAAGGAAGAATAGATTGCCCAAAGAATGGTAAAGCATAGATTCCAGCACCTGTTCCATCTCCGTTTGCTTTATCTAGGATAGACCACCAACCTGCAGGAATATCTGCACGCCAACCAGCACGATCCCCTGTCCAAGCAGAGATTTCATCATCAAAATCATAGAAAATACCGAATTCAGCAAATTCCGTATACCAATCTTGCGTAGTGATGATAAGATTCGGATAATCTCCAGCAAGGAATCGAGCAACTAGTGCATCACGATCACTTGGACCGCCTCCAACAGAGGTAAAGGTATAGTTATATTTCGTACCAAGAGTGGAATGGTTTCCAATCATCGAAGCGATGATTTTTCCTCGCTCATGGTCAAGACCCCAGGGCATAACTATCTCAAATTCTGTCGCAGTTATCGCTTCTGGTGCAGGAACAACAGGAACGATTGAAACTCCAACAGTGACGAGAAGTAACATCCCAACAGTCAATATGACAAATATTTTAGTTTTTTTCATAACCTCTTTCATCCGTTTTATTTCTTAAACGTCCTTATGAGTAAAATAGAAACTTTCATAAGGCTGATACTTTATACAAAACTTTATTTATAAGGTTTTATACACCCATATTGTAAATATGGGTATAAATTTCCTTTGTTTATAAAGAAAGGCTTCATTATAGTTATAAATAAACTATATTACTAATCCTATCCTTTATAATCTATTTTCTGAAAGCCTGACAGAGAAAATGAACTAAACTATGTAGGGGTTCTTAATGAAGATTGCTATGATACATTTTAGAGTTGGTGAGTTGGATGGAGTTTCTTTGGAAATGGACAAATGGCGTTACGTTCTTGAGAATAATTATGATCATGAAGTAATATATCTCGCAGGTTCTTTAGGTACTACAGATGGGTATGTAATACCTGAATTAGCACTAGATTATGAACCAAGTGTACTGATAAGACATAATGCTTTTACAGAGCTTGGAGATTCTAAAACGGAAAGAGCTTTGGAAAAAGAAATTTCTATTCAAGTTAAACTAATTAAAAGCAAACTGAATGAATTCTTCAATCAACACGACATAAAATTCATAATCCCTAATAATGTATTTTGTCTTCCATTAAATATACCAGCGTCGATTGCTTTATTTCAAGTGATTCAGGATCTTTCTTTAACAGGAATAATCCATAGCCATGATTTCATTTGGGAACGGGATAGCTATTCACCGACATGTCCCATAATCCAAGATTATCTTGATAAATATTTTCCTCCGAATTTACCAACATTTAAACACGTAGTTATCAATAGTATCGCAAAGGATGAACTTAAGAGAAGAAAAGGTCTTGATTCTACTGTTGTACCAAACGTTTTCTATTTTGAGCAAGATGATTGGATTAAGGACTCATTTAATTCCGATGTTCGCGCAGCTCTTAATATTGATGAAAATGATTTGGTAATCTTACAAGCGACGAGGATTGTTGATCGTAAAGGAATTGAATTAATCATCGATTTAATTTCTAAAATGAATGAACCACAGAATCTAGAAAAATTGATAGATAAACCTCTTTACGATGGTAGAATATTCAAGTCTCATAATAAGATCATTTTGGTGATGCCTAATTTAATTGAGCAGTGGGATTACCGAAAAAAGCTAGAAGAGAAATGTAGACAGCTTAATGTCAGCTATTTATTCTGTAATGATTTTTTTGAGCACACCCGAATAGGAAATGAGAATTCATCTGATAAAAAATATAATCTATGGGATTCTTATGTACATTCTGATATAATTTCATATCCTTCCTTAATTGAAGGATGGGGTAATCAATTTCTTGAAGCTGTTAAAGCAAGACTTCCAATTATTAATTTTGATTATCCTGTTTATAAAGAGGACATTGGGCCTTTAGGTTTTGAAACAATCTCTCTTGGTTCTAAGTACATGAAAACGGATCCACAAGGTTTAGTATCTGTTTCATCAGAAATTCTTAGTAAGGCTGTCGATGAGGTCATTTCAATCCTGCAGAATCAACAACATCGTGAGAAAATAGTAACTAAAAACTACTTGATAGGTCAAGATAAGCTTTCAATCGCCGCGTTAAAACAGTATCTTCAACCACTCCTATCATTCGATTAATTGTTGAAAAAAGTTCAAGAATTCCTTTAATTGAATTTTTCGATTATGTAGTTTATGAACTAATTTGTAACCATTAATGCTCATCATTTGATATTTTCTCTTGTCTGTCCACATTAGTCTTATCGTTTCTCTTAATTGTTGGAGGTCTGCAGGTTCAACTAAGTATCCGGTTATCCCATTTTGCACAACTTCGGAAATCCCTCCAATATTTGACCCAATTACGGGAATGCGCATGGCAAATGATTCTAATATAACATTGGGCAGACCTTCTTTGTAAAGACTAGGAATTAATAGAATATCAATTTTTTGGTAAATTTTCTCTGGTTCTCTCGTAAACGGTATAAAATACACATTGGATTGTAATCCTAGTTCTACAACCAGATTCCTCAATAATTCTTCATCAGGACCATTTCCAACAAGAAATAATTTGATTTCAGGCATACTTTTTTTTAAGTTGGCTACAACTTTAATCAAGCCCTCTTGACCTTTTCGTGGTTCTAGATACCCAATGCACCCAAGTATTGGTGAAAACCTTTGTATAATTTCTTCTTTGTCATAAAGAGACTCTTTTATAGATTTAAAACGTTCGATATCTATTCCTTGGTAGATCTGACTTAATTTACTGTTTGGGATCAGGTAATTCCTTGATAAATACCTATGAGCAAATTGTGTGATCGATATAACATATGAAGAGATTGATTCATCAGGAATATAGAATTCTCTTTTATAATTTGGAACAATCGTGCCTGTTTTTGTTACTAGAATTGTCTTTAATTCAGCTTGCTTGATACATTTAGCTGCAAAAACAGAACAGTGAAAATCGTCTCTTGGAGGATGTACTGTGCAGATAACAATATCACAACTACTCAACGCATGAATCCATTCATTTAAATGATTTATTTTTTGTGAAATAATACCATGATAGTCATATTTGAGTATCAGAATATTAAAAGGTAAATTTCTACATTCTTCAGCTAACCACCCTTGATCAGGTGTTATTAAGGTTATTTCTATCCCACAATGGTGAAAGAATTTTATTGCATCAAAAACCCATAGTTGAGTTCCTCCATGGAGTTTTGTATCTTCAATAAATCCGATGTGCATAAGAATTTCAAGAAAATTCTATTGAGAAAATCATCTTATATTCTTAATTGTAAACTTAAAATATCGCTTGAAAAATAACTTTATCAATAGAGCATGGAGTATCTTCATTTTGATCAAAATTTCTGACGAGCTTAAGGAAAATATTGAAAAAAAATTGACTATTCTTTATGGGAATAAAGCAAAATCGACTTATGAAGAACTTGAAAAAATTTTAAACGGTTTTAAAGACATTAATCCCCTTGAGTATGAGAAAAAGAGAATTAACGCTCAAAATCAAAGAAAAATTTCACATGAAGATGTTATCCTTAATATTTATGCAGATTCAATACAAGAATCGAATATAGTTCCTCTCCAAGTATTGTATAAATTTGCGAATAAGTATCTCAAAAATAGGATTACAGGTATCCATCTTCTTCCATTTTTCGAATGGGATACTGATAGAGGATTCTCAGTAAAGAATTATTATGAAGTAGACTCAAGGAATGGTGATTGGAATGATTTTCAAAAGTTACAAGAGGTCTTTGACATCCTGATGATAGATTGTGTCATTAACCATGCTTCAATAGATAATCCAATTATCCAAAAAGCATTAATTGGAGATAATTTTTATAAGAATTTCGTTATAACTTTTTCTAATGAGAATTATCCCACAAAAGAGGAAATTCTAAAGATTACTAGAGCTCGACCAACACCTCCCTTGACTAAGTATTATCTTATCCAAATTGGAGAAAACGAAAAGGTAGTTCGCTTTAATAAACCTTCAGATAACAAACTAATAATATCATCTGGATGGGTGTGGACAACTTTTAGTCGTTCTGACAATTCCGATGGAACAGTAGCGACTAGACAGGTAGATCTCAATTATACTAATCCTCAGGTGTTTTTAGAATTCATTAAAATAATTTTATTCTATATTTCGATGGGTGCACGATGGCTCCGTCTTGATGCAATAGCTTATTTATGGAAAAAAATAGGATCCACGTGTCTTCATTTAGAAGAAACCCATGTTCTCATTCAATTGCTTAACGATGTAATTTCAGCTTTTAAGCATCTTCAGATCGTATTAATCGGTGAAATAAACGAACCCCAAGAAAACACTTTACAATATCTTACCACTGAGGATAAACAAGAATCGGACATGATCTACCTTTTTACCCATTTTCCTCTTGCAGTTCATGCAATTCTTAACCAAACCGCGAAATATTATATGAAATGGCTTTCATCCTTGTCTAACACTCAAGGTAGACTATTTGTAAGTGTTTTAGGTACTCATGATGGAATGGGTATGAAACCAATTGGAAATTGGCTACCAAAATTTGAAATAGCCAATTTACAACAAAAATTAATAAAGAATCACGGTACCCTTGCAAATTATGCAAAACTACCTGGAGGGGAAAAAATTGTTTACGAATTATGTGCCACTCCTTGGAGTTTCATTAATCCAGAAACCTCTGAACACTCCATTGAAATCCAAGTAAAGAGGTATTTAGTTGTCCTTTCTTTAGGATTAGTGATTAAAGGTGTACCATCGATTTATATTAATGGATTACTAGGTATTCCAAATTATAAAGGAAAACTTGATGAAAATCGTTCCATTAATAGACAGATAATCAATTTAAAGACGTTACGAGAGGAGTTGACTGGCACTCATTCTCTTAAGTACACGATATTGAATAAAATACTAGACTTAATTTCAATACGTCGAAGAGAAAGAGCTTTTGATCTAAATGGGGGGTTTGAGGTACATTTCATTAATGATAACATTGTTTCAGTGTTATTATATTCAGAAGACAAAAGTGAAAGGATTTTTGCATTAAATAACTTATCGAATAATAAACAGCTAGTACAAATTGATAATGGTCTCCTTGAATTAAATGAAAATTCTCACTGCATAGATATAATCTCTAAAGAACTTATTCATATTAAAGAGAACTCAAGTCAATTTATGTTTGAACTAACGCCATACCAAGTCAGTTGGCTGAAAAAACACGAGAAATAAGATGTATCATGAAACCAATTATCGTAATTCCTAGTTACTGGAGAAAAGGTCCAATTATAGAGAATGATTTCCCATACGACCACCCTACAAATCTTCTAGACCCCGAAGAAACAATCTCTAAGACATTAGATTCATTAACAAAAATCAATGGCGATTTTGATGTTCTTGTTATTGGAATCCCTACGAGATTCGATATCGGTTATGAAGTAGATCAAGCCTTAACCACTCTCATTGCTTCAATAAAATTACCTTTCAAGACTTATTATTTTGGATATAAAGAATTTAAAAGATTAGAGGAATTCTTGGATAGGAAAGTGTCTCAGAATGCAAAGGAAATTCTATCTCTTTCTGGTTATGGAAATATACGAAACCTTAGTCTGATTGTTCCCCATATCCTTGATTATAAAAATGTGATATTTATTGATGATGATGAGCTTATAATAGATAAGGATTTTATCAAAAAAGCGACCCAATACATTGGTACAGAAATTGATGGGAAGAATTTAGGATTAGTCTTAGGATATTATATTAATGAAAACGATACAATATATCTAAATGAATCTAATCTTTCTTGGTGGGAATTTTTCTGGGATAAACCAAAGATCATGAATCAAGCTTTCACTATTATTAATGGAAATAATGGAAATAAAAAAGCTAGATTAATAGAGACACCATTTGCTTTTGGAGGAAATATGATAATTCATAAAGAATGCTGGATGAAAGTCCCTTTTGACCCATTCATCAAACGAGGAGAGGATATGGATTATTTAAGAAACGTTAAATTCTTTGGTTTCGCTGCTAAACTTGATCGAACACTTTCTATCAAACACGAGCCACCACAATCTCAAATTCCTTACAAAATAAAACTTCAACAAGATATATTCAGATTTCTTTATGCAAAAGCGAAATCTGCAGCTCTCAATATAGACACCAGTGATTATAATCCCTATCCTGGGTTTTTTTTAGAACAGACAGAAGGTAAAACTATTTTAACAGAATTTTTACTACAAATCTTTCAAAATCAGGTCGAATTACTCGAAAGTCAAACAATAGAGGAATTTTATGACAAATTACTTTCATTTTCTTTTATCTTTAAAGAAGCAAAAAGTTACTCTAACAGGCATTCGTCAGGCTATATGAAGTTTCAACAACATTGGGAAGAATTTCTAACAAAATTTCCTTTAAATTTTCCATTCGAGATTGTTTCCTCAATTGAAAACCTTGATTAAACTATTTTTTATATTATCCAAAGATAAGATAAGAAAATCTTGTTACATTAAAAAAGAAATATATTTGGTGAAGAAGAAACAAGACTAGAAGGGTTATGTAGACCAGATTGAAGATATCATAACTAAAAATCGCAGTTTGAAAAAATAATAATGTAAAAAACTCACACGACCAAATGATGATGATTAGTACTCCTAAAAATACATGAAAAACTAGCCTTTTATTGTCAAAAATGGTTTTTATATTTTTTATATCACCTATTAGATGTTTATGATTAACTAGCCAGAATATAATGGCAGTATAATAAAAAACCCACATAAAACTTATTATTACGGAATTTAATAATGAAATACTATTATCTACTGCATTACTAGGAGGAAGAAATAGTAGTAGAGCAAGAACTATTGAAATCATTAAACTTAGCAATGAACTTTTTTTTATGTCACTTAGGGGAAATTTATTATTTTCTAACAACGGAGGATCGCTTATTAAGAGACGATAGAAACCCAACGTCAGACAAGTAAATCCAATGAGCAAAAACCAATGAGATACCGCCTGCAGCATAGCCATAAGTGGGGGAGCAATTATTACTAAAGTTAAAAGAATAGCTATTAGACGATAGCCTTCTGTTAAAAAAACTAAGCTTCCACCAATGTATATAGTAAGACGTGTCCAAGCAATTGTCTTTGTCATTGTTACAAACGCTCATCGATCTTAAAAAAATTATTCTAATGTTCGTAATTTTTGTATCAAATTGAAATGTATTCTTTTTGATTATACTAATTAGACTTTAGGTTTAATACAATATATTATTCAAATTTTTCATATAGGTACGAGAAATTCTCTCACTTAGTAAATCATTTATAAAATTTATTTATTATCTTAAATGGCGTTCTTAAGTATTTAAATAGTAATATTTTGAAAAATACCTATAAATCAGCAAAGTTTTTTGTGTTGAACTACCTAGTATTGAAAAAACTGAAATTATCACCCTAAAAATATTGAGCAAGTTTCTTCTTCTCTTTTCATTCTTCTGGTTATTTCAACACATTAAAATGAATTAGAGGTTTATCTTGGATACACTTTGCCAATATGCCTAGAATGAAAGAGTCGTCCTTTCTAACGAACTAAACTTGTATTTATTTCGTACTTATATACTGGCTAGGTTTATAAACAAAATTTTTTCCGGCCAGACTGTTCATTGACATTCTAAAAAGAATGGAGATCATGAATTTATTAATGGAGAAATATAAATGAAGAACAAAAGATATTTAACTACCTGCGGTTTGACTATCCTTCTTATTTTCTTGATGGGATTATCATCCGTACAATCAGCCCCTCCCCCGACAATGGTTCAACCTAAAGTGAATGCACTTGCATCTGTTATTGAAATTGGGGTATTAGCTCCGGTTTCAGGAGAACTTGAATCCTTAGGGCAGGGTTTATTAGATGGTGTAAGAGCTGCAGCATGGGAAATCAATCAATCTGATGATTTCAGCTTTAACATCACCTTAAACATCCAAGATTCGAAAGCTACAGAAGCAGATGGAATAATTGCATATAATGCAGTTAAAGCTGCAGGTGTTCAGCTGATTATAGGTGCAGCAGGATCATCAGCTTCCAGAGCTGTTGCTGAACGAGCAAAAGATGATCATATCCCACAGATCTCTTATGCATCAACAGCCGCTATGTTATCTGACTCAGCTTATGATTATTTCTGGAGAACAGTGCCTACAGACGCATTACAAGCAGAAGGATTAGCTGCTCTGATCAACGACACGGGTTATGAAGATATCGTTATCGTACATCGCGGAGACGATTATGGAACTGGATTTGGAGATGGTCTCAAAGATTCATTCCGTTCAATGGGTGGTAATGTTTTAACTCAAATCAGCTATTTACCTGGAACAACCGACTTTTCTGTCTCTGTATCAACTATCAAGGCCTCTATAACCGCTGAAGCAATTGCACTGATAGCATATATCACAGATGGAGGTTCATTCATCACGGAAGTTCGTGAAGCAGGAATTGACCTACCCATTTATGGAACAGATGGTATTGCTGACGCTTCACTTCTCAATGCGAGCCATACCACAGCTACTATCGTACAAGATGCTCAATATACTCTAGGGACACGACCTCACTCTTTTGCAAAAGGTGAAGGAAAGTTCGACGACTTTAATGATAGCTTACAGGCTATAGAAGCAGCTGGCATAGCTGCTTACGGTGGTAAAATCAGTCTGTTCTCAGATTTCGCTTATGACGCAACAATGGTTGGTTGTCTTGCGATTGAAGAGGCTGGAACGTATGACGGTGTAAAGATTAATGCAGAAATTGCAGATGTAGGAAAAGGTTACATCGGAGCTACAGGGAATAAAACATTCTCGAATCTTGGAGATGTTACTCAATCATCATACGATGTCTGGCAATTCCAAGATGGTGAAGTAATTGCAGTAGGTAATTGGACCGGTGCGGATGGTATCTGGTTGAACACAACAAAATATGTTGATCCAGAAGATTTCCAGTTACAAACAACTACCACTACCGCCACCGCAACTACAACTACTACTGAAGAAACAACCACAACGACAACCGATGCAGTTGCAACCCCCGGGTTTGAAGCAATCCCCACTATAGCAGCTCTGTTCGGAATATGGATTGTGGTTACCCAGTTACGAAGAAGAAAACATAAGAAATAATGTCTTCCAAGAGAAGACTATTTTTTATTTACCTCTCTTTTTTTTTTTTTTTTGAGGTAATTATATTTATGATGAATAATCGTTGTTCTGAAGAGTCAATTGTTTACTATTCTATCAATGTTGTGATTTAATAATGTCAACGAGTACATTAGAGTCTCCCTTTCAGTCTTCAAGGATTCCTTTTCTCGTATTTTTTCTAGGATTGGGAGTTACATTAGCATTTCCTCTCGATTTTATTGCCTCAGGGGTGAATTTTACTTGGAGTGAAATCTCACTTGGAGTCATTACTCTTCCTTATCCTTCAATAATGAATTTTAACATGCGAATATTCTTTGAGCTTCTATTTGGTCCGTTTCTCTTGCTTTATTCAATACCGAAAATAAAAACTGGATACGATACTAAACTGCTTAATAGATTACTTACATCATTTTGGAGTTTTTTTTTCTTTACATTTGGGAGTATTGGTGTTTTCAGCTCTCTTCTAGGAATATCTCTTTTTGGAATTTCAAATAATGTGCTCAGTTTTTTTTTTCTGATCTATGGCCCAGTATTATTTCTGTATGTTTGGCGTGAAAAATTACCTAATTTTCTCCAAAATGTGAATAATTACGCTAGCTTAGTTCCTCCAAAATTTATTTATTCTCTTGCAACGTTAGCAGGAATCGGAATGATTTTGATCATTCCCTTAGAAATTACTGCCTCAGGTGTCACCATTATATTGAGCGAGATGCCAATATTCGGGATTTCTTTACTTTACCCTGCAATTGTCAATTTCCCATTACGAATCTTATTGGAATTGTATCTTGGCATTGTTTTTCTACTATGGGTTGTACTAAGATATAAACCCAATTGGGAAATAAACCGATCAATAAAATGGTTTTCAACTCTTTGGAGTTCGTTATTCTTAGTTTCTGGGTTCTTGGGTTTCTTAAGTTCGATCCTTAACAGTCAGTTGTTTGGAGTCACAGATACTCCCTTTACACCCTTCTTTATAATTTATGGCTTGATGATTTTTCTAATAACTTGGAATGAGCAGATAAACAAAAGATTTTCATCTCAAATAACTCATATAGCTCAAAAAATACATAGATTGAGGACTATTTATAGATCCCAGATATTTATGTCTGTCATATTTCTTATGGGAGTAGGTTTAACAATGATTATTCTATTAGATTTCTTAGGTTCCAAGATAGAAATTGTCTTACAGCTATTTTCCATTTTTGGAATAATCTTTCCTTATCCTACGCTTGTAAATTTGAATGTGAGAGTTTTCCTTGAAATATTAATCGGTCCTCTGATAATAGTTTGGTCTGGACAAAAAATAAATTTCCATGATCTGCTTCAAAATCTGAGCGAACAAGAAACGTGGAAGTTTTTTATCTTCCCCTTTCTATTATTCCTTATTGTATTTCTTCGATCCTATCTATTGTTCTTCGAACATGCTGGCGTTACTGAGGTGGGTGTTGAGATATTGATGAACACTCTGAGAAGTTCCTTTTTTGTTGGCAGTATTTACCTACTTCTAGGTATAGGTCTCTCCTTAACTTTTAAGATTTTGAATTTTGCAAACTTTGCGCATGGAGAATTGGTCGTTTATGGACCTTATATTATAATTTTTAGTTTACCACCGTTTCTAGTCTTTATAGAATCTTTCTTATCAAATTCTGGAATCATCAATATCCTGGCCCTCTTAGAACCCTTTTTAACTCCAATAATATTATTTTTACAGGATTTTCTAGGTAAATTATTAGGAATAAATTTAGTATTCATCCCATTTCTTCCGCTATTAGCTATATATTTAGTCACCGCTTTCATTTCCAGCGCTATTTTGGCCTTAATTGTTGATTTTCTCGTTTTCAGGCCATTACGTAACAGGAACGCAACACCAAGAACATTAATGATAGCTAGTATTGGTGTATCTTTTATGATACGTGTCTTACTAACAGATACCTACTCTCAAGGTTTCTCTCAACATGTAATACAAATTATTGGCCAACCAAGGTTGTATGACCTTCATACAGTTATCATTGTACTTGGAGTATTATTCGTAATTATTTTAGATTTACTGATCACAAAGACCAAACTTGGAAAAGGAATGCGTGCAATGGCTGATAATCCAGACTTAGCCCAAACTTCGGGGATTTCAAAGGTAAAAGTTATCGCATTGGTTTGGATTATTGGAGCTGGCCTAGCTGGAATGGGAGGGGTTTTACGATTCTTAGCAAATATGACCCTTTTTCCTGATAGGGGATTTTTACTACTACTTCCCACCTTCGCGGTTGTTATTCTTGGTGGTATAGGCAGTTATCGTGGTGCTATTGTAGCAGGATATATTGTGGGATTCGCAGAGAATGTTGGAGCGTTCTTAGTCTCCACATTAAGAATCACGTCATTTGAACAATTACGCTTAGAAATTCCGATTATTTTAGGGGATTTGTCAATTGAAATATTCAAAATCGAACCAAGTTTGCTTGGTGAGCTCTATCAGGTCGCTATAGGATTTGTAATTCTGGTTATAGTATTGATAATCAAACCTACAGGGATTTTTGGTGAAGAATTAGCAAAAGAGCGCTAGGAGGAAAAAAAGAGTGCAGAAATTTAATATTTTATCCAAGGGTCACAAAATTATTCCTATTCTGATTGTTTGGATTAGTTCATTTATTCTGTTAACTTTCATTTTAAATTATTATTTCAAAATTGAAAGACCTTTTGATATAACCATTCCATTATTCTCCTATGCAGGAATCTTTGGAATAGCTGCACTTTCATTAAATCTTGAGGTAGGGGTAACTGGGATTTCTAATTTTGGTAAAATTGCTTTTTTTATGGTAGGGACATACGTTACTGGTCTTGTCTATCTGTTTAAATATCCCATTTTTATTGCTATACCAGTTGGTATGATCGCAGCAGGATTTTTTGGTTATCTAGTGGCTCTACCTACTTTAGATCTGCGAGAAGATTATTTAGCAATTGTTACCATTGCCGTTGGTGAAATTTTACGTACTATCTTAAGAGCAGAAACTTGGATTGCCTGGCCACAAGACAGACAATCATCAGGTGGAACTTTAGGCATGTCAATAGAAAATATATTTCGATCAACTATAACTACGGATTTAATTATTGGTGATCTGGTTATTCCTGCTACTTACATCGCTGATTTTGTGTTTCTGATTATTATTTCAGTATTATTATTCTTCACGTATCTATTCGTGGAAAGCCTATATAATTCCCCATTTGGCCGTATATTGAAATCAATTAGAGATAACGATTTAGCAGCAGAAAGCTTAGGTAAAAACATTGTCTCATACCGAATCAAGGCTTTTATAATAAGCAGCGCTATCGCTGGTTTCGCAGGTGGGATTTGGGCCCTGTATATTGTAGGATTTTCACCTGATGGTTTCCCCCCATATTATACATTCTTCTTGTGGATAGTGATTATAATTGGGGGGTTAGGCAATAACCGAGGAGTGATTTTCGGAAGTTTATTAGTTTGGGGTATTGAATACTTATCTCGAACATTAAAATCGGATTTAATTAGTCTTGTTAACCAGGTTACAGGGTATTTAAATCCTATTAGTGAGCTATACCAAGATATTTTTTCCTTAATACCACTTATAGGAGAAACTATTGCAAGTATTAATCCGATTTCCTTTATCCAAAATCTCATTACAATAGATCCTCCTGAATATTATCCTCAATTTTTCTTTGGATTAACATTAGTTTTATTTTTGATATTTCGACCAAAGGGGATTTTCCCTGAACGTCCAATTGAAACTATTGCTAATACAGTTTTAACAGAGAAAACCTCTACCGAGGAATATGATCCACAAGAAAATTTACCAGAAAATAAAAAGGGTGATGAAAATTAGCATTCTCGAAACACGGAAAGTAAATAAAAATTTCAGTGGGCTTCAAGCGTTAAAAAATGTCAGTGTAACATTAAAAAAACAAAAAATTATTGGACTAATCGGACCCAATGGTTCAGGGAAGAGTACTCTGTTCAATGTTATTACGAATATCATCACCCAAGAAGAAGAGACTGAAGGTCAAGTAATACTTTATAATAAGATTATTAACGATAAAAAGACCCACGAAATCGTTCAGGAGGGATTAGTAAGAACTTTTCAAGTTACTCAAATATTCCCTATGTTAACAGTATTAGAAAATATGCTAGTCGCAGCTCAATCTCATCCTGGAGAAAATTTGAGTGAAGTGCTAAAAGACCTTGTAAGAAAATTCTTGAAAAGACCAACGTGGGAAATAAAGGAATTAGAAATAGCAAAATCGGCAATGAAAATTTTAGAATTTTTAGATATTTCACATCTAGCTCATGAAAAAGCTGAAGTGCTCAGTGGTGGACAAAGAAAACTACTAGCCTTAGGACGTGCTTTAATGACTGCTGGAAAAGTTATTTTACTAGATGAACCTGTTGCAGGAGTGAATCCAACATTATGTAATCGTATTTTTGAAAAAATAGATCAAATTAGAGATACGGATACTACTTTTTTTATTGTAGAGCATAATATGGATGTGATTATGGATTCTAGTGATGAAATTTTTGTTCTCAGTAAAGGGGAGATCATTGCCCATGGTTCTCCTTCTGAGATTCAAAGAAACCCAAAGGTACTGGATGCTTATCTCGGAGATGTTGAAGAGGATTAAATGGAAATCTATAAAGCAATGGATTCAATCTGAGGTTCCCTAGATGTTGTTAACTGTAGAAAATATATATGGCGGGTATGGGAAGGCCGAAATTTTACACGATGTTTCAATTGAGGTTGATCAAGGAGAATTTGTTTCGATTATTGGGCCGAATGGTAGTGGAAAAAGTACTCTCATGAAGACTATCGTAGGATTTCTAAAACCTTTCAGTGGTCAAATTTTATTTAAAAACAAGCGGATCGATGGACATTCAGCAAATAAAATAGCTAAATTAGGTATAGGATATGTACCACAACTCAGAAATGTGTTTGATTCCATGACTATTCAAGAAAATTTAGAAATGGGTGCCTATTTATCAGCTAAAGATCGATATTCTTATGATGAGTTATATGATTTATTTCCTAATTTGAAGGGACGAGAAAAGGAGAAAGGAAAGAACCTTTCTGGAGGGGAAAGGCAAATGCTTGCACTAGCTCGTGCTTTGATAAATAAACCAGGACTTTTATGTTTGGATGAACCAACTGCCGCCTTAGCACCAAATTTAGTAAGAGGAATTTTGGATAAATTAGTAGAAATCAGAGATACTGGAACTACACTATTATTAATAGAACAAAATGCCAAACAAAGCCTGAAAATCAGTGATAGAGGATATGTACTCGCTATTGGGAAGAAAGTTCATGAGGGACCTTCAAACGAATTGTTAGATTCTCCGAAAATTCAAGAACACTATTTAGGATTAAAAAGGATCTAGATAAACTAAGATTAATCCTTCATCTCATTTTATAGAGGAAAATTATCAAAAAAAGAATAGAAGAATTTAAAGTTCTATTCAGAATAGGGGATATAACCATATTGATCTTCTTCAACCATGTCCCAAAATTCTTTTTCAGAAAGAGTCAATTTCTCAACAACCATTTTCTGAATTGTTTTTAATAGGCTATGGTGTTTGATTTCATCGTTTAATATTGCTCTGATAACGATCTTCTCAGATTCATCATCAATCGTTTCAAGAAGTTTACGATATGTATCAATAGCTTTTCTTTCAAGTTCTATATGTTCAGTAATATTATTTCTTATTTCAACTCCATAATCCTCTGCTATTGACGGTGTTCCTTTCGTATGTAGGCTAACCAATGCATTTAGTAATGCTGCATGTTTTTTTGAATCAAGAGCTATCCCCATTATCAATTCATTAACAAGTATGTTCTCTACGCCTTTAACTGAAGTTTCGGCTTTCTCATAGATAATATTTTCTAAGTCTATTTGTTCTTTGTAGAATTCTATTCTATCTTGTTTACTCATTGCGCGTTATCCACCTTTTTATTCATATTTTGTTGATTTTTATTCTATAATTAGATATATTATACCAATATCTCTACAAAAAGCATCAACTGAGGTTTAGAATAAATACTTTGTAAGTACCATATGTTGATCCAAGAAAAACATTATTAGAAAGTGTTATATGATTCGATGCTTAAGGATCGGTAAACACTATGTCATATAAGGATGTAAAATTGCTATACGGGGATGAAATGATCACAGATTTTATCCCAGCAGATATGAATGTTCGGGTACTAGAAGCAGAAGGCATAACGCCTTCTTTCACTGATGTTCAATCACGGTTTGACGATGTATTAAAAAAACCAGTGGATTCTAATCCACTTGAACAGCTAGTCAAAGAGCGTCAGAGACCACGAATAATGGTCCTTGTTGATGACGCAACAAGGCCAAATAAGCATACTAAGATCCTTCTTCCTATGCTTTTAGAGAAATTATTCGAATACGATGTGAAAAAAGACGACATTCGAATAATGGTCGCTAGCGGGTCTCATAGTCCTCCATCTGATGATCTCCTAGAAAATAAAATTCTAGGATCTGAAATCTATCAGGCATGGAAAGATAACGTAGTAATCCATAAACAAGCAGAAAATTGTAAAAATCTCGGAAAATCATCATATGGTACCCCTATTGAGATCGATATTGATGTACTTGAATCTGGATTAGTAATTGCAGTTACAGACTCGGAATATCACTATTTTGCAGGTGTTGCAGGTACTGTTAAGTCGTTCTTCCCAGGATGTGCTGGAAAAGAAACAATAGCTCGGAATCATCCCCAGATGTTTGATCCAGTTCACGGATTCAAACCTGAATGTCGCCTTGGAAACACAGAAGGTAATCCGGTTATTCAAGATATGATCGAAATGGCTAAAATGACCAAAAAAATGGTTCCTGTATTCTGTATAGATGCAGTAATGGATGGCGAAGATAAAGTTGTCATTCTCAACGGCGGGGATATAAACTCACTTCATGAGCTCGTCCTTGAACAACTGAAACCTCTTAGAATCGTTAAAGTAGATGAACCAGCAGATCTAGTATTGGTTTCAACAGGAGCATTGTCAATCAACTTGTACCAAGGAGGAAAAGGATTCCATGCTGGTTGGAATGCAGTTAAAGAAGGAGGAGATGTTTTATTGTTTGCTCATTGTCCATTAGGCGTTGGTTCGCAGAATTATCAAGATACAATGGAAGAAATCAAAGATATGGATCTAGATGAAGCTTTGAAATATGCGATCAATAACAAATGTAGCATTGATAACTTCAAGATTGGCAATCAGAAGGTTATTGACCTTATTCGTATACTAAAACGTTGTAAGTGTCATATGATTACTGAGATGGATAAAGATCAATTAGAAAATACTTTCCGAATCAAATACGTTCCCCATACTGGGACAATTCAAGAAAGTTTACGAGCATGGATAGATAATTATCGAAAAGAGAAGAACCAAAACCCACTCGTGTATGTTCTTCCTGATGCAGGTAATTATATTGATGTAAAAAATCGATAATCTCTTTTTCCCTCTTCTTTTTTTCATTTTTCCTTTCTTTTTTTTAGTGAGTATTTTAGATGAGTCGTACAGATATACTTGGAATTCTAATTACATTCCGTCTGATTCAATCTGCTATCTGGGTGATGGTACTTATAGTAGCCCTATAATTGAGAAGCCGATCAAATACTTGATTCTTGGTACAAGTGGACCATATCTTTATGATAGTATTACTGATTCTCGTAAAGGATTATTGGGTTCACCTCGAGCAAAATTATAATCATATACAACATACGCATGATTAGGATTTAACATTCCAATAAATTCAATCAACCACTTGATTGGGATACATCATCTGTTACAAATATAGGAGGAATGTTGGAAATACAGTTAAAATAATTATTAATCCCACTAAATCTTGAATTATAGAGCTTAAAGATGTTTAAATTGAGCATCAATTCCCCAAATACTGAAAGTCTTATTCTCTTCTTAACAGTGATAGTTCCATTATTATGGTTCAGCAATCGTAAATTACTTATACCATGTTTCAAAAATATTTTAACATTAAACCAAACATGGATAATGAAGGGATAATTAGAATGAAAGCAAAAGAGTTCATAAAGAAAGCTGTTTCGTATGGGATAGACAACGATCCTAGAGGAAGAGAAGCTATTGAAAAAATATTGAGCAAGAGTAAAAAGAAATTTGAAAAACTCAGCGAAGAAGAGAAAGAAGAATTCGATGAAGAATGTCTCTGGAACCCCTACAATGATTCCACAATACTCAACGACACTGGAAAAGAGATAACGAGGATTATTTCAGGTATAGATATAGACACGAGCGAATTACTACTTGTTGATAGGCTCAATGAGAAAAACCAGGATAAACAGATAAATTTCGTGCTAGCTCATCATCCTGTAGGAAGAGGAATTCAGGGTCTTCATGGAGTAATGGCAATGCAGGCTGATATGTTTGCACTACAAGGAGTTCCAATAAATATAGGAGAAGGATTAACAGGTCCAAGAGCAGAAAAAGTCAAACGAGCGGTTTATCCCAGGAACTCTGAAAAAACAGTTGATGCTGCAAAACTTTTGGGTATATCGCTGGCATGTACGCACACTGTAGCTGACAATCACGTACAGATCTTCCTAGATAATGTGATGAAGGAGAAGAAACCGGAAACGCTGGGAGATATTCTGAAGGTTCTCAAAAAAATTCCTGAATACAGGGAGTCGGTCAAGTATGGCTCCGGTCCGACTATATTTGCAGGAAAAAAGGAAAATAGAGCTGGTAAGATTGCAGTTAGCATGACAGGCGGCACTTCATCTGATAAGGAAGCTTATAAAAAACTTGCTCAGGCAGGTGTAGGCACTGTTATAGAGATGCACATTCCGGAAGATAGCCTGAAACTTGCAGAGAAAAACCACTTGAATATTATTATCGCCGGTCACATGGCATCGGATTCAGTGGGAATGAACCTTCTACTGGATAATTTTGAAAAGGAAGGAATAGATGTTCTTTCCTGTTCTGGTTTTATACGGGTTAAAAGGTTTTAATAACTCTACAATGAGTGTGCTGTAATAAGTGTCCATCCCATCCTTTTTCTTCATGAAATGATAATTGGTAGAAGGGGGGATTCTGGTAATTCATAGAGTGTGCAAAAATAAGACATGATTGTAGGGGTGACTTTACGAGTCATATTCAGACATTCAATATCAAATCCCTGATTTTCAGCGTCTTCCAGTGACCCAATGGCTCCATCTCTTCTGTCTTGTCGTTGGTAGCAAGACTCAAGAGAATTTTATTTATTGCTTCAGTCACTTAGAATTCATTCTTTGATTCATAGCAACAACAACTACTACTAGCGATACTACTACTACTACTACTATCGATGCAAAGAATCGCTGAAGTATTCTTTCTTTATCTCTCTTTTTTTTCACCTTTCCAGAAGGACCGAATTCATCATTTTTCCTCATTTCTGTACAATTATTCACTTGAGTTTCGATTATTCTTAGATTGTAAAATCTTTTTCTCATAATTCAATATCTCTAAACGATCAATTTTTTTTCAATCCTTTTTCTTCATAATATAAGGAAAGGAATATAAGAATAAAGAGCAAGAAAAATTGCAATGTCAAATTATTTCAAAAAAACAATTACAGACGAAATAGGTGAATAATATGAAAAAATCCGTATTATTGTTTATGATTACCATATTAATGATGAATATTTTCCCAACAACAGTCAATCCATTAATTTTTAATAGAATACCTCAGAGAGAAGGGATCAATCTTCCTTCTTTGCGAAATTCTTACATTAATCAACCTGAATCGGAAGAACTTACTCTGAATAACCCGAAGATTGAAGAAATTCAAATTGAATCTTCTGTACAGGCAACAACATTAATTGGAAGTATTCAAGTTAACGTTTTTGATTATGTATCTTCAAAACCTATTGCCTTAGCTGATGTTTCAGTTACACCTAGCAAGGGAGAAAGTATTAGCGGTCCAACGGATAAAGCTGGCCAATTTGTAGTAAGTCCTCTATCTGAAGGGAATTATACCGTTACAGTAAATAAAACTGGATACCAATCCGATAGTAAAAGTGTACAATTAACAACTAGAAGTTATCAAATTTTCGTCACCTTTGAATTATCAAAAATTCCCCTTGATTCAGGGTTTCTAGAAATATATGTTTATTCCACAACTAAGGAACCACTTGAAGGAGCTGTTGTTTCTCTGTACGATGAGGCAGGAATACTGGTTATAACTGATAAAACGGATAAAGTTGGATTTCTGAATATTACAGATTTATTTGTCGGTAAATATAAAATGTTAATTAGTAAATCAGAATACGTTTCACAGAAAAAAGGAGTAAGCATTGATATTATTGGTGACAGCGATCGGATATTAATTTACTTAACCCTGCTAGGATCTGGAGAAGGATATATTGAGGTTATAACACTTGATTTGAAGGGGAATTATCTTGAAGGAGTAACGGTCCAAGTATCTAATTCAACTAATGATCCTATTTATGCGGGTCAAACTGATAAAAATGGATTTTACAATGTTACTGAGTTAGAAATAGGGCATTACAATTTAACAGTCTCACTATCTGGTTTTAGTAGTCAATCAATGACAACTACTATTGACTATCCAGAAGATGCCGATCGTCTGAAATTTGTTCTCACAGAAACTGTTGGAGTAGGATATATTTTAGGACTGATAATGAACGAAACTGGTAATCCACTTAATAACGCGAATTTAAAGGTATTCGATCCAGCAGGAACACAAATCGTTTCTTTAAGCACGAATGAGGATGGATATTGCAATTTCACCAATCTTCCAACAGGTTATTGGTACCATCTGCAAGCATCTGCAGAAGGTTATGTATCTGATGCAGATGTCTGCTTCCTCGGAGTTGATGGAAGAGTTAGAGTTGCATTCTTTTTGCGAAAACCTTATGTTGGTAATATTGAACTCACTGTTGTCAATGAAACTGGTTCACAAATTGGTGGTGCGTTGTGTGAAGTTTATGATCATCGTTTAAACTTAGTCCGCAATAATTGGACAGACGATAACGGTTTTTTCAATTTTACTTCCTTAAATATAGGTAAATACCAAATATTCGTTTATTATAGAGGTTACAAAACTGCAATAGTAGATGCAATGATAACATTCAACGGTGATATTGACGAATTATTAATCAAATTAGTACATCTTCCTACAACACTTCCTAATACTGGCCGTGTGAATGTTTATGTTAAAGATTCGGAAGGTAAAGTCATCCCTGATGCTTTTGTCAGAGTTGTGGGTGATTACATCGTTCTTGCAAATTTCACGGGAGAAAAGGGAGAATTTATCGCATCTGACCTATATTTAGGTTTATACAACATTACAGTAGCAAAGAAAGGATATACTGATTCCTTTGATTCAACTAAGATAGATTATGTTGGAGATCAAGATACACTAGAGATTTTTCTTTATACTGAAGATACAGGAACAATTGACTTTTATATTTCTGGAAAGAATTTGCCTGATCAGTCAGGTGAATCATGGATTAGATACCAGATAGAAGATGGTAGTTGGTCGAAGTGGATACCAACTGATGATGATGGACATGTTACCCTCCCAAACTTGAAAATCGGTAACTACAATTTAGAAATTTTACGACCTGGATTTGAATTACAAACCCAGGTGATTTCTGTATCCAGTATTGGAGGATTAGTTCATGCTGGCTCAATTTTAGATTTTCGAGCAGCTGACGGTACTGTTGAGAATTGGGCGTTAATTGTTGCAGGTCAATATGACAGACGATTTACAATCGACGCATTTGCAATGTATATGACACTAAGAAATTATTATTCGTATGATGCTGATCATATCTTTTTATTAACTCCTAGAGATACTCATCCTACTTCAGGGAACACCGTTCCTCGTGATAGAGTAACATCTTTAGAAAATGTTCAATGGGCGATTAATGAAATTGCATGGCTATCAGATGCAGACGATAAAGTTCTAATCTGGTGGACTGGTCATGGAGGATATGGAGAAATGGATGCTTTTACTGATGATATTACTGCAACTCAATTTGATACGCTTCTTGACTCTATCATATGCGGTCAAATGTACATTTTCCTAGGTCCATGTCATTCAGCTTCTATGATTCCTTATCTAGATGATGAACAAAATCGTGTCATCTATACTTCATGTAATACACATGAGGGAGGTCACGCTTATTTTGAGCATTCTTATTGGCCTTGGGCTACTTATACTGCTCTCCACCCATTAGCAGGTGCTCCAACTGCAGATGATAACAGCAATGGTTACATCAGCTTGTTTGAGATATTTGACTATTCATATGATTTCATTCTAATCGATCGTGGATATACTGACCAGCACCCTCAACGCTGGGTAGGAACCGATGTCACGTCTGATTCGATCAGCTATCTAGGTGATGGCACCTATAGCAGTCCTATAATCGAGATGTCGATTGAATACTTAATTATTGAAACCTATGGTCCAGATCTTTATGATGGTGTAACTAATTCTCAATCTGATGAGATTGAGGTTATTGCTTCAGTAAATATCCTTGATACTCAGCTAGATCACGATGATTTTGTATTTCAAGCTATCAATATTTCGGTTCCAAACAATCAATCCCTTATGGCTAACGTGACTGTTGACATCTATTTCCTGAATGGGTCATTCTATACAAGAGCTACTACAAATTCCTCGGGTTTTCTCATTTTTTACGATGTTCCTGAAGGAGATTATGGATGGGAAGCATTTTATGACAGTAGCGAGGTGGATTCAGGAAGTTTAACATCAGATGGATTAACTTTCTCAGTTAGTTCGTACCCCGAAAATTGGGATCATCAAGGTGATTACGGTGATATTCGCTTTAGCGTTGAAGAATCCACCTCTCATATTTTCATTATGGATGCAACTATCTTGTTGTATATGAATAATGGTACTTTAGTTGGAGAATGCGTAACAGGATATATAGGAGCTGGGTTTATTTACGACATTACGGACGGTTCTTATGGATGGGAAGCATTTTATAATGGTAAAATGGTAGATGAAGGAATTGTCGAAATTGATTCTTCTTTATTCCTATTGGAATCAGATGAAATTGCCCCAACTGTTCGTATTCTATCCCCAAACCAAGGAGAAACTATTGATCTCAGAATTCAGAGTGTTGTCCTTAGTTACGGAGTCACGGAACAAAATAATTATACCATTCTTGTCTTTCTCAATGATGGTTCAATTGGATATAAGAGTAACTATTCGCATATTGTCGAAATCACTAGTGGAGGTAATTATACGCTTCGTGTTCAAGCTACAGATATTGCAGGTAATATTGGGTTAGATGAAGTTGAATTCAGTGTTTATAATCCAGAACCTACTACTAGCGATGTTACTACAACTTCTACTGAATCATCAGGAGGGATTGCTCCAGGATTTGAGCTATTCTTCACGCTTCTACTTTTTGTTTTTGTTTCCATACGGAAAAAAAGAACTTGAAATATAACACCTCATCCCCCCTTTTTTATTAATTTCTACTTTTATAAAGTGTTGTTATTTCCTTTTTCAAACATTCTTTGTGCCATTGTTTAAACTCTACAAGTTTTCATGAGTTTTTAGATTCCTAGATATTCCTCTGAAGTAAGAGAAAAAAAAAGGATTTTCAAAATGTGTTCAAAAAGTAATTACAAGTATAAGACTGGGCGCCACTATATATTTAAAATATCGCATAGGTATAGCTCGTAAGTCACAATACGACTGCTTAATAATATATTTTACTGTAAACGATCTGTAGTTACACAAAATTCTGAAGTGAGATAACTCATGAAATTAAGTTCTTCTCAAGAAATAAAAATAAAACAATTTATACCAAAACACCAAGGTTCAAGTGCCTTGTGGTGGGTTCTTCAGCGAATAACAGGGGCTATGCTATTTTTCTTGATCCTGTTTCATATGCTTGTAAACCACTATTCTAGTGCTCATCTTCCAGCAGATATAGTCAACACTTATGGTATTGCATCATTCCAAGCAGTACAATGGAAGATGACTAATATTCCCTTATATTTCTGGATATCGATATTATTCGTTTTAACAGTTGTTTTTCACATGTTGAACGGATTTAGAACAGTCATACTTGACTTGGCTCCTGGAAGAATGAGTAAAAGGTTACTCGCAATGATATTACTACTAATTGGATTTGTTTTAGTGGTTTACGCGCTCGTCCTTAATTCTACAGTGATGAGTGCATGAGGTGGTAAAAATGACACAAGAAACTACTATAGTTGAAAATTCAGAACATGAATCAAGGAGTAAGGCATCTAATTTCCTCAATTGGTTCAATCCATTTTCGCGTGGAATGGGCATGTATGCATGGCTTTTCCAAAGAATTACCGGTTTAGCTTTATTTGCATATGTGTTCTTTCATATGGCCATGATCGGAACGATGTTACTTGATCCTTTCTTAGGAACAGGAGCAGTGGGCACATTTTATAACACAGTTGTTCATGCTGTAAACCAACCACTTATACATACTGGAACGGATCTTATAGATCATATGTTATCACTTGGATTTGCTATAGACGCAGGAGTCATGGCATTCGGAATTTACCACGGAGCTAATGGGGTACGAGTGATTCTCTTCGATCTTGGCATTGGAATCCGTAATCAAAAAATGATTTTTTGGGTGTTTTTCATCTTAGGAGTAATTTGTTGGCTCTTAGGAATTTTACTAATTGCAACGCTCCCTGGGATAGTCATCGGAGGATACATCGGAGGTTAAATTATGGAAATAAAGAAACATAGTATCTTAGTTGTAGGATCAGGATTAGCAGGGATGAGAGCAGCTATCGCCGCTAAGGAAAGCGGGGTCGATTGCGCTGTAATATCTATTTGTCACCCTGTCAGAAGTCATTCAGTTGCTGCACAAGGAGGTATCAATGCTCCATTAGGGAACGCACCGGAATCAAAAGATGATTCTGTTGAGAGACATGCTTTTGATACAGTCAAAGGATCAGATTATCTAGCTGATCAACCAGCTGTTATTAAAATGATTGGATTGGCTAAAGAAACTATTTATGAGCTAGAACATTGGGGTTGTCCTTTTTCAAGATTTGAAGATGGAAGAATAGGTCAAAGACCATTTGGCGGAGCTGGATATCCGCGAACATGTTTTGCCGCTGATCGAACAGGTCATTCAGTGATTCACGTTCTTTGGGAAAGATCAGTGAAATTAGGTGTTCCAGTATATGAAGACCGATTTGTTGTTAGAATCGCAACTAAGGATAAAAAGGTCACAGGTATAGTCGCTCTTAATTTTATTACTGGTGAGCTTGAGATGTGGGAATGTGACGCCGTTATCTTTGCTGTAGGCGGAGCTGGACAAATATATGGAGCCACATCAAATGCTCTGAATTGTACTGGCTTTGGTATCGCAGTTGCAGCTTGGGCAGGTGTTGCTATGAAGGATATGGAATTCATTCAATTTCACCCAACCTCTCTCTATGGTAACAATGTTCTGATTAGTGAAGCTGCTCGTGGAGAAGGTGGTTACCTAAGAAACAATAAGGGTGAAAGATTTATGGAAAAATATGCTCCTGGAAAGATGGAACTAGCACCCAGAGATATTGTATCTCGATCGATATATCAAGAAGTTCTTGAAGGTAGAGGTTATGGTACTAAAGAGAATGGGTATGTTCATCTAGATTTGACACATTTACCAGAATCACAAATTCTTGAGAGACTTCCCCAAATTCGCGAACTTGCTTTACGTTTTTCCGGTCAAGATATGGTTAAAGATCCCATTCCAGTACAGCCTGGATTCCATTATCTGATGGGCGGAATACATGTGGATGAAAACTGTGCTAGTAAAGAGGTAGCTGGTTTCTATTCCGCTGGTGAAAGTGCGTGTATTTCTGTTCATGGTGCAAATCGACTTGGTGGCAATTCACTCTTGGGCTGTGTTGTTTTTGGCAAAATTGCAGGCTTAGAGGCTGCAAAATATGCTAAAGAAGTCACACCATCATCTGATTCCCAATATTCTATTTTTGATGCTTTTAAAAATCAACAGGATGAAATTGACTATTGGTATAGTGGTGAAGGTAAAAATGATCCATTTAAGATAATGGAAGAAATGAGAGCAGTAATGAAGCTTAATGTTTTCGTATATCGTGAAGAAGCTTCTCTTAAAGAAGCTCTTGATAAAATTAGAGACCTGAAAAAACAATTCAATGAAGGAATCTATCTTAAATCAAAAGTTAAGCAATATAATAGAGAGTTAGAATGGGTATTCGCTCTTAAAGGTATGCTTGACCAATCTGAAGCAATTTGTTTAGGTGCCTTAGAAAGAAAAGAATGTCGAGGTAGTCATTGGAGGCTTGATCATATGAAAAGAGATGATGATAATTTCTTAAAGCATTCTCTTGTAAATTTCGAAAATGGTGAGGTTAAACTTAGCTATCAAGATGTCCAGATAACAAAATGGCAACCAGAGGAAAGGAAATACTGAGGTGTAAAAATGAGTGAACAGAAAAAAGAGAAAAAAACTGTTACTTTTAAGATCAAACGATTTAATCCTGCTGTTGATGACAAATCGTACTGGGATGAGTTTGATTTAGAGTGTACTGATGGTACCACGGTATTAATCGGAATTCAAGAAATTATAGCTAAGCAGGATGGATCTATAGCGATGCGTTATAATTGTCGTGCTGGTGTATGTGGTTCTTGTGCAATTTTGGTTAATAAGAAATATATGCTTGCTTGTGAAACATTGGTCTTACAGCTTAACAAGAAAGCTATAAAAATTGAACCTTTGCCATTTTTCCCAGTGATCAAAGATTTAGTTGTTGACATGTCTCAATTTTATGAGAAGCTACTTGCAATCGAACCTTATCTTAAGAGGGATCATTCTAAAGATCCTGAAAAGGAATTGCTTCAAAGTCCTGAAGATTTTCATACCATTGAAGAATCTACCAAGTGTATTTTATGTGGGTCATGTCATTCATCATGCGTGTCGGTATGGACTGATAAGAATTATTTAGGTCCAGGAGCTCTTCTCAAAGCATTTCGGTTCGCAAACGATACACGAGATGAGGATAAAAGGCAAAGAATTAAACGTGTAACAGCTGAGGACGGCGTTTTCCGATGTCATACCGCATTCAATTGTGTTGAGGCCTGCCCAAAAGAGCTAAATCCAACTGAAGCTATACAAAAATTAAAACGGCAATCAACTATACAAACTCTCAAATTCTGGAAACGTGGATAATAAAGGAAGTGAGAATTGTGACTGAACTATTTGATAATGAAATAATTGAAAAGACTGTAGTTAAATTACTAAGATTCGCTGCAACTCAACTACCTAACGATGTAGCAGAATCGCTTAAAGAAATGTATGAGAAAGAAACCAATCCACCTAGCAAAGCGGCTTTGGAAACAATCGTAGAGAATTTCGGTATTGCTGAGGAAACTAGTACTCCTATGTGTCAGGATACTGGAATCCACATCTATTATGTCAATATAGGTGAGAAATTCCCAAAAATTGAAGGAATCGAGGAGATTTTTAGAAAAGCCTCAGCTCGCGCCACTAAGGAGGTTCCACTAAGACCGAATGCTGTCAATCCAATCGTTGGCGGAAATACTGGAGATAACACTGGTAGGCATATACCATTCATTAACTATGATTTCATTCCTGGAGCAGATTATTTAGAGATAACAGCATTCCCCAAAGGTGGGGGATCAGAAAATATGTGTGCTTTGGGTATGCTTAAACCCGGACAAGGCATAAATGGGGTAAAGAAGTTCGTAATTGATGCAATTATGAATGCTGGTGGCCAACCATGCCCCCCAGTCATTGTAGGGGTTGGAATAGGTGGCGGAGCAGATATTGCCTTAAAACTAGGGAAGAAACAATTGATGCGTCCTCTCGGTCAGAGACATTCCGATCCAAAGATAGCCCAACTTGAGGTAGATCTGTTGAAAGCTATCAACATGACTGGATTTGGATCAATGGGTTTAGGCGGAGACGTATCTACGGCCTTAGATGTAAAGATAGACTATGCTCATCGACACCCAGCATCATTACCTGTTGGTGTAGCGATTCAATGTTGGGCTGCAAGGAGAGCGACTGCTCGGATATATCCCGATAAACGAGTTGAGTTCTTAACACATAAGGAGGTCTAATCATGGCAGAATATCATTTTACAACCCCAATTTCTAAAGAAGATGTGCAAAAACTCAAAATAGGTGATGTTATATACATTTCAGGCACCGTTTTTACAGCTAGAGATGAAGCGCACGAACGAGCATTAGAAATGCATAAAAAAGGAGAAAAAATGCCAATTGATTTTGAAGGTCTCGCTGTATATCATTGTGGTCCTGTTGTAAGGCAAATCGGAGACGAATGGGAGATAGTTGCTGCAGGTCCAACAACTTCAACACGTTTAGACATGTTTGAAGATGAATTCATTGAAGCATTCAAAGTGAATGTAGTAATTGGTAAGGGTGGAATGGGGCCAAGAACAGTTAAAGCAATGAAAGAAATGAAAGCTGTCTACACTGCGTTTGTCGGTGGAGCAGCAGTTGTAGCAGCTAAAGGTATCAAACGTGTTAAGGAAGTACACTGGCTCGATCTCGGTACTCCTGAATGCCTATGGGTTCTTGAAGTAGAAAAATTCGGTCCGCTTATTGTTGGTATTGACACAAATGGGGATAGTCTCTTCCAAGATGTAGCAGACAAAGCACATAAAAATCTAGGTAAAATCGGTGAATTTTTAGGAATAACCTTCTAAAAATCCCCTTTTTTTATTTCTTTTAAAATTTGACAAAAATTTAACAAGTAAATTAACAAACTCATTTATATATAACGGAGGCTAACAAAATACGACTTCTCGAATATGAAGCAAAACAGATCTTCAGTGAATTTGATATTCCTCTTGCCAATCGTCTTGTTATAGAGAAAGGGGATAATATTATAGAAAAAATTAATCAGTTTGATTTTCCTGCGATTGTCAAATCCCAAATTGCGATTGGTAGTCGAAAAAAACAAGGACTCATTAAGATTGTAAAAACGAATGAAGAAGCTATTTCCTTATGTGAGGATTATTTTAGTCGCAAAGTGGGTAGTTATGAAGTGGAAGCAATTCTTGTAGAAGGATTAGCTGACATTAAGCATGAATATTATTGTTCCATTGCTTTGGATACCTCAGGAAGGCACTTCGTTTTAATAGCTAGCGCCGAAGGGGGCATTGATATTGAAGAAGTAGCAGCTACTAACCCCGACGCCATTATCAAACAGAAAATCTCACTTATCGAAGGATTGAGCGAAGATACTGCCAAAAGTGTAGCTAAGCGATTAGGTTTTCAAGATGAGCTCATCGACTCTGCTGTTGATCTTTTTATTAAGCTCTGGCGGATTACTAAAGAAAAAGAGGCTCAACTTGTTGAAATTAATCCATTAGTTCTCACTCCAGAAGGTCTTGTTGCTGTAGATGGGAAAATGATGCTTGATGATAATGCTGCTTTTCGTCAAGAAACTGTTCGAGAATTGCAAAAGCGTAAATTGAGTGATTTAGAGAAAACAGCTCAAAAAGTAGGTTTTTCATTTGTAGAACTTGATGGTGAAATTGGCATTCTCGCAAATGGCGCAGGTTTAACCATGGCTTTGTTAGACGTGTTAGCTCAGCATGGACTGTCTGGAATGAATTTCTTGGATGTTGGTGGAGGTGCAAACAAAGAGCGCGTGTATGAAGCATTAAAATTAATCTTTACAATGAAACCCAAAGCAGTCCTAATTAACATCTATGGTGGGATCACTCGGTGCGATGTAGTGGCAGATGCTATTTTACATACATTAAAGGAATTTCCCGATGCTCCACCCATGGTAATAAGATTAACTGGAACAAAAGGAGCTGAAGGTGTAGCTATATTGAAAGATGCAGGTATTGATGCTTTTCAGGATATGATGGATGCTGTAGAAAAGCTAAAAGGAGTCGTCAGTTAAGATGTACATCAGTGAAAATAGTAAAGTATGTGTACAAGGAATCACAGGTAACCAAGGTAAGTTTCACACTCAATTGATGCTTGATTACGGCACTAATGTCGTTACTGGAGTCACCCCAAAGAAAGGGGGTCAGGAAGTTCTTGGAATTCCGGTTTTTAACTCAGTTGCTGAAGCTGTTCAAGAAAAAGGTGTTGATACTAGCATTATCTTCGTTCCTGCAAGGTTCACCCATGGTGCAGTGATGGAGAGTCTAAATGCAGGAATAAATATGACATGTGTGATCACTGAAGGTGTTCCTGTTCTTTCAATGTTAGAGCTTGTTGAAACTGCTCATAAAAAAGGATTACATCTTATTGGTCCTAATACCCCTGGAATGTTGATTCCTGACAAAATAAAACTAGGAATCATGCCTTCTGACATGTGTCATTTTGGGGATGTGGCAACTATAGCAAAAAGTGGAACATTGTCTTACGAGATAGCAAAAGCGTTAGGTAATGCTGATATAGGAGTATCAGCTTATATCGGCATTGGTGGAGATCCAATTAGAGGAACAACACTAGTTGAAGCGTTTGAATATTATACAAATGATACTGGCACAAATGTTATTGTTTTAATTGGTGAAATTGGTGGAGATGAAGAAGAAAAGGTTGCAGCATTTATTAAAAACCAAAATATAACTAAACCAGTGGTGGCATATATTGCAGGCAAAAGTGCACCAGAAGGAAAACGAATGGGACACGCGGGGGCCATTATTTCAGGTAATGTTGGTACTGCGCAAGGTAAAATTGATGCACTTTCAGCTGTAGGCGCAGAAATTGCTGAAACTCCATGGGATATCCCTACAATGGTGAAAGAATTACTTTAATAGTATTTTTTCCCTCCATTATTCTTTTTATTTTTCAGCTGAACTGATATTATCTGATTTTTACTTCATCATTATTGATCAAAGATTCTACCAAAGAATAATAGGTAATTATTATGACGGTAAAGCAGGTTTTGATGATTGGAAATCCAAAATTAAGATTAAAATCTTCAGAAATAACTAAATTTAATGAAGAACTTGAGGGGATTATTTCAGATCTTAAAGATACACTTGCCTACCTTCAGAAAACAAAAAAAATTGGTAGAGGCCTCGCTGCGCCGCAATTAGGCTATATGAAGAAGGTAATTTATTTCGGATTACCAAATAATCCTTTCACTATGATCAATCCAAAAATTAATTGGAAGAGCAAAGAAAAGTTCCGAGTATGGGATAGCTGTTTTAGCTTTGATGTTGCATTTTTTGTTGAGATCGAACGACATAGAGCAGTTGAAATAGAATATTCTGATCAAAATGGTAATCAAATCGTCCAAAAATTTGAAAATGACCTCTCAGAACTAGTTCAACATGAGACCGATCATTTAAATGGTATTCTGGCGACAGATCATTTAACTGATGTTAAAAAAATCATTCTGAGACAGGAATGGGAAAATCGTCATAAAAGTATAGGATAATAAAAAATACCGAAATTCAAAAAATTCAAAAAACTTATTTCTCTGCATGCAATTAACCTAAATATTGGAATAATGAAAAGAATGCAATTCTCAAAAGCAATAAAAGAACTGAAACCCTCTGCAACACTTGCTATTAATGAACTAGTATTGCAAAAACGAGATAAGAACCAAAACGTTCTGCACATGGGCTTTGGAGAATCACCGTTTCCAGTTCATCCTTCAATACAAGAAGAATTAAGCAAAAATGCTGATAAAAAGAGTTACCTCCCTACTCAGGGGATTCTATCTCTTAGAGAAGAAATTTCATCCTTTTATAATTTCCATTTCAAATATGATTACTTACCAGAACAAATTATTGTTGCTCCAGGTAGCAAAATTCTAATATTTGATATTCTTATAGCGTTAAAAGGCCCTCTATTCATTCCTGCTCCTTCGTGGGTAAGTTACCAACATCAAGCAAAATTAATGAATAAACCAGCCTATTTTATTAAAACTATGTTTCAAAATTCTTATCTTCTTTCCCCAAATGATCTTGAGATCGCTTTGCAGGAGCATACCCGAAAAAAGGGAGATCAGAATATTCTACTTTTGAATTATCCTAACAATCCTACAGGCCAGACCTATAATTCTGAACAACTTAAAGCTTTGGCTTCTATTGCCAAGGATTATAATACTATCGTTATTTCGGATGAGATTTATGCGTTAATTAGTTTTAATAATAAAAAACATCAAAGTATTTCGGAATTTTATCCTGAAGGAACAATAGTAACAGGTGGAATTTCTAAAGATCGATCACTTGGAGGATTTAGATTAGGAGTAGCTCTTTTACCAAATGAAGAACATAAATTACTTAACACCTTGATATCCATTGGTAGTGAAACTTGGTCTGCAGCATCAGCTCCAATTCAATATGCTGCTATTAAAGCATATGATATCAAGTCTGAAATTACTGATTTTATCAATGATTGTACATCAATACATCAACTTATAGCTAATTATGTTCACAAAAGATTAGAAACTGGTAATATTAATTGCCCAGCACCCCAAGGAGCTTTTTATCTATTCCCAGATTGGAATCAATATTCTACTGAATTGAATAATATTGATATTAAAACCTCTATTAGGTTAGCTAAAGCTTTGTTAGAAAGGTGGAATGTTGCAACACTTCCAGGTTCTGAATTTGGAATGCTTCACAGTGATTTATGTATCAGAATTGCAAATTGTGATTATGACGGCAGTTTAGTTTTAAGAAAATTCTGTGAAAATCGAAATATTGTGAAAAAAGACCCTGGAGCTTTTGTGAAATCATTTGCTCCACGAGTTGCTGCTGCTTGTGATCAACTAGTAAATTTTACCAAGTCTATTAGGAATAAATGAACAAAATTTCCAATAAAATCAGTAACTGATTTTCGGTGATAATTCCTTTTTGGGTTCATTATTCATTCTCGAATGTCCCTTCATTCTACCACGCAATAATTGTTTAATAATCTTTGCCTAAATACGCTTCAATCACTTCACGATTGGTTTCAATCTCAGTTGGAGTCCCTTGAGCAATGATCTTTCCTGACGCCATTACAAAAATTTCATCGGAATAGTTAAAGACAACATCCATGTTATGTTCGATCAGGAAAATGGTCGCCTCTTCCTTGAGATCCACGATTTTATCCATGATTTTGTTACCTAATGTAGGATTTATACCAGCCATTGGTTCGTCCAATAGAATCATTCGAGGAACAGTCATCAGCAATCTACCAAGAGCTAGTAACTTCAATTGCCCACCAGAAAGT
>SDBT01001676.1_pt1 | contig 39364 bp, 53 predicted proteins | sample 2277101 | NCBI WGS metagenome assembly SDBT01 (sample SAMN10404973, study PRJNA504765) | marine sediment metagenome | isolation source: marine sediment core GS10_PC15, 103 cmbsf | place: Arctic Ocean: Southern Knipovich Ridge | collected 2010 | reverse complement strand
GAACCTGGTTGGGATAGAGTGAATAAAGAGCCTGACGCAAAGCGCGCCACACAAGAAGAAGGCGAAGTAGACGAATCCCAACGGGGACACACCTACACCGGCAAGGGCGAAAAGGGTTGGGAAGAGCCCGCAAAGAAGAAAGAAACGCGGTTGAAAATGACCCCGGCGAAAAAAGGCAAGGCATAGGCCATGATCTTTTTCCGCAAACTCACGGGCTTTAAGTACCAGCTCCTCAAGCGCTATGCGCTTGCGACTGGTATCCGGCCCAAGCGTGCCATCAAGACCCCGTTCCTGGCCCTCAGCAAGCGCGGTGTTTTGATTATCAAAAAAGGCTACGCTTGGGACGGGCCTAGCGGGCCCACCATTGACACGCCCAGCTTTATGCGGGGATCCCTGGTACATGATTGTCTGTACCAGTTTATCCGCATGGGCCGGTTGGATATGTCTAAGAGAGATGCTGCTGACAAGTTACTGCGAAAGCTGTGCTTGGAGAGTGGGATGCCTCGATGGCGGGCCTGGTATGTGTACCGTGCCCTGAAATGGTTTGGTGAAAGCAATGCCAGGCCGCGAGCAGAGCCGGAGATTGAGCTGTTAAAAGCCCCGTAAAAAGCAGAGCCCCGCTTCCCAGCGGGGCTTTTGCTTTGATGACATCGACAATTTTTACTTATCTTTTCTTCTTTAGCGACATGCTCAACATTTTAATCGTAACGTCATACTCATCACCCCCAATCGGTTAAGTGTCCACAGCTTTCGCAGTAGGCTTGCGATAATCTTCCAGCCGCCCCGCATGCTCCGCATTTAAAGCCCCCAGCAGCAGGTCGTACAGACCCGTCATTGCCTTGACTATCCCCGGCGACCCGGTGGTTGTCTGCAGGTATGCCTTCATCGACTTGTCCCGGAATATCACCAGCAGGAACGCTAGGCCGCCTGCCCTGGCATGATCCACCAGCTTGGTTCTCTGCATCGGGGTCGGGTATTTGTTGTCCCATTTTTTTACCTCACACCAAAAGCTGAGGCCGTCCAGCGCGCCTATCAGATCCGATAGGCCTACGTTGTATTGCGTGCCCGGTACTTTTTCGACATGGATGCGCTTCCCAAAGGTCATGCGCAGCGGTAGGATTATGTACTTCTTGGTGAGTGGGGTTTCGTGGAGGGACATGCCCCATTCTACCACGCGATATACAGCCACAGCCAGCGGAAAGACCCGTATAACCTATTGGGTTTTGTCCGTTCTACGCACGGTTTCCAGCCCACCCAGCGCCCCAGTTCGATGTGCGTATTGATTACCAAGGAGCGGCGCTCTTTAACCCAGATAAACAAGCTTAGTCCCTGCCGTGTCGGCGTTCTTCTCTATTACGCGGCCCGGCCTCTTGGGCTTCCTGAGCATCTTGCATAACTTTTAACTCTGCCTCCAAGGTATTTTCGTTGGACATCTGCTGTAACTTTTTTTCGACAAAGAGGCCACGCTGCGTCTCATCCATAGCCAAAACTTCCTTATATTCTTCATCCGTTAATGAAAGCATTGACGGTCTTTTACCCGCTAAAATTGCATCATTGATATGCTTTTTAGCATTTTCAATTTCTGTTTTCTGAGCCAATTCAAATGCCAAATGCGGCTTTTCAGTCTGCATACTTTACTCCTGTACCGGGAAAACGCCCGGAGTCGTGTGTGTCATACCACCATTTTTCCCTACGCTCTGGCCTCATTGCCATCATCGTCTTTCGTTGCTCTAAGGGCATGCCTTCCCAGTATCCTTGTCGTGCTTCCTCCAGGGTTACGTTCTCGAAATCAGAGTTTGACATCTTTCATATCTCCCCAGCTCTTACCCGACATGGCTACGTCCACCTTGACAGGCACATCCTTGATCATCTCCTGCACGCTTTCCATCAGCGCCTTAATGTGTTTCGCCATTGTCTTGCCTACCCTGCCCTTGGGCAGCTCCAGCACCAGCTCATCGTGTACCTGCAGGATAATGGCCCCTTTGTTCATATCCTGCAGGTAGTCCCACACATAGGTCAGCGCCAGCTGTAGCAGGTTGGACGCCGTGCCCTGTACCAGCTTATTGAGGGCCTTATAATTATCAGCGCACGTCAGCCGGTATTTACGTCCAAAGGGATCCTTTAGGTAGCCCACCTCTTCAATGGCGTCCCAGCTGTCCCATACCCAGTAGTTAGGGTCTTTCCACTTATCATGCCAGGCAAAGCTCTCAGGGGCCTTCCCAAGCGGTATTTTAGGTGCATGGCTGCCCTGTTTAACCACGAATTTATTTTGCGGCAGTATAACCCCATCCTCACTACCATCTTGATACAACCATGGGCTGTTGGTATTGTTCTCAGATCGACTTAACTTACCCGCCGCCCTAGCCGCTTCAAATGCCCTGTCTACAATCTTGGCCTGCACAGAGTCTATTAATTTTTTGACCGCCGGAAAACCTTTCTTGAAATTTGTAAGTAGCCGCGCACCCTCTTGAATTGGCAGCTTCATCATCTTGGCAGCTCTGGCCTTGCCCGCTCCGTACATGATCGCCAGAGCCAAGTTCTTAGCTGTTTTACGTTGCTCGGGTGTAACATCCTTGAGTGCTACCTCAAAGGCCTTTGAGGCATTAAGTGCATGGAAGTCACCACCATCCCAAAACAAGCTTTTAAGCTCCGCGCTGTCTGAATAATGAGCCATCACCGTGGGCTCGATCTGCGCAAAGTCAAAGCTCCACAGATCCACGCCAGCTTTAGGCAGAAACGCTTTGCGCGCTTCGCTCTTGTTATCAATATTCTGTAGGTTTGGGCCACTACTAGACCAGCGGCCTGTGACTGCTCGGGCCGTGTTAAAGCTGGTATGGATCATGGAAACGCTTCCCCTTTTCACGAAGCGGCCTAGAATCCCTTTTTCTTGCGTCTCGCCTTTATCGTTTACAAAGACGCCGCCCACAAATGTACTCAGTAGTGTGTCTATGTGTCGGTAGTCCACCAAAACATCAGCGAATGGATGCTCAAACTTCTCCAACGCGTACTTATCGACACGCGGTTTGTTATCTTTCCCATACACCTCTGGATTTGTTTCGTGGTTGCCGGGAGCCACATACCACCCCAGCGACAGCATGACCTTGCGCAATTCGTCCCCGCTGCGGGGGTTGAAATCACCCTTGGCAAACTTCTTGAGCTTGCGGTAGTGCTTTGCCATCTCTTTTTGAAGCACCTTTTTGTACCGCTTCACGAACGGTATGTTGACCCGAGCGCCTGTCTTTTCCATCTCGTAGGCGATTGCCAGCACCTTCATCTCCAGGTCTATCAGCTCTTTGGGGATCTCCTCACGCTGGAGCAGATCCAGCAAGGCATCCAGCAGGCCGCGGGTAATACGGGCATCCTCGGCCCCGTAGCGGCCTAAAATGGGCAACGGTACGCTTGCCATCTGGCTCATCTTTAGGCCGTTTTTCTCCATCCACAGGGACATGGCCTCCAGGGACTTGCCTGCCTTGGGGTCAAACAGCTCGGTTGCCAGGGGCTTGAGGCCATAGGACTTGTCCCCACCTTTAACGAATGGCCTGTTCTCATCGTAGAGCTTTGCCAGCACGAAGGTATCCACGATCTTGGCCTTGGGGCCAAAGTCGATGCCAAACTCGGACAGGAAGTGCCGGTCAAAATTGGCGTTGTGGAATACGAATGTCTTGTCCATGTTGAAGAGGGCCTGCAGGGCCGTGGTTTGTTTCAGGTTGGGGCAGGTCATGTACCAGCCCTTGCCTTTGGCCTTGCTGTCGGACATCGACAGGCCGATCATCTTGTCACGCTTCCAGTTTAACCCCGTGGTTTCCGTGTCCACGGCGATCACCTTGGCTTTACGCATCCGGGCCATCAGGCCGTTAAATTCACTTGCGCTTTGTATCAGTGGCATAATTACTCCATGAAGATCACGCTGATTGTAATAGCACCAGCGCTGATAAAGTAGGCCGATTTGGCCCAGTTCTTTTCGTATGCGTACACACAGGCAATGATGAAGTACGCCGCAATCAGCCCGGCCTGTAGGGTCTTGCCGTTCATTTCATCCTCCGGCAGCGCGCGCAGTTTGTAAGGTAAAGCATAGAGCCCGTTTCTGGATATACTTTGTGTTCGCGCATGAATGCGAATTGATGCCCAAGGAAAAAGCACACAATCCTGCAAAGTTTGTTTCTCATTTCATCCCCTCCGCGCTCCAGCGCTTATAGAATTCTGTAAATCGTTTCGTTTTCTGCAGTCCATTGGTGCCCTGGTGCAGCAGTCCCATGCTCAACATCTCGCCTAAGATCGCGCTGCGTTTCTGGTAGTCCATGACCTGTATCCTCTCCACATCGGCGGCAAAGGCGAACGCATCCACCAGCGCCTTGTGTTTGTCCTGCCTCTTAAAGAAGCTTGCCGCGATCTGGTAGCCCTTCTCGTCCAGTCCCTTGGGGCCTGCCGTTTGCTGTGAGTAGGCCAGGTAGCCGGTGTGTTCGTTGTCGTAGCAATCCTCAAAGAACCACTGCGCCAGCTTTGCATGATCCTTGGTGACGATCAGTTTCTTCATGCCCTTATCCGTGCTAAAAAACCTCGCCGCTATCGCCACTGCGATCCTAGCCACCCGGATCCTTTGCTCGCCGGGCTCCACCAGCGGGATCTGTGCTGAGTACTTGCCACACTGCGCCGTGGCGATATCCAAAATCAAATCTTCGACCCCGGCCTGGAACACCACATCATCAGCCTTGCGCGTCCAGGCCCAAAAGATCAGCGCCTTGGCAGCCGTAGAAATATGCTTATGGCGTACGGCTTTTCGAGTTTTTGCATTGATCAAAGACAGCGGCACCGACACCTTGTTTGCTATGGTGATCACATCGAAGCGCGCGATATCTTCGGCGCGTCCGATGATCGGCGGTATCACCAACACACCAAACGGGTAGCTGGACATCTCCACGTTGCGATTGTCCTTGGTGCGTGGGTTCGCCAGCCACAGCTTGCGCACGCGCGCCATAGTCTCGCCGCCGCTGATCTTCATAATGGAGGCGACCCCAGTGGATCGCATGCCAGACATGGAGCTGATCTGCTCGGTGGTGAGCCCGGTGGTTTCATCAAGGCCCATCATGCGGCGGTCAAGCCTAGGAGCAGCGCCCCAGGTTAAATGGAAGCGCCCGCCCACTTGGTTGACGCCGCCAATAATTCCCGCGATGGATACCAGCTCACAGTCAAAGGGCTTGGCGATCCCGCAGTGCAGGCTCAGACGCAGTGCTACCTCGGACTTGCCTGTGCGCGTGTCGCCAAAGATACCTGCTTCCACCCAGCCGCGCTCTATGTACTGGCCCTTGAACCTGAAATTTAGGACAGAGTGCGCAACGACATCAAAGACCCTGTGAAACTGTGGCCTACCATAAATGCGTGTGACGTTATGCTCATAATCCTCAATTATCTGGTTCCATTTTTTCTGGAGATGTTTCATCTTCTGCCTGTAAAGAGATGTCGATGGAGCCGTATTGCTCGCAGTCCTTCATAAACTTGTCGTAGTGTACCTGCCCGCAGATACGCACGAAGCCTTCGCGGCGCTTGAGCCCTATCTTATACAGGGATCCGGGATCCGGGCAGTAGCGGCAATGCGCTGTTTCATTATTCAAGGGCAAGGTCTACTCCGATCTTTTTGGCTACGATTGTGCGCATATCGTCCAGATGTGCTTTGATCGCAGACATCTCGTCTTTATTCCCGGCCTCCGATGGGCGTACTCCCGCATGCCACAAACTATCCATAAGTCCTGCTGCCTGCTGTTTAGTCAGGCGTGCAAATGGTTGAGATGCTTGCGGCCCGGAAACAGCTTCGTCATACTTACTAACAATGATGGCGTCTACAACAGACACAATGGTTGAGTTTTTTTCAAAAAACGAACAGTAAAGCTCAATGCAATCCCGCATGCCTGGGCTATCGTGGGCTCTTAAAAATAAATTCTCGCTGGATACTGCGTTTTTTAATTCTTCCTGTTTCATTTTACCGCCTGAAAAAGTTTGAGTAGTTTCTCTTTGCCCTTGGTGGTGAAGGCATCCAATGATGTGTGCGACCCCTTGGCCTTGGTGATCAGCACCAGGGCATACTGCGTTTTAGGGTCACGGGTAGCTATACCGCCAAATTCATACGGCACGTTGGGCTCAAGCGCCGCTAGCGTGTACGCCCTGCGCTCCACATACTCAGCATCCGAGCGGCCCTCTTGGCTGTCCAGATCGTTCGTCAAGGTCACATCCCACAGGGGGATGGTTTGCGATATCTCTATCTGCTTACCTGGGCACCTACTTGGAAGCTGGAGGTGTTCTTGAATAGCATTGCGCACAGAAATGTCTGAGCTGCCTGGCGCAACCAGGATCGGCTTTGCTGTCTCAGGCAGATCAATGTCACACTGCCCCCGACCTGCGCGAATAGGGCAGGCAGTGCAAACGGCGCTTGTAGAGGAAAAACTACACTTGATTGCCAATTTCTTCGGAACCATGTATGGCGTGAGGTCTTTACCAGAAACGATAGCCTTGAACGCAATCCTTTTCTCGTAATTGTCGGCACCAGAAGCGCCAGCAAGGCTGGTGGAGCGAATATTGCTATTGGTTTGTAGGGCAGGTGATAGTACCCGCTCGATAAACTCGCGTACATCACCGCCCACGGAACGAAGGTAATCTGTAAAGTCTTTTCCTTTTGGTTTTTGTATAGGTAGCCGCAGGATAACTGGTGTGGCGAGCGCTGAGAGTGCGCGGGCCACCTTATTTGCGCCCTCCATTCCAGCATCGTCAGTGTCGTAGCATATCGCAACAGTCTGACCTGCCAGTTCTCGCGTAAAGCTATCCTCCCACGCGCCCGCTCCCGCTGTGGCAGTACACGCGGTTTCAAGGCCGAGCGACTGGGCGAGCATGACGTCCGGCTCCCCTTCGAGGAGGAGTAGTGGATTATCTGGCCCAGCAGCAGCGAGGGCGCTGGGGGGCCAGAGGATGTTGCACCCATATCCTTTTTCATAGTTTTTGAATTTTTCATCGGTTGCCTTCAAATAGTCGTAACGCTTGACGTTACGATACCCAATACCATCGTGGTGTGGGAACCAAACCCGGCTCCCATCAGGCTCAAGGCCTAGGCCCTGCGCCTTGATGGTTTTTTCTTTGATCCCGCGCGCCTTGAGCGCTTCGCGGGCCTCGCGGCCTTTTTTAGTCCAGAGCCTTTTCTGCGCCGCAATAATGTCCGCTTCCGGGATATACTTCGCAGGGCCTTCTTGTGCATTTTTTCCGCCTGCACTGCCTCCAGCTTTTCCAGCTCGTCCAGCACCTTGTAGGCTAATACCTGCCTCTTTGCACTTTTTAACAAACTGTTTGTAAGTCCCGCCCCCACATTGAGAGAAACAAAACCAGGTGCCCTCACTAATGTTAAAACTAAAAGATGGTTTGCCCGTATCCGGGTGGAAAGGACACCTTGCATGTATTTCTTCGCCCAACTGCGAAATGACATCGAGAACGGGCCTAACGACTTCTTCATAATTCATACCTCCGCCTTCAAGTAGTGTGATCGTAATGCCCAGGCCCCCCGTGAGGGGCTAGGGTATGGCGATCAGCCTACTGTTCCCCAGTCTATCGACAGCATATCTGTCTGTGAGGCCAGCCACGGCACCAAGTCTCCCTGCACGGTTTTCATATAAATATACGGCAGGGTCATCTTGCTATTGGCGTCCGGCACTTGTAGCTCTAAGTGCATGCCTTTGCCATTCCAACCCTCACGGGCAACCTTGGAGCCATTCTGTAATTGCTTAATGGCCCATCCAAAACTTTCATTTTCCCACGGTGGCAATTAAATCACCCCCTCTCTATTTTTGTGTATCCGCCTTCAAAGGCTTCCGCGGGTGAGAAGGACTTGTAACCGTCCTTATACACCACGTAGTAGCCCCCAACCTGCGGGTTGTGCTTAGTCACAAATGCCCCGTCAAGCACCATTGAAGCGTAGCCTTCATCTTCCGGGGTCATTGACAGTGCGCCGGGCCTTTCTTTAACTGGCCCCAGAGCCTTAATTTTCAAGGCCCACACTTCTTTGTGGCTTTTGTACCTTGGCATTTCCATACCGACTTCTCCCAATTCAATCACCCCCTTACTTCTTTGGTTTGGGCTTTTTCTTGCCCGGATGCTTTGGCAATGGGATCACCCCCTTTAGTTTTTTGCCGCCAACGCCTTTGGCATGAATTTGACTGCAGGGCTGTCGAACACGCCCTTGGCCTTTTTGTATATCTTCTCCGCAGGGAACCCAGCGGCTTCCACTGTCATTACCTGAAACGCCATGGTCTTGGCTCCCGACTTCTTGACCTCTTCAAAGCTGCTCAGGACGTAGACGCCCGAGTAGATCGCGTACTTGGACTGCTGGATCATGCTCGCCAGCTTCTTGTGCGCTTTCCAGGAGGTGTTGGCGATCACCAGCTGCGAAGGCTGATCGTCACCTTCCACCACCACCAAGTAGTTCGCCATCTCGGTGCATTCAGGCGGCTTGTTGTCGCCCTTCTTATTCTCAGTCCACTGCGACAGCGTGCATTCGGCGCAATCCGCCGTGGCCTTGCCCTTCTCTGTTTTACCGTCACCGCCCGCGTTGGCGGTTAAACCATCGTTGGACTGGCACAGTATCCCGCCACCTTCATCGTAGCCCTCAAAGTGCATGCGGCTGAATTGGTACGCCAGCACAGAGATGCGCACGGAAGGCCCGTATATCTTGCCCGTCACCGTGTTTACGAAGTCGCCCACCTGGGCCTTCTTCTCCACGACCTGCGGGGAATTGGACTGACACATGCGCAGGAACGGGCGCATCTGATCTTCGGCCCTGAAATTCTCTTTGCCTGCGTGTCCTTCATCAATGTACGAAGGTGCCATAGAGGTGTTGCCCTTGGTCAGAGCCTTGCTGGTTTTCTTGGCGGCCTTTTTGGCTACCTTTTTCTTCTTTGCCATTGCTGGCCTCCTATGTTTCGGTTGATGGAAAAAACATAACTTCAAACTTACCTTCCTTGGCACGCTCCAAAAGCGAGATCAGCATGTCGATATCTTCGTCATCAAGCGACACTTGCTCAACATGCCCGTCATCTAAATCTTCGATGCACAATTGCGTCATGTCGCCGGGCACCGCCTGTACTTGGATCTGCTTCATTTCTTTGTCCTGGCACCACCGGCCCTGCGGAACATGATGCCTTCCTTCTCGTACACATCGACACCGGGGATGTCCTTGCCGTTCTTTTCCCGGATCTCTTTAACAATGCTGGTGAGGGTCTGCGAATGCACCGTCTGCTTGATGGCACCCTTGTACCCGCGCGCCTTTAATTCCGCGAACACATCCTTTTCAGCCCCGGAGATCATGCTGGCGTAGGGCCTGGTGGTACGAGAAAATCTCCCAATCCCCGCCAGCTCTAGGCCCGGCACCTGTTTCCTGTCCATGATCTCCACAGCCGCCAGCGTTGCCATCTCCAGCTCTTTGTTAGCGAGCTTGAGCGCGTCGTTGGCCTGCTCTTTGATTACACGGGCCGCGTAATACGCCTGAACCGCGTCCTGCACTTCCTCCGGCGCAGTAGTGGGCATCTCCGGGCCTTTACCTTTGAGGTCAGGCTCGAAGCCCGTCTTGCCACGCCGCCCAACGCCCGGCTCAATATTTTTCCGGCTCGAATTTTTTGGCTTTGGCTTTGCCGCCACGCGCTTCTTTGCGGCGGGCTTTTTCTTCTTTGTCATGCTGCCTCCCTGATATGAATGCAGCTGGATCCTGCATCATGCTGTCCTGAAAGTTAGTATTCTCGCGCAGGCCACGGACAATATTGACCTCCACTGTTCCCTTACAGATCATGTCGATTATTACTACATGGTGTTTGATTTCCCCACGATGGATACGGTCTGTGGACTGCAGGCGATGCTCGGTGTTGTAGCCCTGTGAAAAGTAGATGGCGGTCTTGACATCATCGCCCTGCAGGTTGAGCCCCCGGCCCCCCTTTTGGGGCAGGCCGACAAAGGCCCTGCAATTGGGGTTCTTGCGGAACCTCAGCTCATTGCCGCGGGTGTCCTTGGTTTGCCCGGTGTAGTCCACAGCATCAATTTGCTTACGCTTGAGCATTTTCATAATCTGCGCCACGTTCTCAAGCCACGCGCACCAGATCACAAACTTGCCGTCCAGCCGGTCTATCAGATCGGACAGGGCTTTGAGCTTGGCTGGTTGCTTAAAGCGCAGGTTGACCCGCTCCTGGGTAGCTGTGAAGGCTCCACCATGGCCCGTGCATATCTGTGCCAGGCGCAGTGAGGCCGTCAGTGCGTTGCTTGCCGCCAGCTCGCCCTTGCCTACCTGGGCAGTCCACTCAGCCGCGAAGGTCTTGTAGGCCTTCTTTTCAGCAGGCGACAGCTCATAATGAATTGTTTCAAAGATTTTATCAGGCAGATCGGAGTAATCCTTTTTAAGCATGACTACCGCGGGGGCGTGCATGCGGTCATAGAAGGGCTCGATCATATCGTCCTTGATACCCAGGATGGCTTTGTACTGGTTGATGATCATGTACTCCCACCGGAATGCCACATATCTGTGCCCGTAGATGGTATCGTCCAGGAACCAGTACTGCCCGAAGATGTCCTGGGGGCCTTGTGGGATGGGTGTGCCGGTCATTACACAGCGGAAGATAGCCTCGTCACCTAAGCGCTTGGTGGCCTTGGTGCGGTTGGTGTGCCAGTGCTTGATCATGGTGCTTTCGTCACAGGTCACACCGTAGCGCTTGCCACGCAGTAGCTTCTCCAGCTCAAAGCCCAGCGATATCAGGGCCTCGTAATTCATAATGATATAGAACGTGCCCTCTTTAAACGCCTCCTGCAAGGTACGCAGGCGCGCGCCGCGATCTGATTTTTGGGAGATGTTGCACCAAGTAGCCGCGGGGGCCACCTCGTAGTCAGCCTCGTTTACTATGGGAATGTCTACACACTCCTCCAGCGCCTCAACCCATGTCTCGCACAGATCCAGGGGGGCCAGGATAATCTGCACATCTTGCAGGCCTAGGGCCCGGTTGCGTTCGACAATATTTATGTCGAGCATGGTTTTACCCATGCCCATCTCTAAGAAGAGGGCGCGCTGGCGCTTGTCCTTGAGTTTGTTGAAGGCCTCGACTTGGCACTTCCAGGGCTTACGGGCTACGCGCTTCATGCGGCCCCGGATCTTTTTATCCTGATAGCCCATGCGCCATACCCACTTGTCCTTGGGTTTAAGTTTTCTGAGCTTAGTCAAGCCAATCCTCATTTTCCATTGTGGAAAATCCTGCGTAGTTTTCGGTTAGGCAGGCTCGCGCACGCCAGTACTCGCTCTCGCGCTGCTTTTTGGATATTTCATTTTGCGCCTTTTGTGTCGTAGCCGCGCGCTCATCAATCGTAGGATTTTTTGGGCGACTTTGTTTTTCAAACGTCAGCTCCTCCGCCATGCGCGCATTGTCCACGCGCAGACGGCTGTTTTTACCCCAAAGGGACGCGTTCTCTAGTTTAAGAAGCGCAATAAATTCTGTCGGATTTGCCTCCTCCATGCTGGGGTGTATCTCATTAACAGTCTCCCCGCACTTATCGCATGTACGCGCGGCTACAATCTCCCCGGCGTATTCTTTGTCCTCAATTAACCAGCACGCGTTGCACGTTGGGCAAAATAGGCGCGTCATTTCTTCGACATAAAGAACATCACCGATTTACCCAGCCCGTAGGCGATCCGGTCAGCTGTGACTAAGCCCATCCGGTCTGCCTTGGCGGCCCTTTCCACAGCGCTCCAGTGCGAAGAGGCGATGCCTGCTATGGCGCAACACTCCTCGATGGTCTTGCCTTGGCTTTCGCGCTCCTCGCGGATCAGGGTGCCGATGTTCTTCTTGATACGGGGCCCGGTCTTTTGAACGTACTTGCGTTTCTTTGCCATGATGGCTCCAAGTGGATTATTTTTCTTTGAATATTTCGGTTAAGGCGTCTACACGGCCTCTGCTGAGTGTGCCGCCGTTGTTGTGCCAGTCTATGCATGTGTGGATAAAGGCCCTTGTTTTCACGCTCATTGTAAAGAGTTCTCGGTGATCTAGCTGAAACTGCAGACCTGTTATCAGCTCGGCGTCAGTCATACGCGGATGTTCCAGTGCTTAATCGCCTGCTTTTCGGTAAGGTCTTGGAATATAAAAGTACATTTGCCTCTGCACTCTACTACCCAAAAATCTGAATTTAAGCGGTACACCCATGCTTCTCCCCCACAAAACGGGCACGTTTTTACTTTAGGCATTACTTTAGCCATCAGTGTAAGTCCTTTGAGCTGATAGGTTTGCCATGCTCATCCACCAGGCCAAGCTCATGGTCAAGCTCTGGCCTTGAATTTTTAGCAAGCGCCTCGTCTACGCGCCTTTGGATATCGTCATCTTTTTCCTCAGTGCGCCGTGTTTTACGCACGCCCGCTTCCACTTCCGCGTTGCGGTCAAACTCATCGCTGAATAGCCCCGTGGTTTCTTTGGCCTTGTCTGTCTTTAACTCTTCGTTGCCTACCATCTTGGCTACAGGCTTGGCAACGCCTGCGCGTATTCTATGCTGGTGCGCAGGGCTCAACATATACTGAAACGCCGCCATAGGTAGCTTACCTTTACGGATGATCTCCAGGGTGTTGACTATGCGCTCAGGGTTGTCGGCGTCCCCGGCCCTGACAGCTTCGGGGGATAAGCCAATCCAGCCGCGGGTATACAGCTTGCCTTCCTTGACACACTTCACCATGACTTCATCAAATATATCCTGCTTGGCTTCATCGTACTTGATGCCACTCAGCTTGCGCTTTTTCAGCACAGGCTTGACCTTGCGCTCCCAAAAATCGCGATTTGAATATTCTTCTGCCATGGTGTTTCCTACAAGGTGATAGAGGATTTGTAATATAGCATTTTAAATGCGGGCCAGTCAACAACCAAAAATTAATTACTGCTGCGAGGAGGGAACAACACCATATGTTGTGCCAGGCCACGCTTCATAGCGGATCGGATCTCGGCCTTCATAAAATGCCTGAGCATTGCCAGCTCCGCGCACATCTGGTCTAGGGTCAGCTCGCCCTCACAATACTGCTCTTTTATCTTGACAGCGTGTTCCCGGATCATTAGGTCAGTGGCATTCATTCTGCGGCCCATGTGCGGTGCTTTTCAGCAACGTGTTCCCATCCATCATATTCTTCAATGGAGTACTCAACCTCGTCTGGTATCTCCACCACTGCCAGCGTAGCGCATTCGCCGTTGGCCTTTGAGCCTAGCTTGCGCACAGTCGCTACGAGCGCCGGGTCATGCCGTTCCACATCTTTGTCACTCCAATACGCATCGTTGTCGAAGCCCTTGTCTTTTGAAAATTCTTTGCCCAAGTCCCTTGTGCTGTAGTGGATCATCCCGAGCGGGGCTTCTTTGGCGTTCTTTGTTGTTACCCGCAAGTAACGGCTCATGTCCATACCCGAGCCATCATCTTTCCTGGGGTACATATACCCATAGAGTTTAAAACCCTTGGCCTTTGCATATGCCATGCACGCTGCGTACGACATCCCAAAGCCCCCGTGCTGTGCGTTGATTACTACTTCTTTAACCTTCTTTGCCATGATTACCTCCGTTTAGAATTCACATTTAAATAAGTACCGCTTGCATTTGCGGCACTGCGTCTGGACACTGCCACGCGCCGCGATCCATTTAGCCCAGGCATGCCAGGCCAGGTAATTGTCGGCGTGCCTCCTGTTGTGGCGCTTGCACAGTGGGGGCTGTTCTGGTGATTTTCTAACTGCCATGGTTTACCTCCGCTTCACTGACACGCAGGCCTGGGAGCTGTAACTGTTGAAGCGCCGCATCCACTTGTCGGCGAGCTATCCAATAGGCCTCCTCGCCTGACATTTGAAGGCCCTGGTTCTGTAGGATCGCGGCGCGCGCGAATACGGTCTGCCAGTAGCCGGGGGGTTTACTCTTCATTGGTATTCTCGTTTAGTGTCGCGGTACAAGGATCTTCTAACTCAGCCTCAGCCTTGTCACACAGGATGCAAACGTTCAAAACATCTTTGTACCCGCGCAGAATGTGTCTACTCCCACCCAAGGCGCGCCGTTTAAACGCTTCCCGGCAGATACAGCAATCAAACGCCCCATCCAACACGGCGCTCTCTTCCTCCACAGTCACGCCGATCTGTCGTCCCTTGCCGGATTGCTCCAAGGCATGTTTAAGACAAAATATGTTACGGCTATCGTCTGAGTGCCCAGCTACCAAACTTATATTCAAGTCCATGCTATTCTCCAAAAAGTATTCCCAGCCCCCGGCGAGGTCTGCCAGACAAAGCCAAGGGGCTGGGGCGTCCGTGTGCTATGGCCCGGAGGGGTAAGGCACACAGGACAAACTGTTACTTGCCGAAAGTCTCGGCTAGGGTACGCTGGTACATTTTCATTGTCTTGTCGCAGTCCTTGCGCGCCTTCTCAAAAGCCTTCTCAGGCGTAGGCGCGTAATAGACCTCACCAAAGCCAAGCCCATTAAATAAGCACCAATACTCTTTACCATCATTGTCCGTGGAAAGCTGGGCACCGCCCCTGCGCACCTCCCAATGCCAATCTAAATTCTCCCACACGCGCGCCTTCCATCCCTTACCCATGCGTTTTGCAAGGGCGCGCGCGTTCTTCGTGGCGTCCAGGTATGCAGCGTGTTTACACCCATACCCACACAAAGGCGCGCAGTACTTATCACCTTTGCGTTTTGGTTTCCAACCTTTTTTCATGGCAGACCTCCGTTGATCGTGCAAAAGCGCACGCCTCCGGGCCTCGTAGGGCCCCAAGGTGCAAGCTCTCAGTATCCTTGAGCCGTTCTGATACTCTTTTTCGTAGGTGCCTTGATGATTTTAGCGCTCATCTCACTTGACGTTGCACACGAAAGGTCATTGCTAAGCATGTCCTCCGCCCTGCTCTCGTCTAAGTCGAACCCATCCGCTACCCATATTTCGTCAACAGTGAATTCCACTGTCCATTTAAACTTCTTACCCATGGCAGACCTCCAAATTCGTGCAAAAGCGCACGCGCAAGCCCCCCAGGAGGGGCAAGCGTGTAAGCTCTTACTCAAATGTTATATCTAAATCACCCTTCGCGGGACGTGCCGCTTGCATCTTAACAGCCGTCTGTGCCAGGGCCCGTGTCAGAGGGCCAGCCATCCCGGCCTTGGGAGGTGCCTGCAATGCGTCCCGTTTAACCCGCTCCAACCGGGCCAAGTCAGCAGGGAAAAATCGTTTCAACATGTCCCGGCAATCAATAGCTAGCTGTTTATTATACTGCGACACATTGAGCATGTAGGTGTCCCAGCTATCGACATGCGCAGGCTTAAACAGCCCTGCAATATATGCCACATGCTCCAACACATGATCCCGCAAGGTCGGGCTGTCCCCGTGTCCTAGGGCGTTGTCTTTGGCAAGGTCATAGCGACCCTGGTAATCGTCAAGCCCATCACCTTGACCAAGATCAAGCCAAAAGTCCGTCTTATCGTAACAGCCACCCTCAGGGGCAGTGCGCCGCCAGCGGTTCAGGATCGTTTCGGCGTCCTTCCATATATCTCGGCCCCCGCTGGGTGTAATGGTAACGGGATGCCCACACTCGGCGGATGGGCCCTCGCCCCTGTTGAGTTTGATACGCAACGGCGTACCGGGTTTCATAATGATATTCATGGCAGACCTCAAAAATGCCCATCGCCGGGCCAGCATGGGTTAAATACCCATCAAAGGGCCCTAGCACCTAGGGCCCAATGACGGAGACTCAAGCGCTGATTAAATCCTCGGCGGCCTTCAAGGCCTTGGCGTTGATGCCTTGACCTGCTCCGAACCACAGCGAATTGAGCCGTGCTTCGCGTTCGGACTTGAAACCATTTGTAACCCGCGTAGGGCGGTGATGGGTCAGGTACTCAGTAACAGCATTGTACGCCCCCCACGCCGTCCCGCGTGCGCTGGGCATGTCCTGACCCTTGCCTGTCTCAAACAAACGCCACAGATCATCGGCGGACGATTTAGCCCGGCCTTGCTCTGCCTCAGGATCAAATCCAGCGGCCTTGATAAAGCCCTTGAATTTGTCGGCGTTCATTTGCACGCGGGTTAATGCCTGCGCCTTTTCCTCAAATTCCGCAAAGAATTTGTTAGCAATGCCCAGCGCATGCCGTGCGTCCGTCACTTTTGAGCCCATGCTCGCCGTGTGTCGGATTTTAAACATTTGCTGAGCAGATCCCAAGGCCGCTGCAAGGGTATTTTGACACACCACGCGGACAGGGGTCAGGCAGATTTGAACGCCTGAACTGCCATTGTGGCTATTGGCAAGCAGTAGATACTTATCCACTACATCATCGCCGCCAATGGTGCAAACACCATCAAGCTTGGCAAGTACCCAAATCTTTTCACCGTTGCCTAAAGCACCCGCCGTGTTATAAACAGCGGCTTTTTCTTGAATGATGCTGTCAGCAAATGAGAAGGCGTCCGCATTTTGCAGGGGCATGTATACCCTGCCCACAGTGCCCAGCGCTTGCTGGGTATCAGTGCGCACTGTGGCAAACTGATTGGGCACCTTGCGTCCCTTGCCTTCATCAGTCTGGAAAAATACTTGACGCTTTTCCACTGCCCAATCCAAGCCGGATGCTTTGATTGCCTCCGCCGCTGTCAGCTCTTTTTCAACGTTATTACCCAGCCCATGCCAAGCAGGTTTCCCGGCAAACATGCCGGATTGTAAATTTGCACTCATGGCAGACCCCTATATATTCCCGGATAATGCCGGGCCATTTGGTTTAAAGAACCAACGCCCACCAATAGAATTAACTATTGGGGGGCCTGGGTGCTTTAAGCGCTTGCGATACCTGCTTTAAGCATCTCAACAGTATCAACCTCTTCAACCTTTACCACGTAAATAGACGCGTCCTGCATCCAAAGACGCGTTTCGCCTCTTTCCCAGCTCTCTATTTCATGCTTGGCAGGGGCTACATTAGCGCAATCCACGGTCTGTTGAAAGTCAACGCGGCCCGCTTCTCCCTCCATGTGATGCGCTGATTTTCTGTCCAAGCAAAACAATTCGGCTACTGCGTCCAACAGTGCCGGGATTGTATCGGCACTGAGGGACAAGGTATCAACGCTATCTTGTCCAGTGCCGGGCTGGCACCCGTCCTCAAAAATATCTTCTTCTGTCATAAAGTGAATATGTCCTGTTGTCGCGTATTTCATTGGCAGACCTCGTTAGTTTGATAATAAGCATTGCTGCATTCAGTATCACAGCAGTCTTGTTCTTTGAAAGCAGGCTTAAAGGCTTGCCCGCATTCCTTGCAGTCTGGAGTGCGATCACGCCAAGCGCTCGGGCAACCATGTTCATGGCATTTGATGCCATTAATAAACAGGACTTCACACTCAGCGCAGGCGCGGGTCATACTCGCACCCTGCGAGGACGTTTTAAATTGACTTCAAAGTGATTAGAACCGGCTAACATTCCGCATTCTTGGCATTCATGCGAAGGGGAAGGCGTAGCACGGTAGAAATACTCCCCCGCTTCTAATTCATTCAAGGTGATACCACGCCCGCATGCACTGCATTTAGGCTGTATACCTGCTTTGTTTTCATTGGCTTGGTTCATTGGCAGACCTCTTGTTAGTGTGTTTGTTGACTGGATTTATAATACACATATTGCAATAGGGATGCAAGTTTATTCTGCATTTATTTTGATTTAAATAAACCAGGGGGTAAGGGATGCGGGGGCGCGCGTTGCCTATAGATATGGAAGCAAGGGGGGTGGGGTCAAGTCCAGCACGCGCATTCAGTGGCCTTCTATATACTATGGGCATGGGTGCTAGCGCTGTGTTGATGCCTAAGTATATGGGTTGTCGTATAATAGCAACTATGCGACAAGCACATCAATGAAGAGTGTTTTTATTTGAAGGGTATTCAAGGGCATTCGAGTATACCCCCCTGGCAAAGACAGGCCGTGTTGCTGGGTTTGAAACGATTAGATGTTCGCTGCTGACACGGGTGGAGAGGGTAAGGTGTGGTATCCATAAATGAATATTAAGTCGTAGACGCGCACGCTTCAAACCCCGCGCAAATCGCAAATCTGAAATCACTAAATCGGGATACTGCACAGAAAAAAGTGCTACGATTTAATCTAATGATTTATACCATCATTTCACTTTCTGACCCGTCCCCTATTATAATGCTTTAATTTTGCAATTAGAAATGTATTGGCTCAAAGTATTAGAATAGGTGAAAATCACGCTCCCTATTATAAGAGGGATTTTCCAAAAAGAGCGAAACGCCAAACACTAGGCAGGTTACAATATCGTATTTTGAATTCGAGAAACTTGAGTAGTAGTAGATCTGAGTACAGAAAAGAATTAGCGGATGCTGTTCATTTTTTTTATTTATTTTCACCTAATTATTCTAGGGGGGTGTATGGGTATACCCATACAAAACCCACTACTACTGCTTTTTCTCTTGACACAAAAACCTGAATTGTGATAAAAATAAACACTGCTGGAAACGCGACTTGAGTGCCGAATTTGCCTTCTTCGCTCACTCTACGCCCAGCACCTAGGCAACCCACTAACACGATGGTTGGTTGCACCGGCTCCCTGGCCCATACGCACGATGGAAAAGTATCGGGTCGGGGGGCGGACGTTTTTAAACCAGGAGCCCAAGTGACTGTTGATTGGATTAATGCTTTCATAATTTCGATTGGAACCTGGCTGGCGGCAGTCAATGTTGTGGTTTTGTATAAATCCAAAAACGTGCGGGGGGTGTATTGGAAAGCTTGGATTTTTTATTCTTCTTGCGCGGCGTGGGATATTTATTATTATCGCAGTGTTTCCCATCCAGTAAGCACCCTGGTTTCAGTGTTATTTGCAGTACTGACAACCGCTTGGTTAGTCATGGCGTTTAAATATCGTGGGCGATGAGTAGGAGCTTGAGTGACCGATGACATAAAAAAATTCGTACAGTGCAAAGCCTGCGGCGTTTGGTTTCGGTATGTTGGCAACCGGCAGAGTTATCGCAAGCGTTGCAATATGTGTTTGAAATCCATGATGCCGTTAACGATAGGAGAGCCCAGGATGTCCACGCCGATCCCCAAGTATGAAATTATAAAAACCGTGTGTTTGTGCGGCAAGGTGTTTGAACATAGTGCGTTGCGCGGCAAGATACAGCGTAAACTGTGTGATACTTGTCGCACTAACAATAGGCTCGAAACCCAAAGAAAAAGCATGCAGCGTGTACGGGCGGGTAAGCGTACGCGTGAGTATATAAGATCCGGGCAGTCCGTAACCCCGGCGCAGAAGAATTCCACAAAGCCCGATCCGGCAAAGGTCGCGGCCTTTTTAAAAAAACTGGGGCCCGTCAAAAAGGCGGCCTAACACTGGAGGCACCATGGCAGCAAAGAAAAAAGCAAAGAGGAAGTCCAAGATCGTTAGTTACAAACGCAAAAAGCGCAAAGTAAAAAAGCTAAGTCAGCCGTCTGCGGGCCAGGTACAAAGCGAGCTTGATTACTACCGCAACCGTTACACAGAGTTTACGAGCGTGGATGGGCAAACGCGGCGTGCTTTGCATATGCTGCAGAATAAAGATTTGCAGTCCCGGATTGACGAGCGCCTACGCAACGGACGCTTCAAGGTGCTGGCGTTGGTTGTGGTTACTGCGCTGATCGTATTTCTGTCCGGCTGCTCAACAGCCCAGCTCAAAGCCACCGAGGAAGAGGGTAAGGCGATCCTGGGCAACATCGGGCTCTCGGTAGTCAAGGAAACAAAAAAAGCCGTTCGCGAAAAGGTGGTGGAGAAGCTCGACACTGCGCTGAACACCCTCGAAACCAAAGTCACCCAGCCCATCGAGAGCTGGCGGTACAGCCACTACAAGGTGCAGCCAGGGGATAGCCTGTGGAAGATAGCCTCCAGCGAGTACATCTACGGGGATCCCTTCATGTGGCCCGCGCTGTTCAAGAAAAACAGGGATCAGATACGCGACCCGGATCTGATAGAGGAAGGGATACGCCTAGACTTCATCGAGGTCATGTCCCCCAAAGAAACCCGGCAGGCCAGGCAGATAGCGTTTGAATACGATGAGTAAACAAAAGCTCCGGGGTGTTTCCGTGGTGACATTTGATCCAGGTGTCTTGGAGGATTATCATGTCGGCAAGGAATTGTTGGACGGTAAAAAAGTAACGAAAATAGAGTGGGGCAGGGCAGACGGCAATGGAGGCTGTTTTGATACTGTGGTGGTGACTATCACAGGCGATAAACTCCATTCAATACACCCGTTCGCGCACTGCTCTGGCGTGTACTACGCATGAGCGTGGAAGTACGCGGCTGCTCCGTCTGCAAAAAGGCGGTGGGCCGCGTGTACGGCTGCTGGAATTGCAAAGACCTGTTCTGCGTAGAGCATCGTTCCTTAACGCAGCTGTGCGCCAAGTGCGAAAAGATCCCGGATGCGAACCTGCCCAACCGCCAGCAGAAGCGTAAAATGCAGCGGCGGCTCAGACAGCTTGGAGTAGCATATGAGTAACGAGGATAAATTTTTTATAGTGTGCAGTATATTTTTAGTCGTGATAGTGGCGGCGATGGTGGTTGCCGAGCTTCGGGGAGCGCTGTGAGCAAAATAATTTTAATCGCGCTGGCCCTAGGCCTCTCGGGTTGCGTGGTTATGTCCAAGCAAAGCTTCCAGGCCACCCAGCAAGAGGCGCACCAGCTCGGCTACATGGACGGCACCGATGATTGCCATGGCTGGTATGATCCACTGCGGATGGCGCAATGAAGCTGTGGTTTCTGGAGCAGCTGGTGAAGGTAAAGATTGCCAAGCACGGTGAGTTTGCCACCTACAACGGTAATGTTGAGTGGATTGGTTTCCTCAGCTACAAGTGGGTGCGCAAGTCCCATCATAAATTTGCCGCGGGCATGCGGTTGAAATGGTAGGTAAATGTTTATATCAATAGCCCAAGCAGCCGTACTGCTGAATAAATCGTACGGCACGGCCCGCGATCAATTAAGCCGCGCAGGAGCCGTGGATCTGAGAGGCAAGCGCCCCCGCGTCAAAGTCGAAAAGCTTGAGGATGTCTTTGATGTTGAGGTGCCCCAAGCCATGTATGCCAGAGCCACCCCGGACGATGTGTTGCCGTTCCGCGACATCATCAAGGGCCTGCCGTTCTTTGGCGGTATGGTAAAGACCGCCACGCAGCTGCGGGCCTGCATCACCTACGGATCTTACTATGTGCGCCACAGCAACCATTGCAACCGCTACCGGATGTGCGACTTCACGGATCCCGACAGCTGGGCCGGTAAGCAAGAGAAGGCTGCGATGGTGAAGTACAGCAAGCAAGGTAATAAGCGCGCGGGCACCATTGCTGAGGTGTTGCGTGAGGATCGGCTCGGTATCAAGCGAGGCCTGGGCATCATTACGTCTAAGGCCTTCAACGAGTTTAAAACCAAATTGAAAAAGAGGCAGCGCAGTGCCGCGTAACGGCAGCAAAGCTTTGTCCCCGGAGGCCCGCAAAGCCAAGGCAGCCGAAGGGCATGCGGTCATTGCCCGGCGCAAGGCCCGCAAGAAAAAAACCAAGGCCAAGGCATCGCAAAAAAAGAGCCGCAAGAAAAAGCGCAGACGCGAGGCAGTGTTCAACGTCAGGCATACCGAGGGACGCATCGCCTACCACAGTCTGCTGGACGGCAAAGCCAAAGAGGTGGCGTTTACGCCCCAGGAGCAGGACAAGCTGGCAGAGCTGGTGGCGATGCTCACCCAAAAGACACTGCTCAAGATGTATACAACGTGGCCTAGTCGGGCTATCGCCGTGGGGGTATCGACCCGCACGCTGTTCAGCTGGAGGCAGTCCAAACTATTTAAGCAAATGCTGATGCAAACCATGCAAGCCGAGGCACTGGTTGGAGTGGCGATTGCGCTGCCCAGCCAGATTGATCACGCCGCCAAACCCGAAGCCAAAGGCGGCAACCAGTCTTTCAAGAACATCGCTGATCTGGCGGGGGCCTCGCAGCCCAAGAATTTAACGCTCACACAAAACAACACTCTCAACATGACTTGGGAACAACAGCTCGCCAATATCAGTGACGGCAAAATCGTGGACGTAGAAGATGAGAATGAATGATTGGTACAAGCTGGCAATACTCCTGACAATTTATCTGTTAATCGCAATAATAATTTCTAAGGCCTGGTAGATGCTCCCCACAAAAAAAGTCATGCAAAAGATTAAGGACAAGGTGATTAACCTTGCCCAGCTGTTGCGTGACGATCTGGAGTTTTATTCGGCGTTCGCGTTGAAGATACGCACCAAGGAAGCCACGCTGATCCCGCTACGGTTTAACCGGTGTCAGCGTATCCTGCACGATATCTGCGAGAAGATGAAACGCGAGACAGGAAGCGTGCGGATCATCTTGCTGAAATTCAGGCAGTTTGGCGGATCCACCTACATAGACGCGCGCGGGTTCCATCGCACCGCCACCCAGCAAAATGAATACGGCAAGGTGGTGGCCCACACCAAGGAAGCCGCGGACATGCTGTTCCAGATGATCACGCGGTTCCATGATCACCTGCCCTCCATATGTAAACCAATGGCGTCCGCCAACAGCCGCGGTGAGCTGACCTATTCAAACCCCACCAAAGATCCCGATGAAAAAGAAAAGAACCCAGGCCTAGGCTCCTCGGTGTCCGTGTACTCTGCCAAGACGCAGGGTGCGGGCCGCGGCGGTACATTCCGGTTTGTGCATTGCTCCGAAGTGCCCCAGTGGGCCGATCCATCTAAGACGATGCTGGGGCTGTTAAACTCGGTGCCCGGTGGCGAAAGTTCCAAGGGCACAGAAATATTTATTGAAAGCACGGCGCAGGGCGTTGGTGATTATTTCTATCGTCTATACCACAAGGCCAAGAAGCACGATCCCTCCTGCGAGTTTTGGGCGGTGTTCCTGCCGTGGTACTTGATGGATGAGTACGTCAATAAGGTGCCCGCCAATTTTGAGCCCAACACCGAAGAGCGGGAGCTGATGGAAAAGCAGCACCCGGAGTGGGAGTACGAAAATCCGCAGACCGGTGACAAGACTTTAAACGCCGAGCAGATCATGTGGCGGCGCTGGTGCATCGCTACACAGTGCGATAACGACACGGATAAATTCCAGCAGGAATACCCGATGACGGATGAAGAGGCTTTCATCACCAGTGGCATACCGTTCTTTAAGGTGCGCGAGGTGCAGAAGCGTCTGAAAAAGGTAGCGGTCATCGAGCCGCTATTCCGCGGGGATATTAACCTGATCATCGACAAGGATCTGTGGAAGGCAGGCCGCAAACTAAAAACCAAGAAAATAGACTTAACCGGAAACAAGTATGGCGATCTGTCGATGTGGGAGCTGCCCAATGACGATCACAGTTATTCGTGGTTCGCTGACATATCCGAAGGCGTCAAGGGCGGGGACAGATCCGTACTCAATATTTTCAACCGCAACACAGGCAACCAAGCCCTAGCTTGGAAGGGTATGATGGATCCTGACGAGTTTGCGTTTCTGATCTTTGAGCTGTGTCACCACTTTAATTGGGCGTTCGGATCGCCCGAAGTAAATATGCACGGGTTCACTACGCTCAAGACATTGATCGACCTGGGCTACCCGGCGATCTATCAGCGATTACAAATTGAGCATTCAGTCGAGGATCCCACCAAGAAGGACGGTTGGCTCACCAACACACGCTCGCGCCCGTTGCTGCTGGACGCGGCAAAGAGATCGTTCCGTGAGGAAAGCGCCGTCATTAATGACCCGGACACGCTGCTTGAGATGTTGACCTTTGTGCGCGATGATAATGGCAAGTACCAGGCGCAGAAGGGTTGCATGGATGATCATGTGATGGCGTACGGAGGGGCGTGCATTATGCTCGGGGAGATCAGGGCAGCTAAACCAGGACGCGGGAAGCGCCAGCGCAATCGCCGCAGAAAAAACGCACCAGAGGATTTCAAGCGCAACCGGTGGACGGGCGCACCAGAGAGGTGAGACATGGCAGAGTTTGAACCAGCATACGAAGAGATGGGAACCAAAGAGGGCGGTCACGTTGAGCACCCGCATGACCGAGGCAAGCAGACGATCTTCGGGATCAGTCAGCGCTGGCATGGGTACTTGAAACTGTGGATCACGCTGGGCCTGTATCGGATAGAAAATCCCCACGCCACGTCTGCGGAGATCACCAATTACATGCGCGGCCTGCCCGAAGTCATTGAGGAAGTGCGGGAGTTCTATCGCCGGATTTGGGACGCCCTGCCGGGCGATAACTTCTCGTCGCAGAAGGTCGCCGCCGAACTGTTTGAGCAGGTAGTGAACCTGGATCATTACAGGCCGAAGCAGTGGATGCAGCGCTGCATCTATTCCCTCAGCCCCACGATCACCGATAGCGGCGAAGAGTGGTGCGATGGCGTGGTCTTAGAGGGAGGAGCTACCCTAGGGGCGCTATTGAATTTAATGGTTGGCGAATGCAATCAAAAGCGCGAAGATCAGATTTTGGAGGGAATGAATGCTTTCCAGCGAGTGCATTATGTGACCGAAATGGTAAATCACCCTAAACAAAGGTCTTTTTCCGGTGGGTGGAACGGGAGGTCTTATTATTAATTTTTATTGATTATACGACTCTAAAAAAGTACACTCTCGGTAGTACTGCCAAACCGTTCCCACATTATATGGGGTACTATGCCGGATCTTGAAACACTTCCGACTGCCGATATTTTTGATGATAGCCCCGAGGCTGCTGCCAGGGCTACCGAGGAGATACGCGAGCAGCAGGTTCTCCAGGCCATGCGCCGGGAGTTTAACTATTTTAAGCGCGAACGCGAAGCGGTCATGGATCCCATATGGGACGAGTGCTACCGCATGTACCGGGCTCAGACCCCCGATGTCCGCAAGGCCGGGGAATGGCGTTCCCGTGTCCATGTACCCAAAGCATTTATTAATGTTGAGGATGTTGTCCCGCACCTGATGGCGGGCATTTTTGACGCCGAAAAACCCTTCCGTATTTTCTCCACACTCAAGCCACAATTAGCCGAGGCCCATGAACAGTACGCTCTTTACGAGTGGAACGAAAACATGAACATGGAAATCAAGTGGGAAGAAATCCAAAAGATGAAAGCCATCTTTGGCAGTGCCCCATTCTTCACCGGTTTCAAGGCCCAGTTCGGCAAGCGCAAGATGTGGGAGAACCAGCAGTCCCCGGACGATCCTACCCTCGGCGTGCCTACGATTATCGAACGCGAGATGCCCGAGTATGTGGGTAATTTTGTAGAGTCCATACACATCTATAATGTCTACCCGCACCCCAAAGCCACCATCGACAATGTACGCCAGCAGTATTGGGTACAGTTCCGCACGATGGAGTGGTTTATAAAGGCCGGGCGATTTAAAAACATAGACAAAATTACCAGCGCCATGCGCCACACCGGATCCAGCAGTGAGACAGGCGCAGGCCAAGAACAGGCCGAAGTCTTTGGTGAGATGCGCAATTCGTTCCCCAACCCAGGCTCCGAAGATAGCGTTGGCGAATTCCGCGTGATCACCAAATACGATGATGATTTGAAAACCGTGCAGACGATGGTAGGCCCTGACGGCGCAGAGGTTTTGATTGAAGAGGATGACTACCCGCTGTGGCACGGGAGATGCCCGATCCAGTGGGAGCGGTACACACTGATCCCCAAAGAATTCTACGGGGTTGGCACCATTGAGCCGGGTATCTCGCTGATGCACGAAGCCGACCTGATCCGCAACCAGCGCCGCGACAACGTGACGCTTGCGATGAATATGGGATTTGAAGTCCGCGAGAATGACATTGACGATGAAGAGGCCGAGATGGTTTCTAAACCTGGCTTCCTGGTACACTCGCGCACGGGCAAGGCACTCACACCTATCCAGTACCCTGACGTCACCAGCGATGCAATGCGCGAGGCCTCGGTTGTGGACGATGACCTGCGTGGGATCTCTGGCCTGGGCGGCCCACTCTCGGGGCAGACCGATCCCAATTCACCCTCCGGCACAAAATTCAGCCTGCAGCAAAAGGGACAGCTCATGCGGTTGTCGCGCGCGATCAAGCGGCAGGCTTTGTCGGTTAAAGAAATAGCCTCGCAAATGGTTTCCAACACCGAGCAGTTCTACCCGGTGCCCGCGGTGCGCGCCGTGCTGGGGCCTCTGTTGTTTGGTGAGATCGGAAACATGCCTGCGTTCCTGGTTCCACTGCGCGGCTTCGTGCAAGTGCAGCCGGTGGGCGTGTTCGCCAATGACGATGTGTTGCGCCAGCAGTACACCAATTTCATAAACATCATGCTCGCGGATCCTGAGATGCGGCAAGAGCTGGACATACGCAAGGTGGCGCGTGTCGGTATGAAGATGTTTCCGCAGATCCCGGATGTCGAAGGGATGTTCAAGCAAAAGAAGATCCACGACATTCCGCAGATGCGGCTGGCGTTCCAGGAGAATACGACTATGGCTGCGGGCAGGCCGATACCGCCAGCATCCCCGCAGGATGATATGGAGCTGCACACACAGATGCACGAAAATCTTCTTGAAGATCGCCCTGACCTGGCGCAGCTTGTGGAGCAGCATATCCAATCGCACCAAGTCGCCGATCAGCAAAGGCAGTTACTCCAAGCGGGATCGGGCCTAGGTGGCGGGCAAGGCGGAGGTCTTTCCAACCCGGCCCGGCAGGCCGCCTCCACTTCGCAAGAGGGAATAATTAGAAGCTCGGCGCGTGCCAACGGGAGGTCACTTGCTTAAATGGCTTGAAAACAAGATCATGGCCTGGGCCATGGGCAAGATATTGGAAAAGCAGATGTTCGATGAAGATAAGCTGATGAATTCTATGACGGGCATTATACCCGGCAAAAAGGATCCCATCGAGAACCACATCACATACTGGACAGGCCTGCGGACAGCGCTTGGCAGTGATGCTGGTAAATTCATCATGTATCGCATTCAGCTCATATATAACGGGCTCCATAATAATTTGCGCCGCCTGGATTTAAGCAAGGCTAGCAACAGGGAAATTTTGCCCATGCAGGCTGCGCAGGTACAAAAGCTTTACGAGGTACTTTCCTTGCGTGACAAGGCGACTACCCGGATCCTTATTCTTCAAGCACGACTTGCCGCTTACAAGGGGAATAGCGACATTTACGAAGAAGTGTTGGCGCAGACCGCCGACTTACATGAAACCCCCTTGCAGGTGTGGCAGACCCCGCCTGCTGTTGATAGCGGCAGACCCGCTCAGTAACGGAGGAAACAATGGCAGCACAAGAAGAAACTATATACACCGAGGATGATAAGGGAGGCCAAAACCTTGACGCCATTTTAGATGATGTGGCGAAACAGGTAGCCGGTGGGCAGACCCCGCCAGCAGAGCCCAGTCCCTACGCAGAAAAAGTTCCAGCCGAGCAAGCGCCAGCGCAGCAAGCCGCGCAGCCGCCTGCGAACACACAGCAGCAGCAATCGGCAGACGGGCAGACCCCGCCAACCGAATTGGGCAAGACCCTTGCCATAATGCAAAAGCGCATTGACGATCAGCAAAGCCATATCACGCTGGTTCAAAATGAAAACGCGGAATTGCGTGGCAGCCAAGCTTCTGCTCAAAAAGTTCAAGAGCAAATGAATGAGCGCATAAAAGAAACAAATGCGCGTACAGCCCAACCGCAACGTACGCAAGAAGAGCAGCAGGCAATCGCTGATGCTGAAATCGAGCGTATGCAAGCGAACCCCTCGGGCTTCATTCAAGACATTAACAATAAGGGCAATCAGGCGCAGACGGATGCTATTAATAAAAGTGTCGGTGAATTGCTTGATACGCGGCTTAAAGTTTTTGAACCGCTCTTACGGCGAAATCAGACAGATGGCCTGTATGATGAATTAGCGAAAACTCGACCTGAGATGGCGAGCCCGGTGTTTAGAGAATTAATGAAATCAGAGCCCGTTGTAAAAGCGGCCTTTGATCAGCTGCCCCAATCTGAAAAAGCTGGAAAGACAGCCGATGAGATTTATGCCAGTCCGATGTTTCATTCGCACCTCGCAGGTGTTGCGAAAGAACATGCCCGCGCAAACTTTGATGCAACCATCAAACAAAGCCAGGCGGATCAGGCACAAGTCGCATCTCTTGCAAAGCACCTTGGTTTGCAGGCAGAAGATACTGGCGTGCCTTCCAGCGCACCCAAGAATGGTACTGTTCCCTCCTCCGAAAAATTGAGCGCGGATGATCAATTTAGAAAGAGCATCTTAAACGCAGGGGGTGGTGACTTTGAAGCCGCTGTCACGCAGGCGACAGCGCAGAAGTAACCCTAGCCCCTTGCATTGCAAGGGAGATTGAACCATGGGATTAGTTAATAATTCACAAACAGTACTGGGCGATGCGGCAATTCAGCCTGCCCAGCGCGTTATCGACATGGATAACACGATTCACCTCCTGGAGCCTAACAAGACTCCTCTTACGGTATTTATGGGCCGTTTGAAACGAGGTCGTGTGACGGGTAATCCAGAGTTTAATTGGCTCGAAGATATTCTGCAGCCAAAGACACTGACAGGTGGAGCCGCTATTGCTGCTGGAGCCACCGCGTATGTGTTAGCAGCCGCAGAGGGCACTAAGGTCGCCGTTAATGACTTGATCAAGAACCCAGCAACGGGTGAGATTTTCTTGGTTACGGCAGTGGTGACTGACACGCTTACCATCGTTCGGGCTTTCGGTACAACGGCTGCTGCAGCTATCGGAGCAGATCAGGCAGTCCTGATCATCGGCAACGCTAATCGGGAAAATGCCGAGCGCCGCGATATCCTGGCAACCACCACCACCAAGAAAACCAATTACGCGCAGATTTTCCGCACGCCGTTGGGCTTCTCACGGGTTACGAAAGACGGCAACCTGTATGGTGGAAATTACGGCAAGTACCAGATCCGCAAGAAGGGTATTGACCATGAAGTAGAAATGGAACGCCAGTATCTCTTTGGCGAGCCTTTCGAGCAGACCACGACCACAGGAGGCCGTTGGGCTTCTGGTGGGATTGATCACTTCATCAGTACCAATCGGTACGATGCGGGCGGAACCTTGGACTATGCAACATTCCTGGATTTCGCGCAGCAGGTGTTTCGTTATGGCAACCAGTCCATGCGTTTGATGTTAGCGGCCCCCATCATCATCAGTGCTATTGATGCGATGGCGGCTACGCGCTTGTTTACGAAAGTCGAAGGCACTGTCTTTGGCGTTCGCATTAACAAGGTGCAAACATCGCATGGCGAGTTCGCCCTGGTGAAACATGTCCTGTTGAGTGAAACCAGCTTCTTTAATGAGCGGGCTTTTGCTCTGGACATGGACATGATGCAGGATCGTATTTTCACCAATGCAAATACGAAATTGCGCATGGGCATCCAGAACAATTCAGTGGATGGTGAGGAGCATGAATATCTCACCCACAAAGGTCTGCAATTCCAAAACGAGGAGGCCAGCGGCGTTATCACGAACGTCACCAGTTTTTAATTAGACCGGTGATGTAAGTAATCCGTCCTAGTCTCACCCGGACAGGAGATTTCATGGCACGAAGCACAGCAACGAAAAAAAGAGCAGCGGCAAAGCCTAGAGCAAAAGCAACCGGGGCCGATACGCCCCCTGCACCCGCTCCGGGACCAACCCACGGCACCAAAACCCCCAAAATGCACTTCTTTTATTCCACAAGCTCAGATTTTTGCGTGAGCCTGGGATCCAAGGAGCGCTCAGTACCGGGGTCGGATCGTAAGATGCTAACCCCAATGACGATCCGTTTCATCGGACACAGGTTCAAGACAAACAAACCCGATGAAATCGCTGCTGTAAAAGGATCCCCCGAGTGGGGTCTGCGCGTGTTTAATGATGACGATGACCGGGCTACCATGTTGAAAAATGCGAAGCAGGGGCGCACACAGCGGGGTGCTGTGCTTACCGCTGCTCACGCAGAAGCCGAAGCCAAGCAGTCGAGTGCATCCTTAATTGAGGATGACTTTACGCCTGGACTTTAATCAAGAGAGGATAGTCCTATGAAAAAAATGTGTATGGTAATGCTTGTTTCTCTTGGCCTGTTTGGCCTCATTTCCCCTGTGTACGCGGGCTGGGGTTTTGGGGGCGGTGCCAAGGTGAACGTGCAATACGGTAATTTGGACACAGCTACCGTGGGGACAATACAGTATTTCCGTCCCAACGGCAGTGTGGCAGCAGCTACCACGGTAACTGCTTCCACTGTTGTCCCTTCAAAGGTGTATGTCGAAACCGTCATTCTTAACTGGAAAGACGAGGACATCGCAGGTCAGTTTACCCTGTGGGATACGCCTGGAACGACACTCAATGCAGACGCCCGAAAAGTACGAGAATTCGTGGCTGACGCATCGGCTGCCGATCTACTGAATAACACCCTCACGCTGGATTTTACAAATCACGGAAGTAATTCCGGGATTTGGTTCAAAAGCAATCCAGCGGTGTTGGTGGACAGCGGGTTAAACACGCCAGTCGTTACGATCCTGTACCGATTTGCTCCGCAGAACAAAGTACAACCTTAACAGCTGCTCCTAGGGGCGGGCGTACCAGTGTGTGCGCTCGTCCTGTTAGGGGCTTTATGTCTTTATGGAGATACAAAAATGAAAGCTTTGCGCTCAGTTATAATCCTGCTCGCCGCGTTGCTGCTTGCGCCCATGGCCCCTGCTGCTACTTTTGTGGGCGATGCTGGGTGTAACTTTGATGCGGGAAGTTACACTCAAGTACTTGAAGGGGCTACGGTTGGGGACGAAAGCTCGTCCATCGACCTTGACGGCACCACCGGGTTTTACGCGGCTGTTGCAAAACCTGCGACAACCACGGCAAAGATACAAGTGTTGTGGAGTTTTGATGACACGACCTTTACGCCCGGCAAGCAGTTTGCGGAAACAAATATATGCGTATCCAGGCGTGCCCGGTATGTGAAATTCAGGGTAATTGGTAAGGCCGCCCATGACGGGATTGATCTGCATGTTGCCAACGCGACAGGAATAGTAACCACATCCAGCGGGGGTGGAACCACTATTACAGATACGACTTATGACAGGAGTATAACCAACACGCCGAAGGTTCAAGGCCCCGAAGCTGATGGAGCCGCTTCCGCGAGTGATCCTCTGCAAATTGCAATTGTGGATGGAGATGGAAACGTCCAAGTAATACTTGGAAGCACGAACGGGCGCTTTTTCAATGTCCCTTGGATCGAGGGGGGTGCTGTTCCGTTTGGAGTTTCCGGGCCTACTGCTGTATGGCCTACAACCCCGGCACAATTCTTGACTTTGGCTCAAATGTACGTTCCATCGGATACTCAGTTATTCGGCGGGACTGCTGCGGCATCGGGTGCGGGAGCGGCGAATACCGAAACGCAGCGCATAATACTTGCCAGCGATAGTCCACTCGCTTCGGATGCGGCAACAGAAACGACTTTAGCGGCAATTGAAACTGCCATTGCGCTGCTTGGTACGGAAGTCACGCTGGCAGCGATTGATACGAAGCTGGGAGGGACGTTGACGGTAGCCGGGACAGTGACGGCAAATATAGGAACGGTGGGAACGCTTGCCTTGGAGACTTCGGTTGACGGCCTTGAAGCGTTAATTACTTCTACTAACGCCCTGTTGGCTACCATTGACACAGACACAGGAAGTATTTCTGCCAGTAATACAGATATTGAATTGAACACGGATACATCGACAGCGTTTGACCCCCCTGTTGTGGTGTCTGTCGGAACATCTCCGACACTTATCGCCGCAGCGGATACAGCACGGCGAGAAATACACATACAAAACGCCGGAACTGCTGCTGTATTTATCGGAGCGTCCGGGGTGGCAACGTCTGACGGAATGATTTTAGCAGCTGGAACTGGGGCCGATGATGGGTTAGGTACTGTCGTAGTAATTCCAAACACTTCTGCTTGGTATGGAATTGTTGCCAGTGGAACTGTAAACGTCCGCGTCCTTGAGGTTAAAGACTAATGAAAACACGCCTTTTACTTTTGATGCTTTTGTGCGCTCCGTCTTTTTGTGGAGCATCCAGCTACACCCTGGGCAGAGCGCCTGTGGCTACGCTTGTGGCAACCGCAACGCCAATTCCGGCAGTAGCTACGGCTACACCTATTCCGGCTCCTACATTAGTGGCTACCGCCACGGCAATTCCAACGCCCACATCACAAAGTATTCAAATGGCGGAATTGTTTATAACATCCTCTGTGGAAACCACGATTGCAACGCAGTCTGTTTGGGTCAAGGTTGCTGGGACTACCGTATTAAGGATGAGTCAGCTTTCGGATGATGATGGCGGGACTAGTAATAGGCTCCGTTATACGGGAACCGACAGAATAATGACACATTCCGGGGCCACTTTATCCTTTTTGTCGGCATCCAATAACCAAGTAATTAAAATAACCATGTCAAAGCATTTTGACTTGACCACCGATGCCTTAACTACCGTTGGCATAGGGCTTTCTACTATTGATATTACTTGGGCAGGGCATGATGTAGATACGCAGGATACGATTGTGCTTAGTGGGGCCGCTACCTTTGACGGAATAACAGACGCAGAATTGAATGTAAATCACGCGGTAACGTCCATACCCGATGCAAATACTATTCGTATCACCGTGGCCTCTGACACAGCTACGGCGGGAAGTGTCTCAGGCGGTGGCGCGTCTATTGTTGGTAACATTATCCTGGCAAGCGCCGAAACCGAAGGCTTCGTGGGCACAGGCGCAGACATGGAAACAACGGCGGTACACGGCATGGCGCATCTAAATCAAAACGAGGCGCTTGAAATATGGATATGTAACGACACAAGCACCGGAAACATAACAGTATCACGCATGAATTTATTCAGTTTGGGATTGCGTAATTAATATGTTTAAGAAATTTTTAATAGCGATTGCCTTGGCCCTAGTGCCTCTGTCTGCCTTCGCCACAATCGAAGCCTTTTATGATTTCGAGGGTAATCTCAACGACACGTCTGGCAACGGGCACCACGGCTCTGAAACTGGAACCATTGTATATACACAAGATCCTGCTGGGTTTACGGGCGACTTTACTACACGCAATTTAGACAACGTGAATTTCCCCACTATCCCCAATGCTGTTTTTGATAATATGCAAACTACAGGGTCGATGCACTTTGCCACAGTAACGACTGTGAACAGCAGTAATGATATTGTCTTTGAAATGACTTTTTCCGGGAAGCGGTTTATGCTTCAACATGTAGTTACAAAAAGACTAAAATTATTTTACCCATCAACCACAGGAGAAAAATCAGCTTTTTCTTCCTCTAATGTTATTGAAAACGGAACCCCGTATTTGTTTATGATCAGCTGGACGCCGAGCGGGATTGAGCTTAGAACCAAAGATTTAATTGATGGTACCACGGAAGTATTGATTTCAGACAGTAGTTTTGTGCCGGACTTTTCTGGCGCGTCAGCGGTGCAGCTCGCCTACAGAGCATCGGGTGGCCTGTCTCCTTACAATCCCATGGATAGCTGGGAATTTTTTAGCACGGAAGAAACGGCCCCCACCAGAACATACGAGCAGTTTCATATGATACGTCCCTTTGGATCCTCGTATGTGGCGGGTTCTTTCCAAAGTGGCTGCGGCGACCTGGATGGCTGGCGGATGGGCTTCTTTGATCGGCAAGGCGTGGTTGGAGGAAGGTTTCTTATATCTGGCACAAAGGCGTCAGGCACATCATGGAGTACATTCCACGATGGCATAGCCGGGAATAAAACGTCTGATATCGAGGCTAGACTTATATCGGATTTTAATGCCATAAACCAAACACCAACGATAAACCAAATCATAATGATACCCAATGGAGGCACCGCTAACGATGACATCCAGGGGGTTTCTGTCGCAGGCTCAAAGACGAACATCACCGACATGGTTGACCTTATTACCGCAGAGTCCTCGTTAATCAAGATTTTGCTGACCACTTTTCCTAACGATGCCACCGGCTTTGATGTGGGCTTATATAATACGGCGGTAGAAGAGGTGTTCGATGAGCAAGTGGTACTTGGCAGGAATGTGTTTTTTATAGATATTGCTGCGGCAGTTACGCTTGATATTTGTGCCGACAATTTGCATGCCACAGAAACAGCGTTCAATGATTTAGGCGTGGCGACCTTTGACTTGATCAGCGCTGCTTTTGCGTCCACCCCAGCGCCATATACAAAAGTCACCAATTTCACAAAACCAGCGGCTTATGTAAAACCCGCCTCGTTTTCAAAAGTCGATACCTTTGTGAAGCCTCAGTAGGAGACACCTTTGCCTGATCTTCCTAAAACATACGCGGCTGTCCGCGAGTATATCCGCACGATGATCTTCAATCCAGCGGAGCGCTTCCTCGAAGATGTTGATTACCAGCAGGCGATCAAGTGGGGTGCGTCACAATTTGCTACGATGATCGGCGGTATCTATACCAAAGAGCTGATCACCACGACAGCCAACACAGAAATCTATACCCTCACCGATGGCCTTATGAAGATCCGCAGGGCCCGGTACGTTACAGATGTAGGCCTATCCACAGAAGAGAAATCCGTCATCGAGGTCATTAACGAAGATGACCTGGCATACATCGAAAGCATATCTATCCGGGACGTCCTGCCCGCGGACGAAAGGGCCCTGACGATTACAGGTTCCCCGCAGGATAAACCCAAGTATCTTGTCTACGATACCGACACCAACGAGGTGCGATTATTTGACGCCACCAAGAACGCAGGCGATCAGATTGAATTGTGGATAGTAACAAGTGGCCTAGAGTTCTCCCCAGGCGGTGCCTGGGATGGCGAGGCCATTGAAGTGCCCGGTATTGCGTACATGGCCTGCATTGCCCTGCGTGAGAAATCCAGGGACATTGGCGAGGCTGAATACTTTGAAGCCCGCGCCGAAAAGGCCGCGGCTCGCGTGATCAAGATGCGCCAGAAGTCCAGGCAAGTGAAACAGATCCAAGATGAGCAGACGAGGATACGCCGCACGCGGTCTTTATTTGGGGCCAAATAGGTGCAGAGTGAACGTAAAACATCGCGCCACGGCACTCGCACTGTCCAGGGCTTTACAGGCCTACGCACCAATGTAGAAGATAGCCGTTCCATATCCCCCGGAGCCCAATTCATCGCGCGCAACATCATGTACGACAGCCGCGGCAACGCGCGCCCGCGTGATGGTTATTCCCAGTGGTGGGCCGCCCGCGGGCAACGTACCTACTTGGCTGAGATGGAACCCTCTGAGGATGCAGAATGGACGAACGGCGCTGCCTCCGTGGCACAGGTGCGCTTCGGTGCGCAGTCACGCCTTATGGCCCATGGAGGCGCAGGCACGATCACCCCTGACCGCGCACTGGGGGGCCCGCTGGATCTGACTATAGGCAACGCCGCATTTGATCTGGCGCAGATGCAGCTAAAATTCTGGTTCCGCGTGTCGGTGCCCGCCAACATATCAGCAGCTACCTTGCGCATTGAAACGGGAGCAGGTGCCTACCGAGAGTTTGATTTTCTTGCGGCGGTTACAGGAGCCGCGGCGAATACTTGGACGCTGGTTAGCGTCACAATGGCGTCCGGCGCGGATACAGGCGCTTTTGATGAGACAAATATAAACACGATCCGTTTCAGTACGACTGCTACGGGCGTGGTGGATGTCTATGTAGACGAAGCGTATATCGAGCATCAAGACTTTAGCAAAAGCTATTGCCTTGGCTTCCACGATTTCAAGCAGCTCCTCAGCAGCAAGACATATCTCCTGGGCACGTTTGGTGACACGGTGTTTGCTGACCTAAACGAAGCGCAGGCCCCCGAAAAGATTTGGACACAGCCTAGCCGTAACCTGCCCACCACATACGAAACCACCGAGGATCGGACTTTCATATTCAATGGCGTGGATCCCAACGTCATGTTTACAGGCGACACAGCGCGGCCCATGGGATATCCCATACCCTTGACCGACCCTACGCTTACGCCTGCGGCAGCTGGTGGCAGCATGGCGGATGGTGAGTATCACTATGGTATTACCTTCGTCTATGGTGAATTGGGCCGTCAGCACGGGCAAAGCACTATGAAGGAAAAGGCGGGGGGTACAACCATCGTAGCTGGTGGCGGCAACGGGCAGGTAACGTTGACCGTAGTACCCACCGGCACTGTGGGCGCTGGCGTCATCGCGCGCCGGATATGGCGCTCGCGCGCAGGTGCGGGCCCTAACGCCACCAAGTATTTCATCACCGAGCTTGCGGACAATACCACCACTACATTTATCGACACGCTTTCAGACGCGGATATTATCCTGGGCGCTGCGGGGCCCATCGACAACGGCCTGCCGCCAGTCGCCAAGTATGCGATCCAGTTTGAGCGGGGCATGCTCCTAGGACAGCGTGATCGTATTTTCCATTCACGCCCTGGCGTGAACCTGGACGAAACCCCCGAGACATTCCCCGCAAGCGCCATCGTGCCTTTACCCAATGCAGGCGTGATGACCGGTTTCTTTGAGTTTGCTGGTAACTGCTACGTGATGCAGACGCATGGCATGGGCAAGGTTATCTGGCGCGGCAACAGCCTGCAGTACCGTCCCATCCAGCGCACCAAGTTTGAAGGTGGGCAGGCCGTGGGCGCAGCCGATCAGGCAGCCATTACTATTGTCGGCAACCAGTATGCTGTGTTTAAGGATAGCTTTGGGCAGTGCTGGAAGATGCTTCCCAACGAGGAGATATTTAAGATATCGCGCTTCGTGACGAACCTGTTGGATGACTTCAACGATACGGCGGTACTTGGATCCTTTGACTACCATGTAAAAGATACGGAGGCCGAATGGGCCGCGGGCACCCTTGAAGTGACTTCCAATTTGTCCACATCCAGAGAAACGGGCAACCTTGTATACGAATGGGATCATAACCTTGTGGGCGGTGGCGGCACAATTAACCAAGGCTTTGGTGCGTCCGCTACCTTCCAATCCAGCATCGGCGGGACTAATAATAATTTTGCTGACATTGAGCATGTCTTTAAGGTCACGGCGATACGCCCAGGCAAGATAACAAGTCTTAAAGCGCTTGTGGCTTTCCGTGGGCCGCGGGTAGACGGTAGCCCCCCTGTCGTGGGCCAGCCATATAACTTCACTATTTCTATAAATAAGTATAAGCCGGAGGCTGGCGATATAGGCAAAGGTGCGTTGCTGGCGACAATCGCAGGTGCGCAGATATCGGTAGACTCAGTGGTATGGCAGGGCCTTACGGTTCCGGGCGCTGGGATCATTGGCGGCGCGATAGCAGATGTCTTTGTACCCATAGGCGAGCAGGTTGTTATTACTGTGTCTGTAGATGCGGGTGGGCCCAATAACGTGGCGCAGCTTGGACTTCCTGCGGGCACGGGCGGCAATACCTGGGGAGCAGGTGCCCCGTTCTGGATGTCAGGCGGCACACAAAACATCAATGCTGGCGGCCCTAGTGTTTTCCAGGATGTCGCATGGCCCATTGAAATAGACTATGAAGATGCCATTGTCACAACGAACGTAACCACGGGATCAAATAATACCGTGCAGCGTTATGGCAGTGTGATAGATGGTTCAAATGATGAAGTGACGTTGAACGGCAGCGGGTCTGCGACAATCGACTTGGAGGCCGGGGAGGATGGCGTAGTGTTCCCATTCGCCAAGCGCCTTATGCAGCGTGTTTTCCTTGCGGATAACTTCCCATCCTTCCAGCCCATCGTCACGGATATTACAGAATTCTTTCCCTTGCGTGATCATCGTGTGGGCGAGCCTTACCCAGCGGATCCGCAGCAGGATTTCTTTCGCGTAACCGTGACGATTGACCCCAACCGCCCGTCACCTGTGCCCGCGACAGAGGCAGACAGCCGTGTGAGCTTGGTTTTGACAGACTCTTTCGCCACCATCACAGCAGGCTGGAACGTGGGATATTCGGCTGAGTTTCCATACCCAATCGCACCCTATGATCCGGTTGATTTCATCAACGACATATATACCAGCGAGATCGTCAATGCAGGTGTGCTTGGCTCCTGGGGCAAGTGGTCAATTGAGTTCGAGGAGAACCAGCACATCCTGGAGTTCCAGGTACGCACCGCCACATCATCGGGGGGCATAGCCGCCGCGGTCTACGCGACAGTATTACCAAATACTGTGCCGCCTGTAAGTACCATTGTCGCCAACGCTACCCACTTTCAGTGGCGCGTTATATTCAAGGATGATTTGGCCCTGGAAGCATCGGACGGAGCGCCTTCGCGTATCTCGAAGCTAAATATTGCGTGGTCTACAACGCTAGCAGGCGCAGCTCCCAACATGCCACCCAACCTTTTATTCTTTAAGGATCATATCCACGGGTCGTGGACATCGCGCGGAGCCGTTGTGGCTGATCAGACAATTTGCATTACCGCGCACGATCAGTCGTTTAACCCCCAGGTGTCCCATAGCTTTAGTGATTGGGGCGGTATACACTTTGCAGCTACTATCGCCGCGGGGAGTAAGTTCTTGGTGGGGCCTGCTGTGGGCGGCAAGGTACTGCGTGGACGAAACAGTGATATCGCGGATGACGCCCCGGCAGAGGTTTATGGGCCCACGGCGCGGTTTGAGTTTCTGCCGATGAATTACGGCAGTGCCTTCATAAAGTCTCTGCACAGTATGTACCTGGGATTGGATCTTAATTATCACGCCAATGGGCAGGTGTTGCAGCCTTTGTCACAGTACCCGGATGTCACTGTGCTGATAAAGCCGTTTTTCTTCTGGTATGTTGCATCGTCACACAGCACGCGCGCGAACCTGGACATGGCGATTGCGGGGGCTACGTCCTACAATTCGTACAATTATTTCAGCGCGGGTAACAAGCTGGCGGCCCAGGCGTTCAAGGAGATATTCTCTCATTCGTCCCTGGCGGCGTTTACGTTCCCTGGCGGGCTGGGCATAGAGAATTCATTTGTGCCCCCACCCCCGAACACACGCCCGTTTCAGACCGAGTACTACCAGCCGATAGGTCTGCAGGAGCGCGCCTTTGTGATGGGTATTCATATGTTTGCTTTTAAGGACACGCTTGGGAATAGCGTGTTTCCTACGTTTTCAAGTCTCGGAGCTGACTTCTTCACAGAACGCTACCGAGGCGTATAATGGCAGAGAGAACACCAAAGACCCTGCAACGGCTTTCCGAGGGGCAGCTTAAAAACCAGCTTGACGATTTGGAAGCAGATCGGCGGGACAATAACAACCCGCAGAAAAATGGCGTAGAGGCGACATACCTTGCCAGCGCCACGCCGGACGTAGACGATCCGATCCATCACAACCTGGGCCGCGTGCCCACGGGATTTAATGTACTGACGAAGGACGCAGCAGCGGATGTTTACCAGGGAGTAAACCGCTGGACTGATAAAATCATTTTTGTATT
>SDBT01001675.1_pt1 | contig 39366 bp, 61 predicted proteins | sample 2277101 | NCBI WGS metagenome assembly SDBT01 (sample SAMN10404973, study PRJNA504765) | marine sediment metagenome | isolation source: marine sediment core GS10_PC15, 103 cmbsf | place: Arctic Ocean: Southern Knipovich Ridge | collected 2010 | reverse complement strand
TGTCACCAGTTGTATGATCGTTGCAGTAAATTCGCGTCTCATCTCTGTAGGTTTCGTGAAAATGCTCTTCATATAATCTGCCACAAGCCGTACATTTTTCGCCTTCAGCCATTTTCATTCTCCTGTTCACGATTCATTATCCACTCGCCAGTGTTCACGAGCAGGGTGTCGAGGTCTAAAGAGTGGAAATCCGCTATACATTCATCCGCCTTGTCGTATAAATTCAAGCGCTCTGTCCTGCGAAAGTGTCTATGTCGATAGTCGTACCTCTCCCCGATAATCTTCCAGTAGTGGGCCTGGAGGATGGCGAGGGATGCTTTGTTTTCTGGTAAATATAGGTACTCTTTGACCAGACGATAAGAGCCGGGTCTAGCTCGCGTATGCACTTCAGGGACGAGCAGCCCTTCCGGCCAGTCGAAATAGTCCAGCATCTTGCGGGCTTTTGTGTAAGTGTCTAGGCTCATGGCTCGTTCCTCCTGCAAACGGGGCTTTCCGTATTCAGGTTGCTTTTACGAAAACTCACTATGTTGCAACTCAGCTTGCCTTTTTTCGAGCAGTAGGGGCAGGTGAAACATTGCTGATTGAAAAAGCTCTCGTCTCTAATCTGCACTTTTGTCTTGCTCATGGCTTGGCCTCCGGTTCGACAGGCTCACCGCTTTGCTCGGCGAGGGTGCGGAGTAGTTCAGCAAAGAACCGGAATGTTTTAGCTAACTCTGCCACTGGCCCACTTTTTCTAAAACTTTTCTTCATGTTTCCACTTTCGCCTTCCCACTTCTCCGCGACTTCTATCAGCGCATCATGCTTGGCGGTGGCGAGCTTGGCCTCAAGCTCGTTGATTCGAGAATACAGTGCGTCTTCTTTCACACCCATTACTGTCTGCCAGTCGCGCAAATAGTCTTCTTTTCGAGCCTCAAGCTCTTTTATCCGCCGCACACGATCGCCGATATCTGTACAAAGCTGTTCGTTTGTTTTAACCGAGTCCTGAAAAATCCTTTCAAGCTCTTGTATCGTGCTCTCGCGGTAGTCGAGTTCATCGTTTAGCCGGGAGATTTCTTCAGCCTGTTCGTTGATGTCAGAAAAGGCCCATTGAATTTGTTCTATATGATGCAACCACAAAGGATTATCAAGCTTATTGACGCCTTTAAGTAACTCTATTAAACATTCTCTCTGTTCAGGCGTTGTTTTCATTGTTTTGCTCCCGTATCTTTTCAATGAGTTCATCACAAAAGTCAGCCATACGAAGCCAATATACTATTTGATCGTCAAGAGTTATTGATTTACACGTCTTGCGGATTCTCGTTGCCGTTCTACGGAGATTCCGCCGCTCAGTTATTAGTAATTTGATTATCTCAGCTTGGGTCATTGCCTCTCTCCTTCAAAAGCTCTTTCGCCAAACAGAAGATGCACTTGCCCGTACCCCGCCCGAATCCCCTTCCGCAATCACATTCCATAAATGTATGCGCTCCGGGTTCGAGGGTGTAGAACATCTTGTGCATTATTTCATTGAGCTTTTCTTTTTTAGTCATTGTTTTGCTCCTTTATCTCTGCTAGAAGTTCTGTTAGCCCGGCCGCCATATAAAGCTCTGGTGTATGAGGTACGCAAATATCAAAACTCAGCCTCGATTCTCGCCGGAGCCTCCGCCGCCTGTTCTTTATCAACTTGATTATTTCAGCTTGAGTCATTGTTTTGCTCCTCCAGCCATTGATTCACGGCCGTTCCTTCGTTACCATGTTCCTGAATTAGCCGATGCCTTTCAATAAAGGGAAGTTCATACCATGATTTCCAATTCGAGACCTCTTGTTGATTACCTGGTGTTGTCTGCGTCCTCTGGTAGCCGGGGTCAGAAAGATAATGATAAGCCCAACCGATACCCCAAAAGCTGTCCTTTTCGGCTATTTGGCGCTTCGCGTATTTGTACACACTCTCATTCAGTTCACCTATCAAAGCTGGGTTCTCGCGTATCATTTGAACTATAACCGTTGCCCACCTCCCCCTCCAAGCTAGCTTGTCAATCTTGCACACAAACTTCCTTATGCGTATGACTTCGGCTAACTCTTCCGGCGTTTGCCTTTGAACTATGCCATCGGGCTGGCCTGGTGTGCAAGGCCCGGCGTATTCAGGTTCGTTGGGAGGTTTCCTTAGCATCTCTTTATTATATCCCATACCAAGTGTCCATTACTCGTTTTCTGCACATTCCAAACAAATAAACTGCTCTTTAACTATCTCCCAGCCATAGGATGTTTTGCCGTAGTTGTTGTATGTCCTTGAGCGCGTCTTAGTTACATCTCTAATCGGTATCGCAAGAGGCTCTTGGGCTACGTCGCATCTGTCGCATCTAAAGCTCATTATCGGCCTCCGCGGTAAGAAGTTCGGGGTTCTCGTAGATATTGCCAATGACTTCGCATTTGTAATCAAAAACACTAATGTCGTCTTGAGAGTATTCGTCGGGGATGGCGATGAATTTGGGCGCTTCGTAGCCGATTTGATAAAAGCAGCAGCCACAAGAGAGCTTGATGATGTCCCCCTCGTAAATGTCTATACCGTTTTCGTCCTTTAGGCCGACCCATTCCATGATGATTATATCGCCCCAGTCACGATGCGAAAAGTTCTGGAACAGTCCGCCTAGCATCATGGCCTCCCCAAGAATATGGAAGCCGCAAGCCCCATGAACCCACGCCTTAGCGTTGCTTTGCCACGCTCGGAATTTCATTTCTCTAGCCATTATCTTGCTCCAATAAAGCCTTTGTGGCACTGTGCTCCCAGCCTTTATCTATGCCTATGGCCTCTCCGTCGCCATCTCGGAAACCTTCGCAGTAAGCGCATTCAAGGTCGTCTGCTCTGGCTTCGCGCAAAGTCTTATACGCTCTAAGAATCCAAGCAGTTCGGTCATTGCTGAAGCCCAGGTTTCTCTTTAGACAATCCTCAACTTCGGCGATGCAATCTTCTAATGTTTCAGCCATTATCCTGCTCCTTCAATGTTGCGTAAACCTCAGCGTAGTTTATCTTTAAGTTAGGTTTGACCTTGTGCCTGTTCTTCTCAAGCCATTCGTGTCTGTCGGGGAATCTTTCTTTCAGCCAGTCATTAAAGGCTATTGGTGTACCGTGTGCGCTTATCTTGGGAGGGGTGTTGAAGATATGACAGTTTGTGCATAAACATATGCCGTTCTCAGGATTATGTCGGAAGAACATAGAATCCCTACGGATTAAATGATGGGCGTTAAGCCTTAAATCGCTACGTCCGCACATCTCACAATGACCCATGACTTTAACTATCTTCTTCCAGACGTTATCGCAGGCTTTAACCCCTTTCTTCTTGGGGCTAGCTCTTTTAAGTCGTGTTCGCTTCATTGAATAGCTCCGGCAATTTAACTTTTTTCTTCTTCTTTTTTGGTACTGTCGGGCCGTATCCTATACAAGTGAAATAAGTCCAATGTTTCATCTTATCATTGCCAGCTTGTTTCATACCCACTGACCACCAATCACCGTTGGCTACAAGCCTATCTGCCTGTTCGCGCCCAGCATCGGTATCTTTAACGCCAGCTATCCATTCAAACGGGCCTTCTTCAACTCTCTGGCCAACTAAGTTATAGAACATCATTCACCTCAAAAGGGATGTCGTCTCCTGTGCCACCGTACAACTGATTCGGGTCGTTAGGCTCTGCGGGGTAGTTCAGCTTCGCGGGGTCATGAGACCCTACAGGAGGCTCAGGCATTGGAGGGGGCTGTGCTACCGGTGGAGGTGCGTTCGTCGCTTGTGGGGCATCCTGGGGCGTCTGAGAGGGCACAAATTCAAAGCGATTGACGACAAGTCGATGCTTGCTCCTCTTCTGGCCTTGCTTATCCGTCCACTGGTCAAGCTGCAACCGGCCTTCAACGAGAATGGGCTTGCCTTTTGTGAAGTACTTGTGGATATTCTCCGCAGTTTTTCCGTAAGCCCTGCAACCTATGAACATTGCATCTTCACGTTTCTGGCCGTCCTGTGTCCACTTCCTGTTGTTTGCTATCCCAAATTCAATTACCGGAGTTTGATTTGGAAGGTAACTAAGCTGGATATCTCTGGTTATGTGTCCGATTTGTAAACAAAAGTTATAATTCATCATGTTCTCCTTAATCTTCAAATAAGTTATCAAGGTATTGCCGCAGCTTATCGGCTATTTTTATGGGCATTGAGATTTGATTATTAGCGCCGGCTTGATACAAGCACACCTCAACACCATCGGTTTCGACCCGTAGGTATACGAGGAAAGACCCCTCTACCTCTTTGGCTTTTAATGTCTTCTTCTGCGACACCATGAGCCGGTGCGCGGAAATCAGTTCTTGCGGAATGTTCATCATGTTCTCCTTAATTCAGGGTCCGGCGGGCCGAAGTGTTCTATCCAGCCCTGAGTAACCGCCTCTGATAAAATTTGTTCAATAAAACGCGACATCTGCCGCTTACTGGCAGGCTTTATGCTGAGTCGCTTGAGGATAGTATCACGGTTTATCCAAATCTTCTCCTTTGGCAGTATGTTCTTGCCGCACATAGCCTTTAGTCTATCATCCCATTCGTCTATTGTGTCGCCGTTCCAATCCGAAAGGGCTTTTAGGCATACACCCCGATACCAGTTACGCTGGCGATAGGTGATAAGCTGCTCTTCATCCCAAACCACCAAAGCTCCGTTGGGTTGAACCTCAGCCGCTATCTCTTCCAAAGTCTTAGGGAAGCTGGGTACGCCGTCAATCGGTTTGTTTTGATATGCTCTCATTGTTTTCCTTTGCAGCTTCGCGCATTCTATCTACGATTGCCTGAAGGTGGGCTATTTGGGCCGCCTGTTCGGCTATGCGGCACTCCTGCGAAACAGTTATCTCGTCCAAGTCCCCAAGCACTACAGAGCCACACTTGAAAACAATGTGAACGTAACCATCTGCTTGTTCTTTTACGGCTGCACCGCAAATTGGGCACTTATCCATCTTGCACCTCTTTTGCAGCTTCGGGGGTGGAATAACATCTATCGAGTGATGCAGTACATCCCCCGGCGTTCTCTACGTATATACCTTTTTTATCTCGGCCTATTTTTTCTACTTGGATTATTACCGGGTATCCAGAACTGTTGAAATAGAGAGACATCCCAAGCGTTACAACTACACCGTCAGCAGTCTTCTTGTCTACTATGGCCTGAAGGTCTTGGAAATCAGAAACAAGGTCAAGAATGGGTTGTGTAAAAAACGTAGTCATTTCTCCGTGTTTCAGATTGTTTTCGCAAAGTTTCCTTATGCTCTCTAGTATTTCAGCCGTTGTCTTCATCTTGCACCTCTTTTGCAGCTTCGGCGGCTTCGCGGGTGGAGTAGCACTGCCCAGGCTCACTAACCATTCGACTTGGCTCACCATCGTCCAACCATAAATAATAGTCCCCGCCAATATCTAATCCTATGCCAGCTACTGTCCATTCCCACGCTTTGCCATCCTCAAGGGTCCAAACTGTCATACGCAATACTATCGACACGCCATCCGCAGTCTTCGGCAGCTTATCTACTGTGGCCCGAAGGCTGTCTATTTGGGCCGCTTGTTCTTCTAGCTTTCTTCTTTCTTTAAGCTCACCCCAAGACGGCCCCCAATCGTCGCCGCCAAAGCCTACAGAATCGCCCCAATCATCAGTCATCTTGCACCTCTTTCAGTATCTCATCTATACGGTTACGGCAGAAGGTCATGCCAGCTCGTATCTTTGCGAAGCATTCATGGTCAGGGAGTACGCGTTCTATTAGCATCCGCTGGTGTTCGGGATAGTCAGGGTGGTAGCTCACAAAGTCCAGCCATTTACGCCTTGAAACATACAACTGCCCCTGGCATTGCCATTTATAGTCACGCCAGCCGCCCTTTCGTAGATACTTTAGATGAGTATGGGCCTGCGGGCATTTTATCTCTGGTAATCCTTCATCACCAACCAAACCGTCAGGTGAAACGCCAAAATAATCATCAGCACTAATAAAGCCCACTCGTTGAACGTGAACCAGTTGCTTAACTTCATAGTATTTTATGGCCTCATCTTCCAGTTCTATACCACGCTCCATAGCTTCGTTAGTATAAGTTCCGTCAGAAGATACGCCCGTAATTTTTTCGGCGGCTATCTTGTGGCACAAGGTCTCAATGGTGTCTTTTCTCCCGTTGGCCATAGTGCCGAATTGCGTGGCTGTTATTCTACCCAGTCTCAGGGCGTGCCACTCGTCTGTTCGTTGTTCACAGGTATGTATAATCACGGATTCTCTCCCGCAAGTAGTTCATCCCGCAACTTTTGGATTGCCCATACTTGAATAGGGTTGCTGAATTGCGGAGTTTCGGCGCAAAGGCGTGCCAGTAAAAGCCGATGCGTTTCAAGAACGATTATTCTATCCTCTAGTTCTCTTTTAGTGCTCACTGCCTTGCCTCAAAGAACTCCCGCACAAAGGCTTCGGGTCCACGGTCATCCACGGGGAAGCTATACTGTGCTTTTATCGCTGTCATTGCTTTGTCGTAATTCGGGAATCCGCCAAGCCATTTAATCCATTTCTCAGTGCCTAGGAGGTTCTTGGTTATAGGCGGCTTGGGGCGTGCTGGGGTTGCCGGTTCGGTTTGAGTCAATTCTGGATTCTTCTCTTCGGTATCTTTTGGGTCAACCGTTGGAATAGAGAATGTCTCGGTGAGGAAGTATTTAACCGCACTTGTCATGGCCTTGTTTGCCGCCTTGTCGCCGGAGTCCGTTGCTTCTCCCGTGGTTACGCCAGCCACAAAGCTACCATCAGAAGCATAAAGGGTATGCTTCGCCTTGAGCATAACATGAAACTGGAGAGTTTCGTTTTTCCCTACCCTGACTTGCTCGAAAGATTGCTCCAATACCTCTGGCACAAGAAACACCCCGTGTTTTGCGAAGAGGGGCTGGAGAGCAGCCACAACCTCGTCGCCCTTACGGTAAGCATAGTTCTGCATAGTGTTTTTGCCAGTCTTGGCTACCGTTCCAACGTCGCCAATAATCTTCGGAATTAACTGAAATATTGTGTCATCCATTTTCATTCTCCTCAAAGTGTCTGGTTTCTTCGTCAAGGTCACGCTCAAGAAGTCCTTGCTCTTGATACCATTTGTCTCTAGCGCGTTCGCTTTCTTCCCAGTTAGTTGCTGTGCTTGCTTTTGGGGTCATTTCATCCGCCTTTCTCGTTCTGCTATCATGGCTTCGGCGATGTTGTAGGCCGAGGCCGCCTCTTTTTCGGGCGTATAATTGGGGTCTGCGGCGTTATAGACACCAATTGCCTGCCCTGCGAAGTAGTCGAGCAGGGACATGCCGACATGCTGCTTGAGTTCGCCCTTATAAGGAAACGCTGGCCCACCATCAGTCATTTTGCACCTTCTTTCCTTCGGCCTTATCAAGTATCCAATCCAGTAATGCGCAACAATTATTACATAACGTGCCGCTTGTCGGCATACTACACATCCCACATTCGCCATAGCCATCAGGTAAGTTGGGGTCTTGAGAAAAAGGAAAACGATTAGCGGCTTTTTCTAAGGCTACGAGTTGTATTCGTTCAGTTTTGTTCAGCCTTCGCCACCATGCCTTTGTTCGTTTCATTTTGCACCTTCTTTCACTACAGCGGGCAGGACTCGAACCTACGCCTTCCTCGAAAGCTCTACCAACTGAGCTACCGCTGTACTATCCCATCCCTAGGACACTGCTCCCGGCAGGATTTGCACCTTTTTCCATTGCGACGGGCAGGAGTCGAACCTGCTGCTGTACGTACAGCTTTTAAGCCCCCGCCCTCGGCATTCGGGGGGTGGGTATGGCCGAGATACCTTGCGTGTCACCGTCCACGCCGCCGTCGCATATTGCCGGGGGAGGCTGATGGAGCAGCCCCGACGAGGAACCGTCCCTTGGGACGGTCTACTAAATCTTCTTGCCTCGTCGCGGTCCCCGGCAAATTGTGAGTCTGGCAGGATTCAAAAACCTGCTAGCTCAGTTTTGGCGTCTCCCAGCGTCCTGGGGGCTCATACGGGACACAGCCAGCTACCTTATCCCGAATCGGTACGTGTTCACCACGTCGCAGACTCACATCTTCGGTTTTCAAAAAGCAATCCTTCGATTATAAACGCCTCCATAGGGTAACGAACCCAAGTCGCTCGACCTAGGGCTAGTGTCACGCCCATGTGTTCAGCTTGGTGACGAACCAGCTTAGCGACGCCCATCAGCAGCACGGAACTCCGTCCGCTTTGGAGGCAACAATTGTGAGTCTGGCAGGATTAGCTTGATCGGCTGGACCTGCTCGGCTTAGGGCGTTATTTAACGATGCTGCAGAGTGGTCGCCCTTCTCGCGTTACTTCCAAGCCAAGGCCATCAACCCTCTGCTCTTGCACGAGCATCAGACTCACATATTCGGTTTTCAAATAGCTGCCGGACGAACACCGTGCGATGTTGTTAAAAGGACGGTATGCCGCCCGGCATTTTTCGAGCAGTGATTGTCTCTCTAGCTGCTCGGTCTTTCATTAACAGGTTCATAGGTCATCTCGAATATGTCAGGCTTGCAAGGATATTTCTCGCCTTTAACGCCGGTGATAATCCAGTCGCCTTTAATGGCAACCATTGAACCTTCAAGAGTTTTACATCCCCAAACATAAGAATCGGAATCTATCTCAGTAAATTTATCCAAGCCTAATCTTTCTGCACTCTCATCCGTCCCATCAAACTGCGTCGCGTCAATCACTACTGGTTTCTTGCGGTATTTCATCATCTCGTCCTTTCATTTCTCGAAATTTCTCATAATCAAAGTTTTGTATTCTCGTGACCCAGTAGTCGGTTGTGTCCCAGTAATCAGGGTCGCCGCTGTCTCTCATCACCCTGTAATAAGGGTCGTTCATGTCCTGTATCATTATTACGCTCCAGTATATCTCTGCATGCTTCCTGAGCAGCATCAATAGCAGCCTGCTGTTTAGCTAAAGCATAAAGGCCACGAGTTGTTGATAAGGCTAAAAGGTTCATTCTAACGTCTCTGCTGCCGCGATCAGGGCTTCGTGGTAGGTGGGGAAGCGTGCTCGATATGGCCAAGAGTTCCAGCCGTCATTTATGTTTAACCACTCGTGGAAGCGACCGCTATATCGACTAATTGAATGTTCGCCAACGGCGCTCGCAATATAGACCGGCACTTCCTGCTCCCGAAGCATCTTGAGCAGTTGGGATTCGAGAAGGGCGATGACGACATGTGTTGAAAAGCTAACAGACTCAACCCAGTTGCCCGATACCGCGCTACAATACTCCTTAATCCACCAATGTCCCGAGTAACGTAATCGCGTTTCGTGTATACCATCCTCCCACTCAGGCCACTTCACCTTGAGCTTCGCACACTCAGTAAGGAAGTCGAAGGGGGCGGGCTTAGGTTCCTTGTCTATCCCCTCTTCTATAAGCCTTTGGATGTCCATAAGTTGTGCAGCAATGTTCTTTAGTGTTTGTGTTTCCATTATTCTTCTCCTAAATATACTCTACTGTGAGGTAAAGGGTTTGGCCTTCTTTGAATGTCTCTAAAACTTTTAACGTTGTGCTTAATAGCACCTCAATCCAACGTTCACGCCCGGTTTCTAAAACTTTTATTCCAAGATAATCATTCCGGAAACACACCCGTAAAGAATGCTTCGTTTCTCGCGTAGAAAGCGACACCCAAATCTCCTCTGCGTTTGCTGGAATTTCAAAATGCCTACCAAGGAAGCTTCCGCAAATCTGCGTATCGGAATGATTCCCCCAAACACGAGGATGCCAGTTTCTGGTATAGGTTTTTAAGGAGTCGCTAGTAATCTTCATCATCTTATTCTCCTAACCCCAATAGCCGGGGCGGGAAACGAGAACCCGCCGCCGACTGGGGTCTGCCATCCCTGGCAGAAGATAGACAGCGCCACGACCTGCTAAGAAAAGAGGCTGTCCATCGAATTTGTGATTGCAGGACGTTTTCATATTGTTATCTTATGCCGGAGGTGACCTAAAGTCAACAACAAAATAGAAAGAATTTACAAGTCGTAAGTGTGTTTGAGCTTACAGGCGAAGATTTATTTTGCCAACAGGACATTAGCTGGACCTCCAATGTTTGCACCACCCATGCTCGTCTACCTCGGCAAGTTCTTCTTTTCCTGCACCCCGCTCGCAGACTAACCAAACGTAACACCGCTTGCCTTCCATGGCGCAGAAAGTGCAGGTTTCGCAGCAGTCTACTATCTTATAAGATGGGTCAAGTTTCTTGTTCATCAGGCTTTCCTTTCTCGGCTTCGCGGCTCTTGCACTCCTGCGATTGTATAAAATCCCCATCTGGAGGGTTAAAGGTGTCACAATAATAGAAGTTCCCCCAGCGATAAGCCGAGCCGCATTTAGGGCAATCGTTTACCACCACTCTTCCTTTCTTGCGCCACCTTTTAGGCGGGTGGTGGTCGTAGTCAGTAAAACCGTCTTTTATTACCCACTCACCTAAAATATCCGCGCAGGGGCCACAATAAACTTCCTGACCATCTCGCACCCAACCTGGGGATAGCTTATGCACAGATGTTGCGTTCTTTATAGAGTAGGATTTGTCGCAGTTGCCACAGTTAAGTATTATGTCAATCATTCGTCTTCCTTTCTTTTCCTAGACCGACTCTAGTTTACATCCCTGCCCTGTCCTACACCTAAAGTTATTTAAATATCAGCGTGAGAAGGGGAAAGTAAAGTAGCGCGCGAAGCGACAAGCCTTTAAGAGTCGTTGGGCAGGTCGCGGGTCGCTCTTCAGCGTTGCCCGCACTTTTGTTGAGAGTGAACTCAGCTTGTGTGCCAACCGTTGCGTCGTAACAACGGCCCCTATATGAGCAGTTCGATCTGTCTTATTCGCTTCTATCCAGGAAAGACAGCTTCCAGAAAAACCTGTTCGCGCGCTTACAACTAGTTTTTTTGAGTTAAAGCAAAAACGCCCAGCTTTCGCCAGACGTTCGTGCATGAGAACAAAGTCTTTCGACTGTTGTCGGCCAAGATGTTTCTTTATCCTCATATTGGAAGTATACGCCTGCGGACACCGGACGTCAAGAAGAAAATAATAAAAAATTTGCCCCGAAGGACAAGTGCCAACGGGACAATGTGTTATGTATTAAGTTTTTTTTATATCATGCAATCAATGTCATGTTTTTCGCCAGCCAAGTCGCCAAAGAAGGTCAGCGAGTGCTTCGGACACCTCTTCCACGGCCTCTTCGCTTAGATCGTCCTGCGTTGCGTGCAATCCTTCGTGTAGGGTTGTCCATAGTAGGAGTTTGGGCTTCAGGCTGGGGTCTATGAAAATCTTTCGGTCGGGCGATAAGCAAAGACCCATCGCCCCCCTTGGTTTCTTTAGAAGGACGCTCCATGCCTTTCCTCTCAGGCGGATTTTCATTCTTGAACTCCAAGGGTATAGCTTTTAGTGCAAAGGTTAATTCACGGCAAAACCTACTGTTACACTCCACGATGTGCCTGGCGGCTGCTCTGGGCAAAAGGTAGGCCGGGGGGCTGCTACACCCCCCAACCAGTACCAATAGTACAATTAACCATCTCACGCCAGCAAGTCCTTGATTTTCTTGCGCCTGCGTACGTTATCGGTGATAGAGAACAGCCCAACGCCGGTCAAAATAGTGTTGATCGCTGTTGCCGGGTCTAGTGTGCCTGCCATCGCCGCGTTCGCAAGACCGCCACCAAGCGCCTTAATCTTTTCAATGGTCTCGGCTTGCGCTTCCAGGTCAGCCTCCGCCGCCTCTAATCCCTTAACATAACCCGCAACCGTAATGGCTTCGCGCTGAATATCGTCAGGGCTAGCCTTGGTTCCGGGGTTCAGGACAGATTCGGTCGTGAGACACCCCTGCATAACCATGACCACCATAAGCCAGCCCATCGCAAGTGTTAGGCCAAGCGCCGCGCCTCTGTTATGCTTCATAAATGTCCAAAACTTTTCCCACATGTCCCACCTCATTTGAAAATAGCTACGACCACCGCCATTAACGCAATGCCGAGTGCCGTAACAGTTAAAAGTCTACTTGTCCCCTTGTCCTTGCTCTTTTGTATCTCTTCAACACGCGCCAGACGGTCTATGATACAACCCTGTGGCTTGCCGTTGCCGACCACAGCTACTCGAATGGCCTTAACCCCCTCTTTGACTTCGGCTACATCTTCTTTTAGACTGTCATACGCTTGCTGCCAGTTTTCCATATTATTCCTTATTTCTCGTATAAGCTTTTAATGCTTTGTCGGTCGTCTCTTGGTCAAGCCCGCGCGACTGGGCGCTTCTGCGAATAGTCTTGGTAGTTGTGCCTAGTCGGATTAGAGACTTTGCCGCAGCGTTTTCTTTCTTCGTGTTTTTCGATTTTCCTGCCGCGAATAACCTTCTAAGGTACTGGCCTTTAACCGACCCAAGTGCTTGCCGGAATAACTTCTGTCCATCATGTCCATTGAGTTCGGCGGCTGCCACAATATCTTGTCCTATTTGCCGTACTTCCCCCTCTTTAGCTGCCGGATGAAGCCAACCAGGCTCCGCATGTGCGCGAAGAACAATCCCAAGTGCTTTTCTTGCTTTCCACGGCGTCATCCCCTTAGACATCGGAGCGGCAAAGGCGAAATTGTTTCCCCTTAAGGAAAATGGAACAAATTGTTTAGCAATAGCTTTTGATCGAGGCCACCACGTTCCCAATAAGTCCTCTTCGGCAAATTCGTCTCTCATCCATTCTTGGGGAAAAGTAGTGCCGACCTGATACCCACTTACCTGCTCTATGCCCGTTTTGGCCGCGGGGCTGAGCTTTCTCAACAACGTGCGGAACGGGGCTTGCACCCACCCAATGACTTCTCTGGCCTGCTTACCAAAATGAATATAAAATCGCTGTTTATCGTTTGGGTCACGCCAAGGAAGTTTTCTTATAGCATCGGTAACGTCTATATCGAACTTGTGACCTTCCTCGTTTTCCCAAGTCCACTTTCCGCTCGTTATTAAATTAAGTAACTGGTGGGTCATAAACAGGGTTATAGCCATGTTGCGCCAATATCTAAGGCCAATTCTCCCGGTTGCCCCCTTATGCTGAAAGACTGGACGAAAAGCTATCCTGGCATTCGAGGCCGTCCAGTCAAGCGCAAGTAATGTCATGCGCGATACTTGTTGGGCTTTGGGGGAAAGCCAGAACTGCGTTTGCCATTCTTGGCCACCATAAGCATCGTTGATTACTTTCGCCACTTCTTCCTTGATTTGGTCTTCGGTAAACCCTTCAGGCGCTCTAGCCAATTCTCTTTGGAGATTATCGTAGTATCCGTACACCTTTAGACCGCGATGCCACTTGTCCCACAACTGATGGTCCCACCATTGTATCCCCTGCCGAACAACCCGAACAACTTTACCAACTACGGGCACGCCCTTGGTGGCAGCCTCCGCCCCCTGAATAAGACGCATAACTCGTGAAACGTATTGATAAGGAGAATCCAAAACCAGCCCAGCCCGCGTAGCATCTTCAAGAAATTTGGGGTCATCCAGTAACTTTAGACCAGCGCGATAAGTAAACATCGCCTTTTTACCAAATGGAGATGCCTGCTTTCCAAAAAGGACAACGCCTTTTGCCGGGCCAACTGATGCCATTGAACTTTCAGAGAGTGCTATATGATGGAAGAGGCTGAAAGATAGCAATGCTTTTTTGGAGAAGGCGTTAAATCCCTCGATAGCTCGTACAATAGGCCCGTCGAACCTGGTGTCAAGAACCTGCCTGATAGCTCTCCATGCGTCGGGGTCTACTTTTGCGCCGCCTCTCCAGAGTAACGTTTTGCCGCCGACTTTTCGGGCGAAGACTTTAGACACTGCCGGGTGTTCCGTGAAAATCCAACCTTCGGGCGCTTCGGATGGTATCCTAATAAGCGGTTTCCCGTCAGCGCCTTTAAGTTCTTTCAGTTCTTGGACTAATTTTCTGGTAGTAGCAACCTGCCAATTAACCCTAGACCACATCCTATGAAGCGTAGCTATATTCTGGGTCAATGGTTTTAGGCCCATATCTTGAGCATCAGCTAGCGTCGGTATCTTTCTTTGTTTTGCGTTGGGACTGTTTTTGCGCACCCACCCGCCCGTAGCCGCAGAGATTTTCTTTCGCCCTCCGGCGTAAAAGTGGGGAAGGTAATTATTGAGGAACTTTATGTACTCTTCTTTGCCAGAAGCGTCTAGGAACTCGTTAACTTCTCGTCTATTAGCCTCTACGGCGGCCTTGTATTCTTTAAGAACCTGTTGCTTCCGTGGAGTCATTCTGGCCTTAACATCTTTGATTGTATCGCCCTTGGCTAGATTACCGACCCCCTCAACCATTGCGCCAATATCTTCAAGGTCGCTTTCGCTTAATCCCTTCTCCCACTTACTCGCAACCTGACTATCTCTAATGGTTTTGGCCGCCCGTGTTCTAACGGCCTTTTTTACAACCTGTTCACTATCGGCCCTAATAGCGTTAAGCGCTTGGCCCGTCATGGCTTTTGATGCCGCCGACGCCTTATCTCCAACAATGGGCGGAATGCCGACACCGGCAGCCAATTCTTGTTTCTCAGACCTCTTCTCCGCTATCTTCTGTTTTAGCTGGGCTGCCTTAGTGGGGGGCTTGGGGGCTTCAGGAGCCACTTTCTTCGCCACAGGGGCCACGGGAGCCTTTTGGGGGAGAACGGGCGCTACAGGAGCCGTAGGGGCCGGTGGCGTGGGTGTAGAGGGTGCTGTGGGGGTAATCGCTGTAGTAGTAGCAGGCTGGGCTGGCTTGGCTGCGGGTGTGATGTTGGCCCGCATAATGTCTTCAACGGACAACTTGCCAGTGAGTAGATCGGTAGCCGTCGTTAACGCCTTGAAAGCCGCTTCGCTTCCTTGGGGTGCGTCAGGATGCGCTGTAAGGGCTTTTTGTCTGTATGCGGCTTGTATTTCCGCAGAACTCGCCCCCTTCTTGACGCCAAGTAGTTCTCTTGCCTTGGGGATGAGGTCTTTCTGGAGCTTGCGTAACCCTTTCCAATCCACCTTGTAGCCTGACTCAGGAGTCCACTTTACTATCTTTCGGCCTGTTATCTGGTTCTTCCACCACTTCTTAACGCCGGGGATAGCCACCAGACCACCGCCTATCAGGGCCGAAGTAATGATGCCTTCTAAATCTTGATTCTCCGCTGCGGCTATTGTACCAAACAATCCAGCGGTAGCACCTGTCTGCTTGAGCGTTCCAAACTTCGCAGCTTTGCCAAGTTCGGCTGTTGCTCCCAACCCCATCGCAAGTATTGAACCCTTTCCAGGCGATTCGCCCTCGAAGGCACTTACGGCTTCAAAGGCCATCATGTTGCGCAATAACTCGCCCTCTGTAGCTCCGCCAAGGTTCGGAGGAATAACCTTCCTAACTAGAGCAAGTTTAACCAAGAAAGACACAACGCCTACGCCTATGTCAACACCTTTCTCGACCAAAGTTTCGGCGGGCGGGACTTCCAATGACTTAACGCCGGGCGCAATAGCTACTCCTGCCTGCTCAATGTCTTGCTGGGTCTCTTCTGCCAACTCTCGGCTAGTAGGGAATCGCTCCAGTAAAGCCGGGTCGTCAAAGCCTGTCGGGGTTTTCGGGTCTGTAACTGACTTGACGAAGTTTATCAAAGAACCAAACCGTTTTTGGTTAAGCGGGTCCAATATGAACGTGTTGATTATATTTCGACCAGCCCGCTCGGCCAAGTTTATTTCTTCGTCAGGAATGAACGGAGTAGTCTCTTCAAATTCAAAAGTCTCAGCAAGCCCTCCGCCAATGGCGGTATCTTCAACTTGTGGCTGGGCGGGCGCAAAGAATTCTTCCTCTGAAATGATCTTTCGCGGAGCGAAGAACTCTTCCTCTGAGATCATCTTTCCCATTATTTAACGGTCTCCCAGCCAGTAGAAGTCCACTTGGCCACTTTCCCTGACGGCGAAGTATATATCTTGCCTATCTCCCGCTGTTCGGGTGGTGGAATGTCATCAGGCTGAGTAGTTGGCGGAGCGACGGACGCTCGGCCAGTTTGAGCGGCAAGCCTGGCGTCTTTAAGAAGTCGAACGAGTTGGGGCATTATTTTTTTAACGGCATCAATCTCTTTATTGCCGCTAGGCTTATCCCCCGCCTCCGGGAGTTGTGCAGCTAATTCTGGTGCGAATATCTCAAGAAGGCTCTTAATCTCATCGTAAGCCTCAAGAATATCTACTTCTGAAGTGTCTACATCCTTCTGTTCTACAAATTTCCCCTCTGATGTTTTTAATGCCGCACTTATTTTGCGTCGTGCCTGTACCATTGTTTGGCGTAGTTTGCGTATTTGGCCAGGCAAAGGCTGAAGTTCCTTTGCGCGTGCATCAAGTATTTTCTGTTGCTTTTCCTGGGCTTTTTCGATAACGGCCTTCTCTTCTTTGACTATGGCAGTTCTATCTTTTTCCTCGGCCAAAGTAGCCTCGCGGTCGAGTTTGTTTTGCAGATTCTTCGCAAGGATTTCGGCACGCTCGCGGGGAGAAATGTTCCCAGTAATGCCGGACTTAACAAGACCCCTAACTATTGGAGCGCTTTCCTTTACCGTCAATCCACCCCGCCGTGTTTCGTCCACTACCTTCATAACCTGGGCTGCGTTTTTCTGGTCTAATCCTAAGCCAAGAAGGCTGTCGAGGTCAAGGCTATCAAGGTAGTCTGTATCGAACTGTGCTTTTCTCTGATTGTCGAGGGTTTCGTAGAACTGGTCGAGTTCCTTCATTTCCTTCTGGCGCTGGAATCTTAACTGGTCGCGCTCACGCTGGAACCCACGCGCCATCTCGGCGTCGCTAAGCTGAAAGCCCCTGCGCTGCTCAAGCTGGCCTTGAGAGAACTGCTCCCGTGCCACTTGGTCGTCAATTTCAGCCTGTCTTTGCACACGCCCGGCCTCAGTGGTCAGCCGACCCAAAGCTCCGAACTTTCCATGATGTCTTGTTATGGGCATATACGCTCCTAAGAAAACGTTACAAGTGGATGTTCAATATCCCAGACTTCCCTGTATCCCTGATATTCCATAAACTGCTCGAATGGAGGCCTATCACTCATATCCATCAATTTAATAAACTCCTCGTATGTAAAAGGAGCTTGAGAATCTTCTGGGAATCCAGGAACGGGTTGCCTTTGGCCAAAACCTCCTGGTAGCGACGGAGTGCGTGTGGGGGCTAGGTGCCTTGTCGGCGCACCCCCTGGCAGCAACGGTCTGGGGGCAAGAGCCGGTCTTGCTTGGGTTGCGGCGACTTGCGCTTCGGTTTCTTGTGTTGCTGGAGTTAAGGCTCGTGCCGCAACCGGACGCTGTGCCCCCTCTGCACCAACGTCACGAAGGGCGCTCAAGACCGGACCCCTACTGGGAGGGATGTCGGAAACTCGCTCTATCACACCAGCCTGCGCACGACTAACACGCTCGGTTACGTCAGCACTCTGCAAGGAGGCGCTTTCATCTATCGCTCTTAAAATAGGGCTAACTACAGTAGTGCCGCCTAGTCCACGGCTTACCAATCTTTGCTCCGCTCGGCCTCTCGCCAAGTGTGACCTCCGCGCTATTCTGGCTTGTTCTACCCGGCCCTGACCACTAAGTAAAGATAAGGCTTGGGCAAGTCTTCCACTTGCGGCTTGGCGGGATGCGTCCTCTCCAGCCTGATGTTCCGATATAGCAGCTTGCGCAGGGGTTTGCTCTCGCCGTCTACCAGCTATAGTCAACCCCCTCTGGGGTCCGAGTACGCTGGCAACGGTGGGCGGGGAAATCCTGGTAGTCCTTAATCTTGAGATTTTAGGTGGGGCGTTCTCCCTAAACTGTTGAAGTCTCAGTGGCAATGATCGACGGGATGTGCCTTTTTTGCGGGTCGGGTCTTTGGGTAAACTCGCAGCCCTCGCTAGTTGTATTGAAGTACCGAATGCCATTATTTTCTCCTAGGGTCGTCTTTGCAATTCTCGCAATCGCCCAAATTTATATCGCCTTTTATGGCGCAAATATAGCCACAGCAGCCTTCTTTTCTTCTCAAAGGGCAGGGGCCGGGGCCGCGAGAATGAAGGCGAATCTTCAAATGCTTGACCTTTTCCGTGAGTTCCCAATTTACCATGTCACCACAGCCTGCCCTCCTGACACGAAGTGGCCCGGTGGGCTCACTTCCCATAAACAATCACCCTCATCATTCGGTACTGTTGCAGTCCCGGTTCCCACGCCACAGGCGGATTGTCCGGTAAATGATACTACGCCGGAAAAAACTGCATGGTCTGGGGAGAGAGAAGTGAATACTGCCCCAACAGCACAAGTCCCGCTATCCCCAGAGAAATTGATGCTGGCACTTATTGTTACCGAATCGGGCGCTGGCTGCGGAAGCGGCGGGTCGCCACACGAGCCGTCTGATGTTGTATAGGCTATTTCGTGTCCCCAATCGCCAGAAGAACCAGTCAGCGTTCCTCCATAAGTACAAACACCATTAACTCTTCCCGCAAATGGTACGCCTATAAAAGCTCCAAGATTGAGATCGCCGGTCCAGCTTAAATCACCGAGGTTTCTGTTCGCCCCGGAGGTTCCGCCGACACATCCACAATTTCCCATCCCACTAAAGACAATACTTATCTCTTTGGGGCAACCGTCGGGGCAATCCGTACCACCCGTTGTAGAACCGGCATCTCCGGTCCATCCGCAGCAGCAGTCAATATCCATTGCAACGTCGCCAGCGTCGCCAGCGGAATCGCCCGTAAATAGAACTTTCCCCTCCCAGAATCTTACTGTTGGGTTATAGTCAGCCATTATGGTTGAGGACACACAACGCCGGTGTAGACGGTAGACCAATCGCTTTCTGAATTTCCGGTCTCAAAAAGAACTTCTATTGTTTTTACTTGGAAGTTCAATCCGCTTACTCGCCAATCTGTAATCACTTGAACTTTATTATCTGTCCTTCCCGACCAAACTTCCACGTAGTCAGAGTGCCCAGACGTTCCACCAGCATGTACGTGGTCGCATCTGGACACCATGTTCGATGTTCCTGGGTCAGGGCTACTTGAAACATCCTGTGGATTGGCATTACATAAACGGTCGTCTATAATGCCAGATACGCCGGAATTAAAAGCAGTGTTGCCTGCCGAGAATCCTATCGCAACCCCCCAGTCAATGTCCCAGAAGTTCTTGGTTAGGTTGTCGGCTATCTGATCGCCGAAAGCCACAAAGCCAGGACTCTCGAAGTCTACCGCTATCCCACCGGGACCAACCTTTAAGCCATCGCCAACCCTTACATAATACTTCCCGCCATAGCCGTCTATGGTAAGACCGTCGCCCAAGGCTCCGTCGTAAGTAAGCCTAGTGTTATGGGCGAACCACTGGGATTCGTCAGCATCACGCATTATTCGGATAGCGCCTATCGCTGATACCCTCCAGGAATGACCTCGCCTACTATGGATTCAATAGCAAAGGATTTATTTGTACCACCAGAAGATACCTTAATGGCGTGTGCACCACCTCTTACCTTGATTCTGACTGGCGGATTCCTTCCCGGAACCCAAGAGCCTGTAGAATGCGTGGATGAGCCGGTAACCCCCTCGACAGTATCCGCACCATGAATAGCATAAGTAGCCGAAGAGCCAGTAGAACTTAATGTTCCGATAACTGAAGATACAACAACGTCGTTCTGCACACTAGACAGTCTTTGGGGTCGAGTCCAGAAGTGGGCGTCGATCTCCGCAGTTGAGCCGGTTAAGTCGTAAGCCTGGTCGTCGTCATAAGTGTATAAATGACCGTCCCTTCCTCCAAGTATGGGCTGTCGATAAGAAGCCCCTACGGAGTTATAGAACACATTACAAGTGGGAGCCATATCGTCAGGATAGCCTTCGGGGAAGAAGGAATCGTTACGAATATCGTAAAAGATGTGCGTCGAAGTATCTTCTTCAAATGGAGTGAGATATAGATTGATTCCGTGTCTATCGGCATCGTAGAGCATCGAAATGTAATGCTCGCCCGTGGAGCCTGTAGTTCCGGGCTTAACGTACTCGTATCCAGACAGGTCAGGGAGTCTCTCGGAAGTCAGGTTTACTGGTTGAGAGCCGGGGACGTATCTATACATCCCTTCCTCTCCGAAGAAGTATAAGTTCCCCACATCATCAGTGCACCATGCGTTCTGGCCCAGCATTCCCGTTTGCTCAGTGAGTCTTCTTGAAACACCACCAGCAGCCGGGTCACCTCGAATCTCCCATATCTCCCTTGAACAGCCGAACACGCATCTATTATCACCCATCGAGCAAATAGCCTGAATGGGATTGCCAATTCTACTGTAAACAGTGTTGTTTCCGGCTATCGCTCTAGCGTCGTCGCCAGCGCCGTAATCGTAGTCCCACGCATCGCCTACTCGTGAAGCAAAGTAGTTGTTGGGCTGGCCCTTGACTCCATACCAAAACAGACGGTTGCGCCAGTTCACTACTCCGGTTGTGTTTTGTACTAACTCACCCTTCCTTGCGACAAGCTCTCTTACGGGGTCGCCGGTGGTGTCTATCGGGTTATACCATAATGCCGTACCCCCTGTGGCTATGTAGACTTGTCCGTTTAGGTGGGCGGCGGAGTAGAGAGACTTATCGGGTAGAATTGTAGAAGTGTCAGCAGCAGAGAACCCAGCACCCTCGACAGACTGTTTCCAGACCTGCTTGCCACCAATTGCAACGAGTTCTCTTGTTGTGGTAGTAGAACCGGTTTTGGCAATAAGGGTCCAGTAACCAAGCTCGGCGTTTCTCAGTTCAGAAGATTGAGTGGCTGAAGCGCCCGCAGGTGTGCTCATGGTCATGGCAAAGCCGCCGTTAATGCACTCCCCCTGTTCTCGCTCGCACTTGGCTATGTCAGTGCCGTCCATTGACAGGGTTACGCTGTCCTCGTCTCCAATGCATCTAAAAACATGGTCTCCGCTACTGGTGTTAATGATATTTACATTGGCGGGTCCACTAGGTCTGTTTTGGATACTCGACCAGGAATCCATCTTTACCAAGTTAAACGGAGTGAGTGGGCCAGACCTGACCCTTGCAGTCAATTTAGAATCGTAACCTATCAGAGGGTAGGTGGCTCTTTTGTTATTAAATACTATATCGACAACCGCACCACCAGAACCACCTGTGGAATATGTAGCACCGGAGTTGGTCCAGAAACTCAACGAGCAGGCGGTGTAAAAGTTCCACCTGAAATTTACCTGCATGTCAAAGTTGTCCCAAGTATCACCTCCGAAGCCGGAATCTCCTGACTGGTAATTGGCCGTGCCGGAATTAGCATGGGCGTCTCCAGAGAAAGAGACGTATCCGTTTTTCGATCTTAGTGTAGCCGAAGAGGAGGTCCAGCCGGATATGCTATTGACTGCTGTGGACGCTCCGGCGGCGGTATCAAAGGTGTCGTCATAAATGAAAACATCCCCAAACCCTTTATCAAGCCATAGCAAAGATTGGATTGGAGATGTAGAACCAGTAGTACCACCAACAAGGTCGGAATATGCCCTCTTCAGGCCTGGACGGGTCCCCCCGCGCGCACGCTCCGCGTCCGTACTGTAAGCGCGCACGTTATTCAAATCGGGGGAGGTCTGCTTGGGCTGGTTGGAATAGGCCCAGTTAGTGTCCTTCCCCCCTAACGGGAAGTCGAACCTTACTTCCATTAGCTTGAAGCCGGTATCACAGCAGAAGCGGCGAACCAGTAATTACCATCGCACCAGAAGTCGGCCAGTTCGCCTATTCCTACGTCAATAGTATCATAACTTGTGCTACCACCAAAGCCAAGCTCGACGTAAACCTTACAAGTATTACCCGTAGACTCTCCGCCCGTTCCTCCAACTACGCGAAGGAACTGACCCTCGTATTTCTTAGAAGCTTTAGGAAGGGTCATTACGAGCGCACCTCCGTTACTGTCCAAGACAACAACCGCATTCTTGGTCTCGAACTCAAGAAGAGTCGCGTTCTCAGTCTTCTCTGTTCCTATGGAAGTCGCCCTAATCCTTCTCTGATGAAAATTGCTCTTGCTCATTATTCCCCCTAACCCGGAACTACAGCAGAACCGCCATACCAATATGAACCGTCACACCAGAAGTTTGCGAACTCCCCTATGCCAACCGTAACGTTGTCATAGTTCGTACTCGCCCCACCGTAACCGGCGGCGACGTAAGCGAAACAGTCATTACCAGCGGTGGTCCCTCCGGTGGTGTTCGCTACAAGAAGGGTTACCCCCTTATACTTGTCGGCGGCTGCCGGAATTGTTACGGTGAATCCCGAATCGTTACTATCAACCCGAACCACGGCGTTCTCCACCTCAGCTTGCGTGAGAGTGGCCGCCGCCGTCTTGGCCGTTCCTATGGGAGTCGCCCTGTTCCTTATCGAATGAAAATTACCCGCACTTGCCATCATATTCCTCCTAATAGGTTACTGTACCACGTCTTTCCCATTGGGGATAGGCGTTGTCTGAATTGTCTGAGTTTTCGCCCAGATTCCTCGGTTTAGTTCTCGCGTCCATATCAATAGACGCCTCAATTAACATGTCGGCTTGCTTCTGCTGGTATGTCTGGCCGTCATTTCTGGCGGCTTCGGCACAAGCGAGCGCACAAGCTCGTATTGTCCTGCCGTGTAGCGCTCCCCCTAGCGGGTACTCGTTATCCGAAGTCATCGCCGCAGGATTAACCGCGTACCTGTAGGTCAGGGTGCTATCAGACGATGGGGTAGGCCACGTCAGCATCTCCCACCTCTGGCCGTAAGTCGAATTAAAGCTCACCGGCTGCATGGCGAAGTATTGTGGTGTTCCATTACCGGAACTTGAAGCCTGCATAGTCCTTAATGCTTGAGGGGTTCGCTCCGTCATGGCCACTAAAGAGCCTGAAGAACTATATCTTAGAGAGTCCTGAAGGTAGCCGAAGTCGTCTGGCATGGTAAACGCGCCGGTAGAGTCTATTGAGAAACCAGCGGTCTCACCTGTAGCCGTACCGATCATTGTAACCGACTTACCAGAGGTGTACGAATGGATGGCATAACTTCCAACGTCGAAGACCATGTCATGGCCGACCATCGAGGGGTGGAATGTGTCAGCACTCATGCCTATCGACGTTGCAGAGTTCCCGGCCCCATCAGAAGTACCCACCAGAGTCAGTCCAGTAGTTCCGGTTGTATCTGACCACAGAACAATATCCGCCGTAGGGGACATGAAACTCCAAGCATATCCCCTTCCGGTTCGAGGGTCTAGACCCAACAGGAACCTACTGTACCCGTCATTGGCGTATCTTTTGACTTCCGCAAGCAGGGTGGCGTCGGTTACACTTCTCCCATATCCCAGATAATCGGCTACTTCCTGGTATATGCTTGAAAAGGTAATTGATATTGTTGGTTGAGCCATTAGTAGTACCTATGGTGTGATTTGGACGAGGAAGCAGACGCAGATGAAGAACCTACCCCGATAGGAAGGGTGAGTATGAGCGTAATCCCGTAAGCGCCCTCAAAAACGTCTTGCTGAGTCCCCTCTGTCACCGTGTCGGAATCGTCCTTATCATTCATGACACCGTAATAAATAGTGCTGCCTTCCGTATCCGTGTCGAACAATCCGGCGGCGACAAGATCGGTGCTTTCCCAATAATCAGCAGTCGCCGGTTCGGCCACCTTCACACCCGTCAGGGTTACAGCCGTTCCACCCTGGTCCGTAGAGGCGTCAAAAATATCCTTGAAATTCGACCCCGTGGTTACGGGCGAAGTCACGTTGAACACCTGAACGGCCCGCAAGCGGGTCTCCCCGCCAGAAATACCCTCCGCGCCCAGCCTTAAAATAGCATGTATTGCATTTTCATAGCCAGCGACATTAAACTCGGTCAGGAATCTGGTAATCTGGCATGCCCACGGGCCTACTAGCCCAAGAAAGCGAAATGTCTCTTTATTCGCGGAAACAATGCCTGTCGGAAATTCTCTGGTTGCGGCCCAGGCTTCCTCTTTCGTACCGAATCCGCCACCAGCCCTATAAAGGCTTGTTGTCGCAATGTCGTCAAGCTCCACTTCGGGGTCGAGGTTCACCACGCCTACATTGGGGTCGGCACGAAGCTCCGCAAGGTCAAGCTCTATATCATCACCGTCCTGAGTGCACTTGAACTTCCTTCTCCAGTCTTTTAGGGATAATCCCAGTTCTACCCCTTCAATCTCGTCAAAGACATAATCTCCGCCTACTTTGCTGACCTTGCCTGACGTCTCGACCTTCCAGTGCAGTTTATCGACCGCTAAGACATTTGTGTCGATAAGCGGCCCGAAGTGCCTATTCTCGATTATATTGGCTGTACGGGCGACTTCTATGGCGTTACGGGTGGTTGTGTCGGCTGGAAACAAGCGGATGTAAGCCCCGTTAGGACCGTTGATGGTATAGCCATAGTCTACGAACACGGGGGAGATGTTGATAGGCTGCCATACGCCAGACACTCGCATGAACTGATGGCTAGCAGAAAGCTCTACCTGATTGCCGAGTCGAATTGTCTTGGAGTTAATTATCAATAGTATCTGTGGTGGCTTTTAGAAGAAGAAGCTGATGACGAGGCCGAACTGTCAGGCATTGTTATCTGAAGATACGGCCAATTTGCGGCGCTGTCGTTAGCAACAAAGAACTTCTGCTCTGCGGCAGGTTCCGAAAGCGGGAAGGCTGCATCGTCTGCTAAGCAGAAGCCAATGTCGTATTGAGCGTTCGATTCCCATTTGTCACTGTCTGTTGGGTCTATGGCTATTCTAACATAACCGTTAGCGTCAGATGATATTGTGCCGATTTCTCGATTGTTGTCTCCAGCTTGGTCAGAGAATGTATTATAGACCTCGACATACCCGCCGAAATCATTGGGGTCGGTCGGCCAGCCGCTCGGCAAATCTATATGCCTTATGTTAAGGGCTGTATCCCCAGCCATCGTTCTCGCATGAACAAACAATGACACCGCGAGCGGGTTGAGATACGCAGATGTATCAAAGCGAAGCATCGCCCGTCGTATAATAAATCCCGTATTAACCAGAACTTGTATTGTCGTTGACTCGCTAGCGTTTACGCTGCTGTCCGCTCTAACAGTAGCCCAAGTTGCGTTCGTCTCTTGGGCCTGTCTGAAAGTGCCGATAATTGGGTCTACGCGAGGCATACTATCTCTTTATTTCTCTCAACCCGAAGACCGTTCCGCTAACAATAGCCGTGGAACCTGAAGTCTCGGCAGCCCAATGGCCCCACAACTGGTCCTTTACTGGTACGGTCCATGTTCCAACTGGATAACCCGCTGGCGTAGAGCCGGAATAGGTCGTGCCAACGCGGTTTGCTATAAACATCGCCCCGTTCTCTTTAACGCGCAAATGGATAAACAGCGGAGTAAGAACACTGCCGCCTGCGGTGAGGTCTATAGCGCTACCACCAGTGCCGAAGACAATAGTGGTTCCAGCCATCCCACCCAAAGCCCTTTGTATGTTAGGCTCTATTAATTCTTTTGGTACAAATTGTCCCATGATTTCTCCTATTTCTCTAGCTCTTGTCTGGAGCCTATTGTGTCAATCTCGTAATGAACATCAAAATCAAGTATAACTATTCCACTTGCATAATTATCGGTCTGGGCCGCTACTCTTTTAATCCTGCATAAAAGAACTGACGAGATTGTCTTTCCAGTCCCGTCAATACCAGCGTCGGTCACGTTTGCCTCTGGACGATGATTGTTATCGGTGTTGACTCCTGTGGAAATATCTATTGTTGACTTGGTTGAGTTCGCTGAAAAATCCTCACCCAGGTCAGCCCACGTATACTCAAACTCTATCCCAAAATTATCTGCCGGACTAACGTCGGTTGTACACATAAAATGAATATGTGGACTTATATCAGACCCTTCTTTCCAATCGTGTGGCATCTGGATGGTAATTATAGCCTCGTCGCCGTCACTGAAGACAAAAGCATAAACACCTTGGCTGCCCGCTCCGTCAGTGAAAAGTTGTGTCAACGTTGGATTATTTGCCACCCCACGCCAGTTATTCGGACCTAACGGTGTTACATAATCACCCCAAACCGTTGCAGTTCCATTAAATACAAGCGTACCGTCGGCCTCAAACTCAGAGTAATTTGTATTCCCCCCGTCTCCTATGGTAACAGGAGCGAAGAGGTCTTTCATGTTACGTTCGTATGGCATGTTACACCTTGAAATAGTGGGCTATAACGCCATCACCGCTGTTCCCGGCATCAACGTAGAAGTCCTGGAGGTCAACGCATACATCTTCCGGCGTATCGGGTTCGTAAAAATCCAATGGATTCATCTGCATCTGCTGATTAGTAACTGCATCAACGCTTGAATCGCCAACGTACACCGCTCCCGTGTTGTTGCCGGTAGCCTTCTTCGCCATGAAACTAAGACCTCTGGCCCATACCAGGCCAGTAGTTAGACCTACGGCAGTACCCGGAGTAGTCACTGTCTGGGCAAGTGTTTTTATTCTCCTTAGAACAACTGCCACAAGTCTCCTAAAAAACGAGCAGCCGGGGGACAGGACGCCCCCCAGCCACTCTAGCAGGAAAGGCCCGTTAGATATTCATTCTACCGGCTTTCTTCATCGCAGTGATAATCGCATCAACGTCAACCTTGAGTCTGGCGCAAGCATCACCCAGCCTAAGTATCTCGCTACTATTACCAATACCACTCAGGCCAGTCGTTGCTCCTGTAGTGCCACCAGTTAAAGCAACCGACGTAGCAGTAACCGCGTCAACCTGGCCCTCTGAAACGAGGTGTGCCAGAACAGTACCAGACGCGGTGGAACGGTCCACCGTCTGCGCGGCCTTGGCAAAGTAGGGCTGCGAGGACGAGGCTGTTGAGCCAGTCCATACGGCGGTCTTCAGACCAAGTTCCGTGCAGCTTGTGTCCGTACCACCTGTAGTGCTGATGTTGGTCCATACCTTAGCCAATGTTCCGGGGAACGGGGTGGGCTGAATAACTTCAGTCCAGCATGGTCCCTCCTCATTGTAGCCTTCGGCCACGACGCCTGCGAAATACTTCAGATTCGCAGTAATGGGCTTCTCGACCTCCCACGCAGCATTACCACTTCCGCCTGTGTCAGTGTTGAAATTATAACACAACGGATAGCCAGTCTTAACGATTGAACTACCCGTGTAGTACACTGATTTCTTGTGAACTTTTTCGCTCTTATATTGAACTTGAGCCATTTGTTAGCCTCCTACGCCACCACAGCGGAGATAATACCGCCAGCAGTGCGCCTGTTAGTGCAAAGGAAATTGAACCGGATGTCCAAGAACGTAGTGAACACATCGTGCTGTTTAACACTATTCATCGGGCCGGTTTCTCGGAAGTAGTCGCCTTCTTTCACGGCTGCGTGGAAGTAAGCGTGGTTAATCGCATACATAGGATAAGTAGTATCGTTACCCTGTGCGTAGTTGAGGTATTCGACCAGTTCTATCGGAATGTTCTTGATGAGCGTGGCCCCAGCATACTTGCCGACGTCAGCACCCAACTGGTCGTTATTGTCCCGCGCACGGTCCTCGAACGCCTCCAGAACCTCTTCGCCGGTGTAAATCTTCAGCGGGTTGGCTGCTGTGGCGGTCGCGTCAGAGACCATGACCGGAGGCTTGAACCTCAATCTTCGAAGCATTCTCGTTACCTTGATAACGTCGGAATCAACAATAGTACCATCAAACGAAGTCGCAGCAGTCCAGCGGTCGTTGTAGTTCTTCCACCGAGACTGGTCGGGACTTGTGGTTGATGGGTTAATGCCACCGCAATCGGAAGCATCATTACCATCCTTGTAGATGGGCTTGTTGCCGTTGTGGCCAGCAGTCTGAGAGGTAACGATTGGGCCAATCCAGTAAGGGATGCCCAGCGGATGCAAGGTATCGCCGGAGTCGTCAGGCACTTGCCAGGCGTACTCCTCTAAGACGTTAGCCATACCCTCTTGAGTGCCGCCCCTGCGGTTCTTAATCAAATCAATCAACTTGTTTCTGCCACGATTGTCCGCCATCTCTTGTCGAGATATTGAATAGTCGTGCGTAAGTTGAACCCACTCAATACGAACTCTAGCCTGAAGGTCTTCAACAGACGGCTCTTCTGTAGCATACGGAGTGGTAAAGTGAGCGCCCCCGGATTCAGTAACGCGAACGTTCTTGATAATCTGAGTGCCACCCTGGTACAATACCTTCCTCTCTTGGAACCAGTTGTTCACAACCGGATAGGCATTGTATTTGTGAAGTACCTCGTACTTGCCATCCCACGGGACAGTTGGAATTGTCACCCGCAGGAGGTCAAGCATTTGGTCATTATTATACAGACTCGTAGGGTCTGCAAACGAAACAGTTGTCGCCATGGTTTTCCCCCGAAAGACAGGCTAGACCTTTAAGCCAGTCCTTTTCTCCCACGCCTCCATTGCGGCATATGCCGCATCATTCCCCTCTGGAACTTCTGGATGCGATTTGCGCACGGATGCGCGATTGACTTGAGAACCGGACCTTTTCTTGACCTTATTGCCTGTAGCTTTCTCTTTGGCATTTGGAAATTTAACTAGAAGCGCCTCCTTCAGCGCCTCATCCCTTGTCATCGGCTCGTAACCGTCAAGTCCCTGATTTGCCGTCTGATTGCCTATCATCAACTCCCCGGCCTTGTTGATGACCTTAACCCTCTGTTCGTAGTCTAAACCACTTTCAGAGAGTTCCTTCAGCGGCCCATCACCGAATTGTGGGTAGAGTTCCTTGTCTAAAGAGGCAAAGAAAGCGTCCACATCACGAGTAATGCGAGCATCGTTCGTGTGTTCGGATTGTTGCTCAAAGGTATCGAACCTCGATTGGAGAGACTTGTTTTGGCGTAACAGGGTGTTGACGGTTTTACCGACATCCCCCCATTCCCCCTCGTCAAGCTCCTCCGTCACCGCCTCTTTTTCGGCGGGTACTGGGGTTTTGTTCTGCAAATCTCCAAGCTTCTGATGTAGCCGTCCTGTATCAGAACGAATCTTCACCAGTCGACTAGCGAGTTCAATACCCTCTTTGCCGAGCTTGGTAGCAGTCTCAGAACTTACTCCCAGGTGTTCCAATGCGTCAAGCTGCTTACTAGAGAAGGTGGTTTCGGCCTTAACGTCGGTAGAGTCTTTAGGCTCGTCTTCGTCTTTAGCTTCTTCGTCTTCTGCTTGACTTGCAAGAGCGGCAGCGTTCGTCCGTTCAATCTCGTCGATTTTGTCCTGAACGGGATCGCTGGTAGTCTCCTGTTCCTTTTCCTGCACTTCTTCCTTAGACATGAAATGTCCCCTATATTAGAGTCTGACGCGGCCACGGAACATCCGTGGGTGGCAGTCAGTTATCCCCTAAGCGCTACTGACTCCGCCATGCGGAAGTCATCAATATCATCAATGTCGATAGCCTCTATTTTAGGTATCTCGAACATGAACGGCGTTTCGCCAAGCCTGCATTCTGAATTGCGAAACGATTCTCTAGTGAATAGATAAATACACGAATTGTCTTCAAACACCGGCTGTAAGTCTTGTGTTCTTTCAAGCCCATACGGACTATGGTTTACCGGACTTCCATCACAATAGAATCTCGCCTGTAGCCTAGTAACACCAAATAAGGTATCATGGTCACTGTCGAGGCGAAACTGGCTAATGGCTTTTTTGATTGTTCCTGCAGTTAAAAGCGGATTAGTGCAAAACGTCTGCAAAAAAGTGTCCGCCTTTGTTTGGGTAATATCGTATCTAGCCAAATCGTCGCCATTGATATGATTACCCCGAAGGTGTTCCGGCCTTTTGATGAACCTTGTCTTTTTTGTTAAACTAGAGCCAAGAAGTTCTTCGCTATCAGTATTAACAAGAATCTCGTCTATCACATCAATTCCGTCTAAAGTCGAAAGAATGTGCATCCACAATGGACGGCCATTAAACAATCTAAAATTCTTGTTCGGCAACCGCTCGCTTTTCTTCTTAATTGGAACCAGAGCAGCTAACATCCATTGCCTTCCTGACCGCATCGTCCATTGAAACCCTATCGTCTACGCCTTCCAGATACTTCAACACGACGGCATCGCGCCTTGGCCTGTGGTGATTCTGCATTTCGTATTCTACTCTAAGTCTTTCCGAAATCTCAAAAGAACAGTATTCCTCATAATACCCGCCTAAAAAGAACGTCAGGCCCATAACATGAAGACTGTCTATTTCGTATTGTAAAATATCCCAAACGCCCAATATCCCAGTCGAAGGAGAGAATCCGTGAATCGCGGCAAGTTCTTTATACTTTACGCAAAGTTCCTTCCTGCGCTCGATACCATCTGGCAATAAAGATTCACACGCCGCAGCAAGTTCCTTGCCGTCTCTTTCGTTCCATAACCACGGATGGGGGCCGACAACCCAAGAAACACCCTGCTTGCACCACCGATCTACCGCTAACTGCTGAATACTGCCCCGGTCTTTGTTGTAGCCACCGTCTTTTATAAGCCTGTAAAAGTATCGCTTGTGAAGATTATGATATAAAATATCAGTCTTCGAGCCCAAATCCACCGGATGTCTCGAAGCTAACCACGGACCTTCGTTAATTCTTATTATCAAATCATACGAGTCTGTGGTTTTTCCTAGCCCCAGCCCTTGTGTATAATTAGCTGGACCCACAAGAACCGCTGACTTACCCTTTACAAACTCAGCAAAATTCACGATGCTTCCCGCCTCTAATCGCAACGGCTTCCACTATACGGAAGTCTTCTGGAGTGTCTATATCAAGTGCCTCTGTCCTCGACACTTCAAACATCATCGGACTCTTGCCCATGCGGCTTCCGGTTTTCGCAAAGGACTCTCTCGTGAAAATGAACGTACAACCAACATCTTCATAAACTGGAAGAAGGTCTTGATTGCGAATAATGTTGTGTGTTTCGTGGTTTATGGGCCTACTGTTGAAGTCGTAGAACCTAGACTGATGCTTGGTAACACAGAACAAAGAATCATTGCAACTTTTCCCAAAGGCAGCGATAGCCTTGCAAATCGTCTCTGCCGTAAGTAATGGATTGGTGCAATGTGTCTGGAGGAAGGTGTCGTTCTTCGCCAGGGTCATGTCGTAAATGGCCAAATCTGCGCCTATCGGGTCAACCCGAAGGTGCTCCGGCCTTTCGGCAAATCTGACCTTTTCCATGATTCCGTGGGCAAGCAACTCTTGGCTATCGGTATTAACGATGATTTCGTCTATATCAGGAACTTGGCCCAATGTTTCAAGTATATACATCCACAGCGGTTTACCGTTGAACACTTTGAAACTCTTATCAGGAAATCGCTCGCCGCCGGTTCTTATTGGAACAAAGGCGCTAATCAATGAAAGCCTCCTGCACCTCATCGTCAACAGTAATCCTACCGTCGCTCTCCACAAGACCCTTGATAAGGGCAGCGTCCCTTCGCGGATTGTGCAACTCGGACTTCGGTGCCTCTATGGCCATCTTTTCGTAAAATTTCCTTAAAGATTCCGATTCTTCCATCGGACAGTACTCTTCGTAATAACCACCCCGCAAAAAAGTTATTCCGACAAGATGAAGACTTTCAATTTCGTACTGCAAAATATCCCAAATGCTTATCATCCCCAAAGACGGGGAATTGCCCGCTAACGACCTAAGTTTGTCAAACTCTTTGCACAGTTCCTTCCTGCGCCTCTGGCCACGAAGCAGACTCTCGCAGACGGCGATAGCTATCTCGCCTTCTTTAGTTCGCATAAGCCACGGATGGGGGCCGACTATCCACTTGACCCCTTGCTCCTCCCACTGATTTATTCTCTCCGGCCTGACGGTTCCGCGACGACTCATACCGTGTTTTTTTCTATAAAAGCATCGCTCGTGAAGGTTGTGATATAAGACATCAGTTTTTTTACCCAAATCCTCTGGATGTCTTGAAGCTAGCCACGGGCCTTCGTTAATGCGGATAACAAGATCGTAGGAATCAAATTCCTTTCCCCGACCCTGACCTTTAGTGTAAAGCGCCGGACCAACTATAATTGCCTTCTTGCCTTTTACGAATTCGTTAAATTCCATTTTACACCTTTCCTGCTATTTGGCGCGGAGAACCTCTTCTAACGACCCGTCAATAGTGACGCGACTATCACTAGTCCTGATTGCCCGCATTGCTTCTATTTGCGGGGCTTGCTTGTGGACAGGCTGCTCGTAACCACCTGTTACCGGGTTTAACCCGTCCTCTATCCAATCCATCGCTTGTTGTTCGTTCCAGGGGCGATACTCTTTAAGATAACCACCCTTATAGAATGTTAATCCGGTGATATATAAACACGCTATATCTTTGGATAATAGATCGACTATGGCGGCAAAGCCGGTGTTCGGCCTACAAGTCAGTCCCTTTTCTACCGAAGTATACAACTCTTTGTCTATAATATGGAATGGCAGTTTTGCCTGCTCATTTGCTTTTCGGAACGTCTGCAATAATGGGATAGACCATTTGAGGTCATCAGGATACGGAGACGCAACCCACTTGACCCCCTCGACCTTCCATATATCAGGTTCTACAACATTGGGATTGGGTTCAAAGATAGATTCGCTAAAGCAGTTGTAGAGAATGTCGGTTCTTGTCCCAATATCCTTTTTGAGGTTTTCTGGGACTGGAACGGAATGATTCAACCTTACAATAATGTCAAAACCGTCGATCAACGAACCTTGGTTCGTGCCCCTAATGCTTTCGGCTGGACCAACAAGTACAACCTTCTTGCCCTTCAAAAACGCATTGAACTCTTTTTCAACAGCCTTGTCAGTAGCCAAAGCGCTAGGCCCGACACTACCAAGGTTGTTTCCATAATTTCCACTCATCTTCTCCCTTATGATTTCTTTGCCCTCTGGACCGCTCCAGTGCTTCATCACAGTATCAGGGAACTCGCAGTTGTCAAGCCTTAGTCTCTGATACTTCCGGGGGGCGATTACGAACTCTGTTGGCTGTAGGATGTCGCCAGCCGCGAGTCTGTCCGCTTCCAACTCCGTTATAACAAGATTAAGCGGTTCGTCGTCTCCACGCCATTCCTTACCATCTGGCTTGCCCGCAAGGAGTTTTCGTGTCCACCGGTCTATAATCCAATCCCCATGCTTATACGCAACAAGGCCAGCAGAGATTGGATTTTGACGAAACTCTTTCGACCAGGGATTATACGGGTCTTCGGTAACTACCAACGCATCCCCGTATTCAAATAATGGGGTCATGCTTCCGAGAACCTCGCAGTCAGGGTCCATCGCTATAGTATGTTCAAAGGGGGTCTTCATCAACGCGAACGGTCTTCGGTGGAACATCGTACTTGGCTTAAACTGCTGGAAGATAAGACCTCTTTGTTTGCACCATTCGATAGCCGAAGGAGTCATACCCATATCAACAAAACACACCGGAATAGCCGGATTGTGCTTTCTGAAGTTCGCAAACCACCAAGGAAGCATCCATTCATGGTTTTTGTCACAGCCAGTAAGAACCCCTTGGTTAATCCTCGGCTTCGCCGACCATCGCATCATCTCCGCCGGTTCAGTATCCCATACAGTGTTATCTACAAACTTAGGGAGCTTTTGCTCGGCCTCTAACACGGCCTGTTCATAAGGCATGTATTGGATGAAATTGTTGGCTGGAGAGTCTTCCGTGCAAGAAACGAACTGAACCCCATAATCCATACCGACCATTGCAGCTATCTGAAGTCGATTTATGAGATACTGATAGGTGTTCTTGTTGCGAACCTCATGCTCTTTCGACAACTTCCTGTCGTCGTGGTAACTGGCCTCTCCGCCAAAATCACAACCAATAAGGTTTATCCGCTTAGCCCCCATCCAGACCAGAATGTCCAATGCAGACTCAAACGTATTGTTATTCCATATATGTTCGCAATTTTGGGTCTTGTGGGTGTAAATCTCGGAGATCGGGGCCGAATGTGCCGCCAGAAAAGAGAGATTAGGAAAACTCTTAATGTCCCTATCGTCTATGACGTCGTTCTGGTAGAGAGTCCCTGCAATCTTCTGGAACCCCCTTGACCACAGAGAGCGGTCGTAGCAGTACAAAGAGTCCATGCCTATCCACAGATCGGGATTCAGAACATAAGGGTAAGCGGTATTCATCGCCACCACGAACCGACCCGGCCCGTAAATCTTGTCCATATTCACTTTTGAAAGACTCGGACCCGGACAACACAGAAATACGTCCGAACCTAAGTTTTCTCTATGAAGGTCTAGTGTCCTCCATCCTTTCGGAGAGCCGTCTTTGTGACGACCCTTAGTCCCATCCCATATAATTAACATACCTTTCCTTTCCTAAAAATCATTCCTGTTTCCCGTACAAATTCTCTTCCCATTGTGCTGACTAGGCGAACATCTTTTGTTAATTGCCTATCAAATGACCAACCCTCGTCAGCAAAACGGTCAATCCAATAAGGGGCGTCTTGGCAATTTACATGATGATAGCCACCCACGCCTTTTGGGGCATGCGTTACAAAAGCAAACTTCGCGCCATCTATTGTCTCAAACACGTTTGGTAAAAACCGCTCTTCAAGATGCTCAAGAAATTCAACACTCCATACTAAATCAAACTTTTGAATATCTATCGGGCCGGTGATGAAATCGTGTGTAATAATACAATCTCTGGCTTGGTTATAGTCTCCATCTATTCCAATAGACTCCAGGTCCATCTTTCTAGCCATATCGACCATTCCGCCAGGCCCGCAACCAATATCAACCATAGACTTAACATTGCATTCTTTAATAAGAAACTGCAATGCCCCGCCATCTAAGCTCGTAGTACTATTGTGCCCGCCCAAGTGTGTGTATGTTTGCGAAATTTTGTCGGGTTTCGGAGCCATAACCATCTTTACCTGATTGGCATGTCCACAACCGAAAGGTCTTCGCCATTATAATGAGAGGCTCCGGGGAACGACCTAAAGGTGTACCTGCCCTCAACGGCCATCTTGCCCTTGTTTCTTTCAATGAAGTCGTTCGTAGCCTTTAAATCTTCATCTGTCTCACCCGGAAAACCAAACATGAAGGATGCAGTAACCGGAAGACCGACTTCATTACATATATCTATCGCCCGTTGGTTGTCCTCAACAGTAGCCTTCTTGTTCATTAGCTTGAGGACTTTATTACTTCCACTCTCCGCCCCAAATCTTACATGGTCCCAACCCATTTCGAACATCTTTGTGACCAAGTCTTTTGACATCATCGAAGAACGAGCAAAGCCCAAAACCTTCAATCGCTTATCCCAACCACGGGACATCCATTCGTTAAATATACGGTCGAATCTGGCAATGTTCCCAACAAACAGGTCGTCTTGCGTATAAAGAGTTTGCATGCTGGGGTATCGCTCAAGCAGATATTCGATTTCACCAATCACATATTCCGCACTATGCCATCTAACTTTGCCCCAAAACGCCGAAGATGAACAATAATTGCAACTGAATGGACAGCCCCTAGATGTGAAAATCGGCACTATAGGTCCGCAATCACCTCTTTCTGGAAACTCAAGAGTATCTATATCTTTTCTGGGCGGTTCTTCTATGACTTGGCTGGAACCGCCGCAATCGAGAATCTTCTGTAAGGCATCTTCCCCCTCGCCTTTTACAATATGGGCGAAAGGAAAGTCTTTCAGGCCTTCCCATAGGGTTCCCTGGCCGCCAATGACAACCGGAACTTCGCTACTGTTTAGTATCCCAACCGCCTCTTTAATGCCCCACGCATTAGAAGACAGTCCAACTAGATCGCAGTCGCCCAAATCTTCGCCAGGCGATACGATTTCTATGTCATGGCCCTTGGTGTTGGCCTTGAGATAACCAAGTCCAAGTGGAAATTGCGAGATTGGCTTTTCTCCCCCGCACCATGTCAGTTTAATCTTCATGGAACACCGGGTACTTAGCCTTGTCGCTAAGGTCGGCGTAGTTGTTCGGCAGGTCGTCAAACCCGTCGCCTGCGTGCATAAGGAGTTCTAAACCCCTCGCCGCCTCTTCAGGGGTCATGTGCATTGGGTATCCAAGCAAACTTACGCGGTCATCGTGTATCGACATCCCGTCTGTCCGTCCGTCGTGCCTAACCCTCTTTGCCCATTCGACGAACTTATAATTGTTCGTGAGTATCATCCCGCCCATGCCGATATTTATATGCTTGGAGATATGAAAGCTAAGGCAGTGAAATCCGCCTTCGTACATTCCTCTCTTAAAGCGTTTAGCGCCGTCTACGATAGTGTAAGGATTTAGTCTATAGGTTCCGGCCCAATCGTAATCATTGAATACGACAGTTCCGCCCGCATGAATCGCTGACATCGGGACCGAGATATATGTTCTTGCCGGAAGAATGACTTCCTTAACCTTAAGGTATTTACAACACAAAAACAAAGCGTTGGTGCAAGAATTAACTGCCACGCCAAATCGGCTACCGGCAAACCCGGCTACCTCGTTCTCAAATTGAGAGACAATACTATAAGCGTTCATGTCTTAATAATACGCCGCCCGAACAGGTGGTCACGTCAACAGTGAAAGATTTTAGTATTTCAAAACCGTTTTCCAGTAACCACGGAACAGCTACAGCGCCCTTTCCTTGCCACTGGCCTTTGTTGTTGACAGTGTCGTCGAAACACACTACACCATCTGGAACAAGATTCGGAATTATCGCCTTTGCCAAATTCAGATAGAAGGAATGGCAAGCCTCTTCGGTAAACTCTTGTCCACGAACCTCGTATCCTTTTCCGTAACGCAAAATGGTTCTAGCGCCTACTATATCGAATGCGTCGCAATATACAGCAACTATCGGGACGAATAGCGACTCAACGTACTTGACGCCATCGCAACACATCGCTTCACCTTTGCCCGCCAGTACGACCAGCCTCATCGCCTTGGCGGTTTGGTTTATGTCTATATCGACTGAAACGAACGGTCTTCCCTGGGCCTTTGCCAGCATCGCTAGAATAAAAGTTGACCCGCCGCCTCTTTCAGAACCAATCTCCAACAAGAGACCATCCGTGCCAGATAAGTCATGTGCAACTATCAACTCGTGCCCAAACATCATCCGTTCAAGTCCCTTAATCCTGCCTTTTTAACGTACCTTTTCTTTGCCGGAATATCCTTGAAGACCAAATCACCGTCAGGGCGAACCTTTACTCCGCTCGCACCCATCTGGTCTATCTTCTGCCTCAACTCCGGTACCTGCTCCGGCATAACTCCCGCAGCTAATGACACCATGTTGTGCGCGTCGTTCTTGCGAACGTTTCCAAGAACTAACTTTCCATTTTGGAAAACATATGTGCCACTGGCCAGTTTTTTGCGCCCAGGTTTGAATATCCTGTCGAAGTTCTTTCGATATAGCGCATCATCCCCAGACCTTTTCCTGCTACCCTTACCCATTCAATTGGCCTTTTTGTCCTTACTTCCTTTGGGTCTACCGGGTTTCTTGACTGGCTCAGAAGGTATCACCTTCTCCGGTTCAGCCGGAGCCACCCAGTTACCCTTGTATCCGTCAATCAGTTTTGCCACCGCACCGGAGAGCGGGACGTTACCCATTTCTCTTGCTATGTCCCAAAGTTTGTCCTGCCGCTCTTTATCCAGCCGTATTGGTTCCATTTCCTGCTCCTAAAGTTCGCCACGTTTACGTTTTTCTCTTCTGTATGCGGCAGTTTTTCTTTCGTCTCTGCCAAAAGACAAGGTAACCCTTTGCGCAACACTTTTTATTCCCACGTTGTGAATCAGCCCGCAGGCACAACAGGCAAAATTCAACGACGCCCCCTTGTCTACAACAATCGTATCTCCATCCTCTAGCTGCGTGTACTTGCTCTTGCCCATTTCCTGCTCCTAAGTCGCAGTTCCCTGCTCCTTTTCTTGAGGAGAGGCGCTTCCCCCCTGAGCGCCTGTCCTAATGTTTGTTTCTATACTGCCCTGATTTATGGGTGCGTCTACTTGCATTTGGGGTTGCTGCATCGAGAAAATCTCTTTCAGTTCCGGCAGGTTGAGGAGGTCAGCCGTTAAATCGCTCACCTTGTCGACCTCAAGCATCATTCCCTGGGCGGCCCCAAGTTGAATCAACGGCACAACAACATCGTTCATCGCCAACTGTAATCTCTGGTACTTCCTCGAAGGGGTGTCGGCCATCATTGAATGCGGCTGAAGGTCAAAAGAGAAGTCCAGGAAGTCCCCTTCGCGCTCTTCTGCCGAGTAAGTAATCGGAACCTGCACACCGGCTACCTCTTTCACCAGTGGTAGTCTAATCAGCGGGTCGGAAGTCAAATACCATGCAAGACGCTCTATAATCTTTTTCGTGAAGTGATGCACCTGCGCTCGCATGTCGTCAACGCGAATGGAGGCGTTCTGCATCAACATCTGGTCCTGACCCAAAGTCTCGGACTGGGCCATTATTCCACCCAGCAAGTCAGTGTTGCCACCGTAAATACTTAACCAATTTTTAAGCATTTCGGCATTCTGGAATCCCTTGTCATTTAGTCCACCAAAGGAGACCTGATTGAACCGGTCAACGTTGTCGACCCCGACCATCTCTCCGTCATTTGCCCCTTGGACCTCTTTAGCCTCTTCGGCCTTCGTGCGATCAAAGAGAACCAAGTCCTTCTGCCTATCAGCCTGTCGGCCAAGTTTCCGGGCTTGCTTGTTCAATAACACATGCAGATCATAAATAACCGACACCAATGGAAGGGGTAGGAGATTATTGGGAACCCAATGATACCCAAGCATTTCATAAGGGCCACGCTCCGGTCCTTCCCACTGCATCTCTCGTACGAATCCCTGAACGTCATCGGGATTAGCCGCCATAGTTACCAGGATGTTTTCTTTTGGAAGCCAGAGGTCTATAAGCTCTACATAGTCAATCAGCTTCTCTTCGTCAACCTTGTAGTCGGCACGGGAGAGGTCTTCAGACTTTCTATTATTGCCGTAGTTCTCTCTGGGCTTTAAGGTATCAACTACCTTCTCGTTGTATCCAGACGCCTCCCTGAGATAACTCAGTGGCATCTTATACCTATTGCCCTCAAACCATGCCTCTTCGCGTCTACGGGCTTCTGGGTCGATAACGTAATCGTCTATGTCTACCGCATCACAGAAAGGTTGGCCGTTGTCGTGCAAATAACCATCGACTTCATATTGCTGACCACCAGACGTGAGACCGCATTTAACTATCCCAACTCCAAACAGGGCATCTACAACACAAGTTCTCAGTGTGCTGCGAAAGTCTATCTCGTTAAACAGATGGTTAAGGCCGAGTTCTAACTTGTTTCCTTCGGCACGCAATTCAGGAAAGGTGGTACTCACCATCGCCTTCGGGTTCTGGTACACAAGATGAGGACCGTACAAAGACACCAACTGGAATATCGTATTCAATGGCTCTGCTTCTTCAGGCGCACCGTCCCCGGAAGTGTAATAAGGCCCGGCAAACTGCCGCAGAAAAGCTATTCGGTTGTCCCGGTAGGCCTTCAGTCTACTATCAGACTGTTTCACCCC
>SDBT01001674.1_pt1 | contig 39383 bp, 31 predicted proteins | sample 2277101 | NCBI WGS metagenome assembly SDBT01 (sample SAMN10404973, study PRJNA504765) | marine sediment metagenome | isolation source: marine sediment core GS10_PC15, 103 cmbsf | place: Arctic Ocean: Southern Knipovich Ridge | collected 2010 | reverse complement strand
GATAAATTTGGAATATCTACAAAGGCAGTCCATGTTTGGCCAAAATCTTCAGATCTAGAAGTTTGAACTTGACGAACAGTAGCGGGAGATTTAAAGCCAGACCATAGAACATTAATATATTGCCCGGAATCAGATGTAGCAATTTGTAGGTTACCAAGTGATGTTGTATCTGAGAGGGTAATTGCTGAAGCAGGAGCTGGCCAATTTTCACCAAAATCAATGGAGCGTGTAAATTCAACAACAACAGGAGCGGTTGTTTCCCAAACTACATAAACATATTGACCATTAGTGTTTGTTGTTATTTTTGGGTTAGCTGTAACAGGAGAAGACAAAGTTTTTTGTGAACCTCCTAAAGTATATGTTTGCCCAAAGTCAATGGAACGAGAAAATAGCACGCGATCTTGATTTGCTCCAGGATCAAATTGATATGAAATATATACATACTTACCGCTATAATCTGTTACAATTTGTGGGAGACTTCCAATTTCTGAAGAAATTGTAATTGGAGTAGTATTAAAAGTAACTCCAAAATCATTTGAGGTTGTTGTTTGAATAAGGGTAGTAGCCAAATTAGTTGCCCAAACAAAATATACATTGGAGCCTGAAGCATTTGTTGCAATATCATAGCTAGTAGTGTCATCATCACTAGGACCTACATCTTGAGCAGGTAGTTGCCAAGTTAGATCAGAAAAAATTGTATGAATAAATAAAAAATTTAAAAAAAATAAAATAAAAAAACTCTTCATTTTAAAAAATATTTTCGTTTTATTAATAGCAAAATTTGATCGATTCATTTTTTTCCTTTAATTTGATATTGTAATAAGAGTTGACCAATTATTTTCATAATTTGAAGAATTGGCGGTTTGAACAATATCATTTGTTCCGTCATTTTTTGACCAAATTGCATAAGCATACTCACCAGACGCATTTGTTGATATTTGCGGATTTTTTGCATTTTCTAAGGATTCTGCTTTTGATAAAAATAGAGTTGCAATAAAGATTAAAAAAAATAACTTGCTAAATTTTGATATCATAAATAATTTCTCCATTAAAAAAAAAAATATTAACAAAATTTTTTTTTATAATGCAAAGGAATATTTTTATTTTTTAAAGTTAATAGCTAAAGTTAACAGAAAAGTGTAAGAGGCTATCGTTGTTGCCATATTCAGGATCTTTAATGCCTTTAATGCCCCAGTCTAGTCTAGCTGTAAAATATGGGTTGATTTCATATCTGATAGCTGGCCCATAACCAAATATGGATCTATTTTTTTCTTCAAAAAGCAAAGTTTCATAAATAGATGATTGGCCGTAGTCAAAAAATAATATGAATTGAAGGGCATCATTTATTTTTTTGTTTGGAATTAACTTGATATTTTTTGATCTAATCTCTGCATTTATGATTAAACCTTCATCTGCTAAAAGCTCATTTTCAAAATATCCTCTAACCGAATTATATCCTCCAATGGCTAAGGCTTCAGAAGATAGTAAATTAGAATTAGACATTTGAGCTCTAAAAAGCAGAGATATTAAAAAATCATTGTTAAATTTGAAAAGATTAGAGAAATATACTCTTGAATACATGTAGTTATTTTTAGCGAATCTTCTAAACTGATCATATTTTTCAGTTTCTTGATCTGGCAGCAAATTTCCTAAAGAAAAATTCTGTTCAAAGACAAATTTTGTTTGATAAAAACTGTTTTCCCAAAAAAGAGAGTAAGATAGCATTGTTTGAGATACATTAATAGTAGGATCGAAAGGGGTTACTATATTTGAATAAGGCAGATTTGTATTAGCTCTTTTAAAATCAAATCCTAAAATAAAATCATGTTTGATATTGGCAATTAGTGGTAAACAAATATCATATCTAAAAGATGTATCAATTCTAAAACGATTGTCGATCATTAGAGAAGGAAAGGCAGGGTCTGGTTCAAATTGAGAAAAATCTCCATATATCGTTAAAACATTTTCCCATGGAAGATAAAATATTGCATGAGCTGTATGATCTTTAAATTCATTAGTGTCATAAGAAGTTGTGAATTGATAAGACAAAACACTATCTACAAAAAAGGCTCTATTTAAATTAAAGCCTGTATAAGATCGATTTCTACCGATCGCATTGATTCCAGTGTCATCTGTTCCGACATAAAATTTAAAAGGAAATTGATCTTTGGTTATCAGCTCAATATCGTAGTTATTTTTTCCTCTATGTTGCAAAACTAGATTCACATTTCTAAAAGGATTTAAGTTAATAAAATTCAAATGCTCTTGGAGTTTTCTCTCATTAATAAAATCATTAGCTTTTGTTTTAAGACTTTTTTTTAGAAGATCGCTATTAGTATAGTTATTATTTGCAACAAATATGTCTGCAACTCTTTTTTGAGAGACACTACTTTCAAGTGAAGATAAATTTTCTATTTTAGGAGAATGTATATTGGAAGATGAGAGATTATTAAAGGGGGTAAAATAAAAAAGTTTATTCAGCTCATCTGATTTTTTTAACATTTCATTTTCAAAAAGATTTTGATTGGATTTATCGAAACTAGAGACATTTTGAGGTAGATCAATATTTAGCTCTTTTATGGAAATTGGATCTAGAGAAGTTAAAAAAGTATAGAGTTCATTAGGGTTTACTTCTATTTTTTTTGAAATGCTTTCACTATCAACTTTTGTGCGTGTTTTAGATCTTTTTTCGACATCTTTTTGTATATTAATAAATGAGGCTTTATCGAGATTAATTTTATTTATATCAACAGACGTGTGACTATTTTTTTCTGCGTTAGACTGAAAATGAGCTCTATGCTTTGGGGTTACATGTCCTCTTGTAAGAATATACAAGACTATCACTATTATGAGAACAAAAGTGAGATATATATATTTTCTTTTCATATAAAAAGCCAATTTAAAGCAAATAAACAATTATACATTTGTCGATGTATTTTTTTATATTAATAATGGTTAAAACCCAATGTTTTTTATGAAATTTTAAAAAAAAGCTATTTTATTTAAATAAGATGAAAAAAACATTCGGTGTTTAGGTATTTAAGGCATATTCTAGAAGAAAACAAGATCCATACTTTCGTTTATTTACTAGATTTAGAGCATTAATATTTGTCTCTCTTTTCGAATATGTTGGCTCTTCTAAAAAAATTAAGCTATTTTGAGTTATTAAATTCAAATTTTTTAATAAAGATAAAAGCTCATCTATGTATGAAGGGTTTTGTTTATATATAATGAATGGGGGATCTATTGTAATGACGTCAAAAGAATTTTTTAGAGATTTTATAGCTTTTATTGCATCTTTTTTAATTATTTTTGTTTGCTCTTCAACGCATAGAGTTTTGATGTTTTTTTTAATTATTTGACAAGATTTAAAATTTTTATCGATAAAAGTAGAAAATCTAGCTCCTCTAGATAGAGCTTCTAAACCAAGCGCTCCAGATCCTGAAAAAACATCTAAAAAATTAGCGTTTTGAATAAAATTTTGAGATATATTAAAAATTGCATCTCTAACTAAAGATGTTGCAGGTCTTATATCTGTTGTTGTTAAAAGTTTTTTTCCTTTGAATTTGCCGGCTAGTATTTTTAGGCTCATCTAAAAGCTGGCTCTATTGCAAAGGGTTCTAGATGGTGATTTGCATCTTTTAAATGATTTGGATTATTGTCTGTTAAAAACTTTTCATAACACTGAGAAGCTTTTTTAACAGCAAGCTCTTTTTGAAGAACTTTTCCTCCTTGTTTTGCTTGATCAAAGCTAATGTGTTTTTTTAAGTTGAAAAAGCTATCTTTTGCTTTGCCTTGAACAAATATTGTGAAATCTGTGAGTTTATCTGTTGTCCCTAAAATTACATATGGTTCATTCATATATAAATTAGGAGATTGATCAGAGAGAGGATATAGTTTTATGTTAGCTGATTTTTCTAAACAAATTGCATTAGATACGATATCTTTTGCTATGGGATGGCTAATTGATTTTAAAAGTTTTTGTAATTTTCTTTTTATTCCTCTATTTGTTGAAGAGGAAATTACTTTACCTTTATTTAAAAAGCTAAAAAGCTCTAGGATTGATAAGTTTTTATCATTCTCAAGGCCAATTGCATATAAAGATAGATTCCCACCATTTAGTCTGGTCCAATCATTAAAAATTCTATAATTTTTAAATTTGTTTAGTCCATCTCCGTTTGAAAGAAGTATTGCGATATTAACTTCATCATTTTTAACATTTGAATTTAAAATTTTAAAAAGGGGGATGGAAAAGTTTGTAGAAGAAAAAAAGCTGCCGATATTTTGTTTTCTTAAAAATGATTTAGCTCTAGATAAAGAGATTTGTTCATCAGGATTTAAATTTTGATTTGATAAAACATCTAATTTTGTATCGAAAGCTAAGATATTAAAACTATCATCTTTTTCTAAAAAAGAAAGAGAAGAGGTTATTGCATGGCGAGTAGAGGTGAGTCTATCTTTTTGAATGGAGTTTGATCTATCGACTAAGAAGAAAATGTTTTGTTTTAATTTTTTTAACTTCATAGAGTGTTTAGGAATGAGTGTTATTGCAAAAATAAAACCTTTTTCATTTATATTTGGAGCAAAAGAGACATCGATATCAAAAAAATCTTTATAAGAGAGCGTTGTTAAATCGCTTAAATCTGGCATATGCATTAAAGAGAAATTATATGGAAAGAGTTTTATTTTTTTTTGTCTAAGTTTAGTCAATGCTGCTAGATTGCCAACATCAGAGTCTAAAAATTTTGGAAATTGAAAGGTTAAGTTTTTCTTGCCTTTCAGAGGATAGTTAAAACATATTGTTAGTTTTTTATTTTCTTCTTTCTTAGGTAGAGATGCTAAAAGATTATTGTTTTCATTTTTTATTTCATCTTCGGTTTTAAAAGAGGATTGAGTGGGAAGAGTTAATGTTAATAAACTTTCATTATCAATGCTTGGTAGAGTTTTTTTTATTTCAACTAGGTTATAAAGCTCCTTTTTTATTGATACAGCAGGGGTAAAGGCAAAATGTTTGGATAAAAGAGAATCATTTTTTAGGTTAAATTCATTTTTTATTGAACTACCGGGTTCGTTTTTTGGAAGAATTACCTTTTTATTTTTGATTTGAGATAAAAGATTATTTTGTTTTTTTTGCAATACGAGATTTACAATCTGACGTACATTTTTTTTTGAGCTATTTGTATCTGTTTTATTAGAAAACAAGATGTTTTTAGAAGCTACATAAGATCTAATCTCTAAATGATTAATAGAAGCAATAGCTATCACATGGATAGTTATTGAAATAAAAAGGGAAAATTTAAAAAAAAGATTGTTCTTATTTTTCTTCAAAAGGATATTCCTTTAATAATTTTAGGTTTTTATTAATCCTATCTTCTAAATATTTTGTGCAAATCAAGTCATCTTCTTGCAAACGCATGAGTTGAAATTTTGCTTTATTAATTCTTCTTTGGTCATTTTCTAAGAAGCCTAAACATATATTTTTTTCAGCTTCAACAACCAGCATATAGGCATTATATATTTTCTCTTTATCTTTAAGTACTTCTCTCATCGATTGATAATCTTGTGATATAATATCATCTTCCTTAGTAAAGTTTTCTTTTAATCTCCCTAATAAAAAGAGCCTTTTTTCAAAGCTTTTATTATTTTCCATATAGCAAACAACATCTACATAATCAAGTGCTGCTTCTAAGTGAGTTGGTTCATTTTCAAATATTTTTTGAAAACTCACTGTTTTTAAGTTACTTATGATTTTTTCAAGCTCTTTATTAGAAATGACAAAATCTTCTTTTGTAATATTCGATAACTTTTGCCTGGTTAAGTGTAATAAAGATTGATATTTAAAGCTATTATCCTTTTTGAAAAGCGGAATAAATTCTTCATATAAATTAATCGCTTTTTCTCTAAAATTTTGTTTTTCATAGATTTTTGCAAGTTCAAAAACTGTTTGTTCTAAAGCGGTAAAAGATTTTTCAGGATAAAAACGGTAGTTTTGGACAACTTTTTCTAAAAGAGTTGCTGCTTTTAATAAATTATTTTTAAGAGAATATATGTAAGCTAATTTAAGAGAAAACTCTTCAAAGTTTTCATCCTCTAAATCAGAGAGTAAATCTTTGTAAACAATAGAGGCTTTTTTTGAAAAAGAGAGCATTTCTTGATTTTCAAAAAGAGAGTTTTTAAAATTCTTTGATAAATAGCTATTTACTTTATTAGATAAAAAATCACCTAGCCACATCAAATTATTTTTATTTATTTGATTTTTTGAAAGTAAGTAAGCATCAAATAGATTTAAAGCTGCTTTTTCTAAATTATTATCAATTACCTCATCGTCAGTGTTTTCTTCTTTTGCTAACTCTAGATGAGAGTTGAATAGGTTGATATAAGTAATGAATTTATGTTTTGAATCTTGATCTTGAGATAGATCAAGAGAAACATTTGCATAGTGAATAAATTTTTCTAAATCGTTTGTATTATTTTTTATGCAAAATCCGATTAAAAGATGTATTTCTGATAGTTCTTCTTTTGAAAAATAAATTTCTTTATCGTCTTTTAAAAGATTTTCTAAAACAGCAAAGCTATCATCATAATTTGCTAAATCAAAATGGGTTTTTGCAAGAGTAAATTTAAATTTTAAGATTTCTTCTTTCTCAAAGAGAGCTTCTTTTTTTAATAAATTTTCAATATCTTTCAATAAAGATTGTTTCATTGTTATTAGTTCTTTATCAGATGCTCCCATTTGAAGTTCTTTTATCGTTGCATTTACAATATATTGAAGAGAGGTTTTGATAAGATCACTAGTTTTTGTAGTTGCAAGAAGATCTTTGAATACTTCTTTGCATTTTTTAGTGTTGTTAGTTAAAAAAAGTAAATGAGCGTATTCAAAAGAAAAGGTTTCTAAGTTTTCAGCTTCATCAAAATTTTGAGAAATTATATTTTCAAAAATTTTAAGAGACTCATTATAATTTTCATTATTTTTATTTAGCATAGCTTTTGCAAATAAGTTCTCAAAAATTTTTTCATCATCTGGATGATTTAAGGCGAATTCATCAAATGAGTTATTAAAAAGATCAAGATCATTTAAATGAAAAGCACTTTGCATTAGCATGATAAGAGATAGTCGGATCTCTTGAGACTCCAAATTTAAATCTTTTGCTTTTTTTAAATGAAACGATGCATTTTCATAATTGTGCTCGTTAAAATAAGCGCGTCCAACGAAAAAATTAGCAAGAGATTGTTTATCATCTTCAATTAAAGTTAAGAGATTATCTTTTTCTAAAGAAATATCTGAAAAACGTTTCATTTCATATAATAGCAAAAGCTTATTGTAAGCTGCATCTTTGGCTTTTATAGAATTTCCTTTTGTGATTTCGTTAAAAGTTTGAAGAGCTTTTTCTTTATCAAAATGAGCTTGCAAAATAGCTGCGCTAAAAAGATATTCATCTTTTTTTGTAGGATCGCTATCTGAAAGTTGCATATAACAGTCACTTGCTTTTTCAAAATCATTTAAAGTTTTATGAATTTGAGACAGATATTCTCTTGCTTGATTTTCAAATTTTGTTTCTACGAGAGTTTCAAAGTCATCTCTTGATTTTTCTATTAGTTCATTTATCTCGTTTTGATCTTCAAGCTCTAGTGATTTATTATATAAAGAGATTGCTCTTAGATATGTAATTTTATCTTTTAGTTCTCCAGCAACTCTAGTAACATAATAGTTGCATTCGTCAATAAGTCTTGAATGCCACTTTAAATGGTATAAAGAAGAAAGTAGATTTACTCCGATTTTATCTTTTACATCCTCATCTTTTATATTTTCGAATGCATTTACTGCTTTTGAATAATTTTTTTCATTCATGTGGATGTTTCCTAAAATAGCATATAAAGAATTTATCATATGGCTTTTAGGATGTTCTATCATGTAGTTTTCTATTTGATATTTGGCTATTTCAAATTCCTCGTCTTGCCAAAACTCTGCAATTCTTCTTAAGAAAAGAGCTTCTTCTTGGGTTTGAGGATTAAATAGTGGATTTTCATCTGCATGGCCTAAAGAAACTACACAAATAAGCAATAATAAAATTTTTGTAAAAAAATCTCTCATAGTCTTTTTTCCGTTTTTGATTTAATTATACTTTTAAAGTTAAAATAATAAAAGATAATGTATTTTTTGATTAACTAAAAAATTTCATAAAGATTTTTGGAGGATCTCAAAGCTTTTGTAAACTCCATATAGATCTAAGAGTTTATCAGCATCTTTGAAGGCTCTCATCTTTAATTCTTCATAGACTCTAAGGCCCTTGGCATTTAATTTCGTTTCAAAATATAAACAGCCGAGTTTAAATAAAATATTATTGTCTTTTGGGCAGAGTTTATAGACGATTTCATATTCTTTTAGTTCATCAATTTTTAAACTGAGCCTATTATAATTTTTAGCAAGTTGCAGATGAATCCAAGGATCATTTGGAGCATAATCATTTAATATTTTAAACTCTTCAGTAGCTGTTTTTATGCAAGATAGATATTTTTGATTAAGATGATCTTTTTGATTTTTTGAGAAAAATATTTTATCTTTAGCCTCTTTATATAATGAAGAAAGGGATGTATAGATATTGGTTAAAGAAGTGTGTACTTCTAAATCTGTTGGAGTTATTTTTAATTGATTTAGATGTTCAAAAATAGCATGAGTTAAAAGAGATTCTTTAAATTTAAAAACATCTTCTTTTACTAAAAAGGATTCAAGTCTTTTAAAAAAAAATGGAAATTTTAATAATTTGTGTTCATTTTTATTTAGATTGTCTGTGAGCTTTAGAGCTGCTAAAGCTATTGTTAAATGATGCTCAGCTGAACCAATTGGAATTGATAAGGCTCTTTTACATACTTTAATAAAATTATCTTTTAGAGCAGTTAACTGCTCTGGTTTTTTAGATTGAAAATAAAAAAGTAAAACAAGGTAAGTAAAACTTGTTAAAAACATACTAGCCAATAAAAGCGCTAAGATAACAGATGAGCTAAAAACTGAAAATAAAAGAGCAAATAAGATAGCTTCAACAAAAAAAAGAGAAAAAAAACTAAGGTTAAAAATAAAAAAAGATTTTACTATTTTTTTTAGTTGTTTGGTGGTTTCATTATAGTTTTTATTAGCTTTTTTTTGAAAAAAAACTTGATTGAACCTATAAACCTCACTATCTAAGTGAATGTTCACTTTTGCTCCTCTTTGAAATTATATATATAATCATGCTTACAAAAAATTGAGATTTTTAAAAGATAAAATCTTAGACATTTAAAAAAAATAGAGATCAAAAATTATTTTCCTGTCTCTATCATATAATTAATAACTCTTTGAGAAACACCTGCTTCTTGAAGCCTATTTATCTGTGCTTGGCTTAAATTATATGTGGTTCTATTCTCTTGGATATATCTTATAATGGTATCGTCGCTAACGCCGCCTTGAGATAGCTTGATTATATCATTAATAGTTAAAGGCTCTTTTCTATCCATTCTATCAACAGTTCTAGGTGATGTTTTTTCCATGATCTTTCTATCTTGCTCATCTAAAGCATTTCCAACGAGTGCATCAGATGAGGAGTTTGTTTTAGCATTAGTGCTTTTTTTTATGGTATAGTTAGATCCTGTTTGATTTTCACTTTTGCTTGCACAGCTACTCAAGATTAATCCAGTTATACATAAGATGAGATATATTTTTTTCATGTTTCCCTCCGATAAGGCCATAATATTTAATGTATATTTATATCTTACTTTAGAATAATCAATAATACTAATTAATTAAAATGTCTAGTAAAAGTTAGACTATTTCTTTAAAGCGATAACCAATGCCTCTTACCGTTTCAATAAGAGAGTGAGAGCCTAATTTTTTTCTTAAAGAGGCAACATGAACATCTATATTTCTATCAACAATAAATGAATCATCATTATTAAGATCATCTAGAAGTTGAGATCTAGATAAAACTTGATTTTTATGATTTAAAAGTCTTTTTAATATACCAAATTCAGATAAAGTAAGAGGGATTTCTTTTTGGCCTTTTCTTAAAATATATTTATCTACTTCTAAAGTAAAATCTAAAAAATTTATATTTTTTAAAGATTTTGAGCTCTCTTTTTTTCTTCGAAGGATTGCTTTTATTTTAGAAAATAAAATTTTTACAGAAAAGGGTTTAGTAATATAATCATCAGCTCCTAGCTCTAAGCCTAAAACTATATCTAGCTCTTCATTTTTTTCTGAAAGGATAATTAAAGGAATTCTTTTTAACTCAGATGAATTTTTTATTTTTCTTACTATATCAAAGCCATTTTGTCCAGGTAGCCATATATCTAAAATAACTAAATCCGGTTTTTCTCTTTCAATAGCTCTAAATCCATTTATTCCATCCACTTCAACATGAAGCATATAACCCATGTTTTCAGCTTGTAATTTAATAAGCGCAGCTGAATTTTCTTCATCTTCTATTAAAAGTATACGTTTTTTTTGACTCATAAGTTCCTCAAAGATATTAGACTACCAGTTAATATTAGAATAGATTGTAGGTTTTTAAAAAAAAAGAAAAAAATTAAGAAAAGCGAATATTTTTTTATTGAGCTATAGCTTCTAATTCAATACTATTTTCTGCTACTGCATTAGCCTTATCTGTTGTAGCGTTTCCTTCAGATATAGAAGTAATATTTCTTTTTTTATAGGTAGCATATGTTTTATTATCTAATGCATTATTAATATCTAATATCTTTTTTATTACAGTTGGAGGGATGTTTCTATATCTAGGAGTAATATTTACTCCGATATTTGTAAGTAGGCCGCCTGCCATCAAATAGTTATATAGAGTTGTAGAAATTAGCTTCATATTTTGAAGTGAAGGAATAACAATCATAGGAATATTTATAATTGCGAATTTAATTATTTCAGCAACGGTTTTCCCTGTAGTATCTTTTTTGATTTTTTTAAATAAAGCTATTAAATCAGGCTTTAGTTCACCGCTGCAGTTTAAACGATCTTCATAATTAGCATATGCTTCAAGAGATTCAATTAAAGTTTCTTTATTTACAATCGATCCAAATCCTTCAATTTTAGATTCAATTGCATTTTTAATTTCTTCATTAATAATTAATTTTTTGATGGCCTCGATTACATTTGCTTTTTCTTCATCTTTTGCTTTTTCAAGTTCTATTTTTATTTGTTCAAAAATTTCAGCTTGTTCTTTTTCAAAGTTTTTAAGATTTTTTTCTATCCATTTTAAAAGCTCAGGCTTTGACATAGCTTTTATTTTATCTTTAATATCTTTTTTCTCATTTTCGTCTAAAGAAAGCTTCTTTTTCAAAAATTTAAAAATCCCAGTCTCATTTTCTGGATCAACTTTGTTAATTTCTTTTAACTGCTTTATTGATTTATATAGGTTATAAGCATTAACAGTTACCATTAAAACTCCGAAAATAAACATTACCGCAACAGTTATAGGAGCATTAATCATTCCGATAGCAGTTAAAATTCCCATTGCAATCACTGCGCCTGAACTTAAGACGTTGAGAGTAGATATTATCATCTCTTTTATATCGCCGATCTTTTTATTGTTTACCATGCTCTTAATAGACTCACCTAATTGATATAAACCAGAGGCGATGAGTAGAGCTCCTGTTGGATATGCTAAACATCCTTTTAGAGTTGTAAGCCATGAAGCACTAATCATAGTTAGTGTCATTAAAATGAATAGAGCTGAGTTTGTAAAATCGTTTAGATTGCTCTCTAAAAATAGGTTGCTTTTTAAAAGGAACATAGCATCTAAATAATTTTTTGCCTTTTCAGATGTTTTAGATGCAATTTTTAAACCTATGCAAGAAGCGAGAGTTAAAACTCCAATTCCTAATAGAGGTATTGCAATAGAAGCAGGTATTCCTGGAATGCCAAGAGCGGTTAAAGAGGCTATTCCTAAATGAGGCATGATAGCGCCAATTCCAATGATTCCTGCTAAAAAACCAATTGTTAGAGCGGTTAGCAATAACTTTGTAACTGTTTTGTTAGCGTTAGGAGCTGCTTTAAGTTGTTCAATATTATGTGCAGCTGTTAAATCTCTTATTTTTGTTAATTTTGGTGTCTTAGGGGGTTGATCTGCATTTTCTGGGATGCTTTGTGACGATAAAGAGACAGATTTTTCTGTTAACATACTAGAAACAAAAGAGGAAAAAATTTCATTAATTTTTGATGAAAATTGTTCACTAGATATTGTTATTTGTCTTTTTTCAAGTTTAGGATCAGATGAAACTTTTTTAAAGAGAGTTAATAAAAGAGATGGTTTTGATAGAAAGCCTAATAAAAAGGTTTTAATTCCATCAAAGATATTCTCATTAGATGTTGTTTTGCTTTTTTCTGGAATTGTTGTTTTTCTTTGGATTTTTACACCAGTTTCTGAAAAGATGATTTTAAAATCTTTTCCTTTTATTGAACTATCGTGTCCTTCAAATAGTTTTTCTAAATCTTCATTTAACTCACTCTTGATTAAAGCTTCTAATTTTTCTTTTAACTCTTTAATTGGTTTTTGGGGAGCAGTTTCAAGATCTTCAAAAAGAGCAACAACTTTTGTAGCAACTTTTTTATCTGTGCTAGATGTATCTTGGCTTGACTTTTCTTTTACTCGTAATTCTTGGATATTATTATTTTCGTCCAAGCGAAAGTAAAACTTGGTGTCTTCTGGGATAATTGCTTTAACGCTGCTACTCATTTTTATTTCTTCCTAGTATTAAAGGCTTTTTGTTGATTTCATTATTATTATGATTTATTATAAACAATAAATTATTATTTGTCAATTAATTATGCTTTAATTCTAATAATTGATAGTTAGTTTAAAGCTATAAAATAAATTTTAAACTAAAAGCATCATGGTTTTGGCAAGCAGCTATCAAATAATAATTTTAAAAAAGGATAAAAAACCTTCTTTTTAACCAAAAAAGAACCATAATAGTTGTTGGCTTCTCATTTTATGATCTTGCGATAAATGCTCGAGTTTTCTCCTATTTTGGTTAATATTAAAAAAATATTTTGAAGTTCGTTAAAGCCAGATGAAGACTGCTTGACAAATAAAAGATAGTAATAGATATATCAAATTAAGATAAACAAAAGACGGTTTTGTGAGAGAATCAATGAAAAATAAGCCTTATTTATTATTAATATTGATGTTCATGTTTGCATTTACGATGCTTAGAGCTGATGAAAGCTCTTGTATAGAAAAGGTAGAAAAATGTGAATGTTGTGGGGAAAATATAACTCCTTCGCCTGTTATAGCTTCTTATAATTTTCCTGATAAAGTGTATCTTTGCGCCTCTAAAAAGGCATATGTGACTGGTTCTTTTATATATTGGGAGCCAATAGAGCAAGGTCTAGATATTGCAATATTAGCACCAGCTGATTTAAATGATAGATATCAAGAAGTTATTTCATTGAAATGTGAATATGACCCTGGATTTAAGATAGGCATTGGTTATAATTTTTCATATGATAACTGGTCATCTTATTTCGAGTATACCCGTTTTCATAGCACTCAAAAAACAAGGATTACAAGACCTAATTGGGTTAGCAGCAATTTAATGTTATGGACAAATCCTACAACTTTATCAGATTTTTATGAAGCTAAATGGAAAATTCATCTAGATATGTTGGATTTTGAACTAGGAAGAAACGGATATTTTGGGAAAAAATTTGTTTTAAATCCTTTTGGAGGGCTAAAAGGCGGATGGATTAATCAGAAACTTAAAGTCACGACAAGTGAACTAGCTTCAGGCAAAAGCGATTCTTGGTTGATTGGATTAAGAGGAGGATTTTTTTCAAAATGGATGCTTGGAAAAGGATTTAAGCTTTTTGGTAAAGTAGCTGGAAATTTAATGTATCAAAGATTTTATGATGTTAAATTTACCAATTATGATAATAATTTATTAGACAATAGACTAAAAATGAAAATCTCTTATGTTGCTCCTTCTTATGAATTGATGCTTGGATGGGGTTGGGAGACTAACTTTGATAAAAATCATTGGCATTTTGATCTTTCATTAGGTTATGAGTTTCAGCATTTTTGGAATCAAAATATTTTGGAAACAGTTAGAGTTATGCTAGCTCAAGTAAATGCAAGTCCTGGCGATTTAATGTTTCATGGACTGAGTGCACAATTTAGATTCGATTTTTAAGTTATTTTGGGATTTTTAGTTTTTGCCCTATAACAATTAGATCATTTTCTAAATCATTTAAATGTTTTATAGAATCTACCGTAACATTATTTGCTTTTGCTATTTTCTCAAGTGAGTCTTTAGCTTTCACTTTATAAATCATATAGTTTGAGCTATTAGATTTTATTGTTTTTACAATATCTTCTAGAGTAGTCTTAACTTTAGCTATATCGTCTAATCTAGAGTTTTGTTTTAAAATGATTTTTTCAAGTTCATTTATTTTATCTTTATGTTGCGTTAGTGCAAGCGTTGTTTCATTTGCGTGGTTTAATAAATTTGAAAAATTGGAGTTTAAGCTATTTGATTTGGTTTCAAAAAATGTGATTTTATTTTCTATTTCAGTTAACTGTTTTGAAAGACTTTCAATTTTAAATTGGAGTTTTTCTAAGTGTTGTTGTTTTAAATTTTGAGTTGCATCTTCTTGATGTTTAATCTTTCCATCAACTATTTGCATCTCTGTATGAAAACAGTTAAGATCGTGTCTTAAGTCATCTAGATTAGTTTGCACTTCATGAAGAGTTAGCTCAAGTTGATGCTTTTCTTCTTTAGGAGAAGATTTCATAGGGGAACATGAACTTAAATATATTGCTAAAAAAGCAATTGATAAAATCTTTGTTTTTTTCATAAAAATTATTTTTGTTTTTCAAATATTTTAAACTCACCACGTCTATTTAAATGCCAATCTTGAGATGTGTGGCCGATTGTTATTGGCTTTTCTCTTCCATAGGATACTGTGTAAATTCTGTTAAAATCAATACCGTGTTTTATTAAAAGAACTCTTAAGTGATTAGATCTTCTAGTTCCTAGCGCCATATTATACGCTGCAGAAGCCCTTTCATCGCAGTGTCCTTCAGCACATAAATAAACATTTGGATTGTTTTTCATATAATTTGATATTTTTTGAATGATGATTAAATCTTCTTTATCTCTTAAAACATGATCATCAGTTTGAAAATAAACCTTTTTAAAAATAGCGGCTAAATGAGATGGTGTTTTAAAATTATCAAAACCAGGAAGACCGCCTTCTCCAAAATTTTCTTTTGGTTGAGAAAAGTTTTTGTCAGATTTAGAAAAACCACTTTTTAAATCTTGTTCATTTAATGGAATAAAATCCTCTTCATCTGGCCCTTTAAAATCTTCTTCACTTTGCACCCAATATGAGTTAGAATCTTTTCCCCAAAGAGAATTTACCCCTTTTTGAAGATATCTACCTGCCGTTTTTACATTTTCCCAGGTATTTGAAGATCTTTCACAGCTTGTTAAAACAAGAAGTGTTGCGATAAAAAATAAATTAAATATTTTTTTCATAAATTGCCCTTCCATTTATTGGTTTTTAGGGTTCAAAAGAAGGAAATCTTTTTTTTCCTTCATTTTTTGTTATTTTCACAGCTTCTTTTTGGTTAATATTTATTAAATATAATTCTGTTTCATCTATATCTTCAGTATTGAATACTATATGTAGATTATCAGTTGCCCAAAAAGGATTTTCTTTGTTTTTAGATCCATAAGTTATTTGGTATTCTTCATCTTTTTCAAAATCATAGATCCATATTTGCCGAATATTGTTAATCTTAGCACTATAAGCTAATTTCTTGCCATCTTTAGACCAAGAGGGAGTTACATTTTCTCTGTTTTTTTTAGTAATTAAATGTGCAATCGGTCTTTTTCTTGCATAATCATTATCTGAAATAGCAATTACGTAGATTCTTACAGCTCCATCTTTGTCAGATACAAATGCTAACTTTTGGCCATCAGGAGAAAATGAGGGAGAGGCTTGCGTTGATCTTGGATATGAAAAAAGTTGAAGAGGTTTTCCTATTGGTTGAAAGTTATCATCAAAGTGTTGCAAAAATAAATCAGGGCCACCTGCTGCATCGCTAATAAAAGCTAATTTATTTCCATCTTTTGAAATAGTCGGAAGTAGTTGGTTTCCTCTTAATTTTATAACTTGCTTATTCTCATTTGGATTTGCAATGGAACTTTTATAGATTTTTGGCGGTCCATTTACATATGAGATATAAATATAGTCACCGTTTTTGCTATTTGGAATAAAAATTGGATGAACTAAATAACTATTTTGATTGGTTAATTTTTTTGCATTTCCTCCATCGATATCTGAGATCCAAATTTCAGATTGCCATTTGAGATTTTTATTGGATTCATTTTGTGACCTAACAGAATATAGTATTTTTGATGTAAAAATACCTTTTTGGCCAAATAAAATCTCTTGAATATTATCGCAAAGTGAATGGATTTTTTGTCTGTCGATATTTATATCGCCTGTAAGGGCTAATTCAAAGGTTTTTAAAATGTTATTATCTACGTTATATGCAAAAGTTTTTAAAGTAGTTTTCATCATTTGAGATTTAACAACATAGGCTATTTTTTTATCTTTCCAAAAAGAGGGCTCAAAAGCTATGTCAGTATCGAAATGAGATATTTTAAAATCATTTTGATGTTCAGTTTTTAAAACTTTAGTAAAACCGTTGTAATTAAAATCAAATTTTAAAACATTAGCTAAGCTCTCCAAATAAGAATTTTCTAGAGTTGAACCTTCGTTGAAAATTTTTGAAAGATATATTGGTTTTATAGAATTTTTTGTTGTTAGAGATACTTCTATTTCTTGTGTAGCGAAAAGAGTAATAAAAACAGATAACGCAAAAACAAGTAAAAAATAAACTTTTTTAAAGCTAATCATTTTTAAAAATCACAATAAGTTTTTGTTTTTCGTTAAATACTTTCTCCATATTATTAAATGATAACTCAGATAAGCTATTTTTTAAATAACTTTGATTAATTTCGCTTTTTGAGTCTAAAATCAATACATCAGTTATTTTTCCACTAGGGTGAATAGTAAATGAAACCTTTACCGATCCATATTCAGGAAGTTTTAAATTATCTTGCATCTCTTTTACTAAAAGCTGTTTAAATTTAGAAAAATTATCAAAAACAGTGTTTTCAATTTTTTTATCAATATCCAAAATTTTTACTTTTTTAGGGATTTTTAGATCAGTTGTTTTTATAATCTCTTTTTTCTCATCTAAGCTATTTATTTGTTTTTCTAACGTGTCTAAAAGACTTAAGTATTTTTTTTTATCCATTGGAGCTGCTTTTTTTTGAGGGATTGGGTTTTTATGAATAGGCGCTTTTCTTACTGGCAGAGGTTTGGGAGGGATTTTTTTTATAGGCGCTTTTTTAACAAATGTCTGCTTTGGGCTTGGCAGTAGTTTTACTTCTGGTTTTAATACGATTGTTTCAACGATTAAATTTTGTTTTTTTTGTCTTTTAAAAGATCTAAATGGAATTACTAAAGATAAAATAATAACGAAATGAAAAATTAGTACTCTATAGATTGTCTTTTTGTTGATCTTAAATAGGCTTTTGTTTTTTTCCATAACATAACGTAAAAATTTAAAAAATTTTAATAAGGTTGCAAAACAACATCTAGCTTTTCAAAACCTGCGAATTCTACTAGATTTTTTATTGATTGATATGAACCAAAACTTGCCTTTTTATCATGATATAACTGCGGGATTTGATTTGGATTTAATCTTTTTTTTTCTTTTAAAAGATCTTTCAGCTCTAATAGAGTAACTAATCTATTATTTATCAATATAGAGTCATCTTCTTTCACTTTTAAAATGATGGTGGCTTTTTCAATGTTTTTATCGCTTTTAGGTGAACACTCTGCTAAATTTATATGATCTACCTCTAAAAGAGGTGCTATTAAAATAAATGAGATTAAAACAACAAATACAACATCAATAAGAGGCGTTAAATTAATTAAATTTTCATCAAAAGTTGTAGAATGTTCAAAAATCTTTTTTTTTCTCATTTATTTTACATCAACATTTCTATATTGAATCTCTAAAGTTGTTATAAGTCCATGTGAAAAGTGAAACATGTCAGAACGAGTGTTTTTTATCCAATTATTTAAATAATTATATGCAATTAAAGCTGGAATCGCAACCATGAGGCCTACAACTGTAGTAGAGAGCGCCATAGAAAGACCAGATAAAATGCTAGTGTTGTTATTCAATAAGGATTGTGTTTGAAGTGTATTAAATGTTATTAAAATCCCCCAAACAGTGCCTAAAAGCCCTAAAAAAGGTCCCAAAGTTACAACTGTTGGAAGTATAAATAGGTTTTTTTCTAAACGTTTTGTCTGTTTTAAAATTTCAGCATCTAAATGTGAATCTATAAGCTCTATATCTTTACTCGACATATATACATTTTTTTTCTCACTTATAAAAAAACGATTTTTATTTAGAATCTCTAAGGTTGTATCTTTCAAAGATTTGTAAATATTTAAATAGGGATATGTGAAATTTGAATTAATATTTATAGATAAAATATTTTCGCTGTTTGTTTGAACTTTTTTTTCAAAACTAGAATTTAATGATTTTAACTTTTTAGCGAGATACAGTTTATGTAAAAGTATAACCCAAGAAACTATTGATAAAATAAATAATGAAAAAAAGATAAATTTACCAAAAAAATCGGCTTGAAAATAGGCATTTAATATTGGAGACATTGCAAACATAATAAAATCTCATTTTTTTCTATATCTTGACATACTTTGAGATTTGTATAAAAGAAATTGTATTAAAAAAAAGATAATTTTTAAAAAGTTCAAAAAAAACATCTTTTTTAACCAAAAACATAGATTGCTAAAAAATTAAAAATTTCGTTGCTATTTTATTTAAATCATTTTTTATTAAAAGTTTAAAGATGGCTTTTTTAAAACCCATGTCGAAAAAGTCATTGACAAATTTGGCATGGCATGCGAAAAATTCTTTAATAAAAAAGAGAGAAAAAATGGAATTTTTGGATTCTCATGCTCATCTAACTGGTGAAGGCGACTATGACAATTTAGATGAAATCATTAAAAATGCTAAAAATGCAAACGTCACAAAAATTGTCAATATCTGCACTGATTTAGGTTCTTTAGATAGAGGGTTAAAACTTTCTAAAAAATATGATTTTATATATGTAGCTGCTGCTACAACTCCTCATGGAGCTGATAATGATAAAGATGTCTTTTTTCAGGATGTTAAAAAAGCTGTAGAAGAAAATAAATTAATAGCTGTAGGAGAAACAGGGCTTGATTATTTTTACGGTTTTGAAAAAAAAGAATTCCAAAGACTATTTTTTAAAAATTATTTAAAACTTGCAAAAGATAATAATTTGCCTTTAATCATCCATGCAAGAGATGCTTTTGAAGATATTTTTAAAATTGCTGATGAAATTGAACATAGTAAAGCCGTTTTACATTGCTTTACAGGAACTCAAATGGATGCAAAAAAAGTATTAGATAGAGGCTGGTATATATCTTTTAGTGGAATTATTACTTTTAAAAACTCAGAGAGTCTAAGGGAAATAGTAAAAACTATTCCAATAGAGAGCATCTTAATAGAAACAGATTCTCCTCTTTTAGCGCCTCAATCGAAAAGAGGCAAGAAAAATGAACCGGCAAATATTGTTGAAACAGCAAAAGTCATTGCAGATATTAAAAATAAAAGTTTAGATGAAATAGCAAAAATTACTTTTGAAAATGCAAATAAATTTTTATTTATAAAATAAATAACGTTAAAATTATATTAAAAAAATAATAAATCTAAGAGTTAAATAATAATGTTTTCAAGAATAACAAGTTTTTTCATTTTGCCATCTCAATTAATTGGCACCAGATTTAAAAAGCTTTTACCAGAGTATTTAAGAGAAGATCCAAATACTAAGAGAGAGGCTTTACAAAATAGATTTAATGGAGAAGAATTTTTTATTGAAACTAAAGATAGAGCAAAATTAAATGGAATGCTTTTTAAAAATGAAAGTTCTCAAAACCCTAAAGAAAAAAAGATTTGGATAAATTTTGGTGGAAATGGATTTGCATATGAATTTTTCGATCATAAGCAAATTGAAAGAATTAAGAGTTTAGGATTTGATGTTTTAACTTTTAATTATCGCTTGGTTGTAAAAAGCAAAGGTAAACTTTCTCAAAAAGGATTAATTGAAGATGGTAGGGCTATAATAGAATATGCAAATAAACTTGGATACAAAAATATATATATTCACGCCCACTCTTTAGGCGGCTCTGTTGCAACAAAAGCTGTAGCTAGTTTAAAAGATGAAAAAAATGAAGCTTATGATAAAATTAAATTAATTGTTGATAGGACCTTTTCATCTATAAAAGCTGTTTTAAAAACATATAATTTTCCTTATATTATAAAATGGATTGTTATCAAAATAGTAAACTTTACAAACTGGAATATTAAAGTCAGAAAAGATTGGGAGAAAATTGATATTAACAAATGTCTTTTTCATGCACCGAAGGATGAAATGATCAAAAAACAAGGAGCTTTATATAGAAAAGTTAAAGATACAACTGAAAAAAGACAACTTGTTGAATTAAATTATAGGCATTTTAATAATTTAACTACTTATGACATGCAACAGGCGATCTCAATTGTAGGATAGTTTAAATCTCTTCTTTTGATGAATAATGTATACACAAAGAACTTCAAAACTTGGAAGTAATTTTTTAATATTCATAGACATCCTTTTAAGGGACTAACCGATTTTTCAAGTTGTTTCGATATACTTGTTTCTTTTCTCTTACATAAATCATAAAAAAAAAATCCATAGCAAACAAACAGCTATTAATTTAAAATTTTTTATAAAAAATATAATAGATATGAAACAAAGTGCAATTCCAATCTCTTTTATATTTAGAAGAGTTCAATCTTTAACAGGATTTTTTTTAGTTTTATTTTTGTTAGAGCATCTATTTACCAATTCAACAGCTGCTTTATTTTTAGATGAAGGCTCTTTCTTTGTAAAATCTGTGACTCTTTTTCAATCAATTCCCTATTTACATGTTGTAGAAGTTGTTTTAATTGGGATTCCAATAGCATTGCATGCATTTTTAGGAGTTAGGTACATTATAACAGGAGATTTAAATTCATTTAAAACAGATGGAAGAAGACCTGCTTTGTATCAGTATAAAAGAAACAAAGCATACTCATGGCAAAGAATAACATCATATATCTTAGCAATAGGACTAGTTTTTCATGTAGTTCAAATGAGATTTTTAGATAAACCAAAAAAGGTGATTATAAATAATCAAGCGACATATTTTGTGAAAATTAAAAAAGATAATAAGTTGGAAAAACTTTCAAAAAAAATGGATATTCAAATTTTTTCAAAAGACGAAGTTCTAAATTTAGATGAAAATTTTCAAAAAATTAAATTGAAAGAAACCCAGGTTTTAGCTTTTTCTAAAATTAGTGGCGTTGCTTTTTTATTAGAAGTTAGAAACACTTTTAAAAATCCGTTTATGGTAGGAATATATTCTATTTTTGTTTTAGCTGCATCTTTTCATGCTCTAAATGGATTTTGGACTTTTTTAATTACCTGGGGATTTATAATTTCTAATAGATCTCAAAAGATTTCACTGGGTATCTGTTTTTGGATTATGCTTTTTATTATATCGCTTGGTTTTTTATCTATTTGGTCAAGCTATTTGTATTAAAGGAATTATTGTAAATTTATGGAAGAGAAAAAAGTTATTGTAATAGGAGCGGGACTAGCAGGTTTGTCAGCTGCAATGCAGCTCGCTAAACAAAATATTTTTGTTTATTTAGTGTCACTACTTCCTGCTAGAAGGTCTCATTCAGTTTGCGCTCAAGGAGGAATTAACGCAGCTATTTCAAAAAGGCAAGGTGATAGTCCTGTTTTGCACGCTTATGAAACTATAAAAGGAGGAGATTTTTTAGCTGATCAACCTCCAACTTTGGAAATGTGTTTGAATGCTCCTTATATTATAAAAATGTTAGATCAAATAGGCTGTTTATTTAATAGAGATGAAAATGGAGATATCGATTTTAGAGGATTTGGAGGAACTCTATTTAAAAGAACAGCATATGTAAATTCATCAACAGGCCAGCAGCTTGTATATTCATTGGATGAACAGGTTAGAAGATTAGAAGAAAAAAACAAAATTAAAAGATTAGAAAATCATGAATTTATAAAACTTTTAAAAGATAAAAAAAATAGAGCTATAGGAGCTATTTTTCAAAATCTACATGATTTAAATATTTTTGCTATAAAAGCAGATGCTGTAGTTGTTGCAACAGGAGGATTGGGACTCATTTTTGGAAAATCTACAAACTCATATGCCTGTACAGGCGCTGCAAATAGTATGCTTTTTACGCAAGGCATGAAACTTGCAAACCCAGAATTTATTCAAATTCATCCAACAGCTATTTTAGGAGAAGATAAATTAAGACTTATCTCAGAAGCGACAAGAGCAGAAGGAGCTAGAATTTGGGTTTATGGAGATGATAAAAAAGAAATTAAATTTCCAGATGGATCTATACAGAAATGTGGTTTGACAAATGAAAAATGGTATTTTTTAGAAGAGATGTATCCAGAGTATAAAAATTTGGTTCCAAGAGATATTGCAGCTAGAGAAATTTTAAAAGTATGCGAGTTAGGTCTAGGCGTCGATAAAAAAAATCAGGTCTATCTAGATACAACTCATCTATCAGATGAAATTTTGAAAAAAATTGAAGCACCTTTAGATATTTATAAAAAATTTACAGGAGAAGATCCTAAAAAAACTCCTATGAAAATTTTTGTAGCTGTACATTATACCATGGGAGGAGGCTTTGTAGATTGGCCCGCTACAGAAGATAAAGATAGAGAAAATAGATTTAGACAGATGACCAATATCGATGGTCTTTTCAATATTGGTGAGAGTGATTATCTATATCACGGCGCTAACAGACTTGGCGCTAATGCGCTTTTAGCCTGCATCTATAGTGGTCTAGTTGCTGCAAAAGAAATTCCAAGATTTTTTAGTAAAAAATCAAATGATTTAGAATCAAATGATTTAGAATCAAAGGATGATGATCTAGATAAAGATATAGAAGAAGAAATTAAGCAAGAAGAAAAACTAAAAGAAAATCTTTTAAATCAAAAAGGAGATGAAAATGTTTATCTTCTACACCAAGAGATGGCAGATCTTATGCTAAAAAATGTTACTGTTAAAAGAAATAATAAAGATCTAAAAGATACTTTAGATAAATTATATGAAATTGAAAAACGTTTAAAAAATATTGAGCTATCTGATAAATCTCAAAATTTGAATCAAACCTACATTTTTGCAAGAGAGTTTCCATATATGCTAAAATATGCAATGGCTATTACCCAAGCTGCAATAAAAAGAGATGAATCTCGAGGATCTCACTTTAAAGAAGATTTTCCAACAAGAGATGATAAAAATTATTTAAAAACAACTATTGCTACATATAATGAAACAACTAACGATATTGATATCTCTTATAAAGATGTTGATACAAGGCATTTTGAGATAGAAGATAGAACATATCAAAAAAATCAAAAAAATAAAGAAATGAAAAATATTAAAAATTATAAAAAGTTTGAAAGAGTTTTATGAAATACACCCTAAAAGTTTATAGAGGATTTTTTAAAAAACAATTCTTTGAAGAATTTGAGCTAGAATACATTGAAGGCTCTAATGTTATCTCTGCTCTACTCGAAATCCAAAAAAATCCTGTAAATAAAAAAGGAGATAAAGTATCTCCTATTAGTTTTGAGATGAGCTGTTTAGAAGAAGTTTGCGGCGCTTGTTCTATGTTAATTAACGGATATCCTCGCCAAGCTTGTACAGTTCTTATAAAACCTTTAATCGAAAAAACAAAAACTATAGTTTTAGCGCCTCTTTCTAAATTTCATGTAATTAGAGATCTTATAGTTGATAGATCAAAAATGTTTGAGCAACTAAAAAAAGCAAAAGCTTGGATAGAAGTAAATGATATAGATTCAGAAAAATTTGGAGTAAAAATAGATCCAAGCGTTAGAGATGCTCTTTATGTTTTATCAAAATGCATGACTTGTGGGTGTTGTTTGGAAGCCTGTCCTCAATATAACAACCATTCAAACTTTATAGGTCCGCAAGTTATCTCTCAAATCAATCTTTTCAACTACCATCCTCTTGGAAAAAATATAAAAGATGAAAGATTTTCTCTTCTTATAAAAGATGGAGGTATATCAGATTGTGGTAATGCTCAAAATTGTAAAAGAGTGTGTCCAAAAGAGATTGAGTTAACTGAAGTGATTGCTTCATCTTCAAAAGATACAACAAAATATCTATTCAAAACTCTTTTTTCTAAAAATAAATCTAAAGAAAATAATTAAGGCTTAAATCTTTACAAAATATTTATAAATTTTTATAAAAAATCACTTGTGATTTTTTTTTCAAAGGATTAATTTGGCATCTAAATTTTTAACTCTGCTGCTGAGGGTAGCTTAAAAAATTGTGTACTTCAATGAAAACAAACATTAGGGAAAGAAAAAATCTAACTTTTAGCGCGGTGGGACCCAAACTTTTGTTTGCAGGCCTTGCCAGCAAAATTTAGAAAAAATTTCCACTTAAAAAAATGGTTGTAAGCGCGTTTTTTAAGTCCTAGTAGCGGAGTTTTTTATTTTTTAAAGATAAGTTGTAGAGAATTTTGTCTCTTTATTTTCAATCTCTAAAAAATTTAAATCTGATAAATCAAAATTTTTTATCTTAAAAAACTTTCGTAGAGTAATTTTTATTTTTTGAATAAATTCTTCTTTTGAATATTTTTTTTGCGCTTTTAAAGGAGATAAAAAAAATTCATGAGATCTGTTTTTTCTATATTTTGGAGCAACTTTTGGGATTTTTAAATACTTTTTCATTTTTTTATCATCAAAATCCATTAAAAAAGAAGTATGTAATAAAAAACGATCCTTTTTAATATACATAGCATTTCCAGCTATTTTTTTATCATCTATTACAAAATCATTTTCTACTAATTTAAAATTTTTAATTTCAAAAACTTTTTTATAAAAATTTTCTGCCCACCTTAAAATAGGCTCTGGAAAAAAAGTGATATCTAAAGATTTTTTTGAAAAAATAAATGTTACAAATAATGTGTTTTCATCGACGTAAACAGTGCCGCCTGCTGTAAATCTTTTAATAATTGGGATTTTATCTTTTTTTGCTAAATCTATCTGAACTAAATCACTAACATTATTAGAAATACCCAAGATTATCGAGCTTTTCGTTCCTTCGTTAATAAGACAAAAAGGAGTATCTAAGCTTTTTAATAAAAACTCTTCTAATTTGAGCTGCTTGAAAATATTTAGCTTTTTTTTATGGATGAAATTTAGCATTTTTAAATATTTTAAATATTTTTTTATAAAAGATTTTTAAGGATTATCTTTTTTTAATTTAAAAGATATAGAGCTTACTTTTTTTCTTCTTTTTTTATCCTCTTCGCATTTTTCTAAGAGTTGGTTTAGTTGTTCGAAATCTAGTGGAAGAAATAAAAAGTCAAAAACCCCAGCTTTTATAGCTTTTTGTCTATATGTTTTTTTTATGCTTTTTGTAATTAAAATTATGGGAGTTGTAAAAAGTCTTTTTCTTTTTTTTAACTGAAAACAAAGATCAATCGCATTTTCAATTTTCTCATCAATTATTACTAAATCTAAATTTGTTGTCTCCGCTATTTCAATAGCTTTTGCAAACTCTTTTTTTTCAATAACATGAAATTTATCTTCTAGATTTTTTCTGAAAAATAATTTTGTATTTAGATTTTCAGTGACTACTAAGGCAATTGGTTTTTCTTTTATCATAAATTTATATTAGCAATAAATTTTAGTTTTTAAAAGATTTTTTATCCTCACTGTTCATGTTTCTTCCTTTAGTTAGGGTTTTTTTGAAGAGCGATCATCAAAATTGATATATCAGCAAAAGAAACCCCATTTATTTTAGAGGCGATCTCTAAATTTTGAGGGGAAAATTTCATTAGCTTTTCTTTAGCTTCAAACTTAAGTCCTAAAACCTTTTCAAAATTAAAATTTTTAGGAATTTTTATTTTTTCTAAATCTTTTAGTTTTTGAACATCTTTTTTTTGCCTTTTTATATAGCCTTCATATTTAATCTCTAGCTCAATTTGATCATTAATCTCTTTTCCATAATTCTTAAAATCATCTGGATAATTTTTTATTAGTTTTTCATAAGAATTATCTACTCTAGATAAAAGCTTTTTTAATGAATAGCTCCTTCCTTCAATAGTTTTATGTGTTTTAGAGAGTCTCTTAACTTCTCTTTCAATAATTTGTTTTTTTTCTTTTACTTTTTTATATCTTTTTTCATCTATTAATCCTAATTTATAGCCATATTCTCTGAGTCTAAGATCAGCGTTGTCTTGTCTCAAAAGAAGTCTATATTCTGCTCTTGATGTAAACATTCTATAAGGTTCTAAAATTTCTTTTGTAATCAAATCATCAATCATAACAGCGATATAGCTCTCATCTCTTTTTAATATAAACTCACCCTTTTCAAAAATTTTGTTTGCTGCGTTTATTCCAGCAATTAATCCTTGAGCAGCTGCTTCTTCATAACCTGTTGTTCCATTTAACTGTCCTGTAAAATATAGGTTTTTTATCAGTTTCGTTTCCATCGTAGGATATATTTGATGAGAAGGCATGTAATCATATTCAATTGCATATGCAGGTCTCATAATTTCAGCTTTTTCAAGTCCTACCATGCTTTGAATAAATTTAACTTGCGTTGAAAATGGCAGAGAAGATGAAAGTCCATTTATATAATATTCATGAGTATTTAATCCTTCTGGTTCTAAAAAAGCTTGATGCTTCTCTTTTTTTGCAAATTTCACAACTTTATCTTCAATAGATGGGCAGTATCTCGGCCCTACTCCTTCTATTCTTCCAGAAAAGAGAGCAGATTTATCTAAATCCCTTTTTACAATCTCATTAGTTTGTTTTGTTGTATAAGAGATGTAACATGGAATTTTAAAATTTAATTTTTGCTCTACATCATCAAATGAAAATTTTACATTGTCGTCTGGATATTGGGCTGTTAATTTTGTAAAATCTATGCTCCTTTTATGAATCCTAGGTGGTGTTCCCGTTTTTAATCTTTTAATCTCAAATCCTAAATTTTTTAATGAGACAGATAAATTATTTGAACTGAGATCCCCAGATCTTCCTCCAGCAATGTTTTTATCTCCAATATGCATCAGCCCTTTCATAAAAGTGCCAGATGATAAAATTACTGATTTAGCTTCAAATATCACTCCCTCTATTGTCGATACGCCTATAATGCAGCCGTTTTTACATATAAGATCTTTTACTATAAATTGTTTGAGATCTAAATTTAGAGTGTTTTCAAGTAACTTTTTCATCTCGAGTGAGTACTGAGCTTTATCGATTTGAGCTCTTGGTGCCCGAACGGCCCATCCCTTCGATGCATTTAACATCCTAAAATGAATACCAGTCCTATCAGTGATCTTTCCCATTATTCCACCAAGAGCATCGATCTCTTTTACAATATGCCCTTTTCCAATCCCTCCAATAGAGGGATTGCAAGAAGCTTTTGCGATAGTATCTAAATTCATTGTTAAAAGAAGGGTTTTTGCGCCCATTTTACTAGATGCATGCGCCGCCTCAGAGCCAGCGTGACCAGCGCCTACTACTATAACGTCATATTTGATAGGATATTTCCACATAAAAATTTTTTAGATTAGAAAAATAAAATTATTTATTTCTTTTTCTTGTGACGATCGCGTCTTCTTCTTTTTTTTCTTTTGTGCTTTGCGATCTTTGCTTTTCTTTTCTTTTTTACCGATGCCATAGTATTCCTGTTTTAATAAGTAAACATCATATACAAATAAAAAGAAAAAGTAAATATCTTAATATGAGTTTCAAAGCATCACATTAAAATTTTAATTATTTTATGGAATTCGATATTTTCAAAAAGAACTAATTTTTTTGAATAAAAGTCCGATATTCAAAAAAAAATCTAGTACATAGAAGAAACAATAGCCGGAAGGAAAAGCCCAGCATCGACTCCCAATGTAGTAGAGATCCTTTTAGCCCTCTCCTCGCTGAGGTCCTTTCTCCTTTGATTCAGTGGTGTTAAATAAACTTTTGTCTCATATGCAGCATGAGTCCTTTGCTCTAAGCGAGACGCCATAGAATTGCTCATTGAATCTAAAGGAAATCTCTTTTTATAGGCCTCTGCAAGCGCTCTCTGAGTCCAGCTATTTAAATTCCATCTCAAACCTTTAAGCAATTCTGATCGGTAATTTAGCTCTTCATTATCCAATTCCCGGAATCGTGCATGTAGTATTGCCTTTAATTTCGCAATTTCTTTTGCATGAGATTGTCTAAAGAAGCGTATTTTTGCTCGTTCTTCAAAAGCTCGTAGTCTTTTTTCATTTTTCTCAATCCCTGTCTGCAATTGCTCCAAAGTTGTACAAAATAATCGTTCTATTTTCCTGCGAAAAATAGAATCCATGTCTTCCAAAAGAATGTACCGCAAGCGAAAATCCAGGCTTTTAAGATTTTTTTTTCTTGTTTTTAGCATACGGTTTTGTGCATCAAGAATATCTCGTGCAATCTTACTTTCAATATCCTCACATTTCTGAATCAACTTAAACCTTTTCTGATAGACAATCTTACGCAAAATATCTTCTTGCATATGTTCAGCGACCTTGACCCCCAAAAGTTGATCAAAATACCCATCATCTTCGATCATTTCTCTCTTTACTTCTCTCAACCGTTGAGAATAGCAATGTAATGCATGCAATCTAGAAACAGATGGTTGGAGTTTTTCCCCCCTTTCAATAAAAATCTCCAATTGACGAATAAAATGCTTCATCCCTTCTTTTGGTCCATACTCTCCTTTGGCGACAGCATTGACAATTTTGAGTGCCTCATTGCGTAGTCGAGAATTATTATGCGTACCATCAATTAGACTATCTGCTTGGTTAAAACAAAGAGCTAACTCGAGAGTTCCATTATGTTGCAAATACGAGTGCCCATACTTTAAATAAACAAACCCCTCAGGTTTATTTTCCTCTTCTCTTTCATATCTTTCCCAAGCTTCTATAGGATAAGCTATTAAACATGGCAAGGTGCTTGAATGAGCAGCTACTGTCTCGAATATAGTTGTTTGATCTTTCCCTTTTTTTAGTTTATTATTACAGCCCTTTCCATATTGATCATTTGCCTCAACCCATTCGAAATGATATGGAGTCTTCCATGTACAAATCAGTTGCATAAAGAACAGTTGAATACGGCGATCCAAATGCTGTTCAATCCTTTCTCTGTATTCTTCTATAACTTTATTGATATCTTCATAAATCTCCCATTGCTTATCCGAAACATGCCCCCCATCTAATTTGATTTCGCCAAGCTTTTCATCAACAATGGAATTCACATTATAGACCTGTAATTGCCATTTGGGTTTTATTTTTTCTTCTCTTTCAGCGCTCCAATGCTGAAATGGTAATGGATCTCTTTTAACGTGCTCAAATTTACCTCCAATACCTGTCGTCATGACAACTCCAAAAATTTTGAAACAGTCTATCATATTCCCAATTAAGAGCAATCCTCATTAAGATTTTCAGAACAATTTCATAAGATTTCATCTAAGTCAAAGAAAAAAAATATTAGTTTTAAGGGAAATCCTAAAGTCGTAAAAACTTATTTTAAAATAACTTATGTTAAATAAATTAATTTTTCAATTAGCAGGAGGATATTCTGCATAAGAATCTTCATGATCCACCTCAGTTGTATGTAAAGGTGTGTAGTTTTCAAAACGAGCTATCTCTTTTCTAAAAGAAAGATTTACAGAGCCAACGGCTCCATGTCTGTTTTTTGCAATGATTAGTTCAGCTTGACCAGGTTTGTCATAAGGATCGTAATATTCTCGTCTAAGCAAGAAAAGCACTAAATCACTATCTTGCTCTAAACTATTATGGACAATAATGCCATTTGCAACAAAATTATGGACTTCTTCAACTGTAGCATCATAGACATCTTCAATTTGTAGTTTTTCAATAGATTCGATGTTATCCCAATAAATATCAGAAGTAGCAAGCTGTTTGGTTTTTTGATCTTTTAAAATATTGTGGAGCCGCATCATCCTTTCTCTAGATATACCAGACCGAAATAAAGTAGATCCACAATAAGACATTTTCAATTCTTTGCAAATTTTTCTCCAGCTGAGCTGTGCTTTTTCTTTAGCTTCTTGAATTACAGTAATCCAGGCTTCCTTAGGAATGATATCCTTGTTTGGATTTGTTTTAATTTCACTTAAAAAATTTAGAAGAGTAGGTATTTTTTTTGCTCTATTACCAATACAACCAATATTTGTTAAGAACTTCTCTTGGTCAGGCTTGCCTTGTATGTAAATATGATACATATCTCGATAGCCTTTAGATGATTTCACGGTTTTTAATGAACTTTGAATTCCTGTAGTAGATAACAAATGTTGTACTTGATGAGACAAGGGTTTGCTTGAAGAAGCATAATATATGCTTGCAGAAGGTTTGCGATTTTTAATTTTTTTTATACTTATACTGCCATCAGTTGCCCACAAATGTTTTAAAAATAGTTGTTTGCTATTTAAATCACATTCAAGAATTTTTTTGGGAATCTCTTTTTCATATGATCGTACTCTTTTTATTCCAAGAGAATTAAACCAATCAGTAATCGGATGATATTTTTTATGAGTTAAATGTACAGGAGATGTTAAGTAGTAATGATACCAATTTTTTTGTTTAACTAATTTGCCATTTATATTGAATAATTTTTTTGCGCTTTTCTTAACATATTCAAGGTTTTCAAGATCGTTGCTTGTATAATGGTAAGGTTGAGTTGGTAATATGCAACCATCACCCAAAAGATGGGCTAGCAAAATTAGTTCATCTTCAGATAAATTATTAGATTTTTGTTTGATGTTGAAATTTCTGCAAAGTGATATTTTATCTCCGATTTGTAATTTGTCTAACCTTGTCCATCCATTAAGTTTTAAAAATGGATGATTAGCACTTGCTTTGATTTCTCTACCAGATTTAGTGGTTAATTTGAAAACTTGTTTTTTTCCAGAATAAAAAACTTTTGTCATTTTTCGTTTTTTTATCTTTAAATCACTATCTATTCCTAAAACATTAATAGGTTTTTGATTTTTTCTATCTGCAAGTTCTTTGATAGTATAAGGTTTCCCTGTGTCAGCATCTATTATTTGAGTATCTGCACTTAAACATCCAGATTCTCTCAGATCACTCATCATAGGCCGATGACCTTGTCTTTCTTCTACTCTTCTAGACAATTGAGATAGACATAGAATTGGAATATTTAACTCTCTAGCTAAATTTTTAAGCATACGAGAAATCTCCGATACCTCGTTTTGTCTATTTTCTAAAGAACGGAGATGGCCTGAACCTGAGAGTAATTGTAGATAATCAATAACTAAAAAATTTATATCAAAAGCTTCTTTCATTCTTCTTGCTCTTGCTCGAAGATCTGTAATTTTTAAAGATGGTTGATCATCAATAATAAATGATTTTTTTTGGATGGCATTTACACAAGATACAATCTTTTGATATTCACTTCCATCTAATGAACCTGTTTTTATTTTTTCAGATTCTACTTCAGATTGAGAGCACAGTATTCTATGTAATATCTGCTCAGCTGTCATCTCTAATGAAAACATTCCAACTGATGTATCATTTTTAAAGCAGATGTTTTCAGCTATATTTAGAGCTAGGGCTGTTTTCCCCATGGCAGGTCTAGCTGCTAAGATCATGAGATTGGAGTTAGACAATCCATTTAATAATTTATCTAAATCTAAAAAATGTGTAGCTAGTCCTGTTATTTTGGAATCATCAGGACCTCTTTGCAAAAACTTTTCTTGTTTTTCTTGAAGTTCTTTTAAATAGGGGATACCACTTTCTGATTTTAATCCTGATAAAATATCTTTAATGTGAAGATGCTTGTGAGAATTTACACTTTGTGAGATTTGAAAAAATTTGTTTTGTGCATCATCTAAAGTATTTTTTACGTCTTCAGGTTCTAATAAAACATTTTTTTCAATGCTATCTGTTGCATTTAACATTTTTCGAAGTAAAGATTTATCTTTTACTATTTGTACATATTCTTCTATGTAGGCACTAGTTCCAACAAATTGTGCGAGTGTTGTAAGATATTGAACTCCTCCAATATCATCTAAAAGATCTTGTCTTTTTAATTCTTCTGCAACGATATGAATGTCAGAAGGTTTATCTTTTTTATATGCTTCTTTTAATACTTTAAAGATCTTTTTGTGCTCAGTATAATAAAAATCAGTATCATCTAAATTATCCGCTGATGTATTTAAACTATTTACTGAAGTCAGCGAGCATCCTAATACCATCATTTCTGATTCTTTAGAATTTGGTGCTGTTTTTACTTTAATACTTTTTTTTGCCATAACTTTTTTTAGGTTTAGTTAGATTTTAGAGTAGCAAAGAAAAATTTCTAAAAAAAGAAAAAAATTATAAGATTTCTTTTTAATAAAAATACGGAAAGAGAGGGATTCGAACCCTCGATACCCTTGCGGGTATGCGTCCTTAGCAGGGACGTGCTTTCGGCCACTCAGCCATCTTCCCTAAAAACTACTTAAAATAATACGGGGTTTTTTATTTTAGAGCAACTGATTCGAGATGAAGTATAATAGTAGAGAACATCTAAGAAATATTCAGATTTTAGTTATTCAATATGATGTGATTGAGAGAGTTTTTTGCCATTTAGAGCATTAAAATATGTTGTCATGAGTGAACCATCTGGGTTTTGAACAACTATGCTATAAACAGGCAAGAAAATCTCTGTTTTTTTTCTGATTGCAAAATCATTTCCAAAAGCAGATCTAGCGAGGCCCTCTATTTGAGAAGCTCTAAATTTTTTAGTGATTCTCGCTGCATATCTTCCTGCTTTTGAAACTATAGATTGATCAATTTTAGTCTCTGGTATTACTTGCATTTTTGGGTTTTGAAAGTGAAGTCTATAACTATTGCCGTTTTGAACGATCAGATTTTTTCTTCTACAGTTTTCTAGCCATTGATCTAAAGTGTCATTATCTACATTTAATATTTTAGATAAAGTCTCTCTATCTAAAGAGCCTCCTCTGGATACTAAAGTATTAATAATTTTAAAATCATCTTTGTCTGCTCCAGCTCTAATACAGTCTTTAAAACCATGAGACATATCCCAAGTAGATGTGTTAATTACCATTTCACCATCTGTTAAACTCCATAAAATAATCCCTTCTCCAGTTTTATCTTGAGTACGGTTATATTTTACTTCCATTAAAAGATATGGATGAAATTTTAAATCTGGTTCTAAAAAACTATGAGATCCATCTTTTAAAAGCTCTTTTCTGTGAGCTTCCATAATATTTTCTGCTGAATACCTAACTTCTAAAGTATTAAATTTTCTTCTAGAAATAAAATCATAGGTATAGACTCTAACTTCGGGATAATTAAACCAAATCCACGATCCTATAAAAATTATAAATATAAATGATGTAACTATAGAAAGTAGGCGCATATTTTTTTACACCAAAAAATTTATAAAACTCTCCCAAATCATATAGTAGCTATTAAGCTTATTCTTTCATAGATAAAAGAAATTCAGTATTATTATTTGTCTTTTTTAATCTAGATAAAAGAAGATTCATAGCATCAATATCATTTAAATCTCCAAGACCCTGTCTAAGCAGATAGATTTTTTTAAGCTCTTCTGGATGATATAAATTTTCTTCTTTTCTTGTTCCACTTTTAATAATATTGATAGCAGGAAATATACGTCTGTCAGCTAGTTTTCTTTCTAAGACAAGCTCCATATTGCCTGTTCCTTTAAACTCTTCGAAAATTACTTCGTCCATTCTAGAACCTGTATCGACTAGGGCTGTTGCAATAACAGTAAGCGATCCACCTTGTTCTATGTTTCTTGCTGCTCCAAAAAATCTTTTTGGTTTATGCAGAGCATTCGCATCAATACCACCTGTTAGAATTTTACCGCTATGTGGCTGCACAGTATTATATGCTCTAGCAAGTCTTGTTAATGAATCTAATAAAATAACAACATCTTTTCCGCTCTCAGTTAGTCTTTTAGCTTTTTCAATTACCATATCTGCGACTTGAACGTGTCTCTCTGGCGGCTCATCAAAGGTAGAAGATATTACTTCTCCTTTAACGATTCTGATCATGTCTGTTACTTCTTCAGGTCTTTCATCTATTAAAAGAACCATCAAAAAGACTTCAGGGTTATTTTGTTCAATTGCATTTGCAATGTTTTGTAGTAAAATTGTTTTTCCAGCTTTTGGAGGAGATACGATCATAGCCCTTTGACCTTTGCCAATCGGAGCTGCTAGGTCCAATACTCTTGTCGATAATTTTTCTTTTGTGGTTTCCATAATTAATCTTTTGTCAGGATAAAGGGGTGTTAGGTTTTCAAATAAAACTCTCTCTTTTAAAATTTCTGGAGTCTTTTCATTGATAGTGTCAACTTTTAATAGTGCAAAATACTTTTCTTTTTCTTTCGGAGCTCTAATTGTTCCATAAAGTATATCTCCTTTTTTTAATCCAAATCTTCTGATTTGTGCAGGAGATACATAAATATCTTCTGCTGAAGGCAAGTAATTATAATTAGGAGATCTTAAAAATCCAAAACCATCGGGCAGAACTTCTAAAACACCTTCTGCAAATAAAACTTCTTCAGGCTTTGAAGAAATTGCTTTGACAAGTTCAAAAACTATTTGTGATTTTGTTAAAGAACCTAAATTATGAAGGCCAATAGATTTTCCGTACTCTTGAAGTTGGTCAACATGCATCCTTTGAAGTTCTGAAACTTTTGTTACTTTTTTTATGACGGGTTTTTTATCACTGTTAGTTTCAACAGCTTTTTCTTCATTCATGAAAGGTATCTCCTATTAAAAAGTTTTGAAGGTTATTGAAATTTTTTTTATGCTTTCTTCTAAATCAGATAAACTTTGGTTGTTTTCGATTATAAAATCTGATAATTTTTCTGTTTCTATCGCGGACATTTGTTTTTGTTTTCGAAGTGTATAATCTTTATCTTTATATCTTTTTTTTGCAATAACATCTTTTGCTACTATAGTTATTACTATGTCAAAAAGGCTTTGATAGTGTTTCTCAAAAAGAAGGGGTACTTCTACGACAAAAAATTCAAAATTTTTGTTTTTAACTTTTTCATACTCTTTTTCAATTGTCGTTAATAGCTTTGGATGAATTAGTTCTTCGAGCTTTTTTAATTTATTTTCATCAGAAAAGACTATTTTTGCAATTTTCTTTCTACTAATTTTATTTTTTTCTAAAATTTCTTTACCAAAAATATCTATAACTTTTAGTTTTATCTCATTATCATTTTCTAAAAGATCATGTGCAATTTCATCTGCGTCTATTGTAAATGACCCTAATTTTTTAAAAATTTTTAAAAGTTCACTTTTACCTACAGCTATATTTCCTGTGAGAGCAATTTTTTTCAACATTAACACTCTGCTAAGTTTTTTCCTATTTCGATATCAACTGATAGAGGTACTTTTAGATCAAAGACATTTTCCATCTTATCTTTAACAAAACTTTTAAAGATTTCTTTCTCATCAAAGGGAATTTCAAATAAAAGTTCATCATGAATTTGAAGGATCATATATCCTTTTAGATCTCTTTTAGTGATTTCTTTATCTATTTCAATCATTGCAATTTTTATCAAATCAGCAGCAGATCCTTGAAGAGGGGTGTTAATTGCAAGTCTTTCAGCTGAGGCTCTAATAAATGGATTTTTATTATCGATCTCTAAAATGGGTCTTTGTCTACCGGCTATTGTATATGCAATTTTCTTGTCATGCACCTCATTTTTGCAAGTTTCTAAATATTTTAAGATATTTGGGTATCTTTCAAAATACGTATCTATAAAAACTTTAGCCTCTTTTGGAGAAATACCGATTTGTTCTGATAAACCATAAGCTGATTGACCATAGATAATTCCAAAATTTACAGCCTTAGCGTTTGATCTCATCTTGCTTGTTACTTCATCAATTGGCACTGAGTATACTAAAGATGCTGTAAAAGAATGGATGTCATCACCATTATTAAAAGCCTTAATTAAATTTGGATCTTCACTAAAATGAGCTAAAAATTTCAGTTCTATTTGAGAGTAATCAGAAGATAAATAAATCCATCCATCCTTTTCAGGTCTAAACCCTTCTCTAATTTTTTTTCCTTCTTCAGATCTAATCGGAATATTTTGAAGGTTTGGCTTTTTAGAAGCGAGCCTTCCTGTTGCCGTAGTAGATTGAGAGAAGCTAGAGTGTACTCGATTAGTATTTGGATTTATCTGTTTTGGAATAGCATCTACATATGTAGATAAAAGTTTTTGATACTCTCTAAAGTTTAAAATATGATCAATAATAGGGGATTTTCCTTTTAATTTTTCTAAAATATCTGCCGATGTTGAAAATGTTGATCCCTTTTTTTTCGGAGGAGTTATTGCTAAATCTACATATAAAATTTCGCTAAGCTGTTTAGGGGAGTTGATGTTAAATTCCTTGCCAGCTTCAGAAAAAATCTCTCCTTCAATTAATTTAAGTTTTTTTTGAATCTCTTCAGACATTATAAATAACATATCTTTATCTACAAAAATGCCTTTTCTTTCCATCTTAGCTAAAACTTTTAGAAGAGGCAGTTCAATGTCATACAAAACTTTTTCTAAATTTTTTTCAAAAATATCTTTTTCAAAAATTTGTTTTAACCTAAGTGTATAGTCAACATCCTCAGCACAATAATTAGAAATTTTATCTAAAGGGACATCACTCATTGAAATTTGTTTTTTACCTGTCCCTATTAACTCTTTTATGGGTGTTTTTATGATGTTAAAGTTCTCTAAAGCTAAAAGGTCTAAACTATGTTGGCGATTTTGTGGATTTATTAAATATGATGCCAAAAGTGTGTCAAAGGAGATGTTTTTTATTTCGATTCCAATATTTAAAAGGATATGATAGTCAAACTTTAAGTTGTGCCCAACAAATGAAATATTTTCATTTTCTATAAGCTCTTTTAATTTTGAAATAACTATATTTCTATCAATATCTCCATTTAAGGGGATATAAAAAGCTGTAGCAGGTTTTACACAAAGACCAATCCCTACTAATTCTGCTAATAAATAGCTTAATCCGGATGTTTCTGTATCAACTACTATCTCTTTTTCATTTTTTAGGTTTTCTATTAGATTGTTTAGCTCTTTTTCTGTGTTTATTAATTGATAGTTTAGATTTTCGTCGCTTTTTTTTTGATCATTAACAGTTTTTAAAAGAGATAAAAAATTCATCTCTTTATAAAAATCTTCTAACTTTTCTTTTTTTTGCTCTTTTAATAAATAAAAATCTTTGTCTTTCGGAATATCAACATTTAAGTTCAAAGTAGCTAGCTTTTTACTAAGATATGCCTTTTCTTTTTCTTGAACTAAAACCTCTCTTTTTTTCTCAGAGGCAATCTTTTCTAAATTATCAAAAATACTATCTAACGTATTAAACTCTTTTAATAGTGTGGTTGCTGTTTTTGGGCCAAAACCTTCAATTCCTGGTATGTTATCCGATTTATCGCCAACTATTGCTAAATAATCTAGCAGTTGTTTTGGCTCTATTCCAAACATTTCTTCTACTTTTTTCGCATCAAAAATCTCATTGTTTTTATGTGCATGTAAAACAAAAGTTTTATCATCTACCATTTGCATGAGATCTTTATCACTTGTACAAAGATATGTTTCAAGCTCCTTTTTCTTTGCAAAAAGAGCTATGCTTGCCATTGTATCATCTGCTTCAACTCCCTCTACACACAAAGCTGGTATCCCAGCTAAGCTGCAATAATCAAAGGCTATTTCAAATTGAGGGTAAAGATCATCCGGCGCTTTCTTTCTATGCATCTTATATTCTGAGTAAAGCTTTTGTCTAGAGGCTCTATTATCAGGGCCATCAAATACACAAACTACATATTTTGGTGAAAAATCTTTAATCAATTTTTTTACAGACCTAATAAACCCATATAAAGCAGAGGTAGATATGCCCTGTTTATTTGTCATCGGTCCTATCGCATAGTATGATCTAAAAAGATAGTTTACGGCATCAATTATAAAAATTTTGTCCATACTAATTTGTGTTTATATATTTTGAAGAGACCAAAAATTCTTTTAAAAAAGATTTAAAAAAGGATTTTGTCTGTGTTAAAAATGGTTGATACCAAATCTTTTTAGGATATAAGCAAACAACTTGATAATTTTTAGTTTCATCAATATCTGCTTTTTCTAAAAGAGCCGTCAAAGCTATTTCATATGAACTGTTTGCTACATCAGTATATCCGATTTCTTTTGCTTCATCTGAATCAAATACATGAGCTCCATATTCATTTATTATCTTGTCTTTATCAATATTTCTTGAAGTAGCTACGATATCTACAAATTTTTTATAAACATATTCATTTATTTTTTGAATATTTTGATCTTCACTTGTCTTCCACTCTCTAAATGGATTTAACATATCTTTGTCTTTTCCAGCTGTTATAGTTAAAGATTTAACTCCATATTTTTCCATAATATTATAAAAGTTGAAAAAAGGTCCCATTAAAGAGCCAACCGATCCAATCATTGAAAAAGGAGATGTATAAATTTGATCAGCTGCACATGCTATAAAAAATCCACCAGATGCACACATTCCATCAACATATGCATAAACAGGAACATTGTATCTTTCTTTATAAGCTAAAATATTTCTGTAAATAGTATCAGAATCTGTTGCAGCGCCTCCAGGTGAGTTTATATGTAGTAAAAGCGCTTTAACTCTATCGTTTTTAAGAATGCCTTTTCTAGATTCAATTAACTGAAAATTTACATCTTTTGATGTTAAATGAGCAGTTCCTATTACTCCATGAACTTCTAATTGCAAAATTGCTGGAGTATTAAGTGATAACATTTTTGTACTACCATTTAAGTCTGGCAAAATTTCTAATTTATTTTTCGTTCCCTGCTTTTGGTCTGAAGTAGATAAAATTGCGAAAAGTATGATGCTTGGAATAATAGCAACAAATACTCCAAATGTTCCAAGCAGAGTATTAAAAAAAGCTCTTATAGCTGAAATAAATATAGATTCTTTAGCTACTTTCATGGATTTTTCCTTTAATTGATTTTTTGTCTCTCATTATAGCTAGATCAATTTTAATTGTAATATCAAATTTTTAATCTTTTATTTTTCTTTAGGTTTACTG
>SDBT01001673.1_pt1 | contig 39394 bp, 33 predicted proteins | sample 2277101 | NCBI WGS metagenome assembly SDBT01 (sample SAMN10404973, study PRJNA504765) | marine sediment metagenome | isolation source: marine sediment core GS10_PC15, 103 cmbsf | place: Arctic Ocean: Southern Knipovich Ridge | collected 2010 | reverse complement strand
GCCCCAATGATACTGGAGACCGATATGCAGGCCAAGTTCCTCATTCCCATGGCCATAAGCCTGGCATTCGGCATATTGTTTGCCACGGTTATCACGCTGCTGTTCATACCCACGCTCTACATGGTGTTAGAGAACCTGAAGAAGCGTCTTGGCATAAGGGCCCAGAGCGTTGTGGAGGAGTAGGCGCTTAGGATTATCCTCCACATGGAAACTGTGTACGCAGGCAATACTAACCGGCCATTTTTTACTGGAGATTATAAAGCGAACAAGTAAAAGGTAAAAAAACCCGGAGCAGGCTCCGGGCTTTTTGTTTCCCTAATGCGTCCTTTATTTCTTTACGCTTTATTTGATGCTTTACTTGATCTTATTTAAGAGCTTGATCGTCTTCTTGTCGTTCTGGGTCTTCAGCACGCATGTGGCGGTCCTGCCGGTGCTGGTCGTTGCATAGAAATAGAAGATGTTTATCCTGGCCTTGGCAATGGCTGTAGTGGCCTTCTCCAGAGCGCCCACCTTGTTGGCCATGTTTACGAGGATGACCGAGGACTCTTCTACGTCCACGGCGCCTATGCCCTCCAGGGCCCTCTCCGCCTTCTCGTAGTCGTCCACTATCAGGGTGAATATGGCCTTGCGGTACATGGCGCTGGCCGAATAACCGGTCCCCGCAAGTATGTTCACCTTCTCGGCAGCCACAGCCGCGGCCACTTTGGCGGTCAGGCCCACGGTGTCCTTGAAGGTCGCTGTGATCTCTATTGCGGGCTTGGCGTTAAACCCGTACTCTTCGGCTTTTGCTGCCGGCTTTTTGGCAGCCTTTTTGGTTGAGGATCTCTTTTTGGCGGCTTTTTTCTTTATTTTGGCCATCGTCTTCATTGCCCCCTTTATTTTTCAGATTTATTGCCTCGGTTTAATCATACACAACATACACAACACACACACAACAGGCCAGCGTCGATCTCTGTCTAGTATATCATGGAACATACCGGCCTACCCCGCATAGCGACTGCCCCTGACTGCATACATCAAATAACTCTGTGACAAAATGGGGGCGGGAGATCTCTCAGGGAAATAGAATGAGCGGCACGTATAAAGCAAGTGACACCATGGTGGCACTGGGTTCAATTACCGTTTTAAGGGTAAACAACATTTTGTTATTATTTATTAACAAAAAAACCCCTGAGGCTCCCATGCCTTATAAATCAGACAAATCAGATAGATCAGGCCAATGCTGACTTAATGCTCAAAGAGATATCCTTGGCCCTCTTAGATGCTGCATCCAAACTCATGCCCTCGCCCCTTTCAAGAGTACTGAGCGCATCTTCAAAGGCATCGACCAGCATATTGTTCACACTTTTATGCTTCTGTTTCATGCCAGGGGACTCCATGACCTTCCCGCTCCATATGGAATCCATTTGGCCAAAAAGAAAATTAGTCACATCCCGCATCATGTGCGCAAGAGCCGCCACGTCTGAATTGCCAAAAGAGGCTATGCCCTCATATGGAGACGCCGCAGGCTCAAGCCTGCCACTTGCCTTAAGGCCGGCATAGGCAGAAGTGCCGCGCAGAACTATCTGATGGTGATAGAGCATGTTCGCGGTAATGGAAAGGTTTTTTAGCAATTCGTTACGCTTGAGGAATTCGAAGTTTTCTCTTATATCACTAACCGCAGAATCAGGCTCGAACATTATGAATCCGACATTCGGCTCTATGCCATGGCGGCGCAGCACCTCAAGCGCACGCTCGTTCTCCGCCACCGTGGTCATCTTGTTCATGCGCTTCAGGGAGTCGTCCCTGCCGCTTTCCAGTCCAATAAGTATATGCCTTAACCCAGCCTCCACAAGCGGGCCTATGGTCTCGTCATGTATGTCATTGACCCTGCCCTCGATGCCAAATGTCAGGTCTCGCTCTTTTAAGAGAGCCGCTATCTCAAGCGCACGGGCCTGCCCCTTCTTGCCCGGGCCAAAGAAGTTTGGGTCAGTAAAGTAGAACGATCTCTTGCCATGAGTCGCCATTATTTCGTCAATTTCCAGCATTATATTCTCTGGGCTTCTTGGCCGCCATTTTGTCCCCTTGGCATCATAGAACGGGTTTATATAGCAAAACGTACAGCCCCCGTAACATCCGCGGCTTCCGAGGATATTCACCTCGTCAAGCCTCATAAGAGCATGGGTGCGCACGGGAGCTGGCATGGCGTCAAGGTCGCTTATTAAATCCCTGCGCTCAAACACAACACTATCACCTTTTAAGAAGGCTAGTCCCTTTACATTGTCATACCCGTTGCCAGCATCTACTGACTTTGCAAGCTCAGCCATGGTCTCCTCATGCTCTCCAAGCACAACCGTGTCCACGGCCCTGAAATCCCTTACAATTTCCTTATACGCTATGGTGGGATAAAAACCATAGGCGGTTATATGCTTTATGCTATTATTGATTTTTACTGAATCCAAGAAACCCATAAGATCCTTGTCGAGTTTCCAGTGGTAGACCATATGCACCCCTAGCATATCGGGCGCAAATGCTTCCACTTTATCCTTAACTTCATTAAGCCCAAGCCCGTCAAGGTACCCTTCGATTATCTCAACCTCATGGCCCTGGGCCTCAAGCATCGCAGCGGCATAGCCGCTCATCAGGCAGGAAGACAGAGGGGTGTTGGCAATGTCATTGCAGCGCTCAGGGTTAAAGGTCCTTGGATGTTCAAGCAATAGAATTCTCATTTATTGGTCCACCTCATGCCACATGAACAGATTTTTAACAGTATGAATTGTTTCAAGCCTGTATCGCAACGCATCGTAAGGGGCGGGGTTGTAATATACAGGATAAAGGAGGTCTGTCTCTTTAGTTATAGTGCCGTCCTTTAAGGCCTCGGCCTCAATAACGGTCCCGGGGAGGATGCGAATATTGTTAAGCACCAGAGTGCCAAGGTTCTTGCTCCGGGCATGTATATCGTAAAGTTTCTCAAGTGTCGCAATGCTCTCGTCCACGGTATCCGAGTTCTCGCCCGGCACATTCACCATAAAGTGATAAACGCCCAGCGTCCCGGTTTCAGAGACCATTTCCGCTGCCCTGATAACCTGCTCGATGCTCAAGCCTTTTTTAAGCACTCGCATGGCGTGTTCGCTCAGGCCGTCAGGACTGAAGGAGAAGCATTCACAGCCAGCGCGTTCGTATAAGGCCACGCTCTTTTTAGTCAGCCTGTCCTCGCGCATGAACCCATCCCATTTAATGCTCAGCTTTCTTTTTATAAGCTCCTTGCATATCTCGTCAAGATGCTCGGCAGGCAGGTTAATGACAGGGTCAGTAAAGTGAAACCGCTCGACACCATATTCCTTATATAGCACTTCCATCTCATTGACCACATCAGCCGGGTTCCTCATGCGATGGGTGCGTCCCTGAAGCGCAGGGTACACGCAGTAGGCACACCCAAGGGGGCACCCTCTTTTTGTCTCAATCCCCATGGCCGGCACAAAGCTGTTAATGCTCAGATACCTGGCCGGGTCAAGCAGATCGCGCGGAGGGGGAGTGTAGCTATTCATATCAATGCCTTCGGCCACAGGCTCCAGAAGCACTTCCCCATTTTTTCTGTGGCACAGGCCGGCTATATTTACAGGGGAATCAATATTATCCAGCAAAGCGGGGAAACCCTCTTCAGCCTCTCCCCTGATGCCGTAATCCAGCTCAGGAAGCTCAAGCATGAGCCTTTTTGCAAAGAGCGAAAACCCTGTGCCGCCAGCCACAAGTTTTGCCTTTGGAGCCAAGGCTTTCGCCATCTTGACGGCAGCTATAAAAGGTATGACCAGAGAGGTGTTCTTATTGGCAAGGGGGTCAATGTTCCTTAAAGAAAATGCGACCACATCAGGTGAATATTCCAGCAGTGCCGCCTTAAGCGCACCAAACCCGTCAGGCTCAAGATTCATATCAAGGAGGCTCGCCTCATGCCCCTTATCCATGATGGCTCCGGCAAGTGTAACTATGCCTATGGGATATACCCGCTGGCTTGATGCACCCTCAACAGAGGGCGTCTGCACAAACAGAACTCTCATTTTCTATTACTCAATATATTATTCAATAAGTAATAAAGCAAAATATTTAACATAGTCTCCCTTATCCTTAAGCGGCCTGAGCATGAATCCCGCCTTCTTCACTGTCTCAAATACGTCCATGCCTGAGCCTTCCATTGAGGGGCGGGCGCTCTTTGAGTTTCTGCACGGAGTAACGCATTCATCACACAATGTGCATGGCCCGGACCAGTATGCAAATGCCTTATGAAACCCTGATTTAAATGCCTCGCGCTCAGCACGCAACACGAGATGCTGGAAATCCCTTGTGGGCGGCTCTCCCTCCATTATAAGGGCGCGCTTAAAATCCCCAAGCAGCCGGCGCGTCTCGTCAGGGGTTGGGCTGTTGGGTGGGCAGTGTGCGCTCTGATGCCGGTCGCATCCGAACTGACAGCGCTCACGTGTCCAGTCCGCCACAACCACATCGGCCACATCTATCTCTCGCACTTGATTAAATCCATACTCAAGAAACTCCACGGCAAGCCTTGTAACCTTATCGAGCAAAAGCCCTTCTATGGCAGCTTCTTTTTCTGAGGCGGCTATTATCGCGGTATCCCCGCTAAGTGGGAAGAGCCCGGTTGTAATAAACCCCCTGCTCTCAAGCTCCCTGATAACATCGCTGCCTTTAAAGACCATCCCGTTATAGGTATTTATAAGCATGTTCAGGTCAAAAAGCGCTGCCTTCTGAGGCCCGTGCTCCAGGAAGAAATCATGGATCAATATTATTCCGTCCGGCCTCAGGCAACGCGCGGCCTCATTTAGCAGGTGCTGCAACTCATCGTGCGAGAAAGCATGGACTATATTTGAAAGTACAATAAGGCCAAAGCTGTCATCATCAAAGGGCCATGGCTCAAGCGCATTTGATGGGTTTGATTTGAACCTGCCAGCAAACCCTGCGCTTTCCATCATACCTTGCGCGGTCTCCAGCACCTCCGGCATATCCATGAGTGTTGTGGAGAGAGCGGGGAACTTGTTTAAGAAAGCCGCGCTCATGGCCCCGCCGCCTGAGCCAACATCAAGCATCTTTTCTATTGGGCCGCCTGGTGGGCCGCCGGGGGGCATTGCAGGAAACATTAATGATATCTCCTCGGCCTTGCCCCTGACCACTGCATCCATGGCCAGAGTATAACGCCTGAAACGCTCTGCAATCTTATCGCTGTTATCGCCGTCATCAGGCGGCAGGGCTACCCTTCCGCCTTTTTTAAGACTCTCTCGCAGATGCTCCCAGCCCCTTGAGAGATTTTTTCGCCAGAGCACTGAATCGCCCTGGTATGACGGGCTCCCCTTAACCAGACACTCTGATGCAACGCTGGAATTGAAATACCTGTTGTTGTCCCCGCTGGTGTTATCCCCGCTTGCCTCCACCACAAGCCCAAGGGAGGACAAGGCATTTAAGAACCTTACGCACGCCTCAGGTTCGATCTCAAGCCTTTGGGCAAGCTCGGATGCGGCAAGCCCCCCGTCTTCAAGCTCATTAAAAACCCCCAGCTCCATGGCGGTAAACAATGCAGAGGAATACCAGTAGGCTGTTGCAATATCCTCAATATATTGTGGTCCATTGCCCTGTGGGTCAAACATAAATCTATTCCTGTTCATTTTACCAATATCGCATTTGAGGCGGATATTTATCAACCTGTGCAAAAAATCCTTTTGTTGCAGGTGCAAGGATATGGCAACATCACTCCCTGCCTATAAGTGCCTGTATCTGATTTCCAGCTCTCAAACCAGACAGTCCAACCAATTCAGCTTTCACATCGAGCCTATGATTTATCTCATATATCTTTTCACAATTTCTCTGTCATAATTCAACTAAGCAATCAAATGCGAACAATGTCCGGATACATGACCAGATATATGACCGGATCTATAAACGGTTAAGGGAGATTAGGATATGGCAAAGGGATTAAAGATCATCACTCAAAAGCACCAGGATGCGCAAAGCCATAAAATTCACCAGGCAGCAGTATCTCAGGGGATGAGTACCGTGTTCGAGCGCTTTGAGACCCAGCAGCCCCAGTGCAACTTCTGCAAGCAGGGGTTAAGCTGCCAGCTCTGCTCGGACGGGCCGTGCAGGATCAGCGAGAAGGCCCCCCTTGGGGTATGCGGAGCATCCGGGGACCTGATCGTGGCCCGCAACCTCCTGCAACTTGCTGTGATCGGCACTGCTGCCAACACGTATCAATGTCGCAACCTGGCAAACACGCTTAAATCAATCGGAGAGGGCAAATCTTCCATTAAGCTTAAAGATTCCGTAAAACTCCAGCGGATGTGCATGGGGTTGGGGGCTGACGTGGAGAACTCCTCAGATGAGGAGCTTGCCGTGTTTTTTGCTGACTTTATCCTCAACGAGATCGGCAAGCCGGAAAACCAGCCTTTGACATTAATGGATTCATTCGCAGTGGATGGCCGCAAGGAGACATGGAAAAAAGAAGGAATTTATCCGGGTGGGACAAGCAATGAGATACTGACATCGCTCTCAAAGTGCATGACCAATATCAATAACGACCCCATTGACCTCTTGAAATCAGCCCTGCGCCTTGGCATAGCAAACGAGTACGTTGCCCTCTGGGGGATTACGGTAATCCAGGACGTAATACTCGGCACAGCTGATCTGACCGAGAGCGCCACGAATATAGACTGCCTGGACCCCGAGACGGTCAATATCGTTGCAAACGGGCACCAGCCTGTATTTGCAAGCGTTGTCATGCAGAAGGCGTCAAGCGAGGATTTCCAGAAAAAGGCCAAGGATGCGGGCGCAGCCGGTATCAAGATCTATGGATCGCTCTGCGAGGGCCAGCAGCTCATGAACGTTTCCAGCCGTGATGAGTACTCCAGTGTCTTTGGCGGACAGCTCGGCAACTGGATACAGGAGGAACTGTTCATAGCTACCGGCCTGATCGACATCTTCATGACAGACCTTAACTGCACGATGCCCTCCCTTAAGGAGTATGCAGACAAATACGGGACCACCATAATAACCACCGACCCGGTGGTGCGCTTCCCTGATGTGGAGGCCTTGAACTTTGACCCGGAAAAGGCGGACGAGCAGGCAGAGCAGATACTTGACAAGGCACTTGCGGGCTTTAAATCACGAAAGGCGGACAAAAAGAGGATCGTCAACATCCCTGAAGACGCGGCAAAGACCATGTGCGTGGCAGGCTATACAACAGAGACCGCGCTCAAGATGTTCGGCAACGACATAAACACTTATATCGACGAGATGAAGAAGGGCAACATCAAGGGCGCCGTGGCTGTCGCTGGCTGCACTACGGTGCGCGAGGGCCAGGGTGGGAAAAACATTGAGTCATTGACATTGGAGCTTATCAAGCGCGACATCATGGTTATTGGCGCGGGGTGCTGCTCCTCGACCCACCAGAACCTCGGCATGTCCACGCGCGAGATGGCTGCCAAGGCCGGAGACAAGCTCAGGGCCGTATGCGAAAGACACGATGTGCCGCCCATTGTTTCCTATGGCTCGTGCACCGATGTGGGGAAGATACTTGATACCGTTGCTGCGCTTGCCTGGACCATTGGCTGCGACACGAGCCAGTTGCCTGTGGCTGCGGCAGTCCCTGAGTACATGGAGCAAAAAGCAATTGCGGATATCATGACCTGTCTTGCCTTTGGACTTCTGACCCATGTATCGCCTGAGCCCATGATAAGCGGGAGCGCCCTGGTCACTGATTACCTTACCAAAGACATGGTAAATGTTACAGGGGGCAGGATGCTCCTTGAGGACGACCCTGTCAAGGCCGCCATTGCAATAGAGGAACATATCATGGCCAAGAGGAAGGAGATCAATTTCGACTGATATATCAACCTGTCGGCCGGATTGATCATGCCGTCAGCTTTTTGGCATCTGAAGTCTTTTTCGTACCAGTAAATCCACCCTCCGCAATTAGATAATGGAGGGTGGATTTACTGGTGCGAAATTGTGCTAATATTAGGTTAAGTACGGTATTTACGTAAAATACTGAACATGCGGTTATTAGCTTGATCCGCATAGCATAAGGGGAATCCGCTTGAAACCTGTGACCTTGGATGAGTTGCCCCAGAGCCTTCTGGATTCCATGAAGGTCTTTCTTCTTAAAGTAGACCTTAGCGGGCAGATCACGTACATGAACAATTACGCGAGCCAGTCTCTGGGCCTGGACGTGCAGGATGCGATCGGCATGAACTTCGTTGGCACCTTTACCCAGAAGGAGTCAACCGGGGAAAAGGCTTTTCTAGATATCCTTGCCAGGGCAAATGGGTCAAATGGTTGCGACGAGAGGCTTGAATCCTCCTGCGTCAACAGTAATGGGAGCCGCATAGACATCCTCTGGTCGATCTGCCACACAGGCAGTGATGGCAATAACGCAGCGGGTCTGACCCTGAGCGGTATGGACTTCTCGAAGCAGATAAACGAACATGCCTTGCTGATGGAGTCCTGCAACAGTCTCAGAGAAGAACTCCGATCAAACGAATCAGAACTCATTAAGTCCAACGATTTCCTGATGCAGGAAATAAACGAACGTAAATGGGCCGAGGACGTGCTCAGGAGGTCGGAAGAGAAATACCGCCTTGTTGTGGAACATGCCAACGAGGGTATAGTGATCATCCAGGACAATTATTTCAAGTACTTTAATCCGAAAACACTGAAAGTGCTTAATTACTCGGAAGACGTGCTTAAAACATGCAAAGTGGACGACCTTATCCACCCTGACGACAGGGACAGGGCTTTTGCCAGGAGGCTGAAAATAATCAAGGGCGAGCCTGTGGAGGCAATTCACATTATCAAAGCGATAGACCAGTACGGGGCCATAAGGTGGCTTGAGAGCAACACTGTCCTTATCAGCTGGATGGGCAGGCCGGCCATACTCAGCTTCCTCAGTAACATAACAGAAAGAAAACGAGCTGAGGATGAGATTCTACAGAGCCATGAAAGGCTTCGCACCCTTGCCACGGAGCTTTCCCTTGCCGAAGAGAAGGAAAGGAGACGCCTGGCCAACAACCTCCACGACCACATCGGGCAATCCCTTGCCATAATGAAGATCAAGCTCGGCGCCCTGAGGGAGGTCCTTGCAGGAAATGGCATGGAGGAAGAATACGATTACATTAAAGCCGTTATCGAGCGCACTATCCGGCATACAAAAAACCTTACATTCCAGTTAAGCCCCCCGGAGCTTTATGCCTTCGGTTTCGATGCAACAGTGGAGAGCCTGGGAGAACAGGTGCAGAAAGAGCACAAGATATCCTTCATGTTCATCAACGAAGGCGGACCCATCACACTTGATAAGGATGTCAGCGTGCTCATGTTCCAGGCAGTGCGCGAGCTTTTAATGAACATCGTCAAGCATGCCGACGCAAGCAGGTTCAGCATATCAATTCTAAGAAACCAGTATGACATGCAGATAATAGTGGAAGATGACGGCAAGGGTTTTAATACAAGTTCGGTGGGACTTGAGTCATTTGGCTTTTTCAGCATCAAAGAGCGTTTAAGCCGCTTTGGCGGACAGTTCACGGTTGAAAGCCTTATAGGCAAAGGCACCAGGGTGTTTCTTACCGCCCCTATCGATAAAAAAGGAGTGTTAGGAATAAGTGGATAACCCCAGAATAAAGGTATTGATCGCAGACGACCACAAGATAGTCAGAGACGGGCTGAAAACACTTCTCGAATCACAGTCTGACCTGGAGATCGTGGGAGAGACCATGGACGGAAGGTCAACGGTGAAGGCAGTGGAGAGTCTGTCGCCGGACATTGTGATAATGGATATTGCCATGCCTCAATTGAACGGCATAGAGGCCACGAGACAGATAGTCAGCGAGCATCCAGGCACAAAGGTGGTGGCCCTCTCAATGCACTCTGACAAACGGTTTGTCATGGAGATGCTCCAGGCTGGCGCATCTGCATATCTCTTAAAGGACTGCGCCTTTGAAGAGCTGGTCATTGCCATAAACGCCGTAAGAGACAACAAACACTTCCTGAGCCCCGGCATCACTGGAGTCATATTAAGCGATGTGATATCCCCGGATGGATCAGCAACTGCAACCGCATTTTCAAGCCTCTCAAGCCGGGAGCGGGAAGTGCTTCAGCTGCTTGCCGAAGGGAAGACGACCAGAAAGATATCTGACCAGCTCAATGTAAGCATAAAAACCATTGAGACTCACCGGACCAACATCATGAACAAGCTGGAGATCTTCAGCGTAGCCGAACTCACAAAATACGCTATCCGAGAGGGTATCACTTCGCTTTAAGCTCTTTTTCCCCTTATTCCAGGCCTAGTTAGCCACAAAAAATGCTCTAATCTAAAGTTACAATTATCGAGAAAATCAGGGCTTCTCTTGCCTAAATTAAGGATTCCCCCGATGTCTTTATATAGCTTTTTGTTTAAAAATAAGACATAGCCTGAGTTTCTCCTGAAGTTCCGGGGAGATTTATTGGCTGCAGACAGCGATACATGGCTGAATCTAGTTTTAAAGAGGAGTCTATATGAGCGCAGATAACTTAACGCCAAGGCAGAGAGTGATGAGGTTCTTTAAGGGCGAGGAGATTGATCGTCCACCCATATTCAGCGGGATGGGCAACGTGATCAAACCGGTCCTTGATAAACACGGTATTATTTTTTCAAAGGTGCACAGGGACTCCGAGCTTATGGCAAAGGCCTCCGCTGGAATGTACAAGGAGTATGGGTACGAGTGCGCAGTGGTCCCTTTTGACCTGGGCGTGGAGGCAGAGGCCCTTGGGTCTGTTATGAATTATTATGACGAAGTGGAAGGCCTCCTGTACCCGACCATCAAGGAAAAATCCATTTCCTCGGTTGAAGACATTAAGATCCCGGATGACCTGGAAAACGCAGGCAGGATCCCTATTGTTACCGGGGCGATAAGGAAGCTCCGTGAAGAGCTTGGAGATGAGGTGGCAATAGGCACTTACATACTTGGCCCATTCACCCTCGCCGGGCAGGTAAAGGAGCTTGATGAGCTTCTTGAGGAGTCCTTCATCGAGCCAGAGAAAACAGCCGCACTGCTTGATAAGATATCCGAACTTATCATCAGGGTATTCAAAATATACCAGGCGGCAGGCGCAGACTATTTCACGCTCCGCGAAATGGGCGCGACCTCTGATGTGCTGAGCCCCAAAAGCTTCAAGAGCCTGATAAAACCCCATCTGATCCGCATATGCGCTGAGATGCCCACCCCGTCAGTCCTGCATATTTGCGGCGACACGAACGCAATTATCGAAGACATGGCAGACTGCAAAGCGACCGCTATCAGCGTGGACCAGAAAAATCGTATTGCAGATTCCAGGGAAAAGTTGGGCCCGGATGCCTTGATACTTGGGAATTTCGACCCCATCAAAGTGATGCACACAGGGGACGCGAAGGACGTCAAGCCCGCGATGATAGAAGCGCTTGAAGGCGGAGCCAGCGCTGTCTGGCCAGGCTGTGACCTGTGGCCCGAGGTGCCTTCAGAGAACATGGAAGCCCTCATGAAAACCCTGAAAGAAGGTAAATAGACAAGACATGAAGCTTTTTCAGGTAGCAGGATACCTTGGCTCGGGGAAGACGACCCTCATCGTCTCCCTTGCCAAGGCCCTTACAAGCGAAGGCCTCAAGGTGGCAATACTCGTCAACGACGTCAGCGGTATCCCTGTTGACGGGGATGTTATCTCTGAGTACGGCCTTGAGGTGAAGGAGATCGGGGGCGGGTGTATCTGTTGCCAGGTATCCGGCAGCATGAAGAAGACCCTTGAGTTGCTCGCAAAGAACATGGACCCTGACATAGTCGTCATAGAGCCCACCGGCATAGCAGTGCCGTCCTCCATAAAGGATGCCATTACGTATTACGCCGATAAAATAGACCTCTCCTTTGGCCCCACCATCGTCCTTTTTGACGTTTCAAGGGCGCATAAGCTTCTGACATATGAGACTCTCACGAGGCTGGTGAACACACAGATAAGAGATGCGGACATTATTGCGCTAAGCAAAGTCGATCTCGTGGGGGCGGACGAATTGAGCCAGATCACCGAGAAGGTAAAAAAAATCAACTCCAAGGCTGATTTTGTTCGGCTGTCTGCAATAACCAACGAGGGTCTGGATGACCTTAAGAGGTCCGTCATAGAGTTCGAGGTGGGTATATGAGCAACCCCATTAACCTGACCGGCTCCCCACACCCGGACCACGAAGGCATTAACAGCTATGGGATTAAGTGCACTGTCGTGGCTAAGGATAAAATGGGGCCTGCAATGGTCAGGAAATTCGCAACTGACCTGCTTAGATCCATCTCTTTTGCATGTGTCCGGTTCGGAGCCATTGACATAGGGCACATAAAGGCATATATAGGATATAAAGGCGGGTTTCTTTATGCGGACACCGTTGGCGAGCAGCAAGAAGTGGTTATCAAGGGAAAGGACGCTGCAATGGTCAGTGAGCTTACCCTTACGCTGAACTCAGTTATCCTGGGAATATCCGAAAAGGCTATCAAGGAAGCGACCGAGGAAATGCTTGAGAGCACACTTAAATCATTTGGCTTCATCAGGAAAGCCATCCCAAACATACAGGTGAACCATGAGTAAAACTATAAAAAAAGATTCCCATGTAGTTGAGATGAAGGATTACATAATTCACGAGGAGCCTTTCTACATCCCCATAATGGACGAGGTAGAGCTTTTCGAGATAGGGTACAAAAACAAGCTTCCGGTCATGCTTAAAGGACCCACCGGTTGCGGCAAGACCCGCTTTCTGTCCTATATGGCATACAAACTTGGTCGTCCGCTGATAACCGTAGCCTGCCATGAAGACCTTACGGCAAGCGACCTTGTGGGAAGATTCCTGCTGGATGGCGGCTCAACCAGGTGGCAGGACGGCCCCCTGGCCCTTGGAGTGCGTCATGGGGGTATCTGTTATCTGGACGAGATAGTTGAGGCCAGGAAGGACACCACCGTGGCCATCCACCCCCTCACCGACGACAGAAGGATACTGCCGCTTGAAAAGCGTGGCCAGATTCTGGAGGCAGACGATAAGTTCATGCTGGTCATTTCCTATAACCCGGGCTACCAGACAGTGCTTAAGGACCTCAAACAGAGCACCAAACAACGCTTTATCACCCTTGACTTTGATTATCCCTCCGCAGACATCGAGCAGAAGATCATAAGGCATGAGAGCAAAGTGGGTGAAAAAGAGGCATCTGATCTCAGAAAGATCGCAGAAAAATTCAGGGCCATGAAAAACAGGGGCCTTGACGAGGGGGTTTCCACTCGCCTTCTCATATACGCCGGCGTTCTTATGGTAAATGGCGTGGAACACAGGAGAGCCTGCACAACAGCTCTGATAGACCCGATAACAGACGACCCGGAGATAAAGAAAACACTGGAGGAGATCGTATCGTCGATCATTTAGACCATGGATGATCTTAAGCGGGATATTGCCGAGGCAATAGGCGACAAGGAGATTATTGAACAGGCTCTGGAGAACGTCATGCCCCTGCTGGATGATTCCGGCAAAAAAGCTTATCTTGGCCTGATCGAGATGGTACTTCCATTTGATGAGGATTTTTCCCTCTGGATGCTTAGATCGGGCAAAGAAGTCCTCTCGGTTCTTGATGACGAGGACGCAAGGAAGCAGGCCCTGGAGACCGTGGTTTCAATGGGCAAGTCCAAGTGGAGCGTTGCAGCGGCTATCTTCCGTCAACTCCCGCATTTCTCTGATATGGAACAGGAGCTCCCTACCCAGTGGTTCAGCTACTGCAACGCCTTATCGGACATTGATCAGGACGCTGCGGTTGAGTTCATAGAGGCAAGCCCGGAATTGCTGGAGGTCCTTGATACAGAAGGGTTTGACTCCTGGGCATCCCTTGGGATTGAGATAGCCAGAAAATCATGGAAGGCTGCAAAGGAATATTTTAAGGCAAGCCCCGAGGTGATCAAGAGGATAGATCACAGTGATATGGACGAATGGGCGAAGATTGGGATCCAGATCATAGAAAGCTCTCCTGAACTAAAGGCCCGGCACAAGGCCAGCAGCATGCTTGCCCAGGGCGCTGATGCCGGAAAGGGAAAGAAGCTGGATCTGGCGATCGAGTACTTCAAATCAGCCCCCCAGGTGCTTGGACGGCTCTCCATAAAAGACCTCAAAAAATGGGTAAAGGCCGGTCTGCAGGAAAAACACGGCGTGAATGGCAAAAGTTCGGCCTTCTTCTCTCTTGACTCCGGCAAAAGCAGGATGGCTGTGGATCATCTGGTGAAAGGCCTTGAGCTGAAAGATGCGCACGTTGTACTCAGTTCATATGCAGAGGCGTTAGCCGGAAAAAAGATACTTTTGCGCTCCTCAGCGCTTTTCTATAAAGACCTCCCAGGTCTTAGCAGGTATATATCCATCACTGATGGCCAAAGGATCTTCCTTCCATCTAAGATCACCATTTTTGATGATAATGAGTTGAACTTCAAGGTATTCAAGCTCATGCTTACCCACGAGCTGGCTCATATTGAGCATGGCACTTTTGATCTTGGAGCAGAGGACATATCAAGGCTTAATGATTTTGGCGACCCGGGGCTCGCATACACGATCTTAGAGTTCCTTGAGGACGAGCGCATTGACTATCTGGTGGGCTTGGAGTATCCGGGCCTTGAGCGGGACAGGCAGCATGTCCTGAAGAGATATATAGAGTCCCAGCCAGATGATGCAAAAGCCATGTCTGTTTTTGAGTCCCTTAGCTTCGGGGACCTGAGAACCGATATTCCAAAGGAAGGGTGCAATGCTCTTCTGGTAAAAGTCCTTCGGGATGCAGCGTGGAGGGTACGCGATGAAAGCGTAAAGGCGCGCGACGTTCTTGATATCGCATTAAGGGTCTGCACATTGCTTGAGGACAGCCCTGTCATGAAACAGGGCTGGGGCAGAAGGATGCAGGACAGGGTCTTTTATCGCGGGGTGCTCGATTTTGCCCTTATCGAGAAAACCCGCAAGGGCATGCAAACACTTACGGATGATATGTTCAATCGCTTCCACTCACGCAATAACGATGTAAGTGTAGACGACGTCATAGAAGCCCTTGCGCGCATCGAGCAATCAGAGGGGATAGAGCCCGAGTGCCTGTTGTGGCAGACATGTGACCGAGAGAAGCTGGATATGCTTTTCGAGGATACCCAGCAGATCATGGAGGACATGGAGGCTGAGCGCCATATCAGGAGGACGCTCTATTACGACGAATGGGACTCCGAGATGGATGATTATAAAAAAGAGTGGTGCAAGGTCCGGGAGATGGACATGCCGGCCACAAACCTCGATTACTACGAGAGCACGATCAAGGAAAACTACGGCGTCGTAAGCCTTCTGCGGCGCCATTTCGGCCTCCTGAGGCCAGACCGTATCCAGAGGTTCTTCCGCGAAGAACGCGGTGACGATATCGACTATGACGCACTGGTTGAATCAATGGTGGAGCTACAAGCCGGCAGAACGCCATCTGACAAAGTATATATAAGGCGGGAGAAGAACTTGCGGGATGTTTCCGTGGCGTTCCTTGTTGATATGAGCTACTCCACCGGCGATGAGCTTGCCTCGGGCAAGAGGATCATCGATGTGGAGAGAGAGAGCCTGGTGCTCATGGCCGAGGCCCTGGAGAGCATCGGAGACCAGTGGGCGGTTTACGGGTTCTCAACAAACAACCGCGACAAAGTGGATTTCCATATTGTGCGGGACTTCAACATGCCCTTCAACTCTGATGTGAAAATGCGCTATGAAAACATCCAGCCCATGGCCCAGACAAGGCTGGGAGCAGCCATACGCCATGCCAGCACCCTGCTTCAGCGCCAGAACTCCCGCATCAGGCTGCTCATACTTTTATCAGACGGCAGGCCCTATGACGTTGATTACGGGGACGCAAGCTATGCGGTTGAAGACACAAAAAGAGCGCTTTGGGAAGCACGCCGAAAGGGTGTGAATTCCTTCTGCATTACAGTGGACAAAAAAAGCAGCAGCTATCTTCCACACATGTACGGGGAGTCGAACTTCACGATCATCGACAACGTGGATGCGCTACCAGCAATGCTTCCACTTATATATAAACGTCTTACCACTTAAAGGGAGGAGGAGCTATGGAGGTTTGTTACAAATGCAACGGGCCGGCTGATTACATCTGCCCGGATTGCGGGACGAAGATGTGCAGGTCTCATGCGGAGAGCAGGTACATGGGGCGTGACAGGGGGCTCAGGTCGAGGTATATGTGCCCCAAGTGCTGGAAGAAGAAACACACGGTGCTGAACGAGAACATGCAGAGTGCAAGGACCTACAAGCCGAAAACCTACGTGTACGCAAAATGAGTTCCTGCGCTTCAAATAAGAAGCTGAAGGAGCTCGAGAGGGCCGCCCTTGATGCGAAAGCAGACAAGGCTAAAGTCTTCTCTGCCAGGCTCGTGGCCATGGACATAAGGGTCAGGATGAAATGCCAGATCCCGCTCTGCCCGCATTTCGGGCAGACATTGACATGTCCGCCCAATGTCCCCACCTTTGAGGAGTTCACAAAGGTGGTGGAGAGTTACGACCATGCCCTGCTCGTGCAGATGAAAAGCCCCATAAGCGGGGATATGGACAAACTGGACAAGGAAGAAGTCCTGAAGTACATGGCCAAACCCGGGAAAAGCCCTTCAAAGAAGGACCGGCTTGATGAAGAGCATCAGGATCTGAACAGTATGAAGCTTGCTGCAATAAAGCTCCACAAGCTGATCAATGACGTAGAGGGTATAGCCATGGGCATGGGGTTCCATTACGCCCTGGGTCTAATTGGCGGAGAATGTATGCTTTGCAGCGAGTGCGTTGGGGTTGGGTCGTCTGGCAAGTGCAGGCGCCCCTTTCAGGCACGCCCTTCCATGGAGGGGGTTGGCATCGACGTGGGCCGAACATGCATTGATGCCGGTCTCCCCTTTGATATCCCGCCAAAAAAGGATATCACCTGGAGCGGCCTGATCCTGATCGATTAACCAGTTCGCGGTGTGAAAATCGGACTAAACAGAGCAATATAGTGGAGGATAAGATGGCAAAAACGGATCAAATGACAAGTGTTGCAAGGGTAGCGGCGGCTTGCACGTTCGGCGAGCCGGACAGGGTCCCTGTAGCTCCTCTTGTTTGCGGCATCACTCACAGAGTAGCAGGTATTACCTACGGCGAATGGTCGACTGGCGATAACGTGGATGCCATGGTGCAGGGGCACCTGGATTGCCTTGAACTCATCGGGCATGACGGTATTGTCGCCCTTGTCGACCTTTCTGTGGAGGCTGCTGATTTCGGGCAGGAAGTGATCTTCCCCGAGTTCGACACGGCTCACCCGAACTATGACAACCCCTTTATCAAGACCCCGGACGACTACAAGAAAATCGAGTACATTAACCCCAGGAAGACCAAGCGCATGAAGAGCGTTATTGACATGATAGCGGGCTGTTCCAAGCAGATTGGCAGCACCCATGCCATCGTGGGCTTTGTCTACGGCTCCCTGGGCGTCCTGAGCATGATGCGCGGGCCAGAGCAGTTCTTCATGGACCTCATCGAGTGTCCGGACAAGGTCCTGCCGGCGCTTCAGGCCATGGACGAGACTCTTTTTGAATACGCCATGGCACAGGCCGAGGCTGGCGCACATGGGGTCTGCTATGACAACCTCTACTGTTCCCAGAGCCTCCTGAGCAAGGAAATGTGGGAGAAGTTCGAAGGACCGTCGCTTAAGAAGCTCGCTGACGGTATTAAAGAAAAAGGATGCCTTATGGCGCTCCACAACTGCGGCAACGGCATCTACTTTGACATGTCGGAAAAGTGGTCTGCTCCCAACGTCATCTCCCACGCCTATGTATCCGACGATGTGGACAGCTGGGAGGAGCACAAGAAAAAATGGGGCGGGAAGATCGCCACAATGGGTTGGATGCCTCCCGGGCCGGTTGCAATGCTTGGCTCGCCGGAGGAGATCGAGGAAGAGGTCAAGGCGGAGATCGAGATATTCCAGCCGGGCGCAGGCTTTGTCATGTCCACCGGGTGTGAGTTCCCGCCCAACGCACCGCTCTTGAATGCCAAGCGCATCGTAGATGCAGCACACAAATACGGCGTATACGCCTAACTTGAAGCTATATAAATAACGGGAGGTTTTTATGGCAACAAAAGAAAGAGAGCAGGAGCTTATTGAAGCTCTAAAAGAGGCTGTCATCAACTACAAGGTCGATGATGCCAGAAAGCTGGCCGAAGAAGCAATAAAGGACGGGGCCGACGCCTATACCATGACAATGGAAGGCTTGGCCGGCGGCATGGAAGTGGTTAGCGAGAAATTCGACAGCCACGAGTACTTCGTCCCCGAGACCCTGCTTTGCGCCAAGGCCCTCTACGCGGCGCTTGATGTCCTGAAGCCGCACATCAAGACTGTCGAGGGTCAGAAGAAGGGGCAGGTCGTGCTGGGCGTCATGCAGGGCGACGTGCATGACCTTGGCAAGAACCTGATCAAGGCGATATTCGAGTCCGCGGGCTGGACCGTACACGACCTTGGAAGAGATGTGCCCCTTTCAAGCTTTGTCGAAGAGCAGCTCAAAACAGACTCGGACATCGTGATGCTCTCGGCAATGATGACCACCTCCATGGTCGGCATGAAGAAGCTCATCCCCATGATCAAGGAGAAGAACCCCAACGTCAAGATCATGATCGGTGGGGCTCCAATCAGCGAGAAGACCGTGGACGAGTACGGCGCGGACACCACTGCGGACAACGCCCCCAACGCACTTCAGGAGGCGATGGCAATGCTTGAAACACTCAGAAAAGGAGAAGCTGCGTAAATAAAGGACCGCTCAGTGCCGCTGACAGGCCAATGGATGAAACCATGGCCTGCCAGCAGCACCGCGGGCCAGGGCGGCTGGACCAAGGGCTGCCTCCCGTTACGCAGAAGTGACTATAAATGGAACATACAATTATTTTTCAACCATCGGGAATACGTTCCAAAGTTCCCGATGGCACTACCATACTTGAGGCCGCAAGAATGATCGGCGTGGGCATTGAAGCCGTCTGCGGCGAGCACATGGTTTGCGGCAAATGCCGTGTAAAGGTTATGGAGGGTTCTTTTCCCAAGGAAGGCATAGAATCCTCAATGTCTCACCTGAGCGAGCTCGAAGAGAAGGAAATAAAGGTTTTTGAGACCAAGAGTGTTGACCCTGACATGCGCCTGGCATGCGCTGCGCGCGTAAACGGAGATGTACTTATTTTTGTGCCAGAGGCGAGCCGCACGGCCAAGCAGATCGTTAGCAAGGCCGCTGGAGAGATAGATGTTGAGATAAAGCCGGCAGTAAGGAAGTACTACCTGGAACTTAATGCTCCTGCACTTGAGGACGCTCAGGGAGATTACGAACGTGTTCGCGATGCCCTGCTCAAGGATTTCGGCATAAAGGACGTTATCATCGACTTCAAGGCGCTTCAGGTATTGCCTGATGTGCTGCGCGAAGCTAACTGGAAAGTGACCGTTACTTTGTGGTACAACGAGATCATACGTGTGCAGCAAGGTAATGTTAAGACCAATATTGGGCTGGCAATTGATGTGGGAACTACGACGATCGCCGGATATCTTACAGACCTCAACACTGGAGATGTCCTGGAAACAGAATCAATGATGAACCCGCAGACAAGTTATGGCGAAGACGTAATGAGCCGCATAACATACTGCATGCTAAACGAAGAAACAGGTCTTGCGGACCTCAGGAAATCGATTCTCGACGGCCTTAACACCATTATTGAAAACGCGGCGGCAAAGGCTGAGATATCAACTGATGATATCAGCGAAATAACACTCGTTGGGAATACCGCCATGCACCACATAATGCTCGGGATAAACCCCGAGCACATGGGCGTGGCGCCCTTTACGCCTGCGCTTCACAGGTTTATTGACATAAAGGCCGACAGGTTCGGTCTGAACATTCTCTCCGCCGGGAACATCCACATGCTTCCCATAGAGGCGGGATTTGTCGGCGCTGATAATGTTGGCTGTCTCATAGCGGACGCTCCGCATAAAAGAGATGAAATGACCCTTTTGATAGACATCGGGACCAACGGCGAGCTGATCTTTGGCAATAAGGATAAGCTGATATCATGCTCATGCGCCACCGGGCCGGCCCTTGAAGGCGCACAGATAGAATACGGAATGCGTGCAGCCCCTGGAGCCATTGAGAGGATCCGCATTGACACAAAAACCCTCGAAGCGACATACAAAGTGATCGGCGACGAGAACTGGAGTGACGGCAAGAGGGAGATGCAGGCAAAGGGCATTTGCGGGTCAGCCATCATTGATGGAGTTGCCGAGATGTTCGTCTCGGGGATAATTCTGAAAAGCGGAGTTTTCAACCCGAAGCTGGATAATCCAAGGATAAGGAAGAACAAGAAGAACATACCTGAATATGTGATCGCTTGGAAACACGAAACAGCCATAGACGAAGACATAGTGATAAACCTCCTTGACGTAAGGGCTATCCAGCTTGCAAAGGGGGCATTGTACTCAGGCTGCCAGATCATGATGCGCAGGCTTGGTAAAACGAGCTTTGACAGGCTCGCGGTTGCCGGGGCCTTCGGAAGCCACGTGGACAAACTGATGGCCATGATAATCGGCATGTTCCCTGATTGCGACCTTGACAAGGTTGAGTACATTGGCAACGCCGCGGGAGACGGGGCAAGGATAGCCCTTGTGAACACTGATATCCGCCAGGAAGTAAACGATATCGCTACGCAGGTGGAGTATGTTGAGCTTGCACTTGAAGAAGACTTTAACGACAGGTTCGGAGAAGCAATGCAGTTCCCCCATATGTATGACAAATTTCCTCATCTTGAAGGGATAATCCCCCAGCAATGAGGAGTGTATAAACCATTCAAGGAACGCACATGTTCTGAGGGAGGGTATGAGATGGAAGTCAAGTTTATAGGGGAGTCTGGTCCGTACAAGTCTGTCAAAGGAGATGATGTCAGCCTTAAAAACGGTGAGCTCTACAAGTGTATGGAAAAGGAGTACCACTCAGCTCTGTTTGTTCGCATCACGGATTCATCCGGGGCTCATATAAAAGTAAAAAGAGCAGCGCTGGAAAAAACGAACTGATCGCAATGAATCCACATAAGGGGGGGCTGATTGTCCCCCCTTATGATATTTTGCGACCAAAACCATTAGCAATGTACCGTATCAATAAGGATGGTGCACAATGCAAAGGATGGTGCACAATGCAGCTTAGAATTGAATACTGCACTACTTGCAACTATCGTCCAATTGCGGCGGCCCTTGCAAGAACGCTGAAAGATGAGACTGGTCTGGACTCTGTTCTGGTTGAAGCAAAAAACGGAGCCTTTGAGGTATACCTTGATGATACACTTGTGTTCTCGAAGCTTTTAATGAACATTTTTCCGAACCACAAGAACATCATTAAGTCCGTGAAAGATCTGACTGGAGGCGGATAATCAATCTCAAAAGCAGATTACTGGCCGCCCTGAAGAGGGAAAATACAGACAGGCCTCCCGCAGCAGTGCCAACCCAGAATGCGATCGAGGAAGTGATGGTTGCATCAGGGTTCTTCTGGCCCAAGGCCCAGCAAAGTGCAAAGGAAATGGCAGGGCTTGCATGGGCCTGTCATGAGATCGCGGGAATCGAGAGCGTAAGGGTCCCCTTTGATTTAACTGTGGAGGCCGAGGCCATGGGCTGCATTGTTCGTTTTGGGGATGAACCAACAACTCCTCCAACTGCGACCCCGCTACAGGGCAGTGAGATGGACAAGCTGACCATAGCATCTCCATATAAAGACGGCAGGATGCCTGAGGTGCTAAAGGCAATCGAACTTCTTAAAGCAAAAACAAATGATGAGATCCCTATAATAACTGCAATTGCCACCCCCTTTGAGATACTCTCAAGCACAATGGAGTTCGAGGCAATCGCCATGTATTTTATCGAAGACCCGGAGTTCCTTAAAGCTCAATTAACAAAGATGACAGAAGTATCCATCAGCTACGGCAAGGCCGCTCTCGAAGCAGGAGCGGATATTATTTTTCTTGCGGACGGCACCTCGCAGAGCATCGGCCCACCCTACTTCGAGGGATTCTCATTTCCGTATACAAAAGAACTTATAAGTTCCTTGGAGGCACCGACGATCCTTCATATTTGCGGAAACCCCACGTCCATCCTTCCCTTGATGGCAGCAACGGGAGCCAGCGCATTAAGCGTGGACCGGCCCGTTGATATTGAAAACGCACTCGAACTCGTGGGAGACAAGGTGGCGCTGGTGGGCAATATTGCGCCTCTGACTCTCTTAAATGGAGGGACTGAGGAAATAATCAGGGAAACACAGGATGCGGTAGACAAAGGGGTGCATGTTGTGGCTCCGGGCTGCGGGATATTGCCCTCGACCCCACTTGAGCATGTGAGGGCCTATGTGGACCATGTCAAAGGGGGCCACGGGGGGTCATGACCCCCCTTTTAAATTGAGAGAGGGTTGAACCTTAAAACCTTCCGGGCTGCCTGCTTGGCAAAATTTCGGGATAGTTTAATTTCAGATCTTGTCGATCAGAGCTTGCAGGTGGTCAAGTGAAATAGTCTTCTTTACGACCGGAAGTTTTGTGAATTCGCTGAAGGCCTTTATCTTATCTTCGTCAATGGGGATAACACCTGTATCAAAAACCACTATCCGCTTATAGTTGGTGAACATGGTGGTGAAATCGAAATCAAAATCCTCCTTGCCGAGCTTGAACATATTCTCCCAGTTTTCCACCCACCCGGCTGAAAGAAAAAACGCCGTGCCCTCAGCGTTCAGACGCTCCACCTCCTCACGGCCAACCATGGCTTCCAGGCAGTTGCCAGCGTTCAGTTTTTTTGCTCCATATCCTTCGAGTATCTCCATGATATCAGGATGGCAATGTCCATAAAGCACCTTGAGCTCCTTCTTGTCTCCTTGATATTGCTCAAGGGCCCGGACAAGCTCTGCCTTCAGCTTGTCAAAATTCACATGCAGGGCCGCGTCAAGGAACACAACATTCCAGTCAAGGCCCTGGGATTTGATGAGATACTCTATCTCCTCTTTGAATATCCCGCAGCTTATGAATAAAACAGTTTTTTCAGAACTCATATAATAATTTTGACATTATTCAGAAATATTTACAAGGCTGACCTGCCCCCGAAAATCGGTCCAGTTGTTAAGTTAGAATCCGGATTAAAGGCAGGAAGGAAGAATGGACATAAAGGACTAGAAAGCAGAGCAGATTACCAAAGCAGTTGTAAGAAAATATATGTTGACTTGTTTTTCAGAGGGGTGCTTCCCAAGAAAAATACAATTCTCAATGTACTCATCATTTGCTGCTATAAATAGCGTTTGTTTGTAGTCAATACATTGAAGGGTCAGAAAGGTGGCCTCTAATGATATTTCACCTTTAGAGCAAGGCTCTCCAGCCACAGCAGGTGCTGAGTAAATCAGCAACATGAAAGTTATGAACGCTATACACCTCATAAGCCATGCTCAATCGCAATACTCCAGATACCGTTAAACGTTTAAGGAAAGTCTGCATCACCTCAGGCAGTGGCCTTACGCTCATCTGCTATCACTCCCCAGAAGATTGCCGACTACAAGCGTCACAGGCGCTCTCAGGGCCTAAAAACAGGCACGATTGCCAAGGAGCTTGAGCTACTGAGGGCCTCGCTTAACGTGGCTATGAAAGAAAGGGAGTGGCTGGCTGTTAACCCGTTCTGGAAGGTCAGAATCGACATGCCTCGTAAGAGTAAGGACTGGTGGCTAAAACATGAGGAAGAGACACTCCTTCTTACAGAGTGTCCCGACTGGCTCAGAGACATCGTGACCTTTGCCCTTAACACAGGATTGAGGCAGAACGAATTGTTCTCGGTTATGTGGAAAGACGTAGACCTCAAGAAGAAGACTGTCACAGTTGTGGAGACCAAGAACGGTGAACTCAGAACCACTACCCCTTAACCAGGCAGCAATTGATGTCCTGGAGGCCAATGGCAACGTCAGACACATATCTGGATATGTCTTCCCATCGGACTCAAGCACCAAGTTTGATGCCAGTAACCTCAGACGATCATTCAACTTGGCTATTGAAAAAGCCGGCATCGAGCATGTCAGGTTCCATGACCTCAGGCACACATTTGCAACGCGACTTGTACAGAGCGGAATCAATCTGTACGTAGTTAAGGAGCTTCTTGGTCACAAGAGCTTGAAGATGACCATGAGGCATGCTCATCATTACCCTGAATCACTGCGACATAGGGTGGACATTCTGAACCGTTTGAGAGAGAATGCTGCTACAATCTGCTACAGTAGCAAAAAAAGAGGCTACGACATCGCCGTAACCCCTTGATTTTTATGGTAGGCGCGAGTGGTTTCGAACCACCGACCTCTACCGTGTCAAGGTAGCGCTCTCCCCCTGAGCTACGCGCCTGCTTTTAACTGCCAATTAATTTATAGTCACTAATTGAAACGCATAAAGCTTTTGTTTGTCAAGTTATGCTTATAACCCCCATATGATATAATAATCTTTCTGTAAATAATCACATATTGCTCGTATGTCCTCAGTCAATAAATGACATGCGGCTTGACGGCTGACAAGGGGAGCATGGTAATGTCTGATATTTTTCGTAAAGCACATATATTTCTGTGGCTAATGGCCTCTCTTATTCTGGCGGCAATGCCGGCATACGCTGAGGACACTGTGGAAGCTCAGAAGAATCCTTTTGCCTCAACTTTGGACGTAGCGCTCTCGTACTTCACCCCCATGGAGGGGACGGTGGACACTCAAGAGGGGGATACCCTGGAGGTTTCTCTTGATGGGGACACTATAGCCGCAATGGGGGCAAGGTTCGGCATCTTCAGAAAAGGCGCGCCCTATCTCCACCCGGTGACAAAGCAGGTGATAGTGCAGGGAGAGACGTCTGTCGGCACGGCCGAGGTCACGGCCTCAGGACCGGGCTGGGCCACCCTTGTCCTTATCAATGGCGAAGCGGGCGAAGGAGACGTTGTAAGGGTATCATCCGGCAAGGTCAAAGCGCTGTTCTACCAGGAGGCGGGGGTGGACTGGGACATAGCTGAGGAGTATTATTTCTGGCTTAAGGACACCGGCCGCTTCACACTTGCCGAAACTGTCCCGGGCAAGGTCTCCCATGAGGAGATCGCGGCCATTGCGAGTGAATGGGGTACCGACATCGCGATCATCGTGGCTCCCGCAGGCACCCCCGCAGAGCCGCAGTTAAGGCAGACCCTAATGTGGGTATCGGACTATAAGGTATTCTCGGTTGAACTTGCGCACATTCGGCCCGGAGAGCTGAGCACGTTCAAAAAGGGCGAGGAGTATTTCATCCCGGACAAGGACATCCCGACCATCGAATACAGGATCCCGCACACCGCGACCCTGATAGCCGCCGGAGACATTGACGGCGATGGGGAGCAGGAGATACTGCTTGCAGCGGGCAGCAGCATCCATTTCTTCTCTGCCGGAGCGAGCCTTGAACCCGCATTCAAAAGCAGGGACGAGGTGATCTTAAAAGGGAAAATAGGGCAGATACCAGTCTGGCTTGAGACAGTGGACCTGGACCGGGACGGCCTTGACGAAATACTGCTCTCTGTACAAAGAGGCCGCACCACCATGTCCTTTATATACGAATACAAAAACGGCGGGTTCAGCCAGCTATGGCAGGGTCAGGGGTTCATCAGGGCCATCGGCAGGAACCTCTACACTCAATCCGCAGACCCCGATGGCGGCATGATGGGTTCACCCGAGCCCCTTGACTGGAAACAGGGTGGACAATCAACTGATCAGGCAGCTCAGGCAGAGCAGGCAGGTCAATCTGGACGCATACCTGAGGTATCGAATATCTACAACCTTGCACAGGTGCGTGAGCAGGGCCAGCCCTTAAGGTATGCGTCCTTTAATAAGAAAGGACACCTCACCATGCTCACGGCCTCCGGGGAGGTGTCCTGGGTGAGCGAGCAACGGTACAGGCCCTTTAACAGGGACCTCCCCCGGGAGACCATCGCTGGGGCCGAAGAGGAAGAATTCTGGACCATAAATGACCGCATGATACCGGTGGGAAACGGCGTTTATGCTTTTAGGCGCGTCCCCCGTAAAACGAACATCAAAATAGACGGCCTTGGATATAAGAAGACCGTACTGATGGGGATCTACGTATCCGGCAACGATGTTAAAGAGGGCATTCTGATCGATAATATGCGCGGGAACGCCATCGACTTCGTTGTCTCTGGTGACAGGCTTTATGTGCTGTCTGAATCATTGTCCATAAACATCCTGAACTTGTTCAAGGGCAAAAAGGTGTTCACATCAAAACTCACCGTCTACCTGATACGCGGGGAGCAATAGTGGCTGAACTGATCCCCAACCACGTGGGCTTTATAATGGACGGCAATGGACGGTGGGCCAGGAAGCGCGGGCTTCCTCGCATAGAGGGGCACAGAAAGGGCGCGGAGCGAGCCCGCCAGATAATCCGGGACGCCGACAGCCTGGGCATAAAGGCCGTGACCCTCTACACCTTCTCCATGGAGAACTGGCACCGCCCCAAAAAAGAGGTGGGGCTGCTGATGAAGCTCCTTGGGGGCTACCTTAAAAGGGAGCTCTCAACCCTTATGGAGGAGAACGTCCGGTTCAAGGCGATCGGGGAGACATGGCGGCTGCCTGACTACATCCAGGAGCTTATCAGGACATACGAGGAAACCACTGCAAATAATACCGGCCTCACGCTTGTGACCGCCATGAGCTATGGAGGAAGAAACGAGATAATCAGGGCGGTAAGGAAGGCCATCCGCTCTGGCATGAAAGAGGACGAGATAACCGAGGAGTCCTTTGAGAGCCTGCTGGACACCTCGGGGGTACCCCACCCCGACCTCATAATAAGGACTTCCGGGGAGATGCGCTTAAGCAATTTCCTGCCTTGGCAGTCGGCTTATTCAGAACTTTATTTCACGCCTACCCTCTGGCCCGACTTCACGAAGGAGGAACTTGAAAAAGCGATAGCGGAATACAGGCACAGGGAGCGCAGGTTCGGTTCCATCTCCGCCGGTGACCCAGGTGACCCAAATGAAAAGTAAGACCCGCGTGCTCACGGCCCTTGTGCTGCTGCCCCTGTTCGTCGCGGCAGTGGTTGCTCTGCCGCCAGTCTGGTTCGCAGCGCTCCTGGCCCTTGCCGCAGCCGGGGCGCTTGCCGAGTTCTACCTCATGTACAAGGTACCAAAGGTGCTGATGGCTACGGGGTTAGTGCTTTCATTCGCGCTCATCTGGGCAAGGCACGAAGGGTATTTCTTTGAGACCCTTGCAGCGTCCGTCATGCTCATCTCAACCATAAGGATCTTTACCGGAGGCGGCCCCAGGGGCGCGCTTAAGGAGGCCGGCCCCGCGGTCTTCGGCCTCCTTTACATACCCGTGCTCATGAGCTTTCAGCTTCCCCTGAGGGAGGCTGGATGGGCGTACATAATATTCCTTTACGCCACTATCTGGTGCTCGGACGCCGCAGCCTATTACGTCGGAAGCTCCATAGGGAAGCACAAGCTCTGCGAGCCAATAAGCCCGAACAAGACATGGGAGGGTGCGGCAGGCTCCGTCCTTGGAGGCGCCCTGAGCGCCGTTGCCGCAAAATTCCTGCTTCTTAAAGCTCTACCCCTGGACAAGGCCGTCATTATAGGGCTTGTGATAGGGGTCGTAGCCATCTTCGGAGACCTGGCGGAGAGCCTCTTTAAAAGGGACGCCTGCGTGAAGGACTCAGGCGCCTGCCTGCCAGGGCACGGCGGGATGCTGGACAAGGTGGACGGCTCGCTCTTTGTGGGGCCTGCGCTCTTCTGGCTTCTGACCGCCTTTGGCTTGATCAGCGGGTTCAAACTTCCCCTTTAGTTCTCACTCCCCTTAAGAGACAGACTGGCTTCGTGCCATATTCAATCTCCACTGGTGGGGGCAGTTAATTCAATCTCCACTGGTGGGGGCAGTTAATTCAATCCCCACTGGTGGGGCTGGTTTACTTCCCGTTATATTTTTGGATTATCAAAAGGCTAAGCTTTGCGGAGTTCTACATATATTATGTATTTCGAAGCACCGCTGCACTAAAACCTTTCTGAAGCTGGTTGTCCCGTTTCTCTATACGGGTGTTGCGGCTTGTGGTCTTTATCTCGGACGTGCCTCTGGCTAGCTCTATATTTGTCCTGATACCATAATTTTTAACTTAAATATGAAGGAAAAAGCTCTTGCATAATTACCCAAAGAGAATATAATTGGGTATGGGGGGAGGTTGTATTTTCATTAAGAACACAACAGGGGTGTGTTCGGGATACCTGGAAGGCTCATCGGGGCCTGTAAATGGTATCCCGTTAAAGCAAGGAGGGCGCTGTGAAAGAGAAAAAAGCAAAGGGGATAAGCAGACGGGATTTGATCAAGGGCGCCGGAGCCGGGTTGCTGGTTGCGGGATTGGGGTCAAACATAACCATACCGGGGCGGGCCTATTCGGCCGGCAAGGAGCTGAAGATCCTTCAGTGGGCCCACTTTGTGCCAAGGTATGACAAAGAGTGGTTCGACAGCTTCGCCAAACAATGGGGGGATGCCAACGGGGTTAAGGTCACAGTGGACCACGTGCATATCTCCCAGGTCGTATCACGCGCCTCAGCCGAACTGGCAGCGGGCCAAGGGCATGACCTTATCGAGTTTTTTGCTCCTCCGTCCCATCTGGAGCCGGCGGTTCAGGATCTGACCGACGTCAACCAGGAAGCTGAAAAGATGTTTGGCAAGCAGCTCGACCTGGCAAAAAGAAGCTCCTACAACCCAAACACCAATAAATTCTTCGGCTTCTGCCACGGCTGGGTTATCGACCCCGGCGATTACCGCAAGAGCCTCTGGGAAAAGGTAGGCAAGCCGGAGGGGCCCGAAACCTGGCAGGACCTGATCACCTATGGAGGAGCGATAAAGGAGAAACACGGGGTACAGCTGGGCATCGGCCTGTCCCAGGAACTGGACTCCAACATGGCCGCCCGCGCCCTTCTGTGGAGCTACGACACCGGGGTGCAGGACGAAAACGAGAACGTGATAATAAACAACAAGCGGACCGTGGAAGCAGTAAAATTCATGGCCGAACTGTACAAGAAGGCGATGACGCCAGAGGTATTCGCCTGGGGGGCCGCCTCCAACAACCGCGCGCTCATAGCGGGCAGGGCCTCCTATATACTCAACTCGGTCTCCGCCTACCGCAGCGGCCAGAAAAAGAACCCGAAGATCGCACGGGATGTTTATTTCGTGCCGGCTCTGAAGGGGCCGAGAGGAACGCAATGGGCCAGTGAGCACGTGATCTACAACTACACGGTTCCCAACTACTCCAAAAACGCGGACACGGCAAAGCAGTTCCTGCTGGCCCTTGTCGCCAACTACGACCAGTCAATGTATTTCAGCGAGCTGTACAATTCCCCAGCCTTCTTTGACGCCCCGGTGAAGTCAGGCAGCAGGGGCTATCCAGGCGTTATGGGGGCAAAGAATATGCGGGACCTGCACAATACATGGTTCGCTAAAGACCCATTTGCCCTTCCCGGAGAGGCAACGGATAAATTGAAGGGCCTGAGGGACGCGGAAAAGTGGAGTACTGCAGTGGGCCATCCGGGCCCATCCAGCCCGGCAGTCGGGGAGGTGTTCGGCACCTTTGTGGTCCCCAATATGATGGCTAACGCCGCTCGCGGCATGAAGCCCGAATTAGCAGTAGAACAGGCAGAGGCCCTGATCAAGATCATTTACGCCAAATGGAGAGAAAAGGGTCTCGTTGGTGGCAAGAGTTAAAGCATTCTCACGCGAGTTCAGAGCATACCCCGGGGATATTGTCCCCGGCGGTATGCTCTGCAATGCACACCTAAAATGCACACCGGATTCCTTATCCGCATCCGAAGGCATACACATCTTAGAGCCATGCCTTCGGAGGGGTTCCGGGAATCTCTTTAATACTTATTATCTTTATCGCCAGAGCCGTTCGAACAGGATTAAGAAATCCGCGAAACCATAGGCAGGTTTGTCGGAAATCCACAGTGGCCCGGAGGGCAGGGTATAGTGGCAACCATTGAGGTGCGAGGCCTTTCAAAGCGTTTTGGCGATGTGACTGCCGTAGACGGTGTGGACCTGCTAAGCAGGGACGGGGAATTCCTCGTGCTGCTGGGTCCCTCGGGGTGCGGAAAGACAACACTGCTGAGGATGATCGCCGGGCTTGAGCCGCCCACCTCCGGCGAGATACTCATTGATGACAATGACATGACGGACTTCCCTCCCCGCGCACGCAATATCGCCATGGTATTCCAGAGCTATGCCCTGTACCCCCACATGACGGTGTTCAAGAATATCGCCTTCCCTTTGCGCCCCCTGGGGACAAAGAGAGATAAAATCAAAGAAAAAGTAAACTGGAGCGCAGGCATGTTCGGCATAGAGCACCTGCTGGCCCGCAAGCCCCGCGAACTCTCCGGAGGCGAACGTCAGAGAGTGGCCCTTGCGCGCGCCATGGTGCGCGAGCCGAGCCTTTTTCTCTTTGACGAACCCCTCTCAAACCTTGACGCCAAGCTGCGCACCCTGGCAAGGGAAGAGCTGCAGCAACTTCAGAAACGCATAGGGATTACCACGATTTACGTGACCCACGACCAGGTGGAGGCAATGGGCCTGGGTGACCGCATTGTTGTAATGAACGAGGGCAGGGTAAAGCAGATTGGCACGCCCCAGGAAGTCTACCGCAAGCCCGAGGATACCTTTGTGGCAACATTCTTGGGCTCGCCCCCCATGAATCTCATTGAGAAGGACGACCTGCTTGTAGGCTTCAGGCCGGAGACCCTGCTGCCTCTGGAGGTATGCAGCGAAGACGGGGAGCACGAGCATTTTCAGTTTAAGGTCACCTGGGTGGAGGACCTGGGGTCAGACCGCCTGATTTACGGGAACGTGGGGATCAAATCCCCGCAGCGACATGTAATAGCCAAACTCGCCAGAAACATTACGACCCGTATCGATCCGGGAACGACACACACCTTCGCGGTGCTCAGGGATGAGATAAGCTTCTTCGACCGTGAGACAGGCCTGCGGATCCAGAGAGAGTTTCCAATAGGGCTAAACAATCAGGGTTGAATAATGGAAAAGGATAATGGGTAAGACAGAGCCAACCGGCCGTAAAAGTTATTTTTGGGACAATGAGCGCGTGCTCTCGGCATTTATGATCGCGCCCGCCATAATCTATATTGCGACGCTGATAGGTTTTCCCTTTGTCCTGGCCATCCTGTATAGCCTGAGCGACGCTACCACCGGGGACCCGAGCCTTGATTTTGTGGGGCTCAAAAATTTCATAGCGGTCGTTCAGGACCCTGTGTTCCAGAAATCACTGAAGAACACCTTCATTTTCACCTTTGTTTCGCAGGCTCTGGTTATAGTATTGTCAAAGGCGCTGGCCCTGGCCCTTCTGGAGGATTTCAGGGGCAAGCGCATAGTCAGGTTTCTTATCCTGCTTCCCTGGACAGCGCCGATTGCGCTGGGGACCATCGGATGGATGTGGATATTCGACTCCATCTTCAGCCCCATTGACTGGGTACTCAGGTATGCCGGGCTCCTGGGCTCTCCTGACGCAATGCTTGGGGCCAACCCCAATCTCTAGTGGCTGGGAGTGCCAGAGCTTGCCATGGCCTCCATCATCCTGGTCCACACCTGGCGTATGCTCCCTCTGTCTACGGTGATAATGCTGGCGGGCCTGACCTCCATCCCAAAGGACATTCTCGATGCCGCTGCGGTTGACGGGGCCGGTTTCTGGCGCCGCATGTTCCAGATAACCATCCCCATGCTGCTGCCCATAATTGGCATCGCCGTGCTCTTTGGGATTGCCTTCACTTTCACCGACATTACCGTAGTCTATTTACTCACCCAGGGCGGACCGGTTCACAGCACCCAGGTCCTGGCAAGCTGGGCGTTTTTCAAGGGCATCGAGGCGGGAGACCTGGCCCAGGGGGCAGCGATCGCGCTCTTCATCTTCCCGGTAATGGCTGCGGTGGCCGTGTTCATACTCCGGCTGGTCCGCCGCACGGAGGTGACCTGATGCCCAAACTTGTGGGATTCCAAAAACGGGGCCTTCTTTACGCTGTGGTGACCTTCTTTGCGCTCTTTAGCGCAATGCCATTCTTCTGGATGCTCATAACCACTTTCAAACGCACCCAGGACCTCTTTACACTGACCAACAACCCCTTCATTTTTAACGACCCTCCCACCATGGAGCACCTGCACGAGCTTTTCTTTGAGACCCTGTTCCTCAGATATCTCGCCAACACATTTATTATCGGGGCGGCTGTGGTCATTATTACCCTTGTTATAGCCGTCCCTGCCGCTTACAGCCTTGCGCGGTGGGCCGGGCGCCTGGGCGAGAATCTGGGCATCGCAATCTTCCTTACATATTTAGTGCCCCCAACGCTGCTTTTCATTCCCCTTTCGAAGGTAATCGCGGTTCTCGGGCTCCATGAGACATTATGGGCTCTGATAATTATCTACCCCACCTTTACGATTCCCTTCTGCACGTGGCTCTTGCTGGGTTTTTTCAAATCCATCCCCCGCGATATCGAGGAGCAGGCCCTGATAGACGGATACAGCCGCATCGGCGCCATGTTCAGGGTAGTCCTGCCGCTCTCCGTCTCGGGGATACTCACAGTGGTCGTATTCGCCTTTACCCTTTCCATGCACGAGTTTATTTACGCCCTGGCTTTCATTTCCAGCTCATCCATGAAAACGGTAAGCATTGGCGTGCCCACGGAACTCATAGGAGAGTTCTTTGAGTGGGGGCCATTGATGGCAGGGGCCCTGATCCCGAGTATCCCTGTGGCAATACTGTACACCTTTTTCCTGGACCGCTTCATTGCGGGCTTCACCATGGGCGCCATCAAGTAAGAAGATCTCCGTTAAAATACACTGTTGCACCGTCCTCCCAAGAGCCAACCAAGCAGGAGCATCTTTCCTCATTTAAATGGTGCAAAGGTGTGGCGCAAGTCATGAAAACGGAAGTCCCGTATCCGTGAACGCCAGAGTGCGACTTTCTATGAGTTATCTGCTGGCAACAAGCCCCGGAAAATCCACTGACTTAAACCGCAAATCCTCGAAGTTTCATTTCTGTCATATCTGCGCCTTGCAGGTGGCGAGAGGGGTTTTCTGGACAAGGTGGACGGAGCGCTGTTTGTGGGGCCGGCTCTCTACTGGATGCTCCCCGCCTTTGGCATTATCGGTGGTTTTAAGCTACCCTTTTAGCTCGCATATGGCAAGAGATGGATAATCACCACAGCAAAGAATTCCTCTATATGATGTTAAGCCGCCAAATGCATGTTTCAGACTGAATAACTCCGGCAAGATGACTTCCTGTTAGTGTGATTATTAATCTTGTCTCAAAATACAAGACTAATATGGGCATCTTTAACCTTACTGTTTGCGTCGACTGGGAAATCGCATGTTTTTTGTTATTGCCAAGACTTTTATTCTTTCCTTAAGTCAACACGTTTAAAATTTAACATATGTTTTTGAGTTTCAAAGATACGGAAGCAATTAGTCAAATTTATGATATAATTATAATACATAATAAAGCATATCACTCAGAGAAATCTGATCCTTAACCTCCAGGTCTATCTGAATGAAATCTATACATTTAACAGGCCAGGAGAACCATGCTAATAAAGACAAAACATGAAAAACTGACAGTGCTGCACATAGCAACAATTAACCATCCGATCAGGCCGGACCTCAGCTATGCTCCAATAGAAACAGTCATTCATAATATTGACAAAGGACTCCATTCTTCAGGTCACAGGTCGATCGTTGTCTGTTCAGGCGATTCCAGAGTCGCCGGGGAACATTACGTGACTGTAGATCATAGCATCGGTGAGTATTGCAGTGATAAAACCCTGGCCTGGCGTAAAACCATGGACATGCATCTTTCAAGGGCATTAGGCAGGGCAAGGATGGGCGACATTGATGTCATACACATGCATGATGCGGATGCAGTTGAGTTCATATATGACGATGTATTCAGCATAAATGTTCCAGTTGTGATGACCCTTCACGTGTCCGCAAAGGACAGCTTGCTGGAAGGAGCTTACCAGCGCTGGTGCAATCCTTCGTCATCTCCCCTAGTGTATTTCGCTGCGATAAGCGGATATCAGAAAGAGCAGTATAAGGACCTGGTGAACGCAGAGAATGTTGTCCACCATGGGATTGATGTTGAAAAATACCCTGTAAAAGAGGAGCCGGACAAAGGAAGCTATTTATTCACTATCGGCAGGGTAACCCGTGACAAAGGACAGGACAAGGCCATAGAAATTGCGAAAAAAACAGGTTCTAAACTTGTCATTGCCGGTTGTGTCCAGAACAAAGCCGCAGACAGGGAGTTCTTTGCAAGCATGAAGGATTCCATAGACCTGTTTGTTGAAGATAGCGAATATCTGGATGACAATGACTATTATGACGGGGTAATAAAGCCGTTACTGGACTGCGACAAACAGATTATCTACATAGGGGAACTCAGCAGCGAGCATAAGACGCAGTGGTACCGTCACGCGCGGGCCACCTTGTTCCCAATACAATGGGGTGAGCCTTTCGGGCTTGTCCTGATCGAGTCAATGGTATGCGGCACGCCGGTTATTGCTTTCAATAAAGGTTCCGTCCCGGAAATAATAGTGGACGGAAAAACAGGGTTCGTGGTAGATTCGATGAGTGATATGATTGGGGCTATTGACCGCATTGACGATATCGATCCCCGTGAATGCAGGAGACATGTGCGGAAGAATTTCTCCATAGCAAAAATGGCCTTAAACTATTCAGAATTATATCGTCAGATAATAGGCAGCCATAAAACAACAGACACCCGCAGCGGGTTGTCAACCGGCCATCCTTCGAAACCTGCACTCCATGGGATAAGAACCGCATAGGAAATCATGCCCAAAGACATTCCGGTAAGCAATGGCAATCTTCTTTTTAATTTTGACTCGGATTATCAGATCAGGGATGTGTATTTTCCCCATATAGGACAGGAGAACCATTCAAAAGGAGATCCTTTTCGGTTTGGAGTATGGGTGGATGGATACTGCTCCTGGATGGGGCCGGAATGGGAAAAGGACCTGAGGTATCATGATGACAGCCTCGTTACTGATGTTTTTCTGAAAAACGAGTCCCTTGGTCTGGAATTGCACTGCCATGATGTGGTTGATGTGGACTTGAACGTATATATTAAGAAGATCGAGGTGACAAATCTGAAGGGGAAGGAGCGTCAGGTAAGGCTCTTTTTCTGTCACGACTTTCACCTTTATGGCAATGATATCGGAGACACGGCCTATTTTGATCCACGGACCAGTTCCATCATCCACTACAAGGCCAATCGTTACTTTCTCATTAATTGTTGCAAGTCCGGAAAGCATGGTGTAAATCACTATGCCTGTGGCGACAAAGAGGTGCCGGGGAGGGAAGGAATATGGAAAGACGCCGAGGATGGAGAACTTAGCGGGAACCAAGTATCATGGGGCTCTGCCGATTCTGCAATAGGGATATGGCTGCACCTGCCTCCCAGGGGGAAAGCAGAATCATTTTACTGGATTGCAGCAGGCACGCATTACAATGAGGTGGCTCAACTTAACCGGGATGCGATAGAGAAGACGCCGGATGAGCTGATTAGACGTTCATCTGATTACTGGGGAGCGTGGGTCAGGAAAGAATCTAAATCTTTGGGAGACTTGCCAACATCTGTTACTGACATTTATAACCGTAGCCTCCTCATTTTGAGAACACAGGTAGACAACAGGGGAGCAATCATTGCTGCAAATGATTCGGATATAGTCCGCTTTGGAAGAGATACGTATTCTTACATGTGGGGACGCGATGGAGCTTTTGTAGCCGCTGCATTGGCAAAAGCCGGTTACACGCATGTGTGTATGAGATTTTTCGACTTTTGCGCCCGCATTCTATCAGAGGATGGATATCTTTACCAGCATTACAATCCTGATGGATCATTGGCCAGCAACTGGCACTCATGGTTACATAATGAGAAGGAGGTGCTCCCGATACAGGAGGACTCGACCGCCTTGATTCTCTGGGCGCTCTGGATACACTATGAGAATTCGAAAGACATAGAGTTCATAAGATCTCTCTATGAGAAGCTTATTAATAAGGCTGCTGACTTTATGGTAACTAACCGCGATCCGGAGACTAAACTGCCCATCCCCTGCTATGATCTCTGGGAAGAGCGTTTTGGAGTACACTCTTTTACTGTCGCAGCAGTAATTGCCGGCCTCAGGGCGGCAGCTAATTTTGCGAGACTCTTTCAGGATACCTCTGCGGCAGAGAAATATGAAAATGCGGCAGAACAAATGATGGAAGGGCTTAACAAGCATCTGTACCACAAGGGTTTGAAGAGATACGCCCGTTCCGGTTACAGAAGAGGTTATGGATACGAACTCGATGAAGTGATCGATGTTAGTCTGTCCGGACTCGCTATTCTGGGAGCAGTGCCGCCCAAAGATCCTCGGATGGTCGAAACAATGGAGGCAATACGTCAGCAACTGTGGCTCAAAACCCCTGTTGAAGGCTGTGCCCGATACCAGAATGATGTTTATCAACAGCCTAATGATAGCCCACGGGATATTCCGGGCAATCCCTGGTTTATCTCTACACTCTGGTTAGGAGAGTATTTTATAGCCCGTGCCGAAAATATTCAGGAACTTCACGAAGCCCTTCCTTACCTTGAATGGTGTGGGAAGAATGCTCTTCCTTCCGGTGTGCTTGCAGAGCAGGTGCACCCTGCAAACAGTTCTCCTCTCTCTGTTTCACCGCTCACATGGAGCCATTCCGCTTTCGTGTGGACAGTATTACAATACACCGAAAAGTTCAATTCATTAAAAGATAATGGTGTTTAAGACTTACCTGCCCCGCTTTCTCCTGGTAATCATTAATTCTCAAAGCAATTTCAGATGAGAATAAGCAGGTGGCGGCAAGGGTTTTCGCGTATCGCCTTCAGGGCGGGCAACTTCCCTATCTCCTGGTGGGCCTGGTGGAGCCGAGGGGGGCAGTTAAGTCAAACCCCACTGGTGGGGCTGGTGGGGCCGAGGGGGGCAGTTAATTCAATCCCCACTGGTGGGGCTGGTGGGGCCGAGGGGGGCAGTTAATTCAATCCCCACTGGTGGGGTCATCACCTTTATTGCGCCCGGCACCACCTCTATCTCGTGCTCAAGGCTGTCGGTCCTGTACAGCTCACCGTCAACGTGCACGGGAAGAGGGGTCAGGCTCCTGACCCTCAACTTGCAAAAGCGCCTTAATGACGCAAGATGAGGCGCCTTCGTCTGCAGGGAACCGGTGAATATCTTTGGCAGGTGCCAGAGAAGCTGGAGCCAGGTTATTGGCTCCAGTATGCTCAGGTCAAGCTCACCGTCCCGGCAACTTGCGCCCGGGGTGAATATGAAACCCCCTCCGCATGTATGCCCGTTTCCGATGGTAAGTATGTGAATATCTCTGGCAAAGGAATCAGGGGGCGTGCCATCAGTGCCTGATATCTCAACGTCCATATACTTCGGGGTATAGTTGAACATTGTAATTAATATGGCCAGGACGTATGAAGGCACTCCGCTTAGCCATGATATATCGTAATGCTTCTGGTTCACTGCCGCATCGAAACCTATCCCCACAACGTTTATAAAGTAGCGGTCGTTTATCCGGCCAAGGTCAAAGTCCCGCACCCTGCCCTTTAATGCAACATCAACCTGGGCGGGGATGCCCTTTGGCAGGTCCAGCATCTTCACTAAATCATTTCCAGTGCCAAGGGGAATTACGCCAAGGGAGATGTCCGTGCCCGCAAGGCCCTGGACCGACTCGTTTATCGTGCCGTCGCCCCCGGCAATGACTAGGGAGGAGAATTTGCCGCCTTTAACCGCATCCAGAACCAAGACCTCTGCGTGGCCCTGCCTCTGGGTCAGGCAGAGTTCATATGGCACGCCTGCACTGTCCAGGGCTGCCCTGAGTACGGAAAGCTTCCTGGCGCATCTGCCGCCCCCTGCGGCCGGGTTTGCTATCACGAGCGTTTTTGCGTCCAACAGTATCCCACCCCTTAATTAATAAAACATCAATTATACATAGTTATCAATTATACAAAATGTCCATCTCTAAATCAGTCTCATGCCCTCCTGTGGCGGCCTTAAAAACTACCCGGAGGGCCGGATGCGCGCTATTGGGCCTTTTATGCCGGTCTTTACATAACTAACTATTAATGTTAAATTATTTGGGTGAAGAGGCTTGGCCTTATAACGTTTCTCATCACCCTCGGCGTAGTCCTGTTTACACTGGTTTTATATATCTTCCACGCGGGTTTCCTGGACTCCATCGAGGCGCGGACATACGATTTTCGGTTCAAGAACGTGCGAGGAGCGCTCGAACCCGACCCGAGGATCGGGATAATCGCCATTGACGAAAAGAGCATTGGGGAACTTGGCCGGTTCCCGTGGAGCCGCGAGGTCTATGCACCATTGCTTGGCAACCTCAAGAGTGCCGGCACAAAGGCGGTCCTCTTTGACGTCTTCTTCCCCGAGGTGCAGGAAACCGGCATAGACAGGGCGTTCGCGGATGCCGTGGGACGCTCTGGCATAGTGACTCTTGCCTCTGTCTTAGACTTTGCTGCCGACCCCAACGTCCCGGACCTCACGATCAGCATACCAGAACTCACCGAGGCCGCAAAGAACACCGCGCATATAAACTTCCAGCCGGACGAGGACGGGGTGAACCGCTACAACATCCTTATAGCTTCTCATTATAACGAGGACACCGGGGAGAAATACGTCTTCCCCTCACTGGGACTGATGGGAGCCATGGAGGCACTCGGGCTCACATCCGAAGATCTGGCCCCATACGAGGACGGCACTTCAATATACCTGGGGGACATGGAGATACCGGTAAACTTGGATTATCCCTCAGGGGATGTCCCAATGCCCGTCATGCTGATCAATTACACAGGCCCTCCCGGCACATACGAGACCTTCTCCTTCTCGGACATAGCCGCTGGCCGCATTCCTGATGAAAAGCTTAAAGGGCGCGTTCTTTTCCTCGGGGCAACGGCCCTTGGCATATACGACATGAGGGAGACCTCATTCGACCCCAACACCCCGGGGGTGGAGCTGCACGCTGCCGTGGCCGACAACATCCTGCAGGGCAACTTCATGAAAAAGGGCGTCACGGAGAGGCTGACCGACATACTGCTTATAGTGTTCCCGGCCTTCTTTGTCTATTTCGTATCGCTCCGGTACAGGCCCATAGTGGACCTGCCCACCGCCATCGGCGTGCTGTTGGGGGTATTGGTTTTCGCAAACATAATGTTCTCCGCAGGGAGCTGGAT